>Ga0256404_1013122_pt1 | contig 10574 bp, 9 predicted proteins | sample RumenRJG_01DNA_FD_185990 | JGI IMG/M metagenome (GOLD analysis project Ga0256404, IMG submission 185990) | Bovine rumen microbial communities from Lethbridge, Alberta, Canada - RJG_01 | ecosystem: Host-associated > Mammals > Digestive system > Stomach > Rumen | place: Canada: Alberta | collected...
AGCTAATGGAATTTTTTTAGATACATAAATTGTAAGCGCTCCATGAGAAGGTGTATTGAGTGCTTACAAATTTTTATTCAAATTTTAGTATTTTGTAGCATTTTTTAACATTATAAAAAAATGTACTATCTTGCAAAATATAAGCAAAATAGCACATTTCAGTTCTTTTCAGTTCTAATGAGTTTTCTCGACTTTTCCTTAAAAAAGGCAAAAAAAAATGGTCGAGGCGACTACCTCGAAAAACCACATATCTATTGATATTACTGCATTTTGTATTATCAAATTCGTTTTGGAAATTTGACTTGGAAATTGCTTATATTGTTGGATTTTTGACTTAAGGAAAAAATCCTTACAAGATAAGTATGCAAATTTCTAGATTTTCTAGCAATTTATTGCGTAGAAAATGTTAAATTTGTTTTTTATCTAATATCCTTACTTTTCAAACTTCGCTATATCTCACTTATTCCAGCTGTTACATAGTTTATATATTTTTCTTTCTCTTTTCTTTGATAAAAGTTAAATACTTTACCATACTCATTGATGGTTGTTTGAATATCATGGTGTCCCATCAAAGTTTGAAGAACAGGAAGAGTAATACCTGCTTCAATACATCTTGTTGCAAATGTATGTCTTAATCTATGTGAGCTAAAATGCTTCCAATAGCTTAATTCAACATCTTTTGCAACTTTTTTTAAATAACTATTTACACTACTTTCTAAAATAAGTGAGCCATTACTTTGGCAGAATAATAAGTTTTCAGTATTCTCTGCATTTTGTTTTGCATTTTCTATTGCTTCAATAACATTAGGTTTAAAAACATCATTAATCTGTACAAGTCTTGCTCCGTCTTTTGTTTGAGATAAGGCAGATTCATGTATGTAAGGTTTATGATTTTCATCATGTGTTAATATTTTGCTAACACGAATTGTGTTGCTTGCAATATCAACATCAGAAATATTAAGTGCTAAACATTCTCCTAATCTCATTCCAGTGAACAATTCGATTATAACAAGATTTTTATATGGATGAGTATCATTTGCTAGGTATTCTTTAAATCTTTTTTCTTCATCGAATGTCATTGGAGTTACTTGTTTTGTAGCAATTTTACTTTGAGTCTTTTCAATTTTGTTAAATCCTCTGAAAAAGTTCTTTTTAATGTAATCACTTTCTTCAGCATAATCAAAAATTCTTGCAAGCATTCCATAATCTTTTTTAATTATGGAATTAGACTTATCTCTTTCGTCTTCCAAAAAATCTTCAATTTGCTCTTTTTTAACTTTTTCAATAGGAATATTTGCAAAATCATATTCTGCAATTCTTTTTAAAGTACTCATATTAGTTCTATATGCATTAGTTCCAATCTTACCTCTAGACTTTTTAATTTCTTCCATTTGGCAACCCAGAGAATAGATTGTGACAACTGATTTTTGAATAATGTTTCTAGGTAGTCCATTTTTCTTAACTTCATCTTTAAATTGATAAAGTTTGTATAATGCTTCATCTTCAGTTTTACCAGTAAAAGACTTTTTAATTTCTTTACCAGTTTGTGGACTTCTACCTAAATTCAATATTGCTTTTGAACAAGTTGTAATATAGAAAATATCACATTGTTCTGCATTTTTACAATTCTTGCATATAGAGCATTTAGAAAGTTTTTTTCTATTGCTACAAATTTTCCTATCTTTACATTTTTTGCAAGTTGGACAGATAGGCAGGCTATTAACCTTTTTCTTTGTTTTTACTGTATATGTTCCAACTGTAATACCTTTTGAGTGTTGCATTGTTTTCCTCCTTACTTTAGGAAGAATCGCCCTGCAAACTTTGTACCTTTAAATTATATGTATTATCGTGTAAGTACAGGGTGATCTTGTAAATAGTTATTCTTCAAATTTGCTTAAACAAACAAGTCATCATTTGTCTGACCAACAACATGCTTTTCGCTTAAGAACTTTTCAAGACAATCTGATTTTACCCAGAATGCTCGTCCAATTCTAATGCTTGGAAAATCCTTAGAATTAAATAATTCTAAACATTTAGTATTACCTAAATGAAGGAGTTTACTAACATCTTTTGGCGAATACATAACTATATTATCAAGCTTTTACATAATCACACCTCCTTAACTCATTTTCTTTGATATCTGCCTGCATAATGTTAAGTTAAGTGTAACTTTGGTCACCCTTCGGTTATAAATTAACATAACATTTATGCATTGTCAATGGTCTTTTTGGAAATTATTTTTATATTTTTTCTTTTGTAGTTCTGAATATAGAAGAATATTGCTTTTTGAATTCTTGAAATTTTTATCCTTCTACTATAAAGAACACTTCAGAATTGAAAAAGTGGACATTTAATTTTAAAATTCTTTAAAATATTCTTCTAATGTAAATAACACTTCAGAATCAAAAATTGGTACAAATATTTAAAAAAAATTTATACCCTTCTATATATAGAACCGTCATGACAAATAAAATTTTACACATTTTTTTATAAATTTTTTTAATTTCTATAAAATACCCTTCTACTTACTAGCTAAAAAAAACGATAAAAATCAATAGTTCTTTTAATTTTTTGGACTATTTTTTGAAAAAATCTTATAAATATTGCAGATAGTGGACTATACAATTTGACAAAATCTAAAAGATTTACAAATAATACCAAAAAATGAATAAACTTCTCAGAAAATTAAGAAAGTTATCCACAATTTTTGAACAAAATGTGATTTTATTCAGTATTTTATGATATAATATGTGTGGAAGAAATTAAAGTTTTAGGGGGAGAATATGAAGAAACCAATTATAGGAATAATAGGAAAAGTTCAACCGAAATATGAAGAAGATCTTTGGCATAGAATTGATGAAGTTGACGAAATAAGATATTTAATTGTAAAAAGTGGTGGCACAGCTATAATGTTATTACCAACAGAGGAAACTTTGAAGTTTAATGATAATGATATTAAAGATAATACTGTTTTAAATGAGGAAGAATTAAATGAATTATATAGGCAAATAGATTTATGTGATGGTTTTATATTACAAGGTGGATTATATAGTTCAAATTATGAAATAGAGATGGCTAAAAGAATAATAGAATTAGATAAACCACTTATAGGAATTTGTGCAGGATTTAATAATATTTTAAGAGCAATAGGTACAGATGTTGTAGAAGATAAAACAAAAAGCCATGATAAATATGATATAAATTACAGACATAATGTTTCTATAATTAAAGGCACAAAATTATATGATTTAATAAAAAAAGATGAATATAATGTAAATAGTATTCATAGCATGATAGCACCTAAAGAAATGGTTAAAGATTACGCAAAGATTTCATCTGTTTCATATGATGGATTAGTGGAGAGTTTTGAATTAAATAATAAAAAATTTGTAATAGGCATAAAATGGCATCCAGAATTAATGTTAGAAGACAAATTTACACAAGAATTATTTGATGAGTTTATAAAGGAATGTAAAGAAAATATAGAATAACAAATTTGGAGGACTTGTAATGAAAATAATAACTTTATGTGGCAGTTTGAAATTTCAAAAAGAGATGATGATAGTAGCGCAAAAAATGGCATTAGATGGTAATTGCATTCTTACACCTACATATCCAGTATTAGAGAATATAAAAATAACAGAAGCACAACTTTCAAAACTAAAAGAAGCACATTTTAAAAGAATAGAATTATCTGATGCTATATTAGTTGTCAATGTAAATAATTATGTTGGGGACAGTACAAATTTAGAAATAGAATATGCTAAAAAATTAGGAAAAGAAATTATTTATTTTACAGATTTGATGAAGAATAATTATAGCGATAAATTACAATTCTAGAGAAAAATTAATAAAATTCAGATAAATCATTATAGATTATGTGTAAAAAAGTTATAGATGAAGTTATAATATAAAGTTATAAAAAGATGTTGATTGTTGAATTAATTACATTTTTTGTGTATAAGCAAGCACTGAATTTGGGGACTGCAGATTTTGTCCAAATTCCATTTTTGCTTGCTATAAGCAAGCATCGAATTTGGGGACTACAGATTTTGTCCACCATCAAATTCTATACAATGGGATTTCATCCCAAGCCCTTTGATGTATGATTGTAAAAATAATAATATTGTAGTATAATGTGAAACAGCAAAAATAATAATAGAAAGAAAGGACTATGATATGGAAAATATCGATAAAACTATAGAATATGTAAAAAACTTCTTTGAAAATGATTATAGTGGACATGATTTTTATCACACATTAAGAGTATATAATTTAGCGAATTATATTACAAAGTTTGAAAAATGTGATACAGAATTAGTCTGTTTAGGAGCACTACTACACGATGTTGATGATTATAAGCTAGTAGGAGAAGAAAAAGAACCATTTTATAATGCAAAAACATTTTTGAAAAGTTTAGGTTTGTCTGGTAAAAAGATAGAACAAATTTGTCATATTATTTCTCAAGTATCTTTTAAAGGAAATGATACAGTTGTACCAGATACAATAGAAGGAAAAATTGTGCAAGATGCGGATAGATTAGATGCAATTGGGGCGATTGGAATTGGAAGAACATTTGCATATGGAGGAAGCCATAAAACACCTATGCATATTCCAAATATGGAGTACAAAGAAAATATGTCTGCTGAAGAATATTATAAAAATGTTGGAACAACTATCAATCATTTTTATGAAAAACTATTAAAACTAAAAGATTTAATGAATACAGAAACGGCTAAGAAAATGGCAAAGCATAGGCATGAATATATGCAAGAATTTTTAAGAGAATTTTATGATGAATGGGAAGGAAAAATTTAAATAATTATAATAATTATAATAATTAACCTAATTGACTCCATAACTATATATCAATGGAGAGAATTAGAACAAAAATATATTATGTAAATTTGACAAATATAAAATAATATGTTACAATTAAAAACATAATTTAAGAGTTTATCTAGGATTAAAAAATCCGAGCGATAAAGGACAATTAAAATAGAATAATTGTTTACACGAAAGTGAGATTATATAAAAGTCTTGCAAAGGAGTCTTAAAGCAGATTCTTTTGTGAGGCTTATTTTTATAGGAGATGTGATAGTTATGAAAATTGAAAGTAAAAGACTTATTTTAAGAAATTGGGAAGATGGAGATATAGAAGATATAGTAGAAGGATTAAATAATATAGAAGTTGCAAAATGGATGGCTGGAGTTCCATATCCATATACAGAAAATGATGCTAAACAGTTTATACAACATACGAAAGGTCAAGATGAAAATGTTAAAATTTCATTAGCAATAGTATTAAAAAAAAACAATAAAGTTATAGGTGGTACAGAAATTAGAAATATCAATAGAAAAGATGGTACAGCAGGTGGCGGAATATGGCTTAATGAAAAATATCAAAAAAATGGATATGGAACAGAAGCATTTAGCATAAGAAACAAGTATTGTTTTGAAGTTTTGAAATTAAGAAGAATTGAAAACGGATATTTTCGTGGAAATGAAAAGTCAAGAAAAATGCAAATGAAATTAGGATATAAAGATGAAGGAATAAGGAGAAAAAAATTCTTATGTTTGGCAACAAATGAATATGTAGATGAATGTATTACAGGATTATTAAAAGAAGAATTTATAGAATGGAGTGATAAAATTGAATAATGATGAATTAGAATTAATATTTCCAACTAAAGAATATAAAAAAGATGTAGAAGAATATTTACGAGAATTTTTAGATAGTGGAGAAAATGAAATAGCAGGAGATGGCGGACTTGACAGAATTAGAGATTTTGACAAGTGGTTAGAAAAAATTCAAAATGACTTATCTGTTGATACAATAGATAAAGATAGAATTCCAGCAACATTATATTTAACCATTAGGAAATCAGATAAGAAAATAGTAGGAAATGTGCAAATAAGACATTTTTTGAATGAAAAACTATTAAATTATGGAGGACATATAGGAGATAGTGTACGACCATCTGAAAGAAGAAAAGGTTATGCAACAGAACAAATACGATTGGCATTAGGAAAGTGCAAAGAGTTAGGAATAGACAATGTATTAATGGATTGCGACAAAACTAATATTGGATCTGCAAAAGCTATACAAAATAATGGTGGTGTTCTTGAAAATGAAATATATGTTGAAAATGAGCTAATCCAAAGATATTGGATTAGTTTAAAGAAAAGATTTGTTACTAATCCTAATAATATGGAATTTGTTGATAATGGAAGTTTTAAAATAAAGAGCTTCAATAATTCGGATTTTGTTGGAGATATTGCATTAATTAAATTTAATAAAATGAACAAGCCATATATGATAGAAAACATAAATTTATGTATGGTAAATGATAATTATAAATGGCTAGAATTCTATGATTATAATAAAAAATATAGATTAACAGCTATGTATAATGAAAATAACGAAATTATAGAATGGTATTTTGACATAGCTAGAAAAATAGGAAAAGAAAAAGGAATGCCTTATGAAGATGATTTATATTTAGATGTAGTTTTAACACCAGAAGGAGATATAAAATTACTTGACGAAGATGAGTTAAAAGATGCTTTTGATAGATTTGAAGTTAACAAGTCAGATTATGAAATGGCATATAATGAAGCAAAACAATTAATGAATAAATTACAAAATAATAAAGATACATTAAAAATATTTACTGATAAGTATTTAAAAGAGATGTTAAAGGAGTAGTGATATATATGAAATATTTTAAGAAATTATTAGGAGATAGAATATATTTGTCTCCAAGAAATGTTGAAGATGTAGAACTTTTTACAGAATGGTTAAATGATTTTGAAATTACAGATTATACTGGTAGAAGTGGAATACTTACAACTCTTGCAGGGGAAAAGAAATATCTTGAAGAGAATTCAAGTCCAGAAGCTACATTTGTAATTGTAACAATTGAAGATAATAAAATGATTGGTACAGTATCTTTAGAAGATATAAATAATATAAATAGAACTGCAACACTTGGAATTTTTATAGGAGATAAAGATTATAGAGATAAAGGATATGGAACTGAAGCTATTAAACTAATATTAGAGTATGGATTTAAATATATGAATTTAAATAATATCAAATTAGATTTAATGGCGTTTAATACAAGAGCATTAAAATGTTATGAAAAATGTGGATTTAAAGAATATGGAAGAAGGAGAAAATGCAAATTTGTAAATGGAAAATACTATGATAGTATAAGTATGGATATATTGGCAGAAGAATTTGAGGGAGATTTTATAAGAAATAAGAATGTATAGATTTGTTATATAAACTAATTACTCCATATATATGGACATATGGTGGTGATTAGTTTGTTTTTTTCTTTATAAGAAATATAAATAAAATTGTAAAAATTTGTAATGTTCACTTTAAAATAGCTCTAAAATGTGATATAGTATTATTAAAATTGAAAACAACAAAGCTCTATCAATCCTAGACCGCGAATAAATCGTAGCCGTTAAAACGGATTAACAGAGCCTATATTAAATTATCCAAAAATATTTATAATCTAAGTATATGTAATTTTTTATATTTATATAAATCTATTATCTTTTGACAATTACATTGTACATTTAAAAATAATAGATGTCAAGAAGATTTGAAAAATTTAATTATAGGAGGTTGTATATGACTGAAAAAGAACAAAAACAAGCAGCAAAACAATTTGCAGAGTTTTGGAAAGATAAAGGTTATGAAAAAGGTCAATCTCAAACATTTTGGCTACAATTATTAAGTCAAGTGTATGGAATAGAAAGACCTGAACAATTTATAGAATTTGAAGACCAAGTTCATATAGACAAAAACACTGGATTTATAGATGGATATATTCCTACAACTAAAGTTTTAATAGAACAAAAAAGCATAGATAAAGATTTAAGAAAAGGAATAAGACAATCAGATGGCTCACTTTTAAATCCTTTTCAACAAGCTAAAAAATATATAGCAGAATTGCCATTATCAAAACATCCTAAATGGGTAATAACATGTAATTTTAAATCTTTCTTAATATACAACATGGAAAATCCAAATGGAGAGCCTGAAGAAATATTTTTAAAAGATTTAGAAAAAGAATATTATAGATTACAATTTATTGTTGATAAGGAAAATGAAAACTTAAAAAAAGAAATGGAAATATCTATTCAAGCGGGAGAACTCGTTGGAAAAATATATGATGAAATATTGCCATTATATAAAAATCCTGAAAATGTAGAATCTCTTAAAAGCTTAAATATGCTTTGTGTAAGATTAGTATTTTGTTTATATGCAGAAGATGCAGGATTATTTGGAAAACATCAGATGTTCCATGACTATTTAAAAAAGTTTGAAACAAAAGATTTAAGAAGAGCTTTAATAGATTTATTTAAAGTATTAGATCAAAAACCTGAAGAAAGAGATCCATATTTAGATGAAGAATTAGCAAGTTTTCCTTATGTTAATGGTGGATTATTTGCAGATGAAGATATAGAAATTCCAAACTTAAATGATAAGGTAAAAGAATTATTACTTACTAAAGCAAGTGAAGATTTTGATTGGAGTGATATCTCCCCTACTATTTTTGGAGCTGTTTTTGAAAGCACATTAAATCCAGAAACTAGACGTAGTGGCGGAATGCATTATACCTCTATTGAAAACATTCATAAAGTAATTGATCCATTATTTTTGAATGATTTAAAAGCTGAATTAGATGAAATACTTTCTTTAAAAGTTCTAAAAACTAAAAAAGAAAGAATATATGCTTTTCAAGAAAAAATATCAAAATTAAAATTTCTTGATCCTGCATGTGGTTCAGGTAATTTCTTAACAGAAACATATTTGTCTTTAAGAAGACTAGAAAATAAAGGATTAGATGCTTTGCAAGGTGGACAAATTGGATTTGGAGATGCAAATGTTAATCCAATTAAAGTTTCAATAGGTCAATTTTATGGAATAGAAATAAACGATTTTGCAGTAACAGTTGCAAAGGCTGCATTATGGATTGCAGAAAGTCAAATGATGCATGAAACAGAAGAAATTTTACATATGAATTTAGACTTTTTACCTTTAAAGAGTTATACGAATATAATTGAAGGTAATGCTTTGAGAATTGACTGGAATGATGTTGTTGATAAAAATGAATTGAATTATATAATGGGAAATCCTCCGTTTATAGGAAAGGGAGGTATGAGAAATGATATTGTTGTGGAAGATATGAAGACTCTTGGGATTGATGAAAGCCTAGATTATGTTTCTGCATGGTATTTTAAAGCAGCAAAGTACATACAATCAACACTAATAAAATGTGCATTTGTATCTACGAATAGCATAACCCAAGGAGAACAAGTTACACCTTTATGGAAGACTTTGGTTGAACAATTTAATATATGTATTAATTTTGCATATAGGACATTTATTTGGGACAGTGAAGCTTCAATTAAAGCACATGTTCATTGTGTAATTGTAGGTTTTAGTTTAACAAATAGTGATGAGAAGATAATATTTTCATCTGATGAACATATCATAAAAGCAACTAATATTAATGGTTACTTAATTGATGCACCGAATATATTTATTGATAAGAGATATGAACCAATTTGTAATGTTAATCAAGTTATCTCAGGTAATAGACCTGATGACAATGGAAATTATATTTTAACTCAAGAAGAAATGGAAGCTTTTATAAAAAGAAATCCAGAAATGAAACAATTTATAAAAAAATACATTGGTTCAAGAGAATTTATTAATAATATTCCTAGGTATTGTATATGGCTTTACAATGTAGAACCTTCTTTATATAAAAATAATAAAGATATAATGGAAAGAATAAAAAAGGTTGCAGAATTTAGAAGCAATGCAAAAGGAGAAAGCTTGAAAAAACTTGCAAGTGAACCATTAAAATGGAAAGCTATTAAACCGAATAATTCAGATTATATTTTGTTGCCAAGAGTATCATCACAAAATAGAAAATATATTCCAATTGGTTTTGTAAGTAAAGATGTAATAGGCAATGATTCTATTCAAATGTTACCTAATGCAACACTTTATGATTTCGGAATATTATCATCAAATGTTCATAATGCTTGGACAAGGGTTATTGCAGGAAGATTAAAATCAGATATAAGATATTCTAATACACTAGTATATAACAATTTTCCATGGCCTGAATCTAGTGATAATCATAAGGAAAAGATTAGTAAAACAGCTCAAGCAATATTAGATGCTAGGAAAAAATATCCAAATAGCTCATTAGCAGATTTGTATGATGAATTGACAATGCCACCAGAACTAAGAAAAGCACATCAATTAAATGATATAGCAGTAATGGAAGCATATGGTTTTGATTGGAGAAATATGACTGAGTCAGATTGTATTGCAGAACTAATGAAAATGTATCAAGAATTAATCAATAATAAAAAAATATAATAAAAACAAAAGACAGATTATATATAATGAAATGAACCCTTTGTCAAGTACTTTTAAAAAAAGACTAGGCAATGGAAGCTAAAAGATGATTCCTGTAACTAACAGGGGTCATCTTTTTTAGATTCCATTGATATCTAAAATTATTATAATAATC
>Ga0256404_1013124_pt1 | contig 10573 bp, 6 predicted proteins | sample RumenRJG_01DNA_FD_185990 | JGI IMG/M metagenome (GOLD analysis project Ga0256404, IMG submission 185990) | Bovine rumen microbial communities from Lethbridge, Alberta, Canada - RJG_01 | ecosystem: Host-associated > Mammals > Digestive system > Stomach > Rumen | place: Canada: Alberta | collected...
CACAGGAGCGAAAGTCTCCACGAGCAACACTCCCAAGTTGAAGATCGAGGAAGACCAGTGGATGGTCTCCTACGACAATGGATCCACCTGGACGAAGATTGAAGGCCAGAGCGCTTACGCCTCAGGCATATTCAAGACGGTGGACACCACTGACACTGACGCTGTCTTCACCCTCAATGACGGCACCGTGATCACCGTGCCCCTGACGGGTACAGCCAAGAAGCTCCAGCTCGTCTTCGACGAGACTGTGTTCGCCCAGATGCGTAACGGTGAGCTTCTCAGCACAGCTTATCAGATTGTCGCTCCTGACGGCGCGAAGGTTGACTTCGAGACCTTTGAGAGCGACGGCTGGACAGTGACATTACGTCCGACTGACGAAAAGAGCGGAAGAATCTCGATCAAGGCTCCCTCAAAGGTCACACCCACGAAGGTTCTCTTCCTTCTGACAGACGACCAGGGTGGCTCATTCATAAAGATAATCAACATAGGTCTGAATGAGAGCGAGAAGCCTATCGTCAAGACCAGCTATGAAGTCAGCTACACCGGTGGTGAGCTCGTGATCCCGATCATGTCCTCTACCGCCACCATCGGCGATTACGGCAATAATTGGATGGAGCTCATCGAGGTTGGCGACCAGGTTGTCCTCAAACTCGCTGAGAACGAGTCCTACGACTGGAGAACCGCCAGGGTCACCCTTGAGGACGGCACCGTAGTCACCATCACCCAGCTGACCAAAGACGCCCTATTCCTCACAAAGGATGTCATCAAAATCGACGGAAGACGCCAGATTGTAGCGGTACCGGTCAACACCAACATCACCGGGATCACCACCACCATTAAAGAAGGATCCGACTGGCTTTCCGCCACTCCTTCGACAAGGGCACTCTCCCAGAAGATCTATTCCTTCACAGCCAAGAGGAACACGACCGAAGAGGAAAGAACCGCCAAAGTCGAGTTCAGCGGTAAGGGCATCACCCAGACCTGTTCGATAATTCAGAGCGTGTTCGAAGGCGATCCTTCGATGGATGTCACCGAGGCGGCGGCCGCCGAGGAAGGCGAGGAGGTTGAGCTTAAGGAGTCCCTCGTCATCTCCGTTACCAAGGACGGCTATGTCGTCACTGACGGAAGCAGTTACCTCTTTGTCAAGGACGCTTCCAACCTCTCCGCTTTCAGCACTGCCTCTTTCCCTGGTGACTATGTCAAGTTCAAAGCTACCGCCACGAGCCTCAACGGCATGCCCGCTCTTGGTTCCGTACAAGACTTCGAGGTCACCAATACTGGCGGCACATTCAAGATAAGCGGTCCTGAGTTCACCTCATCCTTCTCATCCAACGTGCCCGCCGCGGTCACTATCAACGGCGCTGCCTTGACTAAGGATAAGTCCGGCAACTACAACCTTGCCGTCCAGGGCTACCCGAAGAAACTGGTCATCTACAACCCGGCGAGTTACGCCTCTCTCGACAGCTTCGTTCCTTCCAAGTTCACCATGACTGGAATCTACTACGGAGAGTCCGATGGAACCGCCTACATCATCTACAATGACCGCAAGGCAAGCGAGCCTCTCGTCAACGACGGCGACCAGGTCAGCGTGTCCACATTCATAGCCAACGCCGACAAGAACAAGACCCTTAAGGTCGGTCCCGGCCTTGTTGTCGCCGCGGGAGCCACCAGCTTCCTCATGGAGCAGGACGGCGTCAGGATCCTTGTTTTCCAGCCTGGAACTAATCCGAAAGTCGGTGATATGGTGGTCGTGGAAGGCAAATACACTGAATATCAAGGAGAGCCCCAGGTCAACTCCGGAGCGAAAGTCACTACCAACTCCAGCGGGAACAGCGTGACCCATCCGGCGGCCAAGGATATCAACTCCACATTCGGGTCTTATTCCTCAACAGAAAGGGAGTTCGTGACCTTCTCCGGTACTCTTAACATCTCCGGCAACTACTACAACATCAATGTTGACGGATCAACCGCCGTTACCGGCAGCATGTTGAAACCCGCCGAAAACATCTCATCCCTGAATGGTAAGGAAGTCACTGTCAAGGGTTACTACATCTACCATTCTGGTCAAGGCAAATATCTCTATGTCATCGCCACAGAGATCAACGGCATTTCCCTCGTCGGCCCTACCGGCTCCGGTAGCGGTGATGAACCCGGTGGTGACAACCCCGGTGGCGGTGGTAATATAGAAGGTGGAACGATCTCTTGGGATTCCGCCTCAGCATGGTCGGGAATCGGGGAAAAAGTAATCTCCTTGACTGCCGGCGATTACACCATCACCATCGATAAACAAAACGGCGGTACCAACCCGACCGTCAACGCCTCAGCCAATGACTGCCGTGTTTACGCCAAGGGAACTGTCACGATCACAACTACCGGAGCGGCTATGACGAGCATTGTTTTCAACATCTCCACCCAAGGTAAGAGGAGACTCGCTCCTATCACAGCCAGTACCGGAACTATCGCGAAACAGAATGTAGGTGACGATACTGTTTCCTGGTCTGGATCAGCGACTTCCGTCACTTTCACTGTTGGAGAGAAAGCGAATTACGGCTCCGACGGCGCGACTAAGGCCGGACAGTTTGACTTCAGCAGCATTGAGATCAACTAATAACCACTATCCATCATTAAAGAGGCGCCCCAAACGGAGCGCCTCTTTTTATCTGCCTGTTGAAGTGATTAACTCTTTAAGGTGAGCGTTGAACGCGGATTGGGAGAGGAGATTCTCAAGAGTTGTGTGCATCCGCCAGCGCCAATAATGACGGGGATTAGCCGGCACATTGATCCTCTCGTCAGCGGGATTGCCCTGATAACGGACAGCCCCGTCAATCGACAGCCAATCCTGCAAAGGCAAGACACAGAGCATGGAAGGAGACTCAAGATGCTGCTTTAAAATCCTCTCGCAAATCCAAGGCTCACAGACAGAAGGAGCAAGACCCTCGAGGTGGAGCATCTCATGGAAATACCTGGAAGTCAATTCCCTATCCTCTTCCCACCAGGCTCTCAGCGAAGAGGTGTCATGCGATCCGGTCGTACAAACGGAAAGATAGGGATACCTCGCGGGATCGCCGAAGGTATCCTCCGGGGACTTCGGCATCCTCTGCACTTCAAGCGACAGGATCTTCAGCTCGTCCATTACTTCGGGGACACAAGCCGGGATCATTCCGAGATCCTCACCACAGGCGAGCATTCCGGTGGAATCCAACAAGGCGGGGAGCTTTCTCATTGCCGTCTCTTTCCAAAAGGCATTGTGGCGGCGATAGAAAAAGTCGTTGTAAAGATCATTGTAAGCATTCTTGTGCCACTGATCAAGAGCCTCGAAAGCGGCGGTCTTTTGCGAAGAGATACGAGGATGGTACCATCCGGGACGATGAGGATCCGCCACGAACAAATCGGACTCCGGGTCGAATCCGCGGCCTCGGAGTTCCTCTCCGGAATATGGCAGGGCGGGATTGAAATGTCCGAGCAAGCCAGACTTGATACCTAATGGAATCTCCCAAATTCGGAAGAAACCGAGAATATGGTCAATCCTGAAAGCGTCGAAATATTCGCTCATCTTCCGCAGACGAGCCTTCCACCAGCCATATCCATCCTTGGCCATCTCCTCCCAGTTATAGGTCGGGAAACCCCAGTTCTGGCCGTCTTCGGAGAAAGCGTCCGGTGGTGCTCCGGCCTGGGAATCGAGGTTGAAGAGCTCGGGATACTGCCAGGCGTCCACACTGTCCCTGCTGATTCCGATCGGCAGGTCTCCCTTGATGGCGATGCCTTTGGAATGGGCGTAGGCCACAGCGTCCTTAAGCTGTTTGTCAAGGCAGAATTGCTCCCAGAGGTAGAAATCCATTTTCTCCCCATGGATTTTCCGGAAAGCCTCCACACCGCTCTTTGAATATACGCTCAGCTCCGTCCATTTGCCGAATTCCGGAGTGCAGTTAAGATCCCGCAGGACACAGAAGGCCGCATAAGGGACCAACCAATGCTCATTGGCTGAATAGAATGACTTATATTCCTCGCTCTCAAGAGCTTTTACGCCAGCTGTCTTGAAAGCTGCCAGCAAAAGGCGGGTCTTCTCATTGTTGACCCTCTCATAGTTTATTTGAGGCAGGGCATTGAGTTCTTCCTGAAGCGCCTTGTATTCCTTGGTCTTCCTCACGCCGGCATCAGGGAGCGAGATAAACTGCGGATGAAGGGCAAAGGTAGAGTTGGCGTTGTAGGGATATGAGTCCGTCCACGAACGGGTCATCGTGGTGTCATTGATCGGAAGGATCTGTATGACACTCTGCCCCACAGCGGAAGCCCAATCAACAAGTTTCTTTATGTCCTTGAACTCACCCACACCGAAACTATCCTCTGATTTAAGCGAGAATACGGGGATGGCGACTCCGGTTCCTCTCCAAGGTTGCCGGTCAAAAACCGGCTCCCTCTCACGAATGACTTGAAGAGTTCCCTCGTCCTGGGTCCAGGAGAGCCTTCTGTTCAGCCCGGACTCCCAAATCTTCGGTTCGCCAGTTTCCTCATTTAGAATAACGAACTTATATTCAGTAACTTCCTTCGGATCTAACGTAACCCTCCAGAAGGGACCGCCAGCGAGCGGGACATATTTCTTCCAGTCATCAAACAACGCCCCACTTCCGGTAACGGCCAAGATCTCGCCACGTCTGACCTGGGGACAGGCGACGGCCAAGACCAGATTCCCGGAGCGACGTTTCCCAGGAGCTGCCTTAGGCCCGAAAATCACGTCCGTGAATGCCTTGGTCCAGAAAGGAGCGTCCGAAGGACGGTCATTCCAGCGGTCACGGACCTCAACTGAATTGATCTTCTTAGAAGAAGGGATATTCAGGGTGTGACCCGCCCATTCCCGGCGGACGGTTTTCCCGTCACGCTTTAGGACGAAGCCGTATTCAACGACCTTCCAGGTGGACGGGACCTTGACTTCCGTCACCCAGACACCATTCGGCACATAACTCATCGGGGTCTCCTTGCCGTCTGGCCAGAGATATGAGAGAGATTCCCCCGGGACAGTGTAATATTCAATACTTACAGTGATACGCATAACAAAACCGGCGGCCTATTTCCGCCATTATCCCGCAATATAGCCAAAATATCCGAAAATGGTTATTATAGTTTTTGACAGTATTCCCTTTTTATCTATATTTGTTAGTAATGTGCATTAAACTATGAAACAAATGAAAAAGAGAAAAGACAGTATTAATCTTGAAGAAGGGATAACTCCCGGGTTGTTCGGGCAGAAGTATTCCAGCCGAGACTACAGACTCGAGGATTCTTGGGGGAAGAACCAATTTAACAGTTCTTTTCCTGCCTCTTTGGTTGCTTATATGGGATCAAAAGACATAGATCCTATTTTAATATGTACAGATAAGAACAACGAAATCTCACACGGTTTCATTTCTTCAAAGAAATTGCTTGGCATTGATCCACTCAGTGATAATGCTTATTATGACTACGAAGCGAACTATTTCCCATATGAGCAGTACTATACAGCTTCAAAGAAGGAAAAGATCGATCTAGTCATGATTGACAGAGCTTCCGGCAGTCCTGTCAGCGGGCTTGAAGTCAAGCTTACAACCTTGCCTGACAATACCACAAAAGATCTGGAAGATAATGACTATGGTAGTGAGATTGTAGTACGTTCCCCCACGATTCTATTCTTGGCTTGTAGTATATGCACATGCTTCGAGTCAAAAGAAAAAAGGAGCGATCTTCATGATCTACTGAACACTATTGGATCTGAGATCAAGAATTGGAGCGTAATCCGTGAAGTCCTCCCGCACTACGATGCTATCAAAGATGCCGTATTGACTGTCTCACGCGAACTGCATGACAGGCAGATTCCTATTATCATTCAACCTATCTGGAAGACTAACAGATCCATGACTGATTTGGAAGAGCATTGCCTGGATGTATTCGTTTGGTCCAATCTCTCCATTATTCAAATGGCCTTAAGGGAGAAATCGATAGTTGATGACATCTCGCGTAACCAACGGACTATCATCTGGCTTTATAAAATGTTGTGGGACTACACCCTCTATGGTAAGTTTAACTATACGGATATAGTCAATGATTTGGCATACAATTATAAAACAGATAAAGCATTCGCTATAAACGGGAAGCTTACTAATCCATTCATGAGATGTGAATACCTTACTACTCCAAGAATCTCAAAGCATGAAATCAAGAATATCATCCTGGGAGGTGGTCAGAAGCTTCTTCGCCCCGAAAGAAGGTTTGATGCTTATCTTGTAAGCCATCCAGAACTATTTGTTTAGACCATAAGATAATGAAAGCCATTGATTTATTTTGCGGTTGTGGAGGTCTGAGTCTCGGTTTTGAAAAAGCCGGGATTGAGATATTGGCCGGCATAGATAACTGGACCGACGCTCTTGCGGTATATAGCAACAATTTCAGTCATCCTGCCATCAAAGCGGACCTCTCCGACATAAACAAATCAGTCGATTTGGTTCGTCCGTTCTTGCCAGATATTATTATTGGAGGGCCTCCATGCCAAGATTTCTCATCAGCCGGAAAAAGGGATGAGGACAATGGTAGAGGAGATCTTACTGTATCTTACGCTAAGATAGTAACCGCAATTCGCCCTCAGTGGTTTGTAATGGAGAACGTTGAAAGAATACTGAAGACGAATAAACTTGTGGAAGCACTGGATATTTTTCACAAGGCCGGATATGGAACGACTTATAAAATACTTAACGCCGCCCTTTGCAATGTTCCCCAGAGACGTAAACGTTTCGTTATGATAGGGAAACTTGGTGAGATAGATGGTTTTATACAAACCATCTTAGAGGAAGGTCTGTCCGATAAAGAAATGACTGTGGCTGACTATTTCGGAGATAAGCTAGGTATACAGTATTATTATCGGCATCCGAGAAGCTATGTCAGGAGGGGAATATATAGTATCGATGAGCCGAGTGCTACTATCCGAGGCGTTAACAGACCTATTCCCCCTGGCTATAAATTACACCACGGGGATCCTGTGAATTCTACCGATGGAATAAGGCCGTTAACGACTAAAGAAAGGAGCATGATCCAAACTTTTCCTGAAGACTTCTCCTTTGACGGAGCCAAGACCGATATTGAACAAATGATAGGTAATGCTGTTCCCGTTAATCTCGGCTATTACGTAGCAGACTGCATTTTGAAGTATTCAGGCGAAGCCAGGATACCCTACAAGAAACATAACCCAGCAGAACAGTTGGTTCTTGAACTTTAACGGTTTGGACAGGAAAGAACTTGAGATAATGGCTCCGGCGGGGAACTTCGAGTGCCTCGCGGCGGCGATAGAGGGCGGGGCGGACTCTGTCTATTTCGGAGTCGGCCGGCTGAACATGCGTTCGCATTCCGCCAACAATTTCTCTCCGGAAGACCTTCCCGAGATCACACGGATTTGCCGGGAGGCCGGTGTGAAGACGTACATGACCCTCAACATAGTCTTGTACGAAGAGGATCTGGAGCCGATGTGCGAGGCGCTCGATTCCGCCAAGGCGGCCGGTGTGGACGCCATCATCGCCTCCGACATGGCCGCTATCAGTTATTGCCGTCAGATCGGTCTTGAAGTCCACGCCTCGACCCAACTGAATGTCTCCAATATCGAGGCCTTGAAATTCTGGGCAAAGTTCGCAGATGTGATCGTCCTCGCCAGGGAATTGAACCTCGGGCAGGTGAAGAAGATCTCGGAAGCCATTGATAACGAGAGGATAACCGGTCCTTCCGGGAATCTTGTCCGTCTTGAGATGTTCGCCCATGGCGCCCTTTGCATGGCCATATCCGGGAAATGCTACCTAAGCCTCCACAACTGCGGTCATTCAGCCAACAGGGGCGACTGCTACCAGATATGCAGGAGGGGTTACCACCTTACCGACATCGAGACAGGCGAAGGCCTAAGGATAGACAACCGCTACATTCTCTCTCCAAAGGACCTCTGCACGATAGAGTATCTTGACAAGATGGTCGAGGCGGGAGTGAAGGTGTTCAAGATTGAGGGAAGGGCAAGGTCCGCGGAATATGTGAAAAGAGCCGCTGAGTGCTACCGCAAGGCCGCCGATGCCATTTGCGACGACACCTTCACGCCGGAGCTTGCTGGCGGCTTGAAAGAACGGCTGGCTGAAGTGTTCAACAGGGGTTTCTGGGACGGATGGTACCAGGGCGGAAAGATGGCCCAGTGGAGCGAGATATACGGAAGCCATGCAACCAGGCGAAAGACTTACTTCGGGAAAGTCACCAACTGGTACGACCGTTTGGGTGTCGCCGAGGTCCTTATTGAGTCATATTCCCTGAAGGTGGGCGACGAATTCCTGGCGATTGGCCGGACAACCGGGGTCTATGAAGGCCGGGTCGAAGAGATCCGCGTCGATCTGAAGCCCGTAAGCGAGGCACGCAAAGGCGACCTCTGCTCAATTCCCGTGTCTTTCCCTGAGGATTGGAAGGGTGATAAGAAACTTCGCCGTGGCGACAGGCTCTACCTCTGGGAAGAGGCTGCAGGCGAATGAACAAATCTTCTTGGCCCCTCGATCGAGCGCCAATAATCCGAATCGAAGTCTGAAGGGTGCTTGTACGGCCCCTCGTGGTCGATCTTGAACGACAAATACGTTATCTTGTATCCCTGCGACAGGAACATTCTCTCGTAGAACGTCTGCACCTCGTACAATGCCTTTTGGCCCTCGGAGGTAGTGTCCCTCCGTTCAACGTCCGCTTCGCGGACCCCACCAAAACCTCGGAATCCGTCAAGACAACAAATTGTCTTTCCTTCTTCCTCGCTTTCGGTCCCCCCTCTTACGTGGCCGAGGGTGGCCACGGTTGCCGGAGGGACACTACCTCCCGAGGGCAATTGACAACTGCGACCGTAAAGGTCAGTCGTGGAATCAAGTATGGTGAGACCGTTCTCGAGAGCCACGGCCTTTGAATATTCATGAAGGAAACGGCTGTCTGTCTTGAGGTGGATTATACCGCCGGGCTTCAAGAACCTCCGGTAACGCTCCAAGAAAAGCGGGCTGGTCAAGCGGCTGTTCTCGCTCTTTAGCTGCGGATCAGAAAAAGTCAACCAAATCTCGCTGACCTCTCCAGAACCGAAAAAGGCTTCGATAAACTCAATACGGGTACGAAGAAAAGCCACGTTCTGGAGCCCTTCCTCCGTCGCCGTCTTGGCACCTCTCCAAAGCCTCGCCCCCTTGATGTCCACACCTATGTAGTTGCGCTCAGGAATACGTTTGGAAAGATCAATCGTGTACTCCCCCTTCCCGCAGCCAAGTTCCAGGACAATCGGCTGGTCTTTCTTGAACATAACCGAATTCCAATGCCCCTTGATCGGATGGTCATTCAGCTTGAGTCCCTCAGAGGGATTCCCGCTTTTGTCAAGCACCTTTGACGCCTCCGGCTGGAGAAGGCAGGAGAAAGTCTCATTCTCCGCGAATTTCCTAAGTTTATCGTGTCCCATCAGTCTCTCTTGAGTATTAATCCCAAACCTCTTATCTCATCCGAATCATTCACGATCCTGGCTTTCAAACGCCACTCCCCTACTTCCGGAAGTTCCAGATGGTCAGCATATTCCGTCACAATATCCCTTGTGAGATAAGAGTCTCCGGACCCATCCTTGATCCGTACCGTGGTGGTGTCGGTAAGGATGGAGTCAGATGGGGAGAACCACCGGAGATCCAGGACTATATCCTCATCACGGAAGGCGATGAAACCATCCCTCTCAAGGCGGGTGTAAAAGTCGATACCGTACGTTGAGGAGCTGTCCGACAAATCAAGAATGAAGGAATACGTGTCACCATACTCGGCGTTTTCCCTCAAGACAAAATACTCGCGGGAAGAAGGCCTGACGCAGGAAACCACGGCAAGAGCCAGGACAAAGATAATGACACGACCCCTCATCGCAAATCAACCACGATCCTTGGCAGGCCTATGGCCCTTGCCTCCGGCACGGCCGCTACGGTTACGGTTCTTGCTCTTCGACTTCTTGGGCTTGTCGAAACGGGTGATACTGTCGTCCCCGACAGCCGAGATGAACTGCGGACCGATAGGTTCCGGATCGTTCTTCAGGGACTCCGGCTTCTCCCCATTCCGGTTCATCATGATTATCTCCCTGACCTCAAATGCCTTAAGCGGGTAAATATTCGTCAAAGAACCCTTCTCGTAAGAGAAATACATGGTTTCCTGCAGAATGTCCGTCTTGACAAGATAAGCGAGGCCGTCCTCAAACTCAAGCGGCTCGGTTACCTTTGGAATCCTGGTCTGGGCATCCATGTAATTCGCGACCTCATAATTGAGGCAGCATTTAAGCTTACCGCACTGTCCGGCAAGTTTCTGCGGATTCAAGGACAGATCCTGCACCCTGGCCGCCGAGGTGGAGATAGACTGGAAATTAGTGATATAGTTAGCGCAGCAAAGCTCGCGGCCGCAAACTCCCAGACCACCTATCAGGCCAGCCTCCTGCCGGGCGCCTATCTGCTTCATCTCTATCCTGATACGGAACTCCTCCGCATAGACCTTGATCAGCTGGCGGAAATCGACACGCCCGTCAGCGATATAGTAAAAGATGGCCTTG
>Ga0256404_1013125_pt1 | contig 10572 bp, 7 predicted proteins | sample RumenRJG_01DNA_FD_185990 | JGI IMG/M metagenome (GOLD analysis project Ga0256404, IMG submission 185990) | Bovine rumen microbial communities from Lethbridge, Alberta, Canada - RJG_01 | ecosystem: Host-associated > Mammals > Digestive system > Stomach > Rumen | place: Canada: Alberta | collected...
TGTCCTCTCTCATTTGGTACAGGAACGATTATACCGGATGGCAGGGGGAGGAAAAATTGGCACTGCGGGGAGAGAAAACGCCCCCTTTTCAAAGGGAGATCTCTGTGCTATACCGGATTTATCACAGAGAAAACGCCCCCAAATCGGGGGCAGAGAGGGAAAAAAGATGGCATATCGGGAGAAGATCAGCATCTATCTGCCGGAGGAGGCGGAACAGACCCTCCTGGAGGACGCCATGCGCTTTGAGATCCTGAAAAAAGACGGCGTCACGGTGAACCGGAACCGATTCCTCGGGATGCTCTTTTCGGGATACTACGATGCCTATGCCCGGGAGTACAGGGAAAAATATGAGGCAGCGCGCGCCTGTCTTGCCCCGTACATCAAAGGGGAAGCCCTTCTGGAGGAGGCGGCAGAAGCAGTATTTCAGAATGCGCTCCTTCCCGTCAGTCATGGAAAGCGGGAGAAGCCCGCAGCAAAGTGCTCCTTCAAGCCCACGGCAGATACGGAGGGCGTCCTGCAGGAGATTGAAGATGGCCTTGCGCCTTCCGACTCCCTCTCGGGGTACCTGTGCCGGATGCTTCTTACCTATTGCGAAAAGCCTCTGCCCGAGAGGGAGCAGATCCTGTTTCAGGAGACGTATGAAAAGCTTCAGACGGCGGCGCAGGCAAAGCGGTGCGTCACCTTCTCCACCAACCGAAGACCGGACCTTCTGCACATCGTGCTCCCCACAGGCGTCTTCGTCGGGCAGGATGAGATGTACAACTATCTCCTTGGCATGGAACAGGATCCGGAGACCGGGGAGAAGAAGGCGGCGACCTTCCGGCTGAACCACATCCAGGGTCTTCGAAACAGCGCAGTCCGCATGACCCTTACGCCGGAGGTGAAACGGGATCTGGACAGGATGAGAGAGCACGGCGCCCAGTACACAATCCGCGGGGATCTCCCCGCGGTCCTTGCCCTGACGGACAAGGGCAGGAAGATGTATCTGCGTGTCTATCAGGGAAGGCCAAAGCCCGACCGGATCGAAGAGCGGGACGGCTGCCACTGGTTTTATTATTCCTGCTCGGAGGACCAGCTCTTTTTCTACTTCCGGAAGTTCGAGGGCGGAACTTTTTTCATCCAGGAGCCGGAGTCCCTGCGAAAGCGCCTCCTTGCCTTCCACGCGGGGGCCCTTGCGGACCTTCAGAGAAAGACAGAGGGAGGAGCAGAAGATGGCAACCTGTGACGGCAAAGCGTGCAGGCTTGGAAAGTGACCCCGTACAGGGACTGCCGCATTAGGAGGATATCATGCTCAACTGTCTTATTGTCGGTGCGGGCGGCGCCCTTGGTGCCATGTGCCGCTACCTTGTCGGCCTCCTTCCGCTGGAGCCCCAGAGCGGGTTCCCGGCAAAGACGTTTCTCATCAACGTCGCCGGCTCCTTTCTCATCGGAATCGTCGCAGCGCTGTCCGCAAAGAGTGCCGTGAGCCCGAGGATGGTCCTGTTTCTCAAGGTCGGCATCTGTGGCGGCTTTACCACCTTCTCCTCCTTTGCGCTGGAGACGGATCAGCTCCTTGCAAAGGGGAAGACGCCGGCAGCCCTTGCCTACGTGCTCCTCTCCCTGGTGTGCGGCGTTTTTGCGGTGGTGCTTGCGGAAAAGCTCGTCTCGTAAGAGACGGCGGGCAACAGTTTTGAAACCGATTGTTGACACTGGCGTTTTTTTGGGTGTATCGTGAGCTCCGGAGACAGCAAAGAGAGCTGCCGGAAGGAGAGACGGGAAATGAAAAAGCGCACAGGCAGGATGATTGCCGCAGCTGCAGGGATCCTGATAGCGGCAGAGACAGCGGCAGCACCGCTAAAGGCACAGGCTGCCGCCTGGCAGCAGCAGGGAGAAAAGCTCTACGCTTATGACGACGCGGGAAACCTCCTCGCCAATACGCTGGTGCCCTATGGGGGATTTGTCTACGCGGTGGGAGAGGATGGTTCCATGCAGACCGGCTGGACCAGCCTGAACGGGGCAAATTACTGCTTTGACGAGCGGGGACGGCTCCTCGCAGGCGGTGCGACGCTCGACGGGTATGAGGTCAATGAACTGGGACAGTGCATTGCGACCATCGGCGTGGCTCCCTCACAGATCGCGATGGCAGAGCCCGATGGCGCGGACATCCTGTTCTACGTCGGCGATGCAGACACCTGGTGGATGTCAGAACCGGTGGAGCTTCCGGCAGCGCAGGAGCTGTTGGATGGCACAACCGGAAGATCCCTTGTCGTCGCAGCGGCCCAGTCCCTCCTCGGCGTCCCTTATGTCTGGGGCGGCGCCTCTGCGGCGGGGGTGGACTGCTCCGGCCTTGTGGAGTATGCGTATGACGCGGCCTTCGGAAAGTGGCTTCTTCACGACGCGGATCTTCAGTCCAAGCTCGGGAAGGCTGTTGCTGTCTCTGCCCTGCAGCCGGGAGATCTCTGCTGCTACGACTGGAACGGGGACGGCACGGTGGACCACATCGCGATCTACATCGGAAGAGGAAAGGTCATCGAGGCAAGCTCCAGCAAAAACGTGGTGAAGGTCTCCGGCCTCCGCAGCGGAAAGAACCTCGTCACCTGCAGGAGCCTCTTTGCGGACTGACCGCAGCGGTCAGAAACAGAACCGCACACCGCCGGGGAAGTTTCCCGGAGAAATTCAGCATAGAAATGGCAAAGCAGTCAGATGTTGATCTTACGGCATCTGACTGCTTTCTTCTTTGTCGGATGGTGCTGCTCCGGCAGTGTATCCGCCTGCCCTGCGGTCCCCCTGTCACACGGTGATCTCGATCTGTTTTCCCTCGAAGGCGGCGATGCCATCCCCCGTTGTGCGGGGCCCGCTGAGCACTTCATAGCCATCTGCCTTCTGTTTCTCAGGACCCTCCATGCCAGGTTTGTTCATGATCTCCAGCCCTGTCCCGCCCTAAAAGGTGAGAAAGAAGTCTCTCGCCCCCTCCAGGCCTTTGCCATACATCGCCGCGTGTTCCATCTTCCTTCCCTGTTCCCTCCTGATCGCAGACAACGGTACCCTGGATACTTCTCTGGGTCCGCTGATTCCGGGGAGAAAACGGCTGACCTGTCCGGAAGATCATGACCGGAGCGCTATGAAAAGAATTGGCTGTTTGTTGCACAGAATCAGCCAGAATCCATTGACAGATCCGCTCATAAGCGACTATAGTTTTCTCTAAACGCAATCAAAATCTGAGAGCCGCCAGGGGGCGGCAGGGAAGGAAGCCATGTCTGTAACAACGCACCATAAGGCGGCCCGCGCGCTGGCCGCCCTTCTTGCAGGAACCGCGCTGTCTTCTGCGGGGAGTCTGCCCGCCTGCGCAGCGGGATTTACGTCAAACGGAACTGCCCTGATCTACACGGATGACAGCGGGGTGGTACGGGCCAATACCCTTGTCACGGAGGATGGCTATTATTACCATACGGATGCAAACGGTGCGATGGAGAACGGGTGGATCACCATGAACGGGCAGACCTTCCTGTTCGACGGGTTGGGACGGCTGGTTGCGGGCGGCGCCACTCCCGATGGCAAGGTCGTGGACGGAACCGGTGCCCTTGTCGGCACGATCGGTGTGGACTGCGCCTGCATCAAATCGGTGACGACGGATGGCGCCTTCTACACCTATACGATTGACCCCACGCCGGAGGATGACGCGGATACGGTCTATGACCGGCAGGCCATTCTCCCCGCGGCGCAGGAAGTCAGGGTGACAGCTGCGCAGCAGACAGAGCATAACACAGAGACCGCTGCTGCAGCGCAGAGCACGGAGGCTGCGGACAGCTATGAGGAGGCAGAACGCGAGGAGGTCGTTGCCTATGCCCTCTCCCTCGTGGGAACGCCCTACGTCTGGGGCGGCGAGTCGGCGAGCGGCCTTGACTGCTCCGGTCTCATCCGCTGCGTCTACCGGAACACCCTCGGCATCTCCCTCCTGCACTACACGGACTATCAGGCGGCATCGGGAAAGGCAGTTTCGATCTCGAGCCTTCAGCCAGGTGACATCTGCTGCTATGACTGGAAGAAGAACGGCCACATCGATCACGTCGGCATCTACATCGGCGGCGGCAAGGTCGTCGAGGCGGGCAGCGAGTCCGGGAAGGTGGTCGTCACGGGTATCAACATGATGAACTGCGCACCGATCACCTGCAGAGATGTGATCGGGGACTGAGAGCCAACTTATGGGAACAGCAGACCGGCAGAGACGGGAACCCCGCCTCTGCCGCTTTTTATTGCCCGCAGGAAAGGCCACCGAAACAAAAGTGCGGCGAACTGTTTCGGAAAATTTCATCCTCCCCGGACCTCTTCCCGGCGTCTTCCCTGTGCCGCATCTGCTAAAATAATCCTGAAACAGACAACCTGTACAGCAATCTGGGGAGTTCTTATGCATCTCATCACTTTTCAGCACGTGAATAAGATCTACGGCCAGGGCGATGGCGTGGTCCGCGCGCTGGACGATGTCTCCTTTTCCGTGGAGGAGGGGGAGTTCTGCGTCCTGCTCGGCGCCTCCGGGGCCGGCAAGACGACTCTTCTCAACATCCTGGGCGGGATGGACAGCGCAACCTCCGGCACCATATTGTTTGACGGCAGAAACGTCTCGTCGATGACCCCGCGCCAGCTCGTCGACTACCGGCGCCGGGATGTGGGCTTTGTCTTTCAGTTCTACAACCTGATTCCGAACCTGACTGCCCTCGAGAACGTGGAGATCGCGGCGATGCTCTGCGACAACCCGATCCCGGCAAAGCAGGCCCTGGACATGGTGGGCCTTTCGCAGCGGGCGGGGAACTTCCCCGCCCAGCTCTCCGGCGGAGAGCAGCAGCGGGTTGCAATCGCAAGGGCCCTTGCCAAGAACCCGAGGATGCTCCTGTGCGATGAGCCGACAGGCGCCCTCGACTACGTGACCGGCAAGACCGTTCTGAAGATGCTGTACGACCTTGGCAGGAGAAATCACACGACGGTGCTCATGATCACCCACAACTCCGCCATTGCCAGGATGGCGGACAGGATTCTCCGGATTCAGTCCGGGAAGATCCTCTCCAATGAGATCAATTCGCATCCGGTAAAGGCGGAGGAACTCGAATGGTGAGACAGGGAAAGACTGCGGGAAAGCTCGCGCGCCGCAGCATCCGGGCAAAGAAGGGAAGATATCTTGCCATCCTCCTCATCGTCCTCCTCTCCGTGGGGTTCCTCTCCGGCCTCAAGGTGACGAGGGAGCAGATGTGGGATGCCGCAGAGCGCTATCTCGATTCCCAAAACATGTATGATTACCGGGTCTACTCCACCCTCGGGTTTACGGGGGAAAATATCCAGTCCCTCTCTAAGGTCTTCGGGATGGAGACGGCAGAGGGCGGAAAGTCGGTGGATGCCCTTCTTGTCTTTGACGGCACCGCCGAGGACTGCCTGTGTATCTCTCTCCCGGAGAAGGTCAATGTCCCCAGCCTTACCGCAGGCAGAATGCCGGGGAAGGAGACGGAGTGTCTTGCAGATCACCGGGTATTCTCGGAGGAGGATCTCGGGAAGACGATCGCGGTCTCTTCGGACAATGACGACGACACGAAGGCTGCCCTCTCCCATGACACCTACACGATCGTGGGCCTTGTGAACTCACCGCTCTATCTCTCGGCGGACCGGGGCAGCGCAGAGAGCGGCACCGGGGAGCGGAAGGGCTTCCTGTACCTTCCGAAAGAGAACTTCACGTCAGAGTACTACACCGAGGCGGATCTTGTGCTGGAGGGGAGCCTTAAGGCAGGCGAAGCCGGGGAGATCTTCAGCAACGCCTACGACAGCCTTGTGGACGACCATGAGGCAGCGGTAAAGACTGCCGCCAGAGACCTTGCGGCTGCCCGGTATGAGGATATCCTCTCCGACATCCAAAAAGAGGCGGACGACAAGAAGCAGACTGCCCTGGATGAGCTCGGGGACAAGGCACAGGAGATGAAGGACAGCCTTGCAGACCAGGTGGAGAGCCAGGTCGCAGAGGCAAAGACACAGCTCGATGGCGCTGTATCCGCCGGCATGATGAGCGAGGACCAGGAGAAGGCGCAGCTTGCGGACATCCGCAGCAAGGCAGAGGATGCGGTCAATGCGAAGTTCCAGAACCTCTCTGTTGCCGACTTTGCCGACATGGCCGGGATGTCGAAGGAGGATGCAGAGAATCTAAAGGACCTCCTCGGAAAGGATACCATCGGCAGCCTGGATGACCTCATCGGCCAGAAGGCTATCCCGATGACAAGAGAGGAGGCCGTATCTGCGGCAGAGGACAACGGCGTGGAGGAGCCCGAGACTTACGTCCTCACAAGGAAGGAGAACGCGGGATATGTGAGCTTTGAGAGCGATACCTCCATCATCCACTCGATCGCGGACATCTTCCCACTGTTCTTTATCCTGATTGCGCTCCTTGTGTGCGTCACCACGATGCTGCGCATGGTGGAGGAGGAGCGGAGCCAGATCGGTACCCTCAAGGCGCTCGGGTACTCCGGCAGTGCGATCGCAGGGAAGTACCTGCGCTATGCGGGGAGCGCCGCCCTCCTTGGCTGGGTCCTCGGGTTTTTCCCGGGAACATACTTCATCCCCAGGGGCTTCTGGACAGCCTATGCAACGCTCTACGACTTCACGGGCCTTCGCTACCGCTTTGACGGGATGCTGGCTCTGGTGACGCTCCTTACGTCGCTCCTCTCCATCGGCCTCGGCACCCTGGCTGCCTGTGTGAGAGCCCTTCGGGAGACGGCGGCCTCCCTGATCCGGCCAAGATCGGCAAAGCCCGGGAAGCGGATCCTGCTGGAGCGCATCCCGCCGCTCTGGAGGAGGCTCTCATTCCTGAAGAAGGCAACCTTAAGAAACATGTTTCGGTACAAGATCCGGATGGTCATGATGCTGGTCGGCATCGGCTGCTCCTCCGCCCTGATCGTCACGGCCTTTGGTGTGCGGGATTCCATGATTGACATCGGAAGCCAGCAGTACGAGGGGGTTCAGACCTATCAGCTCGAGTGCACGATTGACGAAGACAAGGCGAATCTGGAGGATCTGAAAAGGAGCGTCCTCTCGGAGGATGGGGTGACCGCTGTCCTTCCCGCGGTGAGCAGGACGGTCGATGTCTCCTCGGACACCGCTTCCATGAGCGCTGTCACCGTCTACGCCTTTGCAGAGGATGCGGATCTGTCCGGCTTCTGAAACCTTTGGGAGGCAGACAGCGGGAAAAAGTGCTTCCTTCCAAAGGAGGGGACAGCCCTTGTCTCAAAGCGCCTTGCCCAGAAGCTCTCTCTCCGGGAGGGGACGGAGTTTACGATCTCCGGGGAGGACGGAAAGAAACTGCGCACCGGAGAGACCTTTCGGAATTACATCGGAAATTTCCTCCTGATGACGGAGAAGACAGGGAAGGCCTGCTTTGGCAGGGAAAAGGCAAATGTGCTTCTTGTCTGCACGAAGGCGCTCTCCGGGGCAAAGGAGAAGGCGCTGTGCGAAAAGCTGGGAGAGATATCCGGCATCACCGGGATCTTAAGGCTCTCCGAGAGCCGCCAGAAGGTGGACCGGTCTGTATCGTGTCTCAACGTCATCATCTGGCTGATTGTCGCCTTTGCGGGGGCCCTCTCCTTCATCGTGACCTTCAACCTGACGAACATCAACCTGGCAGAGCGGAGCCGCGAGATCGCAACGGTGGAGGTCCTGGGCTTTTATCCAAAGGAGGTGCGCTTTTATTGTCTCCGGGAGAACCTGGTGCTCTCTGTCCTTGCGGGAGTTCTTGGCATGCCGCTCGGGTACCTCTTCACCCACGCGGTGATGAGCAGGATCCTCCTCGACAACATGACCTACTCCATCACGGTCCGCCCGGTAAGCTATGTTCTGTCCCTTACCTGCACGGCCCTGTTTGCGGTCATCGTGAACATCTTCATGCGCCGGCAGATCCGAAAGATCAATATGGCGGAGTCCCTCAAGGCGGTGGAGTGAACCCGGGGGACAGAAACCGAAGGCAGACACATACCTGCAGCAGGAAGCCGGAACGCAATCGAGGGATGGGGCGGTATTTTCTTATAACCGATGGTATAATGATTCCTGTGAGCGCGTGGGGAGGAATATGCGGGAGGGAAAACGCAGAGAAAGCAAGCGGCAGCAGATCGGCGAACTTCCCCTGGCGCTGTTCCTCTGTACGCCGGTGCACAGGAGGCAGAGATGTCTTTACGATTGGATCAGGATCGATACCACGAATTTTATGACGAGATGGACGGGGGAATCTGCATCATCCAGGCGGATGAAAGCGAGCAGATCCTCTTTGTCAACCGCACCGTTCCGGAGCTCTACGGCTGCAGGGATGAGGCAGAGTTCTATGAAAGAACCGGGGGCACCTTCGCCGGCATGACGAAGGAGAGCGACCGGGAACCCCTCTCCCTGCATGTGGTGCGGGGGGCAAGGTACTCCACCTGGTACTATCAGATCCCGGAGGCGGGAGGTGCCATCCGCCCGGCGCAGATGCTGATCACCTGTGCGGTGCGGGAGAATACGCCTGTCTACCTCTGCCAGATCTTCACCGAGGCCATGCACAAGGCGAGCCTGATGAGCGATGGCCTGACGGGCCTTCCCGGGGTGAAGGAATTCACCGCCTCCTCCCTGGATCTGCTCAGGACCAAGCGGGGGGAGAAGACCCTCGGGGACTGGTGCTGCCTCTACTTCAACATCACCAACTTCCGCTCCTTCAACCGCGCCTACGGCGTGGAGACTGGGGATCGCTTCATCAAAAGGATCGCGGAGACCCTCCAGGCCTGCTTTCCGGATGGCTTTATCGGACACCTCTCAGCGGACAACTTTGCGGCGATCGTGCGCAGAACGGAGGCGAATGCCGGCATCAGGAGGGTGACGGAAGAGATCCAGGGCGGCATCCGCAGTAAGAGCATTCAGCTCAAGACCGGCATCTACCTGCCGGAGGAAGGGGCAGACGATGACACTCTGAAGGCAGCACTGGATCGGGCAAGACTTGCCTGCGACTCCATCAGCCAGGATGCCACCCAGGATGCAGCGGTCTACAGCAGCAGGATGCAGGAGGAGAGCGAAAAGCGCACCTATCTGCTCAACCACTTCGAGAGCGCCCTGGCAGAGGGCGATATTCATGTCTACTATCAGCCTGTAGTGCGGACCCTGACGGGAAAGCTCTGCGGTTTTGAGGCGCTGGCCCGCTGGGAGGACCCGGAAAAGGGTATGATCTCCCCGGCGGAATTCGTGCCGCTTCTGGAAGAAGTGCGCCTTATCGGCAAGCTGGATGCCTACATCATCGAGAACGTCTGCCGCCTGCTGCATGAGCGGCTGCAGAACGGACACCAGATCCTGCCGGTCTCCGTGAACCTCTCCAAGCTGGACTTTGAGCTGATCCATCCGCTGGAACTGCTGGTGAGCCTCATGGACCGGTACGATCTGCCGCGGGAGAGCATCCACGTGGAGATCACGGAGACCGTGATGGCCTGGGACCGGGAAAAACTCGTCGGGATCATCCGGGACTTTCACGCCGCCGGGTTCGAGGTCTGGCTGGACGACTTCGGCAGCGAGTACAGCTCGCTGAATGCCCTGCACTACTTCCAGTTCGATGTCCTCAAGATCGACATGGAGTTCTTCCGCAACTTCGATGAGAGGGGCCGCAAGATCATCCGCAGCGTTGTCATGATGGCAAAGTCTCTGGGAATTCTGACCCTCGCCGAGGGTGTGGAGAATGCGCAGCAGCTGGAGTTCCTGAAGAGTGTCGACTGCGGACGGATCCAGGGCTGGTACTACGGAAAGCCGGAGCCCTTTGCCGTGGTCATGGAGCGGATGACGAGAAGGGGGATCACCAGCGAGACCACCATGGAGCGCAGGATCTTCTCCCGGGTCGGGCTGGTGAACACCGTGACCGAAAAGTCGGTGGCGATCTTTCGCTTTGATGGAAAAATCCCGACGCTGCTCACCGCAAATGAGGTCTACCTGAACGTGCTCAGGGCGACCGGAACCCTGGACCAGAAGATGGCAAACGGCAACCTCGCCTCCGGGGCATGGGGACCGCAGAAGAAGATCTGCAGCTTTCTGCAGAAGGTCTTTGACGGCAGGGCAAAGTCCATGACCTACGTGGACAACGGCCACTACATCATGGTTTCTGCGGAGAAGATCGCGGGCACCCGGGAGCAGTGGTACGGGAAGGCGAGCCTTGTGGACATCGGCGAGGAGGGAAATGTCAGCAAGGCACGGCTCCTGGACAACCTCTACCGGAACGTCCTGGACATCTTCGACGGCGTCTACTACATGGACTATACCCACAACTGCATTCACACCTACAGTTCCATTCACGGAGAAATCCCCACGGACATCGATGCCCCCGGGGTGGAGAGCCAGATCCAGGCCTATGCACAGGCACTGGTCCATGTGGAGGACCGGGAGCGGTTTCGCGCCTTTCTGAACCGGGACCGCCTCTGCGAGGAGGCACAGGCCTCCGGAAGATCGGAGGCGACGGGCCTGTTTCGCGTGTACCGGGAGGACGGCCGCTACCACTGGACGGTCTTCCACGCGATTGTGTTCTTCAAGCACCCCTTTCGGGATGTGCTCCTTCTGGAGCGGGAGGAC
>Ga0256404_1013126_pt1 | contig 10571 bp, 8 predicted proteins | sample RumenRJG_01DNA_FD_185990 | JGI IMG/M metagenome (GOLD analysis project Ga0256404, IMG submission 185990) | Bovine rumen microbial communities from Lethbridge, Alberta, Canada - RJG_01 | ecosystem: Host-associated > Mammals > Digestive system > Stomach > Rumen | place: Canada: Alberta | collected...
TAGTGTATTACCTGAAGAAAGTAATGACTTATTTAAATTTAGTTATTCATTAACTGATATTAGTACAAGTTATGCTAACTATTTATGTGATTTTGATGTAGAACCAAGTGATTTGAGTAAAGAAATTTCAATTCAAACAAGTTTAGATGTTGGAGCAAACAATGAAGCATTTAAATTAAATTATTTAAATCATTCTGGCGTTGCAAAAGAAGTAGTTATTCGTACTAATTCATTTGCTACTGTATTAAATATCAAAGCTCCTCAAGATACAGTTCATCACTATGGTTTTGCGGCTGATGTTCTTGTCGAAAAAAACAATTCCGCTTCTTATCATGAATACGGTATCGTTGGTCGTCTTGAAATAAAGCAAGGCCACTTTGTAGCAGAATCTACTGCTGAAGTTTTTTGTTTGATGGATACAAGAGAAGATAAGAGTAATGAAGCTGAAGCTCCTACAATTAAAGAAGGAGCAAAAGTTTATGTCGGTGATACTACAAAAGTTCAAGGCGGTGCAACTATAGCCGAAAACGGTGTTGCAGACAAATATGTAAATAAATGTCTTGACGGACAGCATACTTATCATAAACTCGTAATTGATCCTCAACATATCTATGATGTGTGTGAAACTTGCGGTTATACAGTTGTAGCGGGTGCTGCACAAGAAACGAACGGGAAATCTACAGCAACCGCAGTCGGTGATGTTCCTGATGGAATGGACATAGAAAAAGCACAAAAATGTGAACATAGTTTTGTTTTAAGCGAAATAGACAATTATGAACATAAAGCTCAATGTTCAAAGTGTGGTGTTTCATATAACGAAGCTCATACAAAAACAATGGGCACATATTGCGCTTGCGGACATTATAATCCTGAATTGTCTCGAATTTGGTGGTGGGGAAGCGGTAATAATCCATATCCAAAGAAAGTTTTAGATTCAAATGCATATTATCCTGATTATACTGTACCTAAAGTTAAGCTACAAGTCGGTCAAATGTTACCAATTCAACTTAATTATCAAACAGAAGAACAACTTGGGACAACTACTAAAACAGGTTGGGTAGCAATAACATCAAGCAATCCGGCGGTAGTAAAAGTTACAAGTAATATTTTAGTTCCTATTGAAGAGTGTCAATATATGAAATGGTATAGCTATCTCTACTGCGTTGGAGAAGGCACTTGTACATTGACATTTGAAGACGAAACTCAAAGCGGCCTTGTTAAATATGATGTAGAAGTTACTGTAACAAGAGAAACTACTATTGATAAGATTGATATCGGTTCTTACTATACTTTCGGGCAATTTGAGTTCAAAGATAAAAATTCTGCTTCCTTAGGAAATCATGATATTGAATGGATTGTCCTTGATAAAGACATTGAAAACAACAGAATCTATGTTGTAAGCAAAGATATTCTATGCGATATGAAGTTTGATACCACAGCCAATCAAACAGCTACATTTGATAATAGTTCAATAAAAACTTGGCTTAATGGAGATTTCAAAAACGGATTTGGCGAAAACGCTTCAAAAATCTTTGGTGATATCGGTTTGTTAGATTATAGTGCTTTGCCTTATTATGATAAAAGTAAAGGGGATTATGTTTCTGGTACATTATTTGGCGATTGGAATGCTGCAAAGGCGCAACATTATGGAGTAGAAGTACAAAGAGAAGGAATAGGATCTGGTTCTGTAAGTTCTGCGAATTCACCTTCTTTCTGGATTATAGGCGAAGGCGGAAAAGCTTGCTTAGGTGGTCAAGGTCAAAGCTATCATAAAAACGAACATATGAATTACATAAAGAAAGACACGACTGCCGGCGTAAGACCTGCAATGTGGATTACATTGGGAGAATAAAAACATTTCCACGAACTGTTATCTAATGGAAAAGTAGTCAAAAATCTATTAGCACGAACTACTTCATCGTAGAAAATGAAATTAAGGGCATTTACTCATTAAAGAGTATTTGCTCTTTTTTGAATATAATGACAAAGTGTAGATAATTCATTAAAAGAAATAAGGGGAAAATATTAAATATTAATTAAATGTAATCTCAAAGATTTTATATTTTTGCAGTATATGGGATATAAAATATTACGGATTTAATGTATAAAATATTGTGGTATTGAAATAATAAATATTGTGGTATCTAATTGACAAATACTGCGGTATCCGACATAATAACATTAGAAATCAAGGAGGCATCTGTAATGTCGAAATCATTATCAGAAAAAGAATACCGTGGAAGAGTAATCGATAAACAAATAGATGATTATCTGGACACTTGCGGTGCGGTTTGTATCGAAGGACCGAAATGGTGTGGAAAGACATGGACATCTGCATATCATTCTAAGAGTGAGTTCTTAGTAGGAGATCCGGCAAAGAATTTTCAAAACAGACAATTTGCCATGATTTCTCCCGAAGAGGTTTTGGAAGGTGAAACGCCTCGTTTGATTGATGAATGGCAGGAAGTTCCTGCTCTATGGGATGCAATCAGGGGTGTGGTAGACAAGCGTGGTAAATCCGGGCAGTTTTTAATCACCGGTTCATCTACCCCGAAGATTAAAGGAGTGTTGCACAGTGGCGCAGGTCGCATCGCAAGGCTCAGAATGCACACGATGTCGCTTTATGAAACGGGAGATTCTTCAGGTGAGATTTCTCTTTCGGATATATGCGGTAAGAAGTTTGTAAATAAACTTACGGGCGATGTGAATTTAAGAAAGCTTGCTACTTTTGCAATAAGAGGTGGTTGGCCGGGAAATTTAAGTTCAAAGGAGCAAAATATTGGAATTCTTCCATTGTCTTATGTGGATGCGATTCTGTCCGATGATATCCAAAGACTAAGCGAATCGCAGTACGACAAGCACAAGCTCAGATTACTGCTCCGTTCTCTTGCAAGAAACGAATCTACGACATGTTCTAATTTATCGCTTATCAAAGATATTCAAGAAAACGATAACAGCTCGATTGACAGAGATACGGTTGTCAGATATCTTGAAGCTTTCGACAGACTGTTTCTTTTAGATAACCAGAAGCCTTTTGCTCCAAACTTCAGATCTTCTTTAAGGGTTAAACAAGGAGAGAAACATCACTTTTGCGATCCAGCACTGGCATGTGCGATACTTGGAATGACGGTGGATAAACTTATTGGTGATTTGAATACTTTCGGGTTCATTTTTGAAGCAATGGTTGAGCATGATTTGAAGGTGTATGCACAGTCATTTGGTGGAGAGTTATATCACTATCAGGACTATTTGAATAATGAGATTGATGCTGTCATCGAACTTCAAGACGGCAGATGGTGTGCCTTTGAAATCAAGCTTGGTGCAAATAGGATAGACGAAGGTGCTAAAAACCTGATTCATGTCAACAAAGTAATCGAAGCGAACGGTGGAAAACCGGCTGATGTTCTATGCGTAATCTGCGGTATGAGCAATGCCGCATATATGCGTGAAGACGAGGTATATGTAATTCCGTTTACAGCATTAAAAAACTAAATAACATCTAAAAAAATCCGAGGATAGGTAAAAGCATAGTTTTCGGCTTAAAATTAGCTAAAAGTCAAGGAATTATTCATTTGTTTCCTATAATTGGTGAAGTTGTTATTCGTACTAATACATTTGCAATGACTGTTTCAATAAATGCTCCTTCAGATATTGTAAATCGCTATGGTTACACATCCGAAGCGGATGCAATTGTAGATTCTGATTCATATCACGAATTTGGTATTGTCGGACGTCTTGAAATAAAGCAAGGTCACTTTGTTGCAGAACCTACTGCAGAAGTTTTCTGTTTGATGGATACAAGAGAAGAAAAGAGTAACGAAGATGAAGCCCCTACAATTAAGGAAGGTGCAAAAGTATATGCTGGTGATACTGCTTCTCCAAAATACTGGGTTATTGCTGATGATGGAAAAGCAACATTGGCTGGACAACTCTAATGAGCAATTAAAAGGCGCTTTACCAATTGGCACTTATGGAAAATCAACTCTTCCTGCATCAAATTTCGCTTCTCTAATAAACGAAATCGATAAGGTTCAAGAAGATGCAGAACATCCAATGAATGACCTTATTGGCAAAACTTATCAATATATGCTTAATGCATTCGCAATTAAAACAGCGGACGAAAAAGACGAGTTCTATACTCCTGATAATATTGTCGACTTAATAACTATACTTATAGAAACTTGTTGATGCTTGTATATAATCTTTATTGACTCAACCATCGGCATTGCGTTTAGTGTTAAAGAAAGAAAAGTTCTATACATAATCATCTCTTCAATTCTAGATTTGATATCTATAATCAGCATTATTAGTAACATCGTTGCCTATGCATAAAAAATACCTCACCCTTGAGCTATTAACTCTTGGATGAGGTTTTCTTATGGCTTGATTAAGTTTAATCCCTTACGGGAGTCATCTTAAGTATCAACTTTTTTATTGCTACTACGATTTTGTTCGGGTTTTTTTCAGGGTATAGGCATAAGTAAATGATTTACACCAGTTATAATAATAGGGATTTAGTAAGAAAAATGCTAGTTTTAGGTAGAAAATAATAGGGACAATAAAATTTCATCAGCCAAATTACGTCAGTGGCGGATCCAGTCTGACGTATCTAAATAATTGAATATTTAATTATTAAAAAAATGGCGATTATTTTGGGAAATAATCGCCATAAATATGGATGGAGAATATTTTATTTTTTAATCAAAGAGTTTTCTTCAATGACTTTTGCAATCATTTGTTGAGGAACTTCTTGATAAGAATCAAATTCTCTGTTAAAGAATCCTGAGCCTTTAGTTAAAACTCTTAATTTTGAGACATAATCTTGAATTTCAGCTTCAGGAACCAAAGCAGTAATTTCTTGGATACTTTCTGGTTTTTCATCAATTGATAAAATTCTTGCACGACGTTGATTTAAATCGTTTAAGATGTTTCCAGTAAATTCGTTATTTACTTGAATATAAATTTTCATGATTGGTTCAAGAATTGTTGGTTTACATTTTAAATATGCTTCTTTAAATGAAATTTGAGCAGCCATCTTAAATGCTAAATCATTACTATCAACAGAATGATATTTTCCATCAAGTAAGATACCTTTTACACCAAGGACTGGGAAGCCAGCAAGTAAACCAGATTGTAGCGCTTCAAAGAAACCTTTTTCAACAGCAGGAATATAATTTTTAGGAACTGATCCACCAAAAATTCTTTCCTCGAAACAATTTTCTTCAGTTGGCTCAAATCTCATAACGACAATACCATAAAAACCAGAACCACCGGATTGTTTAACATATCTTCCCTCCGCTTCGGCACTTCCTTTAATTGTTTCTCTATAAACAATTTTTGGTTTAGACATTGTTAAGTTGACTTTGAATAAATTCATTACTCTTTCTTTAACGAAATTTAAATATGATTCACTAAGACCTCCAATTAAAAGTTGCTTTGTTTCGGTATTTCGTTTGATTTCAAGACATGGATTTTCAATTTGTAATTTATTTAAGGCTTGGACGGCTTTATCTTCTTCTTTTGAATCGCCAAAAGCTAAAGCTCTAAAATAAACTGCAGTAGGGAACTTGGTTGGTTCTATTTTGAAAATGTTATTTTTATCGCATAATGTATCGGCCGTTCTTAATTCATCAACTTTTTGAATACCTGCGATGTCGCCAGCAAAAACTTCAGTAATTGGAGTAAAAACTCCGCCTTTAATGGAAACTAAATTATTAATTTTTATAACTTCGTTAAGTCGTGGAACATAAACTTCATCACCAGAATGTAAGGCACCACTTAATACTTTAATAACATTGACTACGCCTTTAAATGGATCAAAATAAGTTTTGAAAATATAGGCACTAAATGGTTCATCGATTGATGTTTTTCTTTCGATTATATCGCCTTTATCATCATAACCTGTATATGGTCTTAAGTCAGAACTTGATGGTAAATAATCAACTAACATTTGTAACATTGTGTGTAAACCAATATTTTTGGTCGCACAGCCACAAAGAATTGGAGTTAATCTACCATTTAAAACGCCATCATGAAGTCCTTTATGAATTTCATCCATGGTTAAAGTTTCGCCAGCAAAATATTTGTCTAAATATTTATCATCACTTAATGCGACTTGCTCTTCAATTTTAGTGTGTAATTCAATTACTTTATTTTTCTTTTCAGGATAAATTTCTTCGTCAACACATTCATTACCATTAAATTTTCTAGCTTTCATTGTAATGACATTAACGAAACCATCAAATTGATCTTGATGTCCCATTGGATAAGCAAAAGAAATAGGGCCGTTTTTATCCAATTTATGTGTAATATCATCTAAAATATCTTCATAAACGATATTTTCTTTATCCATTTTATTAATATAAATGATGGTAGGAATGCCATGTTTTTTTAATAAACGGTAGTGTTTAACAGTTTCGACTTCAACTTTTTTACTCGCATCGATGCAAAGAATTGCACCTTTTGCAATATCCATAACACCAAGAGCTTCATAAATAAAATCATCATTACCAGGAATATCAATTAAATTTAATTTGTATCCTTTATAAAAAATAGGAATAATCGAAAGTTGGCACGAACTCAACCTGTTTAGTTCCTCTTTTGTAAAATCACTAATTGTGTTTTTGTTTTCAATTGTTCCTTTTTTAACATCACAAGTAATGCTATTTAAAGACTCGACTAAAGTCGTTTTACCTGTTCCTTGATGCCCCAAAACTAGAATGTTTCGGATGTTCTCTGCAGAATATTCCATATTATCCTCCTTAAAAATCAACTTTTTATTATGTATTCTAACAACAAAAAACTTACAAAGATATTTTACATTATGTTTGTTTAAATAAAAATAAAATTTTAATTTTTATTTGAATAAATCGGAATTTTTCAGATAATTCTTTTGTAATTTTTTTAATTTATATGTTGTATTAGATAAAAATTAAAATTAAAATTAAAATATGGTCGGAGGTTTTAAAAATATGGCAAAGAAGAAAAGTTCTTTAAATATCCAACTTATAATTTCAGTTGTTGCTATTCTTTTAGCAATAGTTGGTTTTTGTATGGTATTTACCAATGGTTTTATTTTCTTAGAAAAAGGAGCCAGTGGATTTGGAATTTCAGTTAGCGGAAAAACTGAATATCCAGGCTTAGGTGTTGTTTTTGGTGGAACACATGATGTTATGACGAGCATTTCAACATCAGCTGGTGTTGGAACTACTCAAGCAGTTTCAACTGAATTTAAATTCAATTTTGTTGGCTGCTGTTCGTTTGTTTTAGCACTTGTTGGTGCGGCTTTAGGTTTACTTGGTGGAAAGAACAAGCTATTTAATTTTGTTGCTTTTGTTGTTTCATTAGCAGCCGTTGTCATGGTATTTTTCGTTGTAAATGGATATGCTGCTGCAAATTCTAGCGAAAGTATTAAAATTGATCCATCAAAATTTAAATGGGGTGCAACTTACATTATTGCAATTGTTTGTTTTGTTTTAGAAACACTTTGTCTTGCTGGGAAAACTTTTTTATCATTCAAAAAATAAATAAGTTAGATTATTTAAAAAGAAAAAAGTCTACTCTTGAAGTAGACTTTTTGTTAGGAATGTTTCTCTTTAATTTTTTTAGTTAATTTTTCACAGCCTTCTTTTGCATCTATAAAGATTTTTTGACCAGCATAGATGAAGGTAAAGATTTCAAGTCTTCCAACAAGCATAGCAATTGTGATGATGGTAAGTAGGAAATTATTATTTAAATAATTTATTCCCGAACTGATTCCAGTGTCACTTAATGCACTTGAAATCTCAAAAAATACAAATAAGAAGTTATAATTACCATTAGTTGATAAAGCAAACAAAATTGCAAGAAAGAAAACTAAACTAATATATAGGAAACTATATGTACAAGCATCTTGAATTTCTTTTTGTGTAACTGGACGATCTTGACCATATTTATATACATAATGTGGATAAATTGTATTTTGTGGTGTGTATTTTTCTCTTATAGTCCAAAAAATTGATTTAACAATCAAACCAAAACGATACATTTTAATTCCACCCGCTGTTGATCCTTGTTGTCCACCAATGAACATAACAAGAGCTAGTAAAAATATAACCGGAGTGTTAAATGCATAATTTAAAGATGGTGCATTAGTAAATCCGGTAGTGGTGATTGCGGAAATATAAAAGAATACATCGTATCTTACAGATTCTAAAAAGTTTGGCTTATAGTTTGCAAGACTTGGTGTAATACTAGATAAAATAATAATAAGTGGTATAAAAATTAAAGAAGTATAAATTGAGGTTGTTACATCTAAATCTTTAATAACTTTTTTAAATTTAAAGGTAAAAAGCAAGAAGATAATGAAAAAATTAGTAGCACTAAAAATCATTAAAATTTCAACTACTATTTCGATTGCGACGTTATTATAAGCATAAATACTCATGGTTCTTGTTGAAAATCCACCACCTGAAACACTAGACATAGTGGTACATAACGCTTCAAAGTAAGAAGCATAATCTGGATCTAGATCGCAACCCGCAGGTTTATTAATTTTGGTCCATTCATTTATCCCAGAAACCCACAATAGTAAGCTGCCAACCAAATTTATTAGTAAATAAATTCCAAAAATTAATTTAGCTGATTTAAATAAATTTGGAAGTAATCTATCGGTGTGTCCTTCGCTATAATAAAGTGAAATTCCTTGGTTATCGTTAATAATACAGGTTAAAAGTAAAACGAAACCAACACCTCCAAAAAATTGAAGTAACGCTCTATAAAATAAGAAACAATGCCCATCTCCTACTAATAAATTTGAAGGAGATATTTCACCACTTAAAATAGATAGACCACATGTTGCAAATCCAGAAACTGTTTCATAAAGCGCTTTGGTATAACTTATGCCTAACCCGCCTAACCTAAAACTTCCTATATAATCAGGTAGTGCAAAAGGGATAGCGCAAATTAAACAACTAAAAAGCCAAATTAAAATTAATAAGATGAAATCTTGATATTTTCCAAGTCTAATTTGTTGAGTTTTTTTAAGTAGTGTAGTTAAGCCAAATCCAATTCCAAGTGAAATAATGCAAGGAAGTAAAAAAGCTAGTATTCGATTAAATTCGCTATGATAAAAAATCATCGTAAAAATCGGTAGAATGCAAATTATACCGGCTATTATTATAAAAACACCAAGATACCCTAAAATTAAATAAAGTTTATTAGAATCATTGTTTTGATTTTGCAAAGTGATTTCTTCTTCAAGAGGTTCTTTTAAGTTTTTATTCTTTTTGAAGATATCTTTAAAAGAGATTCGAACTTTTCTCGAATATTTGTTAGTTTTCTTTTTCATGATTACAATTATAAATGAAAATTTTTATTTTTGTATGACTAGTGGATAAGTTATTTCTCTTTATAGTAGATTTGTTTTTTAATTTTTTGTTCCAAGTCTTCTCCAAAAATAGTTTTTATGATTAAAAATGCAAAATCAATAACCGCTGCCGCACTTTTCCCGGTTATAATTTTTCCATCTTGTACGCAATATTCATCAAGATACGTTCCACCAAAATCTTCATTCATTGAGGTAAAACAAGTATATTTCTTATTTTTCAAATATCCTAAATGTCCTAAAATTGTAGGTCCTGCGCAAATTGCGGCAATATATTTATATTTATTATAAAAATATTTAACCGTATTTATAAAAAAGGTGTTATTTTCAAGTTCTATATATTGTGGGCCTCCAGCAATAAAAAGTCCGCCATAATCATCAAGATTTAATGTTGAAAGGTCATGTAAGTTTGCTAAAAGCAAATCATATCTACCTTTTGCTTCTTTTCCATGAAGTGAATAAATATCAATTTGAATTCCTGCTCTTCTTAAAATTGCAATTGTTCCAACTGCTTCAATATCCTCAAAACCATTTGTTAAAATACATAATAATCTCATAATTTAACTCTTTTTAATATTTTAATATAAAATTATTAATTTATAAAATATTATATTTAAATGAACTCGGCGATTTTTTGTACGAAACTCACAAAAAATCGCTATTGATAATCGATCTTGGTCTGTATATAATAATAAAGCGTTGTTTGGACGTCTATTAACGGGGCCATAGTTAAATGGGATAACGTTAGCTTTGCAAGCTTAAGTTCGGAGTTCGATTCTCCGCGGCTCCACCAAATTATGCCAGCGTAGCTCAGTTGGTTAGAGCGGTCGGCTCATACCCGGCATGTCGGGGGTTCAAATCCCTTCGCTGGTACCAACTTGGACCATTAGCGCAATTGGTTAGAGCGGACCGCTCATAACGGTTAGGTTCTGGGTTCAAGTCCTAGATGGTCCACCAATTCTAAAAGATGACTATTTGGAGAAGTACCCAAGTGGTTGAAGGGGTCGGTCTTGAAAACCGATAGTAGGGTCATGCTCTAGCAAGGGTTCGAATCCCTTCTTCTCCGCCAAAATCTAGTGGCGCCATCAATCTATTTAGAAGAAAATTTCTAGATTAAAAAAATTAAGTATCGCGGGGTAGAGCAGCCTGGTAGCTCGTCGGGCTCATAACCCGGAGGTCGGAAGTTCAAATCTTCCCCCCGCAACCA
>Ga0256404_1013127_pt1 | contig 10571 bp, 11 predicted proteins | sample RumenRJG_01DNA_FD_185990 | JGI IMG/M metagenome (GOLD analysis project Ga0256404, IMG submission 185990) | Bovine rumen microbial communities from Lethbridge, Alberta, Canada - RJG_01 | ecosystem: Host-associated > Mammals > Digestive system > Stomach > Rumen | place: Canada: Alberta | collected...
CTACAGCATTGTGTGTGCCGACGGCAAGCTTAGTGACAAGAGGGCGATCGAATACGACGGAACCGACGGAAAGGTCGAGGTGACCGATGATATCATCAACAACATCAAGACCATGTCCACTCAGGATCCCACCATGGAGGTCTCCTTCAAGATTGACGAGAAGTACACCGTTGTTATGAACCAGGCTGCAATCCAGTCCCTGTCCGGCGCGGCAACCCTCGAGGTCAAGGACACCACCGCTGATCAGTCTGCCCTCACCGAGGCGCAGAAGTCCGCCATCGGAGACAGGCCTGTCTACAGCATTACCTTCGGAGACAACACCAACTTCGGCAGCGGAAAGGTCACCGTCACCGTCCCCTACACTCTGAAGGATGGCGAGAAGGCCTCCGGCGTCCAGGTTGCATGCATCGCAGCCGACGGAAGCGTCGAGAAGCTCCCGACCACCTACAACTCTGCCGACGGAACCGTTACCTTCACCACCACCCACTTCTCGGTGTTCTCGGTGCTGTACAGCGATTCCGCCTCCAGCGGAGTCAGCGGTGTCGTCTTCTTCGCAGCAGCCCTGGCAGCAGCCATCGTTGTCCTGATGGTCGCAGCAGTGCTCCACTTCAAGAAGTTCTGATAAACATTTTAGGCGGGGCTCAATCCCCGCCATCCTTTTATCTTCCAGCCATTTTCCTGGGACATGGATTATCTTACCGTGGTCCTCCTGGGTATCGGACTGGCGATGGACGCTTTCGCTGTCTCCGTATGCAAAGGGATGGCCATGGGCAGGTTCACTGTCAGGGCCGGAGCGATCATAGGCTTATGGTTCGGTTTCTTCCAGTTCCTGATGCCCCTGATCGGTTTCTATCTCGGTCAGTCATTCCATTCGCTGATTTCCGATTACGACCATTGGGTTGCCTTTGTACTGCTGGCACTCATCGGATGCAACATGATCCGGGAGTCGTTCGCCGACGAAGAGGACGAATCGAAAGGCGCCGATATCGGTTTCATGGTCATGCTCGTGCTGGCCATCGCCACCAGCATCGATGCCCTGGCGGTAGGAATCAGCATGGCCATGGACGGGGAGGAGATCCTCCTGCCGGCGGCCATCATCGGTATCATAACGTTCGTCATCTCCGTCCTCGGAGTGAAGGCCGGGAGCATCTTCGGCGACAGGCTGGGCAGCAGGGCCGAACTCCTCGGAGGGATCATACTGATCCTCATCGGCATCAAGGTCGTTTTAGAGCATACGGGGGTCCTGTGAGGGTGTTTGATTGGGCTGGCCGACATATTTAATATTCCTCCCGATGATTGTTTGATGAAGAAGGTGAGGGATATGACGACACTTGATCAGCAGAGATACAATAGTGGATACAGAGACGGAAAGAATGTCGGATTCACCGAAGGCAAGGATGTCGGATTCACCGAAGGAAAGGCGTATCAAGCCGTTCAGACCTCAGCCGATTTGATTCTGCAGATTATCCGGAATACCGGGAAGACCGTTGAAGAAGTATTTGCCGAATACTCGTTCTCCACCGAATACAGGCCCGAAATCGAATCTGAGGTCAGGAAGAGACTCAGCAAATCGTGAAATCCATGGCAGAGCCACTCAGGAAATGATGAAGAAGTGGTTGACAGCGTGGATGCTTTCCCGTGCACTTGCGCAACACAGTACGCGACATCTACGCGGGAGGGCTTAACTGCCGGGTTCGAAATGGGACCGGGTGAACCCCTCCGCTATGGCCGTCAGACCAAAACTTGAGATACCCACCCAGTATATAAATGTTCAGACGTCGGCCTTGTCCGGCTCGGAAACGACGTCGCCGGGGAAGGAGACCATGTTGGAGAACATGTGCTTGAGTCCCCAGTCGGCGAGCATCTGGAGGATGGGGATGAGACTCAGTCCCTTCTCGGAGAGCGAGTACTCGACATACTTAGGCGAGGTGGATACGACGTTCCTGGTGATGATGCCGTCGCTCTCCAGTTCCCTGAGCTGCAGGGTGAAGATCCTGGGCGAGATGCCTTCGATCTTGTTGATCAGCTGATTGAACCTCATGGGCTCGCCGTTCCTGGCGAGGATGCAGATGATTACGGTCTTCCATCTGCCTTCGATCACCGACATGGCAGCGTCGACAGCACAATCGGTCCTGGGAGCGCCTTTCATATGTTTTCACCATACCCCATTGTGTATTTAGGGATTGGGGAAGTACCCCGATCCTGTTCACTTCTTCTGGAATTTGCCGTCCTTCTTGTGAGCGACGACCCTGGAGCCCTCGTTGTTGGCGGTGAGGCTCTTTACGTACTCCTCGGCTTCTTTCTTGGTGTTGAAGAGTTTGGTGGCCTTGCTGTTGCCCTCGCACTTCACCTGCCATTTGTTCTCGTCGTCACGCTTGGTGATGTGCCAGACCTTCTTCTCTTTGGGTGCGGCAGCTTTGGCGGCAGGTTTCTTGGCGGGTTCCTTCTTGGCAGCGGTCTCTTTCGATGCCGGTTTTGCCGCGGTCTTAGCTGCGGGTTTAGCTGCAGTCTTCTTCTCTGCAGCGGGCTTGGCGGCGGCCTTCTTGGTCTCCGTCTTCTTGGCTGCGGTCTCTTTCTTCGCTGCGGGTTTCGCAGCAGGTTTCTTCTCGGCGGTCTTTTTCTCTGCCATTGTTTTCTCCCCTTTGGTTTTCTTGGAATCGGTTTTCTTACCAGCCGTCTTCTGGGTGCTGGTCTGAACGTAAACACTCCTGTCGAATCTGTCGACAGGTTTCCTGACCTCCTCTTCCTCCTCGGACTTTTTCTTCCTGCTGAAGAGTCCCATAGGATCACTTGGTGCCCAGGATCTTGATGATGTGCCAGCCGAACTGTGTCTTCACGGGGCCGACCACATCGCCGGTCTTGGCCGCGAAGGCTGCGGTCTCGAACTCCGGGACCATGTCGCCCTTCTTGAACCAGCCCAGGTCCCCGCCTTTCTTCTTGGAGGGGCAGTGGGACCATTTCTTGGCGAGCTCGGCGAAATCCTCGCCCGCATCGATCTTCGCTTTGAGGTCTTTGGCCTTCTTCTCATCCGGAACGAGGATATGGGCCGCACGCACCTGATTTACCATGAGACGGGTATCGTTTAAAAAGTATAAAAACACGGGCGTGCGCGCGCACGTTTAGCAAGGAGATTGCGAAGCGGGAGGGGTTTTCCCCGGGGAGACTCACTCCCCGGTTTCCGGTTCCTTCGGACGCGATTCCGTACCGTCAGCGGCCCTGTAGAACCTGCCCGTTCCGAGAGGCTGCTTCTGGTTCACGTACTCCCAGTTCCAGTTCTCGAGCTCCTTCTCGCGGACCTCGTTGTTGGCCTTCCTGACCTCTGCGTTGTTGGCAAGCACCACAGGGCCCCACTGGCACTGTTTCTCCCCGATGGGATCCCCCTCGAGAATCCATATCTCCGACGGTTCGGAGAGCATCTCTATCGGGACTTCGGCGTCGGGTTTCAGTTTGAGCCTCGTGCTGGCGGGATACTCCTTCCCGGCGACCTTCGCGCCGGTCTCGGTGATGTAGAGGTTCCTGGTGCCCGCCTCCGACGGGGCAAGAGTGAACACTGCACCGGGCTTCATGTCGAGCTTCATGATCCTCACGTGGTGGGCGGGGTCCGCCGCCCAGGAGGTGCTGTGCGGAACCTTGGCGGTCACTCCGTCAAGGCTTCCGGCCAGCAGCGTGGCTTTCCACCCGTCACCGTCTACGGTGGCGATATCCTCTTTCCAGACGGTGGTGATCTCTACGGGGGTGTTCTTGTCCTTCAGCGGCAGGTTGATCATGATCTGGGTGACAAGCTGCGGATTGGGACGGTCCTGGAACACCAGCGGGTACATCTCGCAGTGATGGTATCTGCTTCCGGCGGTTATCCACTGCATGTCGCCGTATCCGTAGCGGCCCTGGTTCCCGAGGCTGTCGAAGTGATCGACGTAACCCTTGGAGACGAGGGTGATGGTCTCGTAGCCCCAGTGGGCATGGAGCTGGAATCCGGGGGTCACCCTGCCGGTATACATGCGGTATCCGAACAGCTTGTGGTAGTCGTTTCCCTGATCCTTCCTCTTGACCTCCTCGTAGGGCGGTGCCTGCCTTTCGTTGCCTTTGGGGTAGTTGTCGAGGTGGTGGGATGCGAATAGGAACGGGTCGTCGGTGTCCCAGTGCAGTGCGGCGGCCTGCTCCTTGATCACGGGTCCGCTGTTGTTACTCCTGCCGAATAAGCCCATGTCCCGTCATCCCCCTGGAACCTAATAATGCCACCGTTTCCGATTTATATGCTGACCGCTTAGTCGGCCCTATGGCCGAGGACGGAGTGCGTCTCAACAAGTTCATCGCGGAAGCCGGCGTGGCATCGCGCAGGGCGGCCGACCGCCTCATCGAGGAGGGCAGGGTCACCATAAACGGAAGGGCAGCCGTGCTGGGGGACCGTGTTACCGACGGAGATAAGGTCTGCGTCAACGGCAAGCCGATCAGAAAAGATGATGCTGGCACTGTCATTCTTGCCTTCAACAAACCTCGCGGTCTGACCTGTACCGCCGACCCCGGGGACCGGGACAACGTCATCGATTTCATAAACTACCCGCGCAGGATCTTCACGGTGGGGAGGCTGGACAAGGATTCCGAGGGACTCCTTCTGCTGACCAACGACGGGGATCTCGCCAACAAGATAATGCGTTCCCGTTACGGTCACGAGAAGGAGTACATCGTCACTGTCGACAGGGAGATCACCAGGGATTTCATCCGCGGAATGTCCGGCGGGGTACCCATAGATGAGAATGTGGTCACCCGCAGATGCAAGGTTACCGAGATTGATCCCTATACCTTCCGCATTATCCTCAAACAGGGGCTCAACAGGCAGATCCGCAGGATGTGCGAATACTTCGGTTACAATGTGGTCAAACTGGTCAGGATCCGCGTGATGAACATCGAGTTGGGAAACCTCAAGGCCGGGCGCTACCGCGACATCACGAAGAAGGAACGCGAGGAGCTCAACGGAATCCTGGAACATGCGACCCTTCAGGAAAAAGATGCGTGAATATCTGTACCCCCCCCCCCAAAAGAATTAATCAGGAATGGGGGAGCTCAGGATGATCCGGTTTCGGTGCCGAATCATCCTGTAGTCAGTTTTGTGTTTGTAGATTCTTGACGGCTTTGAGCACATCGGTCTTTAGGTCTTCGGGGACATCGGCAATTGTCATAGCCTCTTCTGCAGAGCAATTGAATCTGTTCATGATTCCCGTTACGGCTTTTGCCAGACCTGCAGCCCTGCCCTCCTCGAAGCCGTCGTCAAAACCGTCTTCTCTGGCCTCTGCCGCCCAGTCGGTGAAGTGCTCGACTTCCATGAGAGTCTTTAGATCGAGTGAGATTTTATACTTGGTGTTCAGGCGGTTCCTGCGCTCTTCGGCATCCTGGTGGCTACCAGACGCATGTTGCGGAACACGGTTTTGGCAGCGAGATCGCTGGTCGCTACTGCACCCTGAGTCTCTTGACTTTCATTCAGAGTTTGAGGCATCTGGGACTACAGTTAGTGCTGTATATTCGCAGTAAAAAAGAAGGCCGGACCAAGTGGTCCGGCCCGTGAATAATGGTTTCAGATCAGTCCGTGCTCGACGAGTCCCCTGAACTTCCTGATCTCCTCATCGGTCATGGAGGTCTTGGTCTTCAGGTTGTACTCGGCATGCTGGTCCTTGCACTCTACGTAGGCGAAGACCATACCGTCGTCGTTGACGGTGAAGCGGATGTTGATGGGGGTGTTCTTGGTGACATCCTCGGGGAGTTTCATGGGGAAGGAACCCACCAGGGAGGCATCGGCCATTTCGACCCTCATGCCGTCCTCGTTGTTGCGGGCGCCGTTCTCGAAGATCTCGACATCGACGGAGAGCTGACCGTCCACATAGGGGTAGTAGGTCCTGTTCTCTACGATAGGCAGGGTGACGTCCCTGAAGACGATGTTGGAGATGTACTCGTTGCCGTTACCGTCGCTGGCCTTGACACCGAGCGATTTGCTGAGGACGTTGTGCACGACGATGGCGTCGTCGGTGGCCATGGCGACCTCGTCCACACGGCTGGCCATCTCGGTCTCGTTGACGGGTCCGGGCTGGCCCGCATCCATCTGCTGTTTGATGTCGGCTTTGACATCGGAGAGGACATCCCTGGATTTGCAGTAGACCGCGGCTCCTTTGGCGATGGATTGGTCTGGGTCATAGATCTTTATGTTGGCTCCGGGGAACCTGTTGGCGATGGTGGCCTTGACCTGGGGCATCCTGGAGGATCCTCCTACCAGGAGGAAGGCGTCGATGTCGCCCACGGTGAGGTTCTTGGAATCAAGAACCTCCGCCACGGTGTCGGCGGTGGAATCGATGAGGTGCTTCGTGGCGTCCTCGAACTCCTCCCTGGTGACGGTGTAGGTAACTTTCCTTCCGCCGATGGTCATGGTACCCCTGGTGGACTCGGAGGTGGAGAGCCTCTTCTTGAGGTCTTCGGAATCCAGCACCAGTGCGTCCATGATGTCGCTGTCGGCCTCGATCTCGCCTTCGCTGAGTCCGCTCATCTCGGCAATCTTGGAGATGATGATGGATTTGAGAGCAGCATCCCAGTCCTTACCTCCCATCAGCCTCTGTCCGTCGGTGGCGATGGCGGTGAAGCTCTTGCCGTCGATCTGGAGGATGGTGACGTCGAAGGTTCCTCCTCCCAGGTCGTAGACCAGGACCTTCTTGGGTCCGTCCTGGTTGTTGCCGAATCCGAAGCAGATGGCGGCGGCGGTGGGCTCGTTGAGGAGGGTGACCTCCTCCAGTCCCGCGATCTTTCCAGCGTTGACGGTCGCTTCCCTCTCCTCCAGGCCGAAATAGGCGGGGACGGTGATGACAGCACTCTTGACAGAGCCCTCGTCCAGGCCGTGGTTCTCCTCGAAGTCCTTCAGGAGCTTGCGGAGGATGAGTCCGGACAGGGTGGGGGGTGTGTACCTGATGCCGTCGATGTCGACGGAGTAGTCGGTTCCCATTTTCCTCTTGATGTCCAGGACGAATCTGTCGCTGGAATACATGAGGAACATGTCCTTGGCGGACGAACCCACCAGTTTCTCGCCCACGTCGTTGAACAGGATGACGGAGGGGGTGGTGTCCTCGTGTTCGTAGTTCCTCTCAACGACAGGTTCGTTGTTATCGTCGATGTATGCGAGGCATGAGTATGTGGTTCCTAAGTCGATGCCTATGCTGAATTCTTCGCTCATTGTTCTCCCTTTTTCACTCTGATGGCGACAGCCTGAAACCCGTCTCGGTTACAGCGGGTGTTTGCGCGGCTGTCTTATAAACATTTACTTTTTCTTTCACGATGGCGCGTCCGTCGTATGCGTATTCTTCCGACAGTTTCTGCGCCACGGTGCCGTTCTTGGAAGGGTCGTCGGTGGCGACCACACCCATGATCCTCTGATGCTGCACGTCAACCGGATCTCCGATGTTCCCGTGGTGGCCGATGGTGACTCCCGCGTCGGTGAGCATGTTCTCGATGTCCACGAGGTATGCCTCGAAGGAGGATAATACTTCCTTTCCTGAGTATGAGGCGGCGTTCTCCGAGAGGTTCCTGCAGAGCTTGGCGTAATCCTCCCTCATCAGGCTGAGCTTCTCCATGAGGTGCATGAACTTCTTGTTGGCCAGTTCTCCGTCCCTGCGGTCCATCTGCCGGGCGTACTTGTCGAACATCTCGCGGGTGGTGACGTATTGTCCCAGATCCCCGCTGGGCTGGGCCTCGGGGGCCGGTGCGGCGCCGGACAGATACTCCCTAGGCTCGGGGGCGGGTGTTTCTGATACCGCGCTGAACTGAATCTCGTCGATCTTGTTGCTTATGACGCCCATGGCATCCTGGAAGCCGTCGATTTTGTCGCTGAGGCCGATGATGTCAGCGGTGAGCCGACCCTGGACGACCTTGAGATCGTCGGCAGTCTCCATGACCTTGTCCATCATCACTTTGATTTCTTCGTTCTTGGGCTTGGTCTTATTCGGCGCTAACTTTTTGCCGGACTTTTTCTTGGTCGGTTCTAAAGAGTTCTCTGCAGATTCTGCCATTTCGGCTTTATCCTCTACAAGTGTAGTCTGTGCGGTCATAGCCATCTCCTCTTCTCGGTGGTGTTGAGGAACCATATCATGGGGTCCTCCACCCTGAACGGTGCGACACCGTTCTTCAGAACGCCGTCAGCGGGCGCTCCGCCCAATGCGGAGACCGCGAAGTACTGGTGGTTCTCGAACTGGTCCACGGCGTCAAGGAGGTCCTGTCCTGCGTTGCGGCGGAGGTATTCCTCCACCTCGGTGCCCACCAGGGCGATATTATCCATATCCGCTGAACCCTGCTCCCTCGGGATGTGCAGGGACGACTCGGGGCCGAAGAGGGCGTCCTCGTCCTCTTCCGCCGCGGCCGGCCTCATCAGGAGGTCGCTTTTGGTGACGATCACCGCCAGGGGGATCTCCACCGGATTCTTGGGTTTCAGGCGGTTCTTGTCGCGGATTATCTCCGCCACGTAGTTGAGTGCCGCGGCTGCGTCGGGACAGTCCTCTGCGGGAAGTCCCAGCTTGCTGCGGACGGAGGGCAGCCGGAGGGCATCGATGAAGAACATGATGCCGGCCGCGCCCGATATGTAGGTGCTGATGTTGAGGGATGCCAGCTTGTCAGAGCTGTCGAGGTCCCGGCCGGAGGTGTCCACGAAGGCCACCGTACGGGCCCCGTCCCCGTCGCCTTTGTCCATGTCGAACAGCAGGGGGTCGCGGGTGAGGACGTCCTCGTAGGTGGGGGTCGGCGGCAGGCATCTGCCTCCGTCGAACACCGTGTTGCGGTATTCCCTGTCGAACTTGTCGGCGGTGTTTGCGGTGGTAGGGGTGACCTTGGTGTCGAACTCCTGGGCGTAGCCGCTCTTCAGGGTCTCGATCAAAGAAGCAAGGTAGTGGCTCTTGCCCGCGGATTCGGATCCGATGAGCACGTAGATGGAGGTCCCCCATTTCTCCGCGGCCTTGGTGATTATCTGGTGGCAGCGGGGGCACAGCTTGTCGGTGTTCCTGTTGCTGCATATCTCACATTTCCCGTCCACCGAGCCGCGGATGATATGGCTCTTGGTGGTGATGGCGGCGGGCCCGTAGGGGTCGAGTCCCAGGAACTCGGAGCGTTCGACATCGATCTCCTCCTCCGGCCTGTAGACGGAGCCGTAGCGCCTCTTCTCGGCCTCGGAGCAGGTGCCGAGGAAGGTCCTGGTGCACAGGGGGTCGTTGCAGGCGTAATGCACCTGGGACATGTCGATGCTTCCGTAACAGAACGGACAGATGTATCTCTGCGATCTCTTCTTGGACATTTCACTTCCTCCTGTAGATGGGATGTACCAGACCGAAACGGTCGTAGTCTGCGCGGTCGGCGAAGAACAGCCTCATGCTGCTCAGGTCGACCCCGTCCTTGGGGGTGACGAAGCTCATCAGGGTGGAGCCGTCGACCAGGACGATGGGGTCATCCGATTCCCAGATGACCGTGCCGTCGGTCTTCCTCAGGGGGATGTGGCCGTCGCAGGAAACCATCACGCAGCGGGGTATGATGGTCTCGCCGGGGCAGGACATCCTGACCATGACCCTGGTCTTCTTCCTGTCGCCCTTGACTGATTCGGTGTCGAGGGTGTAGCTGACCTTGTTCCAGGTCCCGGAGTATACGTCGGTGGTGACGCCGATCGACTTCAGTTCCTTGCCGTCGATCAGGTATTCGGCGCATACGGTGACAGACGTACGGACGGATCCCTTCAGGGGGACCTCCAGGCATCCCTTGGCCTTGTACTCGTCCCAGTCCGTCCTCTGCTCCCACTCGCGGAGGTCTCCCTCCTGGTCCCTGCCTTTGATCAGCACATAGGCATTGTCGGCGTCGGCCGGCCAGTCCATGGTCAGTCTGCAGACGCGGTCGTCCACCGACTTGGTGAGGTTCCTGAAGGGTTTCAGGTTGGCGACCACGCACTCCCTTCCGCGGACGGTGGTGTTGCCCACGGTCACGGTAGGGCAGATGTAGGTGACGGTTGCCTCCGGGAGAGTGAACCTGTACACCCCGTCATCGGAATCAAGGGGTTCGATGCGGTTCATGCGGGTGGACAGGTCCTTGACGGAGACATGCTCCCCGGGCACGCTGTCCTTGGAGTTGGCGAAATAGAGGACCGCATCGCGGGGGCCGGTCCAGTCCGCCACATAGCAGGCTCTGTCGCGGTCCCAGGTGACGGCCAGATCGTTGATGGGACTGGGCAGGACGGCGGTCATGCCTGAGTAGATGGAACCGTACGACCTCTCCTGGCGTCCGTCGATATCGTATTCGGCGACGAAGAGGTAGTAGTAGGTGGTGCCCTCCTCCAGACCGTCGTCGATGACGGTGCCGGAGTCGTTGTGGATGATCTCCGCTTCCTCGCCCTCGCCCGCCGCAGAGCCGGACTCCTTCCTCCAGATGCGCACGCGGGAGGCCCCGGCAGGTGCCACATAGGTGAGTTTCAGGCCGTCGTCGGACGGGGTGATGGTGACGTTGGTGACCTCCCTCATGATGAGTCCGGGTCCGCATTCTGCGTATTCCTGCGAGAGGATGCCCCAGCGCTT
>Ga0256404_1013130_pt1 | contig 10570 bp, 13 predicted proteins | sample RumenRJG_01DNA_FD_185990 | JGI IMG/M metagenome (GOLD analysis project Ga0256404, IMG submission 185990) | Bovine rumen microbial communities from Lethbridge, Alberta, Canada - RJG_01 | ecosystem: Host-associated > Mammals > Digestive system > Stomach > Rumen | place: Canada: Alberta | collected...
AGCAGATGGATTAGTCTATAGAGATATCATTGTCTTTGACGACCAGCCAGAAGAAGTAGAAGGTTGGAGAAAAGATTTTGTAAGGGCACAATACGAGAAGAAACCTGACTAAATTTATATACTATAAACATGAAGGAAGTGATATGTATGACAAACAAGAAATTCAATTTGGGGCCGTTTAATATCCAGGTAGAAAAGGTAGAGAAACCAAAGCGCAAAGAACTAAAGCCAAAACCTGTTATAGAAGAGAAGACGGAACCAGTAGAGTCTGTAGAGCAGTCAAATTATGAGAAGAATTGGATTGATTGGCTCTATGAAAACAAGATAAAAGTAACAGCAGTTCTTTCATCTGTGTTCTTTGTGGCTACTATATTTGGATATACATTGAGCTCATATATGATCCATTCAGCATATCAAGAGCACATTCAACACAAGATCCAAACATCGCTTGAAAGAAAGTAAATCTCTTAATAATGCAGCTCCTTCTTGGGGGCTGCATTATTTTTTTTGACAATAGGATAAGCATTATTTGAAAATACAAAAGGAGTGAAATCAATGTCCACAACTAACCCAACTCCAAAGAAGTATGCTTTTGCCAATATATTGAATTATCTTGGTGAGGATTATACCTATAAAGATACTACTGGTAAGAAACACACTATTGCTAAAAATATTGCTTGGAAGGCAAGTGTAGTAACAACCTATACAGATGATGCAGAAGCTTGGAAAGGCGATTCTGATTCTGCCGATACTGTATATATTGGCTATAGGCATCGTGAACCTACCGTACTTAAAAAGACATCTGGCCTGCCTGCACCAATGACAGGATATGTTTATCTTGTTAGTGCTCCAGTCTGTGCAGTAGCACGTATTCTAGAGAATAGAACAGATTGTATTACTAAAGCAGATCTTATTCGTGCAGCAAGATATAATGATGGGTATGTGCATTTTACAATCTGATAGATGATTACAGCCTAACCCCATATGGGGTTAGGTTTTGTAATTAATGAAGTTTTAAGTTATATATGATATCAGTGATATTTGAATAAGGGCGAAAGCCCTGTGAGGCTCTCGCCATGGTGTTTTTTATTTTTTGTGGTCACATTTGAGTAAATACAAGAAGGTGATTATACATGGATCATACTAAAGCACGAATATTAAGTGTAAGAGAAGTTTTACAGGCTATGGGTACTACAGATCCTGAGCTTACTCCTATTGCTATAGAGAGAGACTATCATAAACATCTTAAGACTAATCTTCTTATCCCATCTGTGAATCAGAACTTCTCTTGTGCAGTAGAATTCATGACTGGATGGTTTTATAATAAATTTCCTGATAACTTCTTTAAGACAAAATACATAGAAGCTTCTAATATACTACAACAGGCTGTAACATGGAGAAAGAAAGACTTTCTTGCTATTGCTAAACCTGCGGCTGCTATAAGAGCTAATATGGACCTTAATTTCTCTAGAGAACAACTGGATCAGTATAACTATGGAACTCTTATGTATAACAATAGAGCAAGATATAATGATGCATTCTTTATGGAAAGAGATAAGCATCTTTTTATATCCATGTGCATGGAGATGCTACTAATAAACTTTACATTTAGAATATTGGTTCCATATCAGGGATTACAACATGATATAGCAAAGCAATGTCAAATGGCATTTAGAGCTAATGCAACTCAGAAGCATTATGTAGACGTAGATTTTCATGTTCCTGATGAACTATTAGAACAATTAGCAGCAGATGTAGGACTGGATAGTGTTTGTCCTTTGAGTGGTAAGATAACAGATGCTATAGAATTCTGCCACTACTTCAATCAGAGGTCTAAACTAGCTCTTAGGTTTAAATTCAATTCTGGTACTGGAACTTATCAGTACTTCCTCAAAGTTCCTAACTGTATAATTCATATAAGAACTAATGAGATACAACAAGATGAGGGAATGAGAGAAGGACACTTAATGAACTCGTATACAGTGTCCTTTGATTGTCAGGTTAGATTCCCTGCTCCTAAGTTCTATGCTTATTATTCATTCAGGCAGTTTGAAATGATAAGAAGTATGACTAAATTGGATGAACACTCATTCATAGTAGCTAATACTTGTCTTGCTAAGGTTCCTGCTAAGAATGATAAGGGATGGCAGTGGCTTACTAGAACAGATTATGATTTTGATAAGAAAGAGGAAGAAGAAATTAAAGCTGGTAAGTTGATGCATATAGACTTCAAAGAGCTTATTGGAGATATGAGAGATGTAATAGATATGACCAAGTCTATGGCTTTATCTCCTGACTCTTTCATAGAGATTAAAGTTTATAGTGGGTATAAATACGTATCTACTCGTATAGACTGGCAGAACTATAGAATCAATATGTTAGAACCTATTCTATCCTCTCATTGTTATCTTATTCTTTATATGGATACTGAGTATTATCATGATGCTCTTGAGAACTACAATGAGTATAATAAGTATAGAATTCAGATGGCTGATACAAATATAGAACATAAGAGACTTGATTATAAACAGAATCTTAAGAGAGCTTCTCTTGGTAGAGATAAAGATAAGATAGCGGATACAAATGTCTATATGACAAAGAATAGTACTACCGATAATAAACCAGATAAGAAGTATCCTGATGGATGTTTGTACTATGAGAAACTAAAGAAAAATTCTGAGAAATAACATATAGAGCAAGAGGATATACTCTTGCTCTTACTTTCTTCTGAGGTGGCGATAATGTGCCTAGTGAATTTTTTAAACATAAGATGAGAGAGTTTCATATGTATAATGATCCTGTTATAAAAAACATAGAGTCTTACGTTAAGATAAATGGAGAAAATGATACCCTCCATTATAAAGGATTCAATATCTGTTATGATAGGTGGATATTACCAGTAGATGATAATCCTATAAACACTACATACACATATTACAACGTAAGAGTCTATTTCACTGGTAGCACAACTCCATGTGTAAAAGTGAAATTCTTAGATAGAACTCATAAGAGACCTCTATATACAATATTGGGTTTCTTTAAGAAGATTATGTTAAATCCAGATGATCACAAAGATGAATACACAATAGAATCTGATGAAACTCATCACGATGAATTCAACATGTTCTTTAAAACTGTCTCAAAACTCAATTTCTAAAACAAGCATAAACTATATAGATGAAGTCAGAAGAGAAGGAGGAGATATTTTGACTAGAAGAAAATCAACGAATAATAATGACATGGTTGATTTTTTAGACGTAAAAGAGAACATCGAAGAGGTGAACATAGCAACTCAGTCCAGAGAAGATATGACTGGATATGCAATCTATGCCGCAAGATACAGAGCTATTCCAGACTATATTGATGGGCTAAAGCCAGTTATTAGAAGAATCATCTGGTGCGCTGGTCATGACTTTAAAGGCCAAGGAATGATCAAGACTGCAAATATCATGGGTCAGGTTGTACGTAAATACAATCCTCATGGTGACGCTTCTGTTAAGATGGCCATAAGAAACATGATCAATGACTTCTCTACCAAGTATCCTACAATGGATGGAGAAGGATCTTGGGGACAGAAGACAAATCCATATCCAGCCGCTGAACGTTATACTGCTTGCAAAATCTCTCAGTTTGCAGTAGATGTATTCCTCCAGGATATCTATGATGATCCAAGGTCTACTGACTGGCAAAATAACTATGATAACAAATACAAAGAGCCAAAGTATTTGCCAGCCAAGATTCCTACTATGCTTATTCTTGGTCAGGTAGGTATTGCAGTTGGTATGAAAAACTCTATTCCATCTCATAATTTAGGAGATGTAATTGATGTAGCGATCGCATTGATCAAGAATCCTAGAGCAAAGTTCTGTCTTATCCCAGATGAATGCATGCCATGTGAGATTATAGAAACAGACTTTCAGAAGATTTGTGATACTGGATCAGGAACATATATTGCTCAAGGTATCATTGAGATTGGAGAGTATAATAAACATCCAGCTCTGTTTGTTAAGAGCCTTCCTGACTTCACTTTCTATGATAGCATCAAAGAATCTATAATCAAAATTGTAGAAGAGAAAAAGATGCCATACATCGAAGATCTGGTCTCTAAGTCTAAGGTTGATAAATCCACTGGCAAGACCTACATGGATGAAGTCATTATCCTTAAGAAAGGATCAGATCCATATTTCGTTAAAGAATTCTTGTATGCCAATACTGGTATTAGACAGACAAGACAGGTTAAGATGATTGCAATTCAGAATAATCATCTGAAGACAATGAACTATAGAGAGTATCTCTTAGACTTCATCGATTTTCGTAGAATGACTGTATTCAGAAAGAAGAATGCAGAGCTCCAGAACTATGAGACAGCTATACATGAGAGAGAACTCTATCTGAAAGCTATGACATCTGGTCATATTGATCACATCATAGATATGATCAAAAAGCAGAATACAACCGATGATAAAGAACTGATTGAGTTCTTGATTAAGAAGCTTAGAGTCACCTCTAGACAGGCTAAGTTCCTTCTTGATACAGATATCAGAAAGCTTTCTAAGGGATATCTCCATAGATATCAAGAACAGATCAAGCAGTTCACAGCAAAGAAGAATGAGATTAAAGCACTTCTTCTTGATCCCAAAGCGATTGATCAGTATATCATCAATGAGATGCTGATGATTAAAAAGAAGTATAATTCTCCCCATCTATGCAGAATTATTAGCAAAGCAGAATCTAAGGGAGTTGCTCCTGGTACATTCAAACTTGTCTTTACAAAGAAGAACTTCATTAGAAAACTTGGAGAGAATGAGAATATCACTTCCATGGGTACTGATGAAGTAAACTTTGTTGTTACAGTTGAGAATACACAAGATATTCTCATCTTTACCACAATGGGTAAAGTGTTTAAACTCCCTGTCTCTAAGATTCCTCTTTATGCCAAAGGATCTAATGGTATTGATGTGAGAATTTTAAACAAGTATATCACATCCAATATCGTATGTGCTGCTAGTACCGATACTATTGACAGACTTATCAAAGGGAAGAAGTTTAAATCTTACATCTTTATTGTAACCCGTAAAGGATTCATCAAAAAGATGGACTTGGATGATATTGTTAATGCAGTTCCATCTGGTATCATTTACTCAAAACTGGATGAAGGAGACTATGTTAAGGATATTATCTTTGGTCCTAATCAGCTAGACCTGCTTATTTACTCTGGAAATAAAGTTCTTCGTATGTCTCCAAAACAGGTTCCATATCTCAAGAGATCTACTAAAGGAAACAGAGTTTCTACTGCTAGTTCTGAGATAGACGGAATGAACTTTGTTATTCCAGGAGCAGATCAGTTGGTTATTGTTACAGCAAATGGGTTGGTGAATAAGATTCCTCTTGAGTTTATTCCAATGAGCAATAGAGGTAAAGCAGGTTGCAAAGTGATTAAGCTTGGAAAAGCAACCAAGAGTCATCCAGAAGATAAGATCATTTCTATCTGGCCATGCTCTGACAAGAATTCTATTGTTGTAACAGAACCAAGAAGTGTTAAAACAGTTCCAGTTAAAGATATTCCTCTTGGTACTACAGTATCTTCTGGTGCACAAATCTTTACTGGTCCTAAGAGAGTTGTATTGCAGTAAGTTGGAAAGGGAACATATGATTCCCTTTCTTTTTTATAGGAGTTGATTCACAATGGATCCAATAGATATTGAGGTCAAACACGAAGTAGAACCTATTAAATTAGAGGTAAAACGATATTCTGATATTCGAGCTAAGATTGTTTACTACTCTAAATTTAAGTTTCATTTTGAGAATGATGAAACCAAAGAGTATGAAATCCGAGTTATTAAAGATGAAACAGGGGATTTTTATATCTCTATTAATGGGTCTCTTGCAGTAGGGATAGAAGAGAGTTATATCAAAGATTACCTATCTCATTATGAACCAGAATTTAAGTTTGAAATTGTGTTAGTCTGAACAAAGGGCGCTGGGATCAAATATCCCAGCGCCTGTTTTTCATTTTGGTAATATACTATATTTGTGAAATAAACAAGAAAGGAGACGAGTATCATGTTGAATATTATCAGGGACCCTATCAATCCACTAAATCTCGACAATAATGGAATAAGAAGAGTACATATTCCATATATTGGAGATGTAGTGCTCAGTGGTGGAGATTTGATCTTGGCTTTTGTTCCATACTTCTTACTCTCCAAAGAACAGAAGATGGAAAACAGAGGAATCAAACATGATGCTGAAAAGAAAAAGTCCTGAATCTGGAAATGAATTCAGGACAGAAGGCTATAGTGGGACTCTACATCCCACTATTTTTTATCAATACTGGAGGTAATGAAAAATGGAAGTATTCAATGTAGAAGAACCTTACCAGAAGTTTGGTCTAACCCTTGAGAATACAGATTATGGTGATGGATACGAAGTGTATTCTGCTGTATTTAAGCTCATCTATGATGCAGATGTTATTCCAGAAGAAAATGATCTGGAAGAGACCCATGAGATTTCTCTAACTTGCAAAGAGAATGAAGATGGCAATGAGGAATCTTGGTTATTCTCCTATGATGGAAGCTATCCTACTGTAATTGAACCTGCCGAGCTTGAGGATATTCTTGATAACTATCTTGAAGATGTTCGTGTAAGAGTCTATAAGGAGTAATACAGAATGAAACTGTTTCCAAATACTATCAATGGTATTCCATTGGTAGATCCAGCTAATAAGAAAAATTCAGATAGTGTTGTTCCTATTTATAAACAATATAATGGAGCATATACAACAGATTTCTATTTTATCACTCATGAGCATTATGATGCTAAGAGCAAGGATCTATATCATATTGAAATCTGGTATCATCATATTTTGGATGCTCATTGTGCCTATGTATCCATTACAAAGAACAAAAGTGAAGAAGCACAGATTATTCCTCTTCATGGTCTTTTGAGGAGAGTAGACGTTAAGAAGATTATCAGTGATATTGCTCCTGGAATCTATCAGACAGTAAAATTCAGATTCGATCCAGCATAAGATATACAAGAAACAATACAATATGCCACCCATAATAAGGGTGGCATTTATTTTTTGTAAATTGATATTTTCATGGTTGTATGCTATAGATGTGAGAAACAAGAAAAAGCAATCTCTAAGGAGGAGATAAATCATGAAAACGCAAAATCTCGAACATCAGATAGAAGAAAAGAAAAATGAGTTAGCTCGTCTTGAGCGCAAACTCGCACTAGAAAAAGAAGAACAAGAGGTATTTGATGATTTTGGCTTGGCCATCATTAAGGGAATCATTGCAGGACTCTTCTTCGGTGAGGAAGAGGCGGAGCACACCAACGCATGAAGCGATGGTGTGCGAAAAAGCGGGTCTTACGAGAGACTCGCTTTTTTCTTGTCCAGTATTCTTAATCCCAGCGACATTCAAATAATCAGTAAGTTAATAATATGGGGTGACATTATGGCTATTACTAAAAAGGGCTTTACTACCAAAGCTGTGTTAGAAAAAATATACCCCATGGTAGCAAATGCCATGGGAAAAAATATAAATGCATGGAGACGTTGTATGTCTAACTTCATGCAGAAACGATCTGCTATGCTATTTGATACTATGCCTTGTGACCGTATTTATTTTTCTCAAAAAGATGTGGATGAGCTATTTGATGCTCTTAAAATAAGAGAGTCTCAGGTTATAGAAGGATTAAGGGAAACCTATTACTGGAATATAGATCCTTTTAAACCATCATCTGCTAAGGATCCTTTAACAATAGTAGCTCTTTGTATAATCCGTTATTTTTTAAAAGAGAAACCAGGAGATAAGAAAAGTCTTACTCTTGCAATGGTGTATAACTCTTTCTCTGGAAAATACTACCCTTCTATTCATTACGGATTCTTCAGAGTTGTTACTCCTGCTAAGTATCGTCATATAATGGAGTACGTTGTAAACAACAAACTCACCCAGAAATTTGAATTGAAATCTGCTGGATCTGTTATAGGAGCAATAAAGAACACAAATGATACGTGGATCAATTCATATAAGAAGATGATATTAGATTTTGAAGATGAAGATATAACTTATGTTATACAGCAGCTTCATAACCGTATAAAGTCTTTTATGAAAAATATTGCTTCTATATACTATGAAGCCTATGAGAACAAAGAGTATATGACCTATGACTCAGATTCTCTCCCAGAAGAAGAGGGAGGAGGGCAGTTCCATTTGGCCAATAATGATTCATTCAAACTTCAGCAGTATGTAGAGAATACTATGACAAAAATATCTACATCTCAGGTTGATTATAAGACTTGTAAGATGTGTGCTGATGCTAATGTAAAGACAGAAGAAGTCAGGTCTATCTTTGAAGCCATTATGAATGATAAAAGTATAATGGATAAAGTAAGGGAATATGTAACAGATATGATAGCAACTTATATGATGCAAGCGAGTGGAAATAAAGATGTTGTGTCTGTAAACTTCTTTAAGTTTTCTACAGCGGTTAAACCAAACTCTAAAGATCCTATGATACTGAGAATGAAAGATATTATAGAAGAACTATTGGATAGCCACTCTGTTTCATATAGAAAGAGAAAACATCGTAATGCTACTAAGTCTTCATATCATAAAGCATTTGCGACATATTTTGCAGTAAGTGTAATAGAAGCTAACAAGTGAGGTGAGTAAGTTGTTTGATGAATACGTACTGAACGAGATGTACTTTGGAAAAGTACCAGCTCTATTACAACTAGAAGAACTCTTTGAGAAGATAAAGATAAAGTATCAGAAGAATAGTATTCCAAATTATGCTGCTTTCTCTGATATGAAGAAAGACCAAATATTCAAGACTATGTCTGATATCATAAAAGAGCAGTTTGGATTTGATTATGTAATCGTATCTCCATCTTATGATAAATCCTGTAACTGTCATGTAGTTAGATTCTTCTCTATTAAGACAATGGGAACCGAACAAGATGTTACTGTAGACTACAAAGACATAAGAAAAGGATTATCCATTACCAAGTCTGGGTTTAAGTTCAAAGGGAAAGCTCCAAGTATGTTAATCATATTAGATCTTGGATTTCTATTAGCCCCTTTTCTCCATCCATCAGAGATGGTAGCAGTTCTTCTACATGAGATAGGGCATAACTTCACAAAGACTACTCTTGAGCCAGAAGATTATTCTGATAGAGTAGATGAGAAGTTTGCTGATGCTATAGTATCAATGTATGGATATGGGCCAGATTTAGCTTCTGGATTAAATAAGATGGTCACTAGCAATAAGTATAGTGGGTTTGCTAGTAAATTAAGAAATAAACCTATACTCAATATAGGATTGGGTCTTTATAATATTTATAAAGACATTGTTCATCGCCAATCTGGTTTAGAAGAACATCTTCCCATGGATAGTAGAGCAGAAGATATTGTAAAACAGTTAGAGTTTGATCTTGATAATACTCCTGATATTAGTAATGATGCTAAAAGAGAGATACAAGATCAAATACGTGCTATAAAAATTTGGATAGCTAAATTTAACCAAGCTAACAATTATATGCCAGATAAGATGATGAGATTTTACTCTAAACGTATTGCCCCTCATCTTGGAAATGAGAAACTCCAAGATGCATTTGTTAGGAAACATGGGACTCCTGAGGTTATACATAAACGCATAACTCAAATCTATAACAGTGGGAGGAAGAACTAATGGCATTTAAAGAGAAGAGAGAGAAAGTAGAAGCTCTTATATATAAGATTATGGATAGTCTAGATAAGACTGGGCAAAATACAGAATACTATAAGAAAAAATTTGCTAAGATGAACGATAAGAAGTTTATGGATTTTTTTAAACAGGATTTTCCAATCAAATTTCAGACTAAAGTATTTGAGATAGATCCTAAGATAGAGGATATAATTTATACTTGTGAACAGATACTGAAAGTTCCTGTAGAAGAACCTGTTAATCTTCCTTTCTTATATAGAAACAAAGATGGAGTTCCTGTTAAAAGTAAGCCATCTCCAGTAGTATATCTTCCTATAAAGCGAATGAAACAAATGGTTCAAAAGAAACAAGGCTTCTCTGTAGATATAAGCCAACGTGACTATAGAACTGGTCAGCTTACAAATTTTGATAAGAATGGTAATAGTACAGACAGAGAGTTTGAAAGTTTAGTAGTTTATGGATTGGATAAGACATTGGATGAATTAGCAACATATAGAGCAGATGCTATGAATGCTAAATCCAAGTTCTATTCAGAAATAAATGCTAAGGGCGATGTTAAACAAAGTGAAGTGCCAGTTGAAAATGAAGATTCTGTAGCAAGACATCTAATCTCTGCATATCTTCTTGGTTGCCATATTAATAGTAATCTTATAAATACTGATTGCTATCTTCCAAGAACACTTGCACGTAAAAATGCTGGCCAGAGAGGTATAATTAGAAGCTAAACTTATAATTTGTTTCATCTTAAATAACTATAAGTTAAAACGTCATATATTCATATACTATACTTGTGTATGTTTAAGGAGGTGAATATGCAATGGCAGATCAGGACAAAGAGAATCTATATGTTATC
>Ga0256404_1013131_pt1 | contig 10570 bp, 3 predicted proteins | sample RumenRJG_01DNA_FD_185990 | JGI IMG/M metagenome (GOLD analysis project Ga0256404, IMG submission 185990) | Bovine rumen microbial communities from Lethbridge, Alberta, Canada - RJG_01 | ecosystem: Host-associated > Mammals > Digestive system > Stomach > Rumen | place: Canada: Alberta | collected...
ATTGATGTCAACATCCTCCGCATAAGCAGTAGTAACAAGGCCGAAGAAGAAAATCAGGCAGAAAGATAATAGAATAAAATGCAATATCTTCTTCATAATAGCACCTCTTTCTATTTTCGAACTAATTTGTTATTTTTTATCAGATAAAATAATATGTTTCAAGCCTAGACAACATTTTATGCCTATAACAACTCTGCGTGTCCCTCAATTGCCTTCTCTATCCTCTGTGGCTCAATGCCAATATGGCGACGATATTCTGTATACTGAATAGTAATATACAATTTTCATTTTGAATTATTCAGTTCTCTTCGTAGCTATATAGAAAGTACTCCATCCACCATACAAGCTACTTCCCCGCTCCTGCGCCGTAACGAAGGTGCAGGAGCTTTTCTATTGCGCGGGTGCGGAGGCGGTAGATAGAACACGTCTCACAGTGGAGTTCTTCGTAAACGTCGTACACGTCCGGCTTAAGACCGGACGCCGAAAGGATTGGGGGTTCGAGTCCCTCGGCAGGCACCAAAGCCAGAAACCACAAGCAATCTCCGGCCTTTCCCTCTTGCGAAGGGTCGGAGATTGTATTATAATTATAAATGGCATATCCTGATATTGTGCTGAAATGATGGCATACTTTGGCAAAGCTGGATTGAATCATATATCTTCTGCAAGAACTCGAATCTGGCTGTGCCGTTTTAGATTGTTCGAAACAAAGGGGGTGACTGTTTTTGAGCGTACAACTGTTCCCGCACAACCAAACAGCGTATAATGCTGTCATTTCCATGCTGGATCAGTATGGGAAAGCATGTGTTATCCATCCAACGGGAACAGGGAAGAGCTTTATTGGATTCCAATATGCTGTGGAACATCCGGAAGAGCGAATCATCTGGCTTGCTCCGTCAGGGTATATCTATGAAACGCAGCTGGAGAACTGGAAGCGCGCCGGCGGCACGATGCCAGAGAATATCTCCTTCTATACGTACGCCAAACTCACGATCCTCACTCCGAATGAGCTGGAAGAGCTGAAGCCGGATACCATCCTTGCAGACGAAATGCATCGTACCGGTGCGAGTGTATGGGGCGCCGCGACCTGGAATGTAATTGAAAAGTATCCGGAAGCGAAACTTATCGGTCTTACAGCGACCAATATCAGGTATCTGGATAACCAGAGAGATATGGCTCAGGAACTCTTTGACGGTCATGTAGCTTCAGAGATGAGTCTCGGTGAGGCAATTGTTAGAGGCATTCTGCCTGCTCCGAAATACGTACTCTCAATCTTCAAATACAAGGATGACCTGGAAAAATACGAGCTTCGGGCAAAAAGAACGAAGAGCAAGGCTACAAGAGATGCCGCGGAGGAGATTATTGAGCAGTTACGCCGGGCATTGGAAAACGCGGTTGGCATGGATGTTCTGTTTGAGAAGCACATGACGGAAAAGGATGGAAAGTACCTGGTCTTCTGTGCGAATTATGAGCACATGACCGATATGATGGGATTCGTCAGCGAATGGTTCGAAAAAGTAGATCCGCATCCTCATGTGTATTCCGCATACTCTGATGATCCTGCCACCAGCCAGGCTTTTGCCGATTTTAAAAGTGATCAGAGCGAGCATCTGAAGCTGCTGTTCTGCATTGATATGCTGAACGAAGGAATTCATGTGGATGACGTGAGCGGAGTCATTCTGCTTCGGCCGACCGTGAGCCCGATTATCTATAAGCAGCAGATAGGCAGAGCACTGTCCTCATCTTCTACCAAAACACCTGTGATCTTCGATATCGTCATGAATATCGAGAATCTGTATTCGATTTCCTCCATTCAGGAAGAAATGGAGATTGCCACAACCTATTACAGGTCTCTTGGAGAAAATGACAGCCTGGTAGAAGAGTTCGAGGTCATAGATGAAGTACATGAGTGTATGGAACTCTTCGACCGCTTGAACGAAACGCTCACGGCAACATGGGATATCATGTATGAGCAGGCAAAAAAATACTACCAGGAAAACGGTGATCTGAACGTTACGCTGAGATACGTCACTCCTGAAGGGTATACTCTTGGCTTTTGGCTTCAGACACAGCGCAGAGTGAGAAGGGGAGTAATTCAGGGAGTTCTCACCCCGGCACAGATCCAGCTACTGGATCAGATCGGCATGCGATGGGAGAGCGTAACGGATCGGAACTGGGAACGGTATTACAGCGCGGCGAAAAAATACAGCGAGGAACATGGAGATCTGCTTGTACCCTGGAAATATGTGACAGAGGATGGAATTCACCTGGCAAACTGGATCGTGAATATACGTTTAAGTCGCAAAAACGGAATTCGGACTGGGTACCTGACGGAAGAACGGATCAAAGCCCTCGATGATCTTGGAATGCAATGGGACGTACTGGACTATCTATTCGAGAAGAACTTTGCCGCTGCAGTGGAGTATCACCGATCACATGGGGATTTGAATGTCCCGGTAGAATATGTAGACCATAACGGCACCCGTCTGGGAGCGTGGATGGCCAGGCTACGGATGGTTCACGCAGGCAAGACAAGAGGCAGCTTGAGTCAGGAACAAATTGATCGCCTGAACCAGCTCGGCATGGTTTGGGGAAACCGCAACGATATCAGATGGAATGAAGGTTACCAGCACGCAGTTGAGTATTACACGCAGCATGGCAATCTTATGACCTATCCGTCATATCGTTCCCCGGATGGATATAAGCTCGGCGGATGGGTAGACGATCAGCGAGAGAAATACAAAGCCGGAAAGATGAAGCAGGAACGCTTCGAGAAGCTGGAAAAGCTCGGAATGCAGTGGACTTTGCCGGATCCATGGGAATACAGATACTCCCTTGCACAGCAGTATTATAAGGAACATGGCAATCTGGAAGTACCGGCAAATTATAAAATTGGAAACATTTCCCTCACAAAATGGCTGGATGAACAACGCCAGGCTAGGAAAGGGAAGAGAAAGCAGGAACTCACAGAGGACCAGATCAGGCGTTTGGATGAGATCGGCATGATCTGGGAAAAACGGTCAGACCTGTATTGGAACGAAACATTCCAGGAAGTCTCGGAATGGCTGAAAACACATGACAGTATTCCAGACGATCTGGAATCGTCCAGAGGATATAATCTCAAAAAGTGGGTATATGATCAGCAGTATCGGCTCAGCAAGGGAAAGCTGAAGCCGGATCGTGCGGAAATGGTTCGGCAAATGATCGAGAGCAATGCGAAAGAGAAGCATAATGATTAAGGAGAGGAACTGTTTATGAAGAAGCTATTGCGCAAAATACTGTCTGCTTCCCTGTGTATCTGTTTGTGCTTAAACTATGTTTCGATGGCTGTGGCCGACTCTTCTGCTCAGCAAGAGAACGGTGTGGTAAACGATCAGCCAGGTTCAGATTATGTTTATGCCCAATCTGCGACAGAACTGTCTTTCTCCAGTCTTTCAGAATTGGAGACTATATGTGCTGGAAACTATACTGATCCAACAACAGCAACATTTGTTGGGGCAAAGGGGGCAGTGCTTACTCTGGAAAGAAATCTGACTATACCGCAAAACCTGACTATTTCAATGGCGACCACAATCGATAATGTCAGTCAGGAATATGGTATTGTTGTACCAGCAGGAAAAACACTCACTATTATCGGGCAATTAACCGTTATGCGCATTACTGTGGATGGTACGCTTGAGGTGCTCGGTAATCAGGCAGGGAAGTCATTATCTGTGACTGAAAGCATTAACATAAGCGGAGTAATGAACCTTTCTGGAAGTGCAAGTATTGCAATGAGCGAATGGAATCCTGCTCTTATGGATTCAATAGTCTACGGTGAAGGCGCCAATCTGGTTATAATGCCGTCGCAATCATTTAATATTACTTCGCCTTTCACTATTCCGTCTGGTGCGAGTGTTTCTTTTTGTTCTTTTACAGATACATATGTCATCACAGTTGCAATCGGCGAAATGGTGACAGTAAATGCTCAAGCCTCATTAAGCATTCAGGATATTATATTCCAAGTTGAAGGAAATACTCTCAATAACGGTAATATTCATCTTCAGAATACTTCGTACAGGAATGCTGCGAAAATCTCATTCGTAGGATCTTATTTAGGGAATGGAAGGATCAGTGTCTTGAACATGTCTGGTTCTGCGGATTTTGACCCGGATAGCAGACTTGAAGGTTTGGATCTGAACGGGTTTGAGAGACATGATTCTTCTGATTCCGTTTCGTGGCTTTATGAACGAAAAAGTGATAGTAATTTGATTGCTTCCGGCACATTGGGAAATCTGAGCTGGACACTTGATACTGAAGGTTCGCTGATAATCTCCGGGAACGGAGCTATATATGATTTTACATATGATAATGCTTCAGCATGGTTGCTTTATAGAAGCAAAATCATTGCAGTTACAATCAATCCTGGCGTAACTAGTATAGGTAATTATGCATTCTCATATTGTAACTATCTGACGAGTATTACAATTCCTTCTGGTGTGGAGAGCATAGGCGATAATGCATTCGTAAACTGCAGTAATTTGGCTAGCATCACGATTCCATCAGGGGTGCAGAGAATTGGCTCTAATGCATTTACTTCCTGCCGTAAGCTGATGAACATTACGATTCCATCAAGCTTAACTGAAATAGGCATAGATGCGTTTACTTATTGTAGGTTCAAAACGGCTGGACCGATAGGATCAGGCTGTGATTATCAATTCGGCTGGGAGAACTATATTCCAGGGAATGCGTTTAGAAATTGTTTACTTCTAACGTCTGCTACAATCCCATCTGGGGTGACGAGTATTGGATACGCTGCATTTGCTAATTGTTTAAGCCTGACGAGCATCATATTGCCATCAGGGGTGGAAAGCATAGAGCGCTTAGCATTCTTGGACTGCAGTGATTTGACGAGTATTGTGATTCCTTCCAGTGTTACATTCATCTATGACAATGCATTTGCTGACAGCGGTTTGACCGATGTTTACTATGATGGTACACAAACGCAATGGGATACGATCAGCATTGCAACTAATAATGACCCTTTACTCAACGCAACTCTTCATATACAAGGGGAAAGCCAGATAACACCGCCTGTAGCTTTCCTATATGCGCCGGATGCCACGAAAGAGTTTGATGGAGACCCACTAGTTATGGATCCGGGAACAGCGACATCTGTGATTACGGATTCTGAAGGCCGAAACTTTAAGGCTGTTATAGAGTACGCTGGCGGAAGCATAACAAATATCGGGTCCATTGAAAATTCTGTCACGTCCTACGCATTATATGATATGAATGACACTCTGCTGTTTTCGCAGGCGGAATTGGCTAATTATCCGAATTTTAGAGTTGTAAATGGTACTCTGACTGTTGCTGAACCGACATACAAAGCGCCTCTGACAGTTCGAGGTGTGTCGACTACGGTTACTGCGACGCAGCAGGGGCAGGTTTTTTATGCCTCAGAATTAGGAGGAGAGCTGGGATATACAAATGGATATCAGGTTGAAGGGCTCCTCAGCGGTCATGAAATATCAGGCAGCAATATTGTAACTGGTAACGGGAATGCAAGTTTTACCGCGACAGTTCATCAGAATGCGATTCGAGTCATTAGAACGAGTGACGGGCAGGACGTAACGCCACTTTATGATATCCAGACGATCGATGGCTCCGTGACAGTCATCCCATATGAGCAGGGAGAGCAGCCCAGCATTGATACCGGTTCCGGCATATCAGTCGTCGAGTCTACGGGAGACCCGGTAATCACATCTTTCAAGTTCTATCAGGATGTGGATGGAACAGAATATGTTGAGTTAACAGATATGACGGACACTTTAACTGTGAATTACAATGGGACGGCAGACCCATATAAATTTGTCGTTACAGTTGATCGACCGGAACTGATTAACCATATTTATGTTACCGGAGATGCACCAGATGGCATACGGAAAATGGAAGCGAATTACGATGCGGCCATAAATGCTTTTGTCTCAACGGGCTACTTTGACGCAGATGATGTGTACTTCCAGCCAGAGAATATAAAACTCGAGTATTCTGTTAAGACTACTACACCCGAAGTGGGCAATCCTCTGAACTGGGATGAAATGATGCCGTATCTTGGCTCCCTTAATAATGCAAATGTATCGATTGCGCAGACAGGCAGTACAAATGCTGGAACGATTGATTTCTCCGGAACAGTGGATAAGCTGAACAACATTGCCTTAAACTATTCAATTAAAACGCTTGATGCAAGCCTGGGCACAGAGTTTGGGGCGCTCAGAAGCTATTATCAAACCGGAGAGAATATCCTTTCTTATGTAGTTCCGGGGCTGAATGATTCGAAGTATTACGCATATCTGGATTTTTCGGATCCGTTAACATATAAAATGCTGATTGATGATGGCCTGAATGTCGGAAGCAAAATCATTGAACTGGAAATGACATTCATGGATACAGAAAGCAGCCAATTCATAGCATATGGGGATATGGCAGAAACCTTTGGTGATGTCGCATTGATAACCAAAGTGGTAGGAGATACTTATAAGATCTGCAAAGAAAATGCAGATCTTCGGCAGGAGATAGTTGAGTCGACAACAATAGAAGATAAAAATGAAGCATTGAAGAAAGCGGACGACTATAAATATGATAAAATCGCGTTTATGTTGCTGACAACCGCTTTGCCGATTATTGTAGCCGCAAGCCCGGTGGGAGTCGCACCGGCAATGCTTTTTACTGCGATGATTAAGGTCGTAGCAGCAGCATCAGATGTACTGTACGATTATCGTGTAGCTGGAATTCTGGGAAAAGCAGTGAATGCAGAGTGGTTTAAAGGGCTTCAGGTTGGGCTGGCCAAATGCGGAGAGCATGCTTTCATGAAAATTACCCCAGATGGGCATCTTAAAGTGTATGGGACAGGAGATACATACGATTTTGAGGCTTATAATCATCCGCTCTATCTTCAGTCGCCATTTAAATCAACGCCAATATATAAAATAACGGTAGGTAATGGAATAACAGGTCTCGGAAAGAACTTGTTTTATGACCGTGTTTATCTTACGGATGTGACGATTGCTGATTCTGTAGATTATATCGGGGTACAGTGTTTCAAATATTGTAAAAACCTAGAAGAGCTACGCCTCCCAACGAGCCTGCAGACGATAGATACGGAAGCTTTTTCATGTTCAGGATTAAGACATATTAGTTTCCCAAGCTCCTTGAAAGAGATTGGTGATAATGCGTTCTCAACATGCACTTTGCTGGAAGAAATAGAGATACCAAATAGTGTTGCGAATATTGGAGCCGCTGCTTTCCAAGGATGTGATAGCCTTGCGAAAGCAGTACTACCGAACTCCGTAACATCAGTAAGTAATGGGTTGTTCTATAATTGTATCAACCTGGCAGAGATCCAACTTCCAGAGCAAATAACAGAGATAGGGGAGTATGCATTTTATTATTGCAAGAGGCTTGGCACAATCAATCTGGATAATGTAACAACGATTGGGCCTCATGCTTTTGATACTTGTTGGGAGCTTACGGGGATTCTTTCGTTGAAGAATGTTGATAATCTCGGAGAATCTGCATTTTCAGAGTGCCGCAATATTAATGGTGTTATTTTTTCCAATGAATTAAAAGAAATACCAGAGCATACTTTTGATGATTGCTGGCAACTTTCAAAACTGGTTCTCCCGGAGAGCCTGACCACCATAGGAAAGTATGCGTTCGATGATTGCAGCAGTTTGGGACCGGGAATAATCGTGATTCCTTCCAGTGTCACACACATTGCCGATTGTGCATTTGGAATGAGTTACATTGACGAAAGAGACTATCGAATCTTTTATTTTACTGGGCCAGCGCCAACAATGAATCAGTGTTTCTTGAAAAATTATGCAAGTATATATTACCCAACAAACAAAGGCTGGACAGCTGATGATCGATATGATTATGGCGAATCAGTAGAGTGGATTCCTGGAGACCCGGTATTAGGAACATGTGAGTTTACTCTTCCGGCTGATACACAGTATATTATGGATAGTGCCTTCGAAGAGGTATCGGCCCGCTCGATTTTTGTACCGGACGGCTGCATCAGTATTGGGGAAAATGCTTTTAAGGGATCTAAGCTATCGAAAATTCGCATACCAGGAATGTGCAGTATTGCTACTACAGCGTTTGATGATTGCGGATATGTTCTGGTATATAGTGAACGTGGAAGCAATGTAGAACAGTACTGCGAATCTCACCACAATTGCATCTTCTTGTCGGAGTAAATGATGAATATGGGGCGGAAACGGAATCAACCGTTTCCGCCTTAAATAATTTTCAGAACGAAGCTTGATAAAATAACAATACTTAAATATAATAACACCGTAACAGGGCTTTTGTGCCCGTGCGAGACAACAGGATGTTGCGCGAGCGTCCCAGCAAGCGCAGGAATAGTCCGGAAGCCAGAGAGGAGCGTCTCAGCGACTCTGTCAGCAGCACGGATACAAAATGCGGAATGTAAGCGTGTAGGCGAAGTCTTCTACAACGCAAACCCAAACAGATTAACGATTCTGCGACGAGTTCAGAAGGATGCAGCGCCGGCGTATAGGATGGATGATCTTTCCGACGAGTGTATCGCATGGCTTAAGATTGACAATACGGATATAAATTATCCGATCATGCAAGCAGATAATAATAACAAGTATCTGAATCTTGCTCCGACAGGGGAGTACAGCTTATCTGGATCCATCTTTCTGGATTTTAGAAACAGCCCGGATTTCAGCGACAGCTATTCCCTGATCTACGGGCATCACATGGCAAACAACTACATGTTTGGCGCTCTGGACAAGTTTGCTGAGTTTTCATACCTGATGGAGCACCGAACAGGGACGCTGGAACTTCGGAATGGAAAAACGCTGGGCGTGAACATCTTTGCCTATGATGTCGTCGAAGCCGAAGAAGATTCTGTATTCAAACCCGGTTATCTCCAAAATGTTCAAACATATATCGATTATCATTCAGTCAGCATGCTGAATCATGGAAACGGGAATCTGCTCGCGCTGACGACCTGCAGAAGCACAGGAGATACTTCAAGGACAATTGTGTTCTGCGAGCTCACGGAAGAGCTCCCGGAAGATGATCCGGTACAGTAACCATGGTATAAGCAAAGCAATCCCCCTGCCGACGTGTGAAAACATGCTGGCAGGGGGATTATTCTGAGATTGGCGGCACAGCGACCACGGAAAATAGTGCTTGCGGATATATGAAGCATATGCTACTATATTTATAAGCAAATACACACAATTTTGCTTGCCGCGGAGGGAGAAAATGAAAAGATCGATTACTGTTCTTATTGCTTCAACCCTGGTATTAGTCCTGGCTTTTGCTATGACACCCTCCGCGCTTGCGGAAGGGGAAAGCTTCTCACTGCCATCTTCTCTGACTACGATTGGCGAATCCGCGTTCAGCGGTGCTTCGTCTATCGGCACGGTTGACGTACCATCCACAGTAAATGACATCGGAGCAGGCGCATTTGATAGTACGGATGCGACCCTGATTGCTCGCAACCAGTATGTCATTGATTATGCAGTCGAGGCCGGATTGGATTACCTCATTCCAATATCATCCCAGAATTTTCCGGATTCCGCCTTCAGGAGCTTTGTTAGGACAAATTATGATAACGCTCCGGCGGACGGGTATCTCTCCGGTACAGAGCTGTCGGCTGTCACCTCAATGGATGTGAGCAACCTCAACATCTTTGATCTCACAGGCATTGAGTATTTCACATGGCTGCAATACCTGAACTGCTCCTTTAACAAACTTTCTACGCTCACGCTGGAGACAATGTCTCTTGTCGAACTGGAATGCGCAAACAACTTTCTGGTTCAGCTTACCTTAGCGGGAAAAGACGGGCTGCAGAAGCTGAACTGCGGATTCAACAAACTTGCACAGCTGGATCTGACCGATTGTGTTATTCTAACCGAGTTGGACTGCCAAAGCAACAATCTGACTGCATTGGATCTGTCTGACTGCCGGAATCTGCAGGAGCTCATGTGCATTTATAATAAGATCAGGACGCTGGATGTCTCAAATTGCCAGGAGCTTTCCGGGCTGATCTGCTGGGAGAATTACATTACAGCGCTGGATATCAGCCAAAACCATTATCTGTGCTGGGCTGTCCAGCAAATAGATCCGCAGACATATTTTTATGGTGATCAGCAGGAAAAAAGCTATACAGCTTATGTGATGGAAAATGCGGACGTTTCTTACGGCCGTGTTGTACTGGCGGTAAGAAACAATACGACAATCACCGGCGCGGGATTTAATCTATACTTGAATGCCGATGGCGGAGTGTTTGAAAGCTCAAACGAGGGGGTGAAGAGCTTCCTTGATCAGCCGAAGTACACCATGTTTGATCTGACGGAGCAGGAAGTGCCGGTGAGGCCGGGATACAGATTTGTTGGTTGGGAAATTAGCGGGCAAATCAGTACGATCGTCCAGCTTCTGGACGGCGATGTGGTTGCCTATGCTGTTTGGGAAGTGCCGCAGCCGACATCTGTTACCGTAGCAATAGAGCCCATTGAGCCAGCAGTTGGTGATGAACTGACGTTGGATTATG
>Ga0256404_1013132_pt1 | contig 10570 bp, 3 predicted proteins | sample RumenRJG_01DNA_FD_185990 | JGI IMG/M metagenome (GOLD analysis project Ga0256404, IMG submission 185990) | Bovine rumen microbial communities from Lethbridge, Alberta, Canada - RJG_01 | ecosystem: Host-associated > Mammals > Digestive system > Stomach > Rumen | place: Canada: Alberta | collected...
TTTGATTTATATTAGTCCTTTTATTTTTATTTTAAATTGATAATTTTGATTTATATTAGTCCTTTTATTTTTATTTTAAATTGATAATTTTGATTTATATTAGTCCTTTTATTTTTATTTTAAATTGATAATTGGGATTAGAAAAATAGATAAGTTACAATGAATAAAAACAATCCATACAGGAGGTAAAAATCATGTTTAGTATGATAATGAATATTATTAGGATCTTAATTATACTTGTAATAATTTATGCAGTGTATAAAGGCTTGAAAACCTTATTAAAAATAGCAATAATCATATTTATTATTTTCATAGTATTAGGACTGCTAGGATTTTAATTCCTACTTTCTATACTTTTTTTAATTATTAAATATCAAAAAAAATTAAAAAACACCAACCAGTTTGCCACTTCAAAACTTAACTTATATTCATTTTTAGATTTATTGAAAAAACTTAACTTATATTCATTTTTAGATTTATTGAAAAAGAGAGGTTAACATGAGCATAACAGAAATAATCAAGGATGCTTTTCTATTTCCATCAAAAAACATGGAAAGATTTGCAGTTTATCTTGTTTTGTCAGTTTTGATGACAGTATTCATTTTAGGAGGAACCCTCGTATATCCATGGGGATCTTTTAATGTTGATAATTATGCAATTGGCGGAATATACCTTGTAATTGCCCTGGTGATTGGATTTTTTATCTCAGGTTATCATCTTAAAGTCATTAAATCCGGAATCGAGCTTGATGATGAAGTACCTGTTTTTGAATTGGGGGAAAATTTCCTTGGCGGTTTTGAAATTACAATTATTTCAGTATTCTACTTTATAATTCAGGCATTTATTATTGCAGTTGCAGTACTTGCTACAAATGTCTTTGGCAATGCAATAGCTACTGTTCAGGAAATTCGTTTACAGATATTCAATGTTTTTTTCATGGTGAATTCCGCAGACATCGCAGTTGATGCCATATCAAATGCAGTATTTAATTTCATAATTTCTTTAGCGATTACCATTGCTGTTGCTTTGATTGTATTTTTAATCTTTTCAATTCTTCAATCTGCATCTCAAGCAAGACTTGCAAATACTGACAGTTTAAAAGATGCTTTAGACATTTTTGAAGCACTGAAAGACATAAAAAGAATTGGCATTGTAAAGGTATTGCTGCTAGTCCTATTAGTTCTTGTAATCATTGCAGTTATGGCGACTATTTTTATAATTCTATTCAACTATCTTCCACTGGTAGTATCAGTTATTTATATCCTACTCGTTCCATATATTGCATTAGCTATTCAAAGACTTATTGGATTGGCATACTCAGATATAGCTTAATTATCAAGCTATATCTTTTTATAAAAACAGCACTGAAATTTACATCATCACCATTTAATTTTTTTATCCCTACTTTTTCACTTGGAGATCATATTTTAATCTTTCTCTCTATAGTTTTGAATTAAAAGATATGATACTCTATACTATTTTTGAATTAAAAAAAAATTGCAAGAATCGCAATTTAATAAATAGTTATGTAGATAAATGAAAACTAAAAATAATTTTTATCGAATAACTATAAAAATATTAAAATAAGCTTGCATTAAATTAAATGAATATAAAAAAATAGCCGAATAAATAGTCATGAAATTAAATATCTTATTAGAAAAAACACTTGAATTAACTATCAAAATTAATTTTTATAGTCATATAAACATATAATAATCATGACAAACAATTCTTAATTAACTGATTTTAATTTAATAAGGGGGATTATTTTTGAAGTGTCCGAATTGCGGGAAAGAAGCGAATCCTAATGACCAGTACTGCATAAAGTGTGGAAAGCCACTTGAAGCACATAACTACTGCAATAAGTGTGGTGCAAAGCTTTTTAAAAATCAAAAATTCTGCAATAAGTGCGGTGCTGAAGTTAAAATTCATAGTGAAAGCTCTCATGACAATAATAGAGCAAGCAGCATTATAAATGGAAGAACTGCACTTCTTGTTATAGGGATAGTCTTGCTGATTATAATTGCCGCCTATTTTTCTAATGGGTTTGCAAGCGAGTCAAAGATAAGTGGAAAAGGATTCAGCGCAACTTTTCCAAAGGGATACTCAATGATTGAAGATGAATACATGGTCGTAGGCGCAAACACAGTGCCCCTTTACATTATTTACGATGACAAAGGCACAAATGTCTTGAACATAAGCGGAATTCCTAAAAGATTTACAGATTTCAACAATGCATCTGATATTAAGTCATTCATGAGCGTTTATGAATTCGAAGACATCGAAAAGGTCAATCTTGGAGATGCAGAAGGATACAAGGGAACAGACACCAGTCCAATATGGAAAGGCATGAATACTGCATATGTGATGCTTGATGGAAGCAGATATGCATATAAAATAGATTATCTCAATGAAGGAAACCTGTCTTTTTTAAAAAATGCAAGCTTTACTGATTATATTCCTATAAGCCATATTACAGAACCTGATGAAGGAAAAAGGTATCGTGGAATAAATTCAGTTGAATTGGAGGGAGACAGATTCACTTTGACTGCGCCTGCAGGATGGAACATAACAGAATGTGCAATAGAAAACAATACAAGATATGATGTTGTGAATGAGAGAGGCACTGTAAAAAACACAATTATTGATTTTGATTTCAGTGAAAATGTTTATAATGAATCTGATGTGGAAGAAGTGTTTGATTATTTTATAATTGAATATTGGAATGCCAGTGATGTGAGATCTTATACAATAGGTGGAATTGATGGGTTGTGTATTGTCAATTCAAATCATGATTATGGAATAATTGCAGTTAAAGGCTGGCATGCTTATGTTATAATGTATAGTGATGATGAGAGCCTTGGTGTGGCTAATACTATTCATTTCAAGTAGGTTTTAGAAGGTAATTTCTGCAATTTCCGTATTCTGTCACCTGTTTCCGGTACGAATTTCAGAAGGGAGGCTCATCCAATGTTTTTCCATCCCTTCTCGAACAACAATGCCACACATGATCATGCCTCTGATTTACAGCCTCATCGGCGAAACCCCAGTCATAGTAATGACTGCCGTAGCATTTTTCCCTGTTTTCAAAAGTTTTTTAGGAAAAACGGTATTCCATTGTAACTGGAGAGAATCTTCAGGACTGGTTAAAATCCAGCCTGTCCTTCCAGTTGTTGCGCCTGTAGAGCCTGCTGACTTTGAATCGAGGAACATCATAGTCCCCAGCAACCGCGATAATGGCTTCTTCATGTGTGCTGCCATTGGAAACATATTTCAACAAAGCCTCGAAAATTTCCTGAGGTTTTGCATTAAGGCTTCTCTGAGGCCTAATTTTTGCTTGAGATTCTTTTGCACGCTCCCTCCTTTTTATTTCTGAATCTATGAGTGGTGAAGCATCTCTTGATTTCAATAAATTTTCATCATCAATCTTTTTAACTGCCTTTCTTGCAATGGAATCCAGATTAGCATTCAAGGTAACATTAACTAAACCTTTTTGATTATTATCATCAATTCTCCCAAAAGCTTTCAATGCAACATCAGAATCAAAAGCATTAGTGGCAACAGTGACCAATTCACTCTGAGCCCAATCATACATATCTCCAGAAATCCTACCCAAAGCCTCAACTCTCACTTCCACATGCCTTGAATTTCTGGCAACATCAATCAAGGCATTATGATTATCATCACCAATCCTCTCCAAAGCCTTTAATGCAACATCAGAATTATGAGAATTACTGGCAACATCAATCAAGGCATTATGATTATCATCACCAATCCTCTCCAAAGCCTTTAATGCAACATGAGAAATATAAGCATTATTGGCAACACCAATTAAAAACTCCTGATTATCATTAATCATCTCCAAAGCCTTTAATGCAACATCAGAATTATGAGAATTACTGGCAACATCAACCAATTCACTCTGAGCCCAATCATACTCATCACCAGAAATCCTACCCAAAGCCTCAATTCTTACATTCTCATGCCTACTCAAGGAATCAATTATTATTCCATTCTCACCTCTATGTAAACTTATCCAACCTCTATGAAAACTTTTCAAATTAGATTCAGCATAAACATGAGTATTCCTAGCGATATCAACCAATTCACTCTGAGCCCAATCATACTCATCACCAGAAATCCTACCCAAAGCCTCAACTCTCACTTCTACATGCTCTGAATTCTTGGCAACACCAACCAAACCCTCCTGATTATCATCACCAATCCTCTCCAAAGCCCTCAACGCAACATCAAAAACATTAGAATCTCTGGCAAAACCTACTAATTCATTCTGAGCCCAACCATACTCATCACCAGAAATCCTACCCAAAGCACAAATCCTCACATCCACATGCCTAGAATTTCTAGCAACATCAATCAAACCGACCTGGTTATCATCACCAATCCTCTCCAAAGCCCTCAACGCAACATCAAAAACACAAGAATCACTGGCAACACCAACCAAACCCTCCTGATTATCATCATCAATCCTCTCCAAAGCCCTCAACGCAACATCAAAAACACAAGAATCACTGGCAACACCAACCAAACCCTCCTGATTATCATCATCAATCCTCTCCAAAGCCCTCAACGCAACATCAAAAACATTAGAATCTCTGGCAAAACCTACTAATTCATTCTGAGCCCAACCATACTCATCACCAGAAATCCTACCCAAAGCCCCTATCATGATATGCGGATTATCAAAGTTACCAGCAATTTCTATCAATTCATTTTGAGCCCAATCGTACTTATCTCCCACAATTTCACCCAAGGCCATCATTTTAATATACTCGCTATTAGCATTTTTGGCTATGTCAATCCAAATCTCCTGACCATGTTCGTCGATATTGTTATACGCCATAAATGCAACAAAAGGATCCTCAGCATTTTTAGCAATTGCAATCAATTCCCTCTGAACCAAGTCATGATCAACTCTAGAAATCCTGCCCAAAGCATTAATTCTCACTTCCCTATGTTTTGAATTTTTGGCAACATCAATCAAGCCATCATAATTATTAGCATCAATCTTCCTAACCGCTCGCTCTGCAACATGCTCAAAAATAGAATTAATGGCAATTACCCTCATTACATCATCATAATCACAGTTATCAATAATTTTTTCATAATCCCATACACTAACTCTTTTAACAGCTCTCATTCGTGTTTCTTTGTCAGGACTGTTGCATGCCTTAACATAATCCATATCATCACCTTTAAAAAAAATAGTCATTAATTAAAATATGTGTCAGAGATATTTAAAGATTTATATTGTTTAAAAAATAACTAAGATGGGAATATCACATCCTTTATGTATGTTGTTGTATTCCTTTTTTTTAGTTTAGTTCTCTCAAAACTTAAGCTTCTCCAAATCCAACCTTTCGCTGTGAAAGGAAATGATTTCTTTCCCTTCATACTTTGCATAGGCTTGCTCGACGACCTGGTTCAAAATCTTGCCCTTGCATCTTCCCCATAGACGCCCATATTTATTTGGACTCTTCAAATGTTATTATGTGATGTATTAGAGGCCTACCGTCTGGATTTCACCGATACCTTAGTATATGTTCTTCTAGCCAAGTTTATAAAAATCAAGTTGGTACCCATCCTTAGAATCTATGTGATTTGTGTTTGATTCTATTATCTCTATATAATTGAGTATGCAACCTATTCACCAGTCAAAAATAGAATGTCTTTTTAGTATCATATGTTTTTTCAATTACCATTACATTTCACCCCCTAAAATAGATTTGTAATTAAATAAAAAAATGACGGTATTTAAGGTTTACAATTCAATTGTATAAATCCAAATGATTACCAATAGCTGATATAAAATACTAATCAAACTTTTAAAAACTAATATAAATAACTTCAACAAAAATAATATTAGATTAGTAAAGGGGAATATCATCTTCTTAGGAGTTAAAAAAAATGTCTAAGATTTGTCCTAATTGTAGAAAAGAAAATGATAATCAATCAAAGATATGTTCCAACTGTAATAATCCGCTGGATATAGATGAATTTATTGAATCAAAACAACTTGCAATAGCAGAGATACTTGACGCCTCCTCTAATACAGGCAGGTTCAACAAGCTGATTGATCGAATCAGCAGCTTATTTGGAAAAGGAAATAAAGCTGAGATTAATCAAGAAGTAAGGGACTTCTTAATACTTTATCAAAAATTCAGTGGTTATCCAAAAGAACTGTCTGCCTTAAAATCAAGCAGAATCGATTTAAAGAATGCTAATCAATTAAAAGATAAATATCACAAACATATAGAGGAATTGGATGAATTCAAGTACCTGGATGTTCTAAAAGAAGATGAAGATTTAAAAAGAATGTATTTGGAATTAAATGACATAAAACTGTTTTTCAATAACTATGAGAACAAGATAAATCAATTCAATCAGCTGCTTGATGAATCACTAGTAAAAATTAATGATGTGGACAAATTTGAAAAGGAGTTCCGAGAACTTATTAACTCCAAGGAGCATATTGACCTCAAGAGAAAAAATCAAATCATATTTGATTATAAAAGGATTCATGACTTCTTTGACAGGAATGAAATATCAGATTTGCCATTAGGTGAAAAGAATGGCAAAGTTGAAAAGTTTATGAGCGATTATGAAAACCATTCTGAAATAATCGAAGAACATAACAGGAAAATCGAAGAATCAGAGATTGAAGAATCATTGAAAAAATATGGAATCACTGTGGATGCATTCAATGAAGAATTGGATAATTTAAAAAGTTCAGGGAAATATATTGGCGGAAGCATTGTAAATCTGATGAAATCAAAATATGAAACTTCATATGACTATATAAAAAAGCATCTTTACCAAGTACCTCTTGATTATCAATTGAATAACAAACTGGATAACTTTACAAGCAATTATGAGAATCTGGACATTACTGTGAAAAAAATAAACAGCATCATATCCCGTAAAATCATAGAGGAAGAAATCAATGGGAATGAACATCTTTTGGAAGAATTTGAAAATGATTTGGATGAGTTATTAAACTGTGAATTCTATATAACTTGGAAAGATGTTGAAGATTTAAAGAGAAAATATGAAGATTTTTATAATATTGTCTACCAGGCAAAAACACAGGATAAAATAAAATTGGATCAAGAATTCAATAAATTCATAGACGATTATAATCGATTGGACTATAAAGTGGAATCCAGAAACAAGAAATATGTAGAAGAAGAACTTCAATTGCATAAGGACTTGTTTGATGATGTTGAAAACTTCAACTTGACTGAGAAAGAACTGGAGAATCCAGACAGGATAAAAAAATCATTGGATGCGAATCAGAGAAGAGCAGTGGTGACAAATGAATTAAGCAATCAAATCGTTGCAGGAGCAGGATGTGGTAAAACATTGACTGTTCTTGGAAAAGTAAGGTATCTAACCGAAAGAAAAGGCGTCAAACCAGATGATATTCTATGTCTGTCCTATTCCAATAAGTCTGTAAATGATTTGAAAGAGAAACTGCCTGACGGCATTAACACTTATACATTCCATGGGTTGGGAAGATCAATATTGAAGGCAAACAAAAAGCCTGCAAGGCCTGATGACAGTGCTTTGAATGACTTCCTCCGAATTTACTTCAAAGAGAACGTACTGAACAATGAAAAGATTTGCGAGGAAATCCTTGATTTCTTCGCATACTACCTGTATAATCCAATCGATGAAGATGAAGTGTCCTCTCTCGGGGAATTATATGATATGGAAGAGGGAAGGGACTTCAGGACACTGAGGGAACTTTACGGCAATGACAAGGAAAAAATAACATTAGATAATAAAACAGTCAGAAGCCTTGAAGAATTAGTCATATCCAATTATTACTTCTTGCATCAAATAAATTATCAATATGAAAAGCCCTATGAAGTCTTTAACAAAGATTACAAAGGGCAGAAAGACTTCGTTTCAAAATTGATTTATGACATAGATATTGATTTAACAGATAAAGACTTGTCTGTAAATCTAAAAAGTTTGCCAATCATCGAAGAAACCGGCCAGAAAATAATGGATTTCTTCAATATAAAGGAGTATGAAAAAGATACGGAATATTTGCCTGATTTTTACTTGACAGATTATGACATTTATCACGAACACTTTGGAGTGGATAGAAACTGTGAAGCTAAATTCCTCGAAGACGAGCAGGCTCAAAAATATCAAAAGGGAATAAAACATAAAAGGAAACTTCACTTTGAAAAAGGAACCTCACTCATGGAAACTTATTCATATTATATGAAGGAAAACAGGCTGCTTGAGAGATTGGAGGAAAAACTGAAGGAGAACGGTGTGGAAATAAAGGACATTGATTATTCATACATACTTTCCCAGTTAACCGAACGCGATGATGTTAAAAAATTCAATGACTTCATGAAATTAATAGCGGGTTTTATTGAACTCTTTAAAGGAAATAATTATACAGTAGATAAATTTGAAGAGTTTAGAGCGGAAAACAAGTCTGAAGAAAATGAATTCAATAAAAAAAGAAACGAATTATTCCTGGATATCGCTGAAGACGTGTTTGTCTCATATGAAAATTATCTGAGATCAAATGACAAGATTGACTTCAATGACATGATCAACCATGCAACAGCACTTGTAAATCAAGGAAAGTTAAATAAAAAGTACAGGTATCTGATAGTTGATGAATATCAAGATACATCATATACAAGATATGACCTCCTAAAGGCTATTCAGAATCAGACATCTGCCAAGGTTTCTGTAATGGGAGATGACTGGCAATCCATTTACCGGTTCAGCGGATGTGATGTGAGCTTGTTCAAAGACTTCGATAAATTCTTTAAGAATCCAGAGATACTTACAATCGATACAACTTATAGAAACAGCCAGGAATTGATTGATATCAGTGGCGAATTTATTAAAAAGAACCCTAATCAAATCCAGAAGTCACTGAATTCAAAGAAAAAATCCGAAAAAGATGCAAAACCTGTTAAAATAGCATATTATAATCAAAAAAGCAATGAAGAAAAAATAAAAGTCTTTGAATATGTAGTCAATGAAATTGCCAAGGAATCCAATAATATTCTTGTTTTAGGTAGAAACAATTTTGACATAGACTCCTTTTTAAACAGCGATGAAAACCCATCACCATTTAGAGAAAAAGGACAAAACCATGAAAAAATAATTTATGAAAAAAATCCTGATTTAAATATAAGATATATTACCGTTCACAGTTCCAAAGGTCTCGAAGAAGACAATATCATTCTAATCAACCTGGTAAATAAGGTTTCAGGCTTCCCAAACCAGAAAATGGATGATCCTATATTGAAATTTGTTACAAGCGACAGCGACCAATTTGAATATGGAGAGGAACGCAGATTATTCTATGTTGCTTTAACCAGAACAAAAAACAATGCATATCTGCTATCCCCAGAAAATAATGCAGACAAATCTGTTTTTGTAAAAGAACTTGAGGAAAACATAGAAAAATTAGATGTGATTTCTAAAGAAGACATCTTCAAAGATGAAGAAGCAATCGGCGAAAATCCTGAAGATTTCATGAAGGATAAAAAAGTCCACTCAATTAAAACCAAATTGAATTGCCCAGTATGCAAAACCGGTGAAATCCGTTTGGTTATTATAACTAAGGGAAACAAGAAGAAAATGATTAAATTCTTTGAATGCTCCCATAGCAGGTGTGATTGGGATGGAGGATATTACAATTCCAAAATTGAATACATAGATGAAATTGAATTATGTCCTGAATGCGGATCCATTTTACAGCCTTATGAAGGCAAATATGGCCCATACTTTAGGTGTAATAATGGAAAATGTAAACACACTGAAAGCATACAGGGAGAGAAATTAGAAAGATTTAATAAAATCCTGGACAAAATTAATGAAAATGCACCTAAAGAAATCATTAAAACTGATTTAAATTGCCCTAAATGTGAAAAAGGCAAAGTTCAATTGGAAATAAATAAAAACAATGATGCGAGACATTTAAAATGTTCAAATGAGAGTTGTAATTGGAATGGAGGAAAAATCACAATTTCTTCAGATGATTTGGATTTAATTGAGCCATGTCCAAGCTGTGATGGCTTGCTCATACCTAAAAAATCCAAGAAAGGCAATAAGTTCATGGGCTGCACAAACTTCCCTGAATGCAGAGAAACACATGACCTGCCTATTAAAAACAAGGAATCTTCAAAAGACACCAAACCTGAAAAACAGCCAAGTCAAAATGACAATATAGAACTACTGGAAAGTGATTTAATCTGTCCCAAATGTAAAAAGGGACATGTTAGATTTTCCATTGATAAGGGAAAGGATAAACGACATTTTGAATGCAGTGAAGAGAGCTGCAATTGGAAGAGTAAAAATGTGCGCATAATGGAAGAGGACTTGGACAAAATTGAATTATGTCCAAGTTGTGATGGGCTGCTTATACCTAGAAAATCCAAAAGAGGCAGCCAATTCATGGGCTGCACAAACTTCCCTGAATGCAAAGAAACTCATAATATGACAAACGATGGTCAAAAAGTAGAATTCCGAAATATTACTAAATCCAAATGGATTTTAAATCAAA
>Ga0256404_1013133_pt1 | contig 10569 bp, 7 predicted proteins | sample RumenRJG_01DNA_FD_185990 | JGI IMG/M metagenome (GOLD analysis project Ga0256404, IMG submission 185990) | Bovine rumen microbial communities from Lethbridge, Alberta, Canada - RJG_01 | ecosystem: Host-associated > Mammals > Digestive system > Stomach > Rumen | place: Canada: Alberta | collected...
AATTGTCCATGGTGGCGGTTCTCCTTGTAGATGTAGGTTTGGCGATTTACATTCTACCAAAAGACCCTGCCATGGATCTTTTTATTTATTCAGATGGTGTCCAAGTTGATTTTACAATCGGCGAAAAATGTTTTTTGTTAGATAAAATATTCCTGCATCCGGAGGCCCTCATGAAACTGAACGGCGAAACTGTGCAGTTTAAGAAGGAAATAAGCGCTGAAGCCTTTGTCTGTCTTGCCCTGTTTATTGCGTTTTTCTGGGGACTGGGGGCAGTCATGGGCATCACAAACATGTTTAAAACCATGATGCAGACGGCTTTTGATCTGCTGAACAACGTGTGTTTCTACCTTATGGGCGTTTCAGTCCTGGCGGGCGGCTGCGCCGGGCTTCTGTCGGAATTCGGCGTTATTTCCCTGATCAACAGAGCCCTTCGTCCGTTGATCTTTCCGCTTTACGGTCTGCCCGGATCCAGCGCCCTGGGGATTGTGAACTGCTACATGTCGGACAATCCGGCGATCCTGGCCTTTGCGAAGGACGACAATTTCAGGCGTTATTTTAAAAAATATCAGATGGCGGCGCTGACCAACCTGGGTACTTCATTCGGCATGGGGCTGATTATCACGACTATGATGATGAGTCTGCCCGTAGAAGGTGCGGCAAAGGCAGCGCTGGTGGGCAACCTGGGCGCTGTGATCGGCTCTGTGGTGTCGGTGCGCCTGATGCTGCGCAAAACGAAGGCGGCTTACGGACCTGACGAGCCGATGCCTGTCGACGGCAGCGCGGTCATTCCTGAAAACATGCGCATTGTGCGTGAAGGATCGGCCGGCTCACGTTTTATCCAGTCCATGCTGCACGGCGGCAAGAACGGCGTTGACATGGGCATTGCCATTATTCCGGGCGTCCTGCTGATCTGCACGATTGTCCTGATGCTGACCAACGGTCCCGGGCCTGATGGCGTCTACACCGGCGGAGCAGGCGAAGGCGTGGCGCTTCTGCCGGCGCTGGGGGCCAAGCTCCGTTTCCTTCTGGACCCGCTGTTCGGCTTTGACTCCCCCGAAGCCATTGCGGTGCCGATTACAGCGCTTGGCAGCAGCGGCGCGGCCATGGGCATGGTGGAGGCGCTGGTGAAAAAGGGAGCTGCCGGCGGCAATGACCTGGCGGTATTCACGGCGATCTGCATGTGCTGGAGCGGATATCTGTCAACCCATATTGCCATGATGGATGCCCTTGATATGAAGGAAATGACGGGACACGCCATACTTTCGCACACTGTCGGCGGCATCTGCGCAGGCATTGCGGCACATCTGATCTGGGCGGCCTTTTTCTGACAGAACGGCGGCGCTGCTACTGGCGGCAGCGCGGGATGGTTTTCCCTGTTTTTTCAATAATAAAACGTATCAGACTGACGCGGCGGAGAAAAAATTCTCCGCCGCGTCAGTTTTCCGCAGGGGCTGTCTCTGTTGTCAGGGTGTGCCCCTGCTGTTTTCCGGCAGTTCCGTCGTAAGCGCATCTGCCGGCGCAGAACGTGTGCGGACCGATGCCCTGCAGCACGGAAACACGCTTTATGCCTTTTGCCGCCGGCATAAGACAGTTCGGCAGAAATGCGTCTCTAAGATCCTGGGATAAAAAGAAGATTGCTGAAAAATACAAAAAATATACAATTCGGCGTGAGCCTGTAAAAAAGCAAAAAGTCACGCGGACCTTTATGTACACTTGTTTTGCGCTGTTTTTTTTGAAAAAATTTGATTATAAAATCTGCCGTGCAATCTGGCTGATCTTGTGTTATGATACGTCAAATTATTTTTCAGAAATGCATGTAAACAGCGCATTATGAAAAAGTTAATTTCAGACAGAATAGAGAAGGGTGTGAGTGTCATGTCAGTCATGAGAAAAATAGCCGCCGGAGTTTTTCTTGCTGTTTTTGCGGCGCAGGGTGCAGGCGCAGCACTGAAAAAGGAGATCAGCGTGGCGATTAACGCCGAGCCGGCTCATTATGATCTTGCGAAGACCACTGCGACAGTAGGGTTTCAGATGGTCATGGGAAATGTATACGAAAGGCTGGTCAATATTGACGAGAACCAGAAAGTCTATCCTGAACTGGCCGAGACGGTGGAAACGAATGACGATCATACGCAGTTCACTTACAGGTTGCGTCACGGCGTGCTGTTCCACAACGGCGAGGAGATGAAAGCTGACGACGTTGTGGCCTCCATGAACCGCTGGATTTCCAACGGCATGATGCGGCCCGCATCGGGCAGCGCCCGTTTCGAGAAAGTTGACGACTATACAGTGACAATCAGGCTGGAAAAGCCGGTGCTGACGTTCAACAACCTGGTTGCAACCATGCGCCCGGCACCGATTATTGTTCCCAAAAGCGTCATTGACAAGGCAGATCCCAAAAGCGGCGTGATCAGCGAATACATCGGCACAGGACCGTATATGATTGACGAAATTGTGCCGAACGACCATCTGCGCCTGAAGGCCTTTGACAAGTATCAGCCTTACGGGACCAGAGGCAAGTGCAGCGGCTGGGTCGGATACAAGGAAGCGAAAACGCCGGCTGTCACATTCCATTTCGTGCCGGACAGTTCAACCCGCGTGGCGGGCGTTCAGTTCGGCGAGTACGATCTTGCCATTCAGCTGCCTTTCGATTCATATGACCAGTTTGCAGGCGGCGATTACCAGATTTATAAGGAAGCCCAGGGCGACATCGGCATGGTGTTCAACAAGAAAAAAGGCATTGCGTCCGGCAAGCTGTTCCGCCAGGCGGTCAACGCGGCGCTGAACTGCGATGACATTATGCGCGCCGCTTATGTGAACCCTGAGTTTTACGAGCTGACTTCGAGCTATATTGAGGACAGGAAAAACTTCTGGTATACCGAAGCGGGCAGTGAGTTTTACAACCAGGCCAGTGCGGCCAGGGCAAAAGAGCTTCTGGCACAGGCCGGATATAAGGGCGAGCCTTTCCACCTTGTCGTTTCGTCACAGTATCAGGAGTTCTACAACGCGGCCATTGTGGTTGAACGTGAACTGAAGGACGCAGGCATCAACATTCAGCTTGATGTCGTTGACTGGCCCACTTACCTGACAAAGGCGCGCAATCCTGATGCCTATGACGCATTTATCACCGGCTTCCTTGAGTGGGGCACCCCGGGCATTATTGTCTATATGACCCCGACTTGGAACGGCTGGAGCGATGATCCGAAGCTCATGGATCTGATGGAAAAACAGGCTCACAGCACAAGTCTTGACGACGCCAAAAAGCAGTGGGAAGAAGCGCAGCGGTACTGCTGGAGCGATTATATGCCCATGTCAAAGTTCGGCAATCGTTATATCTACGATGCAGCCTCTTCAAAGGTGAAGGATCTTGTGTTCTTTGAAGGGCCCCATATGTGGAACGTCACAGTGGAAGAGTAACCCGGCAGGTCCTGCTCAGCGGCAGCGCAGTGTCAGCGCGCTGCCGTCTGAGTCTGCGGCGCCGATGCCGGTGCAGTTCCTCAGGAGTTTGAAACGATGAAAAAGTATCTGATAAAACGAATAGCTTCACTGATTCCCGTGCTTCTGATCATGTCGTTTGTAGTGTTTATGCTGATTCACATGATCCCGGGAGACCCGGCGAGAGTAATTCTGGGCGACGAGGCTTCTGAAGAGGCAGTAGCGGCGCTCAGGCAGAGCATGGGGCTGGACAAACCTCTTCCGGAGCAGTATTTGCGCTGGCTGGGGCGGATTCTGTCGGGAGATCTCGGACATTCTCTTTTCATGAAAGGATCCATGGTTTCCATTATCACCAGCCATCTTGTTCCGACGCTGGAACTGACAGTCTGCACCATGGTTCTGGCCTTTGCGGTTTCTCTGCCGCTGGGGATGCTTGCCGCAGCGAAGAAAAACGGCCTGACGGATCATGCTGTTTCCGTGCTTGCCATGCTGGGCATTTCAGTTCCCAGTTTTCTGCTGTCGCTGTTTCTGATTCTGATTTTTTCAGTCGGTCTCCGCTGGCTTCCTCCCGCCGGATATAAGCCCATCGCCGCAGCGGGACTGAAGACAAGTCTCAGATATATGATTCTGCCGTCTCTGGCCATGGGACTTGTGGAGTCGGGACTGCTGATCCGCATGACCCGCTCTTCGCTGCTGGATGTGCTCGGCGCTGATTATATCCGCATGGTGCGCGCCAAAGGCGTGAGTGAACTTCTTGTGGTAGCCCGTCACGCGCTGAAAAACGCCTCTCTGCCGATACTGACCGCCATGGGACAGACTTTCGTCGGCGTCATGTCGGCGGCCACAGTTGCCGAGACGATTTTCAACATTCCCGGGCTGGGGCAGCTGATCGTCAGCTCAGTGAGCCGCCGTGATTACGAAGTGATACAGGCGGCAATACTCCTGGCGGCGCTGATCAACGTGCTGACTTACCTGGCGGTCGACCTGCTGTACTGTCTGATTGATCCTCGCGTCAGGCTGGGAAAATAGGGGGAGTTCTTATGACGTATTCTGCCGCGGCAGCTTCAGCCGGCGAACTTGAAACCGTTAAAAAAGAACTTCTCCGGGAAGAACGCCGTCTTGCTGTGCTTCGTTTTCTGCGCTGCCCGCAGATGATTTTCGGGGCGGCAGTCATAGCGGCTCTGACAGTGCTGATCCTTCTGGCGCCGGTCATCGCCCCTGACGGCCCATACGTTATGGACGTCTCAAACCGCCTCGCTGCGCCCGGTGCCGGGCACATAATGGGCACCGACACTTTCGGGCGCGACCTGCTGGCCCGCGTGGTGTACGGCGCGAGAATCTCCATGGAAATCGGCGCGTCGGTGGCGCTGGTGTCTCTGGCGTTCGGCATGATAATCGGGCTGTACGCCAGCTATTATCATTTTCTTGACGCGGTGCTGATGAGAATCTGCGACGGCATCAGCGCCATACCGGCCATCCTTCTGGCAATCGCGTTCATGGCCGTGCTCGGCGCAAGCCCGCGGAACGTAATTCTGAGCCTGTCGATGGTTTATATCCCGTCAGTGGCGAGAATTGCCAGGTCCAGGGCGCTTGAAGTCCGCGAACTGACGTACATTGAGGCAATGCGCTGTCTTGGCGCGTCGTCGGCACGCATCATCTGGCGCCACATAGCGCCTAACATCCTGAGCCCTGTCATCGTGCAGACGTCGTTCATATTTGCCAAGGCCATCGTGACGGAAGCGGCGCTGAGCTTTCTCGGCGTCGGAGTTCCCGCGCCCGCTCCAAGCTGGGGCAACATTCTCATGGAAGGCAAGACAGTGATCTTCAAGGCGTGGTGGATGATCCTGTTTCCCGGCGGCATCACGGCGCTGTCAGTGCTTGCGCTGAATATGTTCGGCGACGGCCTGAGAGACTTTCTTGATCAGAATTCAAAGTAGGTGCGCCATGGCGGAAAAACTTCTTGAAATACAGAATCTGTCCACCAGCTTTAAAACTGAAAAAGGCTGGCTCAGGGCGATTGACGGAGTTTCGTTTTCCGTGGCGCCGGGCGAACTGGTGGGACTTGTGGGCGAATCCGGCTGCGGAAAAAGCGTGGCCATGCAGTCTGTAATGAGACTTTACGAAGAACGGGGACGCCGGGTGCTCTATTCCGGTTCGGTGAAATTTGACGGACGCGAGCTTCTGAGCCTGTCACAGAGCCAGATGCGCGCTGTGCGCGGCCGGGACATTGCCATGATATTTCAGGACGCGCTGAGCGCCCTTGACCCGGTTTTTCCTGTGGAGTTCCAGATTGATGAGGCGCTGAAGCTCCATACAGACCTCAGCGAACCCCAGCGCAGAGCGCGCGTCATCGAACTTCTGAAACTGGCGGGAATCAACGAGCCTGAACGGCGCGCGAAGCAGTATCCCCATGAAATTTCCGGAGGCATGCGGCAGCGTGTGATGATCGCCATCGCGCTTTCCTGCAGCCCCAGACTCCTGATTGCCGATGAACCGACTACGGCGCTCGACGTGACAATACAGGCGCAGATCATTGATCTGCTGCGCGAACTGAACCGGAAACTCGGCATGAGCCTGATCCTGATCACCCATGACATGTCAGTGGTCGCGCAGCTGTGCTCTCGCGTGATTGTCATGTATCTCGGCCAGGTAGTGGAAGAAGCCGATGTATGCAGCCTGTTTGACACGCCGCTTCATCCCTACACGCGGGGCCTGATCCGCTCCATCCCGCCCATGACAGCTGAAAAACCGGAACGGCTGTTTCAGATTGACGGATCCGTTCCACTGCTGAGCCAGATACCGAAGGGATGCCGCTTTGCGCCGCGCTGCCCTCTGGCGCAGCCCCTCTGCCATGAAACGATGCCGGAATTGTGCGGCAGCGGCGGTCATCTTGTGCGCTGTCACCGCGCAGGGAAGGCGGTCTGACATGACTGAAAAAATTCTTCAGGTAAGGAACCTGTGCCGGTATTTTGATGTGGACGGCGGCACAGTGAGAGCTGTGGACGGCGTGTCATTCGATATAGACGCCGGAAGCACCTACGGACTTGTGGGCGAGTCAGGCTGCGGAAAAAGCACGCTTGGACGCTGCATTCTGCGCCTGATCGAGCCGACGTCGGGACAGGTAATTTATGAAGGCCGCGATTTCCTGAAACTAAAGGGAAAAGAACTTCGCCGCGCGCGCAGCGGCATGCAGATGGTTTTTCAGGACCCCGCCATGTCGCTCGACCCGAAAATGCGCGTCGGCGAAACCCTGATGGAAGCGCTGGCAATTCACGGAACCGGTACGCGGGAAGAACGGTTCGGCACCGCACTTGACCTGATGCTGCGCCTTGGCTTTCAGAAAGAGCACTTTTTCCGTTTCCCCCATCAGTTTTCCGGCGGCCAGAAACAGCGCATCGGGCTGGCCCGTGCCCTGATTCTGCGCCCGAAGCTGATCGTCTGCGACGAACCGGTGTCGGCGCTGGACGTTTCAGTGCAGGCGCAGATCGTCAACCTGCTCAGGGATGTGCAGAAATCCACCGGCGTCGCGTACCTTTTTATCACTCATAATCTCAGCATCGTGCGCTACGTTTCCGACTGGATCGGCGTGATGTATCTGGGACGCCTTGTTGAAGAAGGGCCGACAGAGGAGATCTTCGGCCGCTATGCCCATCCGTATACCGAGGCCCTGCTGTCAGCCGCAGCTCCCCCCGATCCTCACGTGAGAACGCGCCGGGTGACGCTGAACGGAGAAGTTCCCTCGCCGCTCAGCGTTCATAAAGGCTGCGTGTTTGCCAGCCGGTGCCCCCGCGCACAGGAGCAGTGCACCATGGCGCGCCCGGAGCTGACCTCTCCCGACGGCAGCCTGCTGCACCGGGCTGCATGTTTTTACCCCCTGAAACATTAATAAAACATACTGAGGAGGCTTGTTTATGAAAATCGTAAAAGCAGTGCTGCGCCGCCTGCAGCTGAAAATGAACGGCGCAGGGTTCCGCACCAGTTTCGGCCTGATTACCCAGAAAGACTTCTCCCTGCTTGAGCTGTACGACGACAACGGCCTGATGGGCTGCGGCGAGTGCTCGGCCATGTACTATCCGTGGTACAACGAGGAAACCACAGCGGGCGCCATCAGCGTTTTGCAGACTGTGCTGATCCCGTCGCTGTTTGATGCCGGCGACATCAAGGACCCGGAATCGTTCTTCGACGCAACGTCGTGGATCCGCCGCAACAGGTGTGCCCGTTCGGCAGTGGACTGCGCCCTGTGGGATCTGTATTCAAAGGCTCAGGGCGTGCCCGAGTACAAGGCACTGGGCGGCGTCAGAAATCAGGTGGAAGCCGGCGTGTCGCTGGGCGTGGAAAAATCACCCGATGACCTGTGCCGCACCGTTGAGAAATACATGAAGCAGGGCTACCGCCGCGTCAAGTGCAAAATCAAGCCGGGCCAGGATATACAGTACCTCCGCGCTGTGCGCGAACGCTTCGGCGATATCATGCTCATGGCTGACGCCAACTCTGCCTACAGCCTCAGCGACATCAGCCTTTTCAAGGAGATGGACGATCTCAACCTGCTGATGGTCGAACAGCCGCTGGCAAGCGATGATATTGTGGATCACCGCCATCTTCAGGCGGCCATAAAAACCCCCATCTGCCTTGATGAGAGCATTGACTCCATCGACGACGCGCGCCGTGCCATCGAACTCGGCAGCTGCCGGATCATCAACATCAAAGTGGCCCGCGTCGGCGGGCTGACCGAAGCCCGCCGAATCCAGAAATACGCCGGCGAGCACGGCGTGTACTGCTGGTGCGGCGGCATGCTTGACGCCGGAGTGGCCCGCGGCCATAATCTCGCTGTCGCGACACTGCCGTATTACCGCTACCCCAATGACATTCCCGGCAGTGACCGCTATTATGCCGTGGACATCGTCAGCCCCTCGACCTATGTAAACGAACAGGCCATGGTTCAGGTTCCCGACCGTCCAGGAATGGGCTTTGAGCTGAAGCGCGACGTGATCGACAGCCTGACCGTTGATAAGTGGGAATACAAGAAATAGATCGGCAAAGCGGAAATGATGTCCTGAAAAACATCATTCTTCTGCTTCAGCCGGCTGGTTTTGAACAGTGCAAGAAGATCAACAGACGCTTTTTGCTCTGGCAGATTTATCTCATCAGACTGGCAGGAAGGCTGCCCCGGAATCACCGGGCAGCCTTCTTTTTTTTGTGAAAGCGGCGTGCAGGGTAAAGGGCGAAAATTCCTGATATTTAGATTTTTATCCTTGACCCCGGGCGCGGCATGAATATAATAATTAATTGTTATTTTTATTATGTCATTATAGAATAGTATAAAAGAAATCAAAGAACTGTTGTCACAAAAAATCCGGTATTTCAAAATCTCTTAAAAACAGAGGTCATGCAGATGGAAGGTCTCTTTCTGGAAAAACGGGCGGCAGAAAACGGAGTGCGTCTGAAAGCACGGGGGTGTGCAGAGCCCCGTGCGCGGGGCAGAAAGCATATGCTCAGGCTTGCGATGCCGGCGGTTTCGTGTGTTCTGGCAGTGATTCCCGACATTGTGCTGCCTGATGCGGAAAATCTTGTCAACGTTGCAGCGCCGCAGCCTTTGTTCAGGTATTTTCTTTCAGCACTGGCTGTTATTTTCGCAATCTGCATGATCCGCGCCCTTTATCGTGCTGAATACAGAGTCAGGTATCTCGCAAAGGCGCCGTTTTATGCCGTTCTGGTTCTGGTACTGAATCTCATCAGCATTGCCACTAAAAAGTGCTCTTTTCTGCCGGCGCTTTACTTTCCGACTTTTGACAGAATTTTTAATGTTTTTGTTGATGAAGCCATGGTGCTGCTCAAATGCACGGGATATTCCCTCCGCCTTCTGCTGTACGGAATTTCCATAGGCGGCCTTTCGGGTTTTCTGACGGGCATTTTGATCGGGTGGAATAAAAAGGCCAATTACTGGCTGTTTCCTGTGATCCGTTTTATCGGTCCGATCCCGACGACAATCTGGATTCCGCTGGCGATGCTTTTTTTCCCCACGCTTTTTCAGGGAGCGGTGTTCATTGTGGCCCTGAGCATGTGGTTCCCGATGGCATTCCTGACCAGTGCGGGTATTCAGAGTGTGCGGAAAAGTCTTTTTGAAGCAGGCATGACGCTGGGGGCCGGCAGGCTGTACCAGATTGTTCATATTGCCGTGCCGGCGGCAATGCCTAATGTTTTTGTGGGGATTTTCATGGGCACGGTTTCAAGTCTGATCTCTCTGATTTCCGCAGAGCTGATCGGCGCGCGGTACGGTCTGGGCTGGTACATAAACTGGCAGCAGCAGGTGATGAACTATCCTCAGGTGTATGCCGGCTTCCTTGTGATCGCTCTTCTGTGTTTTGTGATTTTCAAGGCCGTGTTCGGCATCCGGAACAGGGTATTATTCTGGCAGAAAGGGATCGTGAGATGGTAGACGAGTCCTTGCGCGGCGCCATAGCGATCCGCGGTCTGAAAAAAGTTTTTGTTTCCCAGAGTGAAGAACGGCTGACCGCCGTCAGCGATTTTAACCTTGACGTTGAACCGGGCGCCTTTGTGACTTTTGTCGGCCGTTCGGGGTGCGGCAAAACTACGGTGCTCCGCATGATTGCGGGGCTTGAAGCGCCGACTGAGGGCACAGTCAGTGTGGACGGCAGTCTGGTGACGGGCACAAGCAGCGAACGCGGCTATGTCTTTCAGAGTTCAGAGCTGTTTGAATGGCTGACTGTGGAGAAGAACATAGCTTTCGGGCTTAAGGCGAGGGGCATTTACCGTGAGCATAAGGATGAAGTGCGCAGGTACATTGAGCTTGTGGGGCTGAAGGGCGCGGAAAAATACCTTCCCATGCAGCTGTCAGGCGGCATGGCCCAGAGAGTGGCGCTGGCACGGGCGATGATCAACCACCCCAGGGTGCTTCTGCTTGATGAACCGCTGGGCGCCCTTGACAGCTTTACGCGCGCGGCCATGCAGAACGAGCTGATCCGCCTGTGGCGGCAGGAGAAAATCACCATGGTCATGGTCACCCATGATGTGGATGAGGCTGTTTATATGAGTACAAAAGTCGCTGTCATGTCACCCAGGCCCTGCCATGTGCAGGAAGTCATCGTCAATAACCTGCCGTGGCCGCGAAAGCGC
>Ga0256404_1013134_pt1 | contig 10569 bp, 13 predicted proteins | sample RumenRJG_01DNA_FD_185990 | JGI IMG/M metagenome (GOLD analysis project Ga0256404, IMG submission 185990) | Bovine rumen microbial communities from Lethbridge, Alberta, Canada - RJG_01 | ecosystem: Host-associated > Mammals > Digestive system > Stomach > Rumen | place: Canada: Alberta | collected...
AATACCGGCTGACGCAAGCCCCAAAAGCCTTCCCCTCTGGGGAAGGTGGCAGCCCGAAGGGCTGACGGATGAGGTCTCCCGTCACCTCGCCAAATCCCAGTTTATCACAACAGAACTGAATAGATACCTTACCGATACAAACATCAACGGAGGCGATCACATGAAGGACGCGGCGCGGCGGATGCTCACGGAGCGGCTGATTCCCTTCTGGGCGGGGCTCAGGGACGCGGAGCACGGCGGGTTTTACGGGTGGATGGACTATGAGCTGCGGGTGGACAGGGAAGCGGTGAAGGGGTGCATCCTGAACAGCCGCATACTGTGGTTCTTCTCGGAGGCGGCGCGGCTGACGGGCAGCGAGACGGCGCGGGAATGCGCGGACCACGCCTATCGCTTCATGACGGAGCGCTGCTTCGATCGGGAGCACGGCGGGCTCTACTGGAGCGTGACCTATGACGGCCGCCCTGACGACACCACCAAGCACACCTACAACCAGGCCTTCGGTATCTACGCGCTGTCGGCCTATCACCGCCTGACCGGGGATGCGGACGCGCTGGCGGCGGCGTGGTCGCTGTACGACGTGATCGAGGGCCATTGCTCCGACGCGGGCGGCTACCTGGAGGCCTTCACCCGGGACTGGGGCCCCGAGAGCAACGAGAAGCTCAGCGAGAACGGCGTCATGGCCCAGCGCACCATGAACACGCTGCTGCACGTGTTCGAGGGCTATTCCGGGCTGTACGAGGTTACCCGCGATCCCCGGGCGGAGCGGGCGCTGCGGCGGATGCTGGACATCTACGCGATGAAGGTCTTTGATCCCGTCAGGGACCGGCAGCGGGTGTTCTTCGACCTGGACTACAACGAGCTCATCGACCTGCACAGCTACGGCCACGACATCGAGTCCAGCTGGCTCATCGACTGGGGCGCGGACCTGCTGGGGGATGAGGCGCTGTCCGGGCGCATCCACGCCATCGACAGCCGCCTGGCCCGGAACATCTACGCCCGCGCCTACCGGGACCACAGCCTGCTCAACGAGTGTGAGCGGGGCGTGGACAACACCTGGCGCATCTGGTGGGTCCAGGCCGAGGCGGTGCTGGGCTTCGAGCACGAGTATCAAAAGAGCGGCGACCCGAAATTCCGCGCCGCCGCCGAGGACATCTGGCGCTATATCGAGACCCGACTCACCGACCCCCGCACAGGCGAGTGGTTCTGGCAGCTGGACGCCCACGGAAATCCCGACCCCCAGAAGCCCATCGTGGAGCCCTGGAAGTGCCCCTATCACAACGGCAGGCTGTGCATGCGGCTGATGGAGGGAAGGGTCTGACCGTACAATGAGGCGAAGGAGGGGATTCGGATGATCTATACGTGTCGCTATACTTCGCCCCTCGGGGGGATACTGCTCGCGGCGGACGATGTGGGGCTGACCGGGCTGTGGTTTACGGAGAACCAGAGGCATCTGGGGGAGGGGCTGTCCCCCGAGGCCGTCGAGCGCCCGTCGCCGTACTTCGACGCGGCGGTTCGCTGGCTGGATGTCTATTTTACCGGCAGGGATCCCGGCTTTACGCCCCCGCTGCACTTGACGGGCACCGAATTCCGCAACCGGGTGGGAGAGATACTGCTGGAGATCCCCTACGGCGAGACGACCACCTACGGGGAGATCGCCCGGCGCGTCGCCGAAGCGCGCGGCCTGGCCAAGATGTCCAGCCGCGCGGTGGGCGGCGCGGTGGGCAGAAACCCCATCTCGCTGATCGTCCCCTGCCACCGCGTGCTGGGAAGCGACGGCCGCCTGACCGGCTACGGCGGCGGGCTGGAGCGAAAGGCCGCGCTGCTCCGGCTGGAAAACGCGGCGTTCAGAGCATAGAAAACGCGAAAGGGCAGACCCCCGTTCCGGACCCGCGGATATGATCCCGTGAAGGTCCGGAACGGGGGTCTGCCCATTTATCGTCAGATGTGCGCGTCAGCGGTCGGGATGACCGACGTAGCGGGCGCTGCCGAAGCCCAGGATCAGGCGGAAGATCGGGCACAGCAGGAACAAGCCCACGCCGAAGCCGGCGCCCTTGCCGAAGGCCTTGGACAGCCGCTGGGAGTGAAGGAAGCTCAGCACCAGGGCGACGATGCCCAGTACGCCCATCAGGATGACCATGCCGTTGTTGGGGGACTGGCTGCCGGTGGTGATATAGTTCACACAGCTCAGGCAGACGGCGGCGACCAGGCCGAGGCTGCCCTTCCAGCACAGCTTGTACTCCTCGTAATCGCAGAGGAACGGGATCAGGGACTTCCAGCCGGCGACCCCCGCCTTGGTGAAGATCTTCCAGTCGGCGATGACCCTCAGGATGAAGTAGACGATGCCCAGCGTAAGGAATACGCCCACAGAAGCGCCGATGATGGAACCGGCCACCATCGCCTCCTCGGCGGTCGCGCCCTCCAGCGCCTGGGACAGCCCCGTGGCCTCCTCGGCCATCGCAGTGGCAAACAGCATATTCAAGTGAAAAACCCCTTTCTATATAATTCCGGTAGATTATAGCACAATAAATCGATTTCGTAAAGCGAAAGGGAGATTAAGATATGGGATTACGCAGGGAACAGAAATGGCCGCTGCCGCGCGGACGGTAGGGGCGGTCAAGCTATTTTGATTCGTGATTCTCTGAGTTTCCGTATATGCTAAACGGAACTATTTAGTCGCCCAAGGATGGCTCCCTCAGTCAGCCTGCGGCTGACAGCTCCCTCGGAGAGGGAGCCTGGCGGGGAACCTGTTGGTGTTAATGCGTATCCAAAAGCCTCCCTCTTTGAAGGAGGTGGCCCGCGAAGCGGGTCGGAAGGAGTCCGCAACTGAATAGTTGCTGCTGAACTGTAGCCATGCCGCCGCCGAAGCGCGTCGGCGCAGCATAGAAAAAAGCCCGATCTGTCCGATGGACAAATCAGGCTCATTTCGTGGCGGACACGAAAGCGCGGCATCCGAACACCCCCGCAGCCTCCGCAGCTTTGAATTGCGGAAACCTCAAAGTCGATTTGTCGCCCCCGAAATTGAAATTTAACACTAATTCGTCGTCGGTGACGTAAATTGAGTTGACAAACACATCAATAAGCCGCTGTTGGCATTTCCTGTCCGAATAGTCCATTTTCCGAAATTCCTCAAGGAAAAACCGAATGTGCTCTTTTTGGAGCTGAAAACCGCTTTCAAGCTGGATTTGTGCAAGGGCCGTGTTTATCGCGGTAATTTGGGCGTCCAGCTCTGACAGGCGGTTTTTTGTCGTTTCCATCAACGGCATACCCGCCTCAATCGCCCGCGTCAGGTTGTTCACAGCGTTCTCGGCGTCCCTGCGTTGCGCCTCCAACGCCTTGATTTTATCCCGCGTCTGATCCTGCCTTTCGTGGTAATCCCATAAGTGATCTATGATCCCGTTAAACACCTCATCGTCCATAATCATTTCCTGCGTCTTTTCCAGCACATACGGCTCTATCAAGTCCTGACGGATAGCTTTGCGCTTACAATCGCCGCCCCGTTTATGGTTCAGGCAAAGATAGTAATTGTACTTGTTCCCGGATTTGCTTGTACCACATTCCCCGACCATCTGAGTGCCACACGTCCCGCAAAACAGCTTCCCGGTAAACAGGTAGTCGGCCTTTGTCCATTTGGCAGCAGGGGCACGTTGATTCTCCACCAACAGCCGTTGCACCTTGTAAAACGTGTCCTTGTCCACGATGGCGGGGACGCCGTTTTCAATCCTCACTTCCCCACCCTTGAAATCGTATATCCCGATATACTTCTCGTTCTTGAGGACTGTCCGCAGACTGTTCCTGGTGAAAACTCTCCCCGCGCCCGTGTGTAGCCCTTCCGCGTTGAGCTGCTGGATGATCTCCGTGATCGTCCAGCCCTCAACGTACAGTGCATAGATACGCCGGACAAGGGGCGCGGTGTTAGGATCGACGATAAAGTGTTTGTCGGCGTCCAGCTTGTAGCCTAATGGTACGCGCCCGCCCGCAAACTTGCATTTCTTGGCGTTTTCCCGGTAGCCCCGCTTCACGTTCTGCGATAGCTGGAGGCTGTAGTATTCTGCCATGCCCTCCAGCACGCTTTCCAATATAACGCTTTCAGGCCCTTCACCCATGTTTTCCGCGACGTACTCCACCCGGACGCCGTGTTTCTTGGCCCGGTACTTGTTGAAGGTGATCTCTTCACGGTTGCGCCCGAACCTGTCCACCTTCCACACGATAATGACGGTAAACTGTTTCTTGCCGCAATCAGAGAGCATCTGCTGAAACTCGTCCCGGTTATCGTTGCGCCCGGTCATAGCTCGGTCAATGTACTCATGCACGATGGTATAGCCCCTTGCGTCTGCATAGGCTTTGGCGGCGGCAAGCTGGCCCTCTATGGACTGTTCGCCTTGACGGTGGGACGAGTACCGGGCGTAAACTACAGCCCGTTCAGGGGCCGTCTGAGGGGCTTGTACGCGGCCTGTGTTGTAATTGATCTTGACGCTCATTTCTTAATCCTCACAAAGCTTACGTTGTTGTTTTGATGATAGGTGACAACGACAACAGAATCTCCGGCGTCAATTATGCGCGTTTTTTCCTATCCGGCTGTGCTTCAAAGTATTTGTCTTGCGCAAGTAGGCCCTGCATATAGCCCTCGGCCTTGCCCTTGTCCAGCGCGTCGAGTTGTCCGTACAGTAAAACTCCTTTGTCTGCGCGTGTAGCTTTTTCCCTCCGCACGTCCTCCACCGTCGCCCGTTGCAAAGCGAGGGCCTTTTTCACGTCCCCGTCAAATTCGTCAAGCTGCTGGCCCGCAAGGGCGGCTATCAAATCCGGGTTGGAGTAGTCTGTAGGGTCGTCAGTACGGCCTAAGAGAAAATCCGTAGATACGCCGTACACGTCCGCAATCCTGATTAACAGGTCAGATGTAGGCGGGTTCCCGTTCCGTTTCCATGCGGAGATAGTTCCCCGGTTTGTATCAAGAGCTTGCGCCGCCTGTTCCGATCCGGGCTTGTAACCGTTGTTCAAGCAAAGCTGCTCATAGCGATCCCAAAACGTCATAATAGCCCCTTTCGTGCCAGTGAAAATTTTTTCACAAAAATCAGTCGAAAGGTATTGACAAGTCAAAACTTTTCTGCTATCATGCGTATGTAGCAGTTGAAAACCTTTGACTAATACCCCGATTCACCGCGTCACCTTCCACAATGCAGCGGTGTTTCAGGCCCCGTGATACTGGCGTTGCCATTATACCACAAAAGTCAAAAGGTTTCAACTACTACAATAGAAAATTTTTGACTACGCAGGAAAGGAGGACGTGAACGAAATGGACGCACGGATTGTCGAGGCCGTGGGACGTATGCACGTCGCCCATATTACCGGGCAGATGTTGGCGAAGGAAAGCGGGTATAACCCTTCTTACGTCTCCGAGGTTCTGAACGGCAAGCGCGGCACCGAAAAGACGCTGCAAAACATCTTGGACGCTTTGGATCGTCTGGAGGCGCGGTTGCAAGCCGAGCGGCAGGAGGCGGGCGCATGAACGACGCCGCGAAGAAATCCCGCTTTGACCTGTCACAGCTGAGTCAAGGACAAGGTTTCTTTGCAGGGCGCTTTCTTCATCGACGGCGTTGGTGAGGAACAGCTTGCCGAGGTCAAGGGCGACAAGCCCCACATTCGGGAGGACATGGTGCGCGTCGGTATGGGTAGCGCGGATATTCGCTATCGTGGCGAGTTCGACAACAGATGGAAGAAAAGGACTGGCCCACACCCGGATGGCTGACAGCTTGAAACGGAACCGGGACGGCTATGTTGACCCTACGGCCTACGCCGCCCTCAAGACTATTCTGAACGACGGCAAGGCCGAAAAGAAAGCGGCCTACTTGATTTCGGTGCTGAAATTCATTATCCGGGAATCCGGCTTTGAGCTGGAGAACCGCATCGAATTGAAGCACAGAAAAACCGGGAGAATTTTCCGCTAAAATCCCTTGACAGTAAAAAGGCTTTGACTTATAATCGGAGTACGGTAAAAATATTTTGACCGCCCCTTGCAAGGGGGGGAGGCTGACACATGATTGCATTGAAAAATGATCGACAACTGACCGTCTCGGTTGGCAAGATTTAGGAGGTAGTATCATGTTTGACGTTGTTGAAAAGACCACAGGCAAGCGGTTCAAGGTCTACGCCGTGGAGGGCGAGAATTTCCTTATCTGGACTAACGGCGGCGGTTTCGCCCTTGTGTCCATGTGTCAGTTCGCCCCCGTACAGGGCGGCGCGGTGGAGGACGTGAAGGACGTTTGCACCCTGCGCAAAAGTCAGTACGAAAGCGCCGATTTGGACACCCTGCTCTATCGTATGGCGTCCGGGGACATTCCCGTTGAAACGGGCGACACAATCTCCATGCGTCTGACGGATGGGACGGAGGTTGACCTTGTTGTGACCGACCATGACGACGACACGATCAGGTTTGAAAGCCGAGATTGCTTGGGGATCAACACCTCTGCGGACAACCTTGAATCCTACTTGGACAAGGTGTATTCCCTGCTCCCGGAGGCGCTGAAAAAGCGGATCATAGAGACAGACCGTAAGCACATCGACGAGGACGGGGACAGCTACACGGAACATTGCAAGCTGTTTGTCCCTGCCGCGTCAGAGATTTTCCCGCCTGATGAGTGCTACGGTGATAGGGGCGTGTATCAACAGTTGGAGTGGTATAGGGACGTGCATCACCGTGTCCGGGCTGAACACCGGGGCGGCGACAGTCATTGGTATTGGACGAGTTCCCCTAATGCCTCGAACAGCAGTTATTTCTGCTGCGTGAACGGCAACGGCAGCGCCAATGGCAACGGCGCGAGTGACGCTTATGGCCTCGCGCCCTTCGGCTGTATCATATCTAAAATCTGACAATCGCCGGGGCTTGTCCCCGGCGATCTTCAAGACGCGCTTAATTAAAGTGAGCGCGTCTTATTTTTCTTTTTGGCCCGTCTAAATAAAGAAAACGGCTATTTGCTTAACTTAGAGGGCTGAATCTTTTTAGTTTCAAAAGATAAGCGAAAGTTACCAGCAACTTAGAAAAGCCCGTCGTTACGGGATTTTAGGGTGGTTTAGAGCAGTTTTAGGGTTAGCTTTGAAAGTTAGCCGCGAGATAGAAAAACACCGGGGCGGTTAATACCGCCTCGGCATTTTGAGGATCAGCGCAAACACGTTCTCATAGAATACGAGTTCGTATCCGCGCTTTATGGAAACAAACGCTTTTTTTGATACAATGTAACCTCACTCTGCCGAGTAACCGCAGGTTACAGCTACCCTGTACATGAGGTTACAATCACCAGAGGTTACAGGCATCATCAGGCCGATGCTTTCTCTTACGACAGCCAGTCGTATCATAAAATATTATGATGAAAATACCCCCACTTACGACCGCCAGACGTTGCGGGGATTCTTTTTTTATGTCACAATACTCCCATGCCGGTTCAATCCCGAAGTATGGAGGTGATTATGGATTGAGGTCGATGAGGAGCTTATGCGGCGCGCTGAGGAAAAGCTGGCTGAAATCGGATGGACGCTGGAAGAAGCCAGTATTCTTTATTTGTATTGGTGCATAGAATGTCCGGATGCCGCAGACACCTGGAATGCGAAATGTGAGAGTTTGGAGGAACAGTCATGTTCTACATCACCGGAGACACCCACGGGGACTTCAGCAGAATCGAGCGGTTCTGTAACGCTATGAATCCGCCCCCAAGCGACACCCTCATCATCCTGGGCGACGCCGGCATCAACTTCTACGGCGGACTTCGGGATGCCTACAGGAAAGAACGGCTGGCGCAGCTCCCCATCACACTGTTCAGCATCCACGGAAACCATGAAATGCGACCCGGTACCATCGCGTCCTACCACACCACAGAATGGTACGGTGGACAGGTTTATGTGGAAGATGATTTCCCGAACCTGCTGTTCGCTGTGGATGGAGAGGTGTATGACTTGGATGGCATTCAGACCATGGCCATCGGCGGCGCATATAGCATCGACAAATACTACCGCCTCTCCCACGGCTGGGGTTGGTGGCCCGACGAGCAGCCGTCCCCGGCAATCAAGGAAAAGGTAGAGAGGGTACTGGCGGCCAGGGATTGGGAAATTGATGTCGTCCTCTCCCACACCACCCCTCTCAGGTATGAGCCGGTTGAATGCTTTCTCCCCGGCATCGATCAGAGCAAGGTGGACAAGAGCACGGAGGAGTGGCTCGGCACCATTGAGGCGAAGCTGAAGTACCGGCACTGGTATTGCGGCCATTATCACATCGAGAAAGATATTGACAGGCTCAGTATCCTGTTTGAATCGATCAGGGAGTTTTGAGCATTGGAGATTCCACGAAAAAAATATGGATCCCCGTGCAACCTTTTGACCCTCTGAATTGTATTATAAGTGAAGGGACCTTCAACGAAAGGCATGTGAGCAAATGAGACGAACCGTTCCGGTTTTGGTGGAGCGCTGGGGAGACAGCCTGTATCGGGCTGCGTTTGCGATCTGCCGGAACCCCCAGGACGCGGAGGATGTAGTACAGGAAACGCTGTTGGCATACCATCGCAGCGATAAGGAATTCGATTCCGACGAACACATCCGCGCGTGGCTGATTCGCGTGGCGGTGAACAAGGCCAAGAACGCTACAATCTGCTTTTGGCGGCGCAATCGCCGCAGCCTGGAGGACTATGTGGAATCGCTGACTTTCGAGGTCGATTCCGACCGGGAGCTGCTGGACACGGTGCTGCGCCTGCCGGAACGTTATCGTATCGTCATTCACCTGTTCTACTACGAGGATTACTCGATCACGGAGATCGCTAAGCTGTTGGATCTGAGCGAAGGCGCGGTGAAGAGCCGGCTCAACCGGGCGCGGAAGCAACTGCGCATGCAACTGACGGAGGGATGGGAAAATGAGTAATCGTGAGCAGTACAAGCGGGCGTTTCAGGCGCTCCATGCCTCAAGAGATTTTTCGATGGAGGCAATGGATATGAATACGAAGAAGATGCGTTTCAACTTTTCCCGCGGTCTGGCCGTGGCGATGATCATAACCGTACTGCTGGTGGGCAGCCTTTCCGCGGCGTATGCCACCGACCTGGGCGGGTTTCGTAGAACCATACAGATTTGGATGTATGGCGAAGCGAAGGATGCGATCGTCGAGCCCTATACGGGAGGCGGTGAGGACGTCGACGTCGAATGCGACGGTGAGGCCACCATGGCCGAGCCCAGCTATGTGGTAACATGGACGGACGGGAATGGCGAGAAGCACCAGATGCAAGGCGGCGGTGTTGCAATGGAAGCCGACGGCACCGAGCGCCCCCTGACGATGGACGAGTACCTGGAGCACCTGGAGTCCTCCGCAGAGACCGTCGTGGAGGTGGATGACCGTGTGATGCTCTACTGGTACGACCAGTCGGTGGACATCACCGACCAGTTTGAAGACGGCGTTTGCAGGCTTAGCCTCACCCATGAGGATGAAACGCTGTACTTCACCGTTACTGATGCAGGCAATGGCGCGTATAACGTCAGCGCCGGCAGCGACGGCTACGTGGACTGAATACGGCTTTCAATTCAGAAAAAAGGAACACACATAAGCAGGCAAACCACACATAAGAACATCAAACCATCCGCCGCTTATCTCAAGACCTCTTTTGTTGGTATTGAGAAGGCGGCGGTTTTTTTCACTTCAGCATTCAGTTGATCTTATCCGTTGATTCCATCCTTTTCTCAAACCGGAACATTCCCTCCGGAAACTGCTTGTCTATCTCCCGTCCTTCATCCGGATCGTTTGGATCGGGATGATGGCTATTGAAGAACTCCACGATATGGAATCCGCAGCGGTTCACATAGAAGTGGATATTCCTCTTTTCAAAATACGGCGTGACGGTCTCCCAGACCTTCACTTCTGGGTGCAGCTTTTCCACAGCGCACCAGGCGGCATAACCTATACCCTTACTGTGGACGCGAGGGGAAACAAAGAGTATCTCCAGATCGCCGTGCTCGCCGTCTACCTTGATGATTACGCCGCCGACAGGCTGACCATCCTGCATGATGCGATAAGCCTCGCCGCTGTCGATAGAAGCCTCTATCGTCTCACGGGAGATGATCTGGCCGTCCTCCTCGAAATGATCGTCCCTGCGTCCGAACTCCTCCAGCGCACCGTAGTTGAACGCCTCTTGATTGTCTTTAATAAACTGCTCCCGGTAGGACTGCTCCAACGGAAGCAACTCTATATCTGCCATGCAATACCTCTTTAACCGGGATTGAACAAGCAGCATTCGACCAGAAGGCTGCAGCTTACGACGAGCGCTTCAGGAAGGCCGACGCGAAGCTGAACCGCCTGAAAGCCGAGAAGCAGGACAGGCTGATGCGGGTGTGCAGCGTGAAGAACTATGTAGAGAACCTGCGTGGCCAAGCTGGACCCATTGACGTTTGGAATGAACAGGCATGGTGCCTGCTGGTGACGCAGGTGACGGTTCATGCCGACGGCAGCGCCGAGTTCCTTTTCAGGGGAGAGAACCGCATCACGGTCAAATGAACGAAAACGTCCTTTTTTGCCTCCTCTCGCGTCGACCAGGCGAGAGGAGGTTTAT
>Ga0256404_1013137_pt1 | contig 10567 bp, 11 predicted proteins | sample RumenRJG_01DNA_FD_185990 | JGI IMG/M metagenome (GOLD analysis project Ga0256404, IMG submission 185990) | Bovine rumen microbial communities from Lethbridge, Alberta, Canada - RJG_01 | ecosystem: Host-associated > Mammals > Digestive system > Stomach > Rumen | place: Canada: Alberta | collected...
CCGTCATGTGCCGGTAAGAAGACGCTCCCCCTCGCGCACGAGGAGGCGGCGAAGTGGGCGGACGCCTGCCGCGCCGCCCTCCAGCCCGACGAGTGGGCGGAGGTGGAGCCTGTACTGGGGCAGTACAGGGCGGCACCCGTGCAGACTCCTGCACCTGCACCTGCACCTGCACCTGCACCTCAGCCGGAGCCTAAGCCGGAGCCCCAGCCGGAGCCGGAGCCCCAGCCGGAGCCTAAGCCGGAGCAGACTCCAGCCGAGCCCGAGCCTGTCAAGGTGGACAATTGGGACGAGTTCAACGCGCTGTTTAGTTGACCGTCCTCGCAGGCGTGGTGTGACAGGTTGACATGCCATGCCTGTTAGTATTAAACTAGCTTCAACCTTTGAAAAACATGAGGAACAATCATGGAAAATGTAAAACTTGTCGAGCCTGCCAAGGCAGGCAACAATCTGACTGACTGTGTACTCCAGTCTGTCGTTGATGCCATCACTATTCCGGAGTCTGACAGGCCTGACGTGCCTGTTCAGGCTCAGAGGGTCGACCGGAACTACGTGTTCCAGCCGGTGTTGACTCGTGAGATCTGCCAGTCTCTCATGACCGGCTATCACCGGCTCATCACCGGTGCCCCCGGCACCGGCAAGACTTCTGCCGTATGGCAGGTCTGCCTGAGAGCAGGCGTGCCTGTCGTTCAGTACGGGTGCAAGCTGGACTCCACAAGCGATGAGCTCGTGGGATGCATGGCACTCAAGGACGGGTCATCTGTGTGGTGCCCCGGAGCTGTAGCCAAGGCCGCGGACATTGCGGCGCACATCAAGGGGGACCACGCAGTCAAGTGCGTACTTCTGCTCGACGAGATTGACGCCGCTGAGCCCGGCGTTATTCTCGGGCTGAACTCCCTGCTTGACGGGGGGTTCATCACTGCCGGCGGCAGAGTCATAGACTGCACCGGAGTCCTGGTGGTGGCAACTGCCAACACCTCCGGCATGGGCGATGAGACCGGCAGGTGGGGCGCGAGGCGCCCGCTCGATCCGGCTATACTCAACAGGTTTCTCATATCTCAGGCAGACTACATTGCTCCTGAGGTTGAGGAGCAGATCATTATGAGCGCCGGGGACAAGGCGCTCAGGGTGGTCTATCCCGGCGGGGAGAAGACTATGGCCCGCTTGGTTGCAGACTCCCTGCACGATATTCGTTCATCATACTACGACGGGAGTCTGCACAGCGACCCCATCAGTACACGTCAGGCAGTAAAGCTGGCGTTCCTGCTGGGACACAGCAAGGGGTCAGAGTGGGTCGGCATTGTGTCCCAGTTCTGCTACGGCAGGACCAGGTTCGCATCACGAGACCTGCTTGAGGACTACAGGACAGTGTTGAACTGTTTCATCAATAACCTGCCGCCGAAGTTTGTCGGCACGGCAGGGTTTCAGGAGGAGGTCAAGCGGCTGAACAGTCTGCTTGACTCCAGCAACAACGGGTAAAAGACAGGAGGAAAATTATGTCGGCACGTCGTGGAGAAAACGCGTGCCTTTACGAGCGCATCCGTCTGACGGATGTAACCGTGAAGGCATATTCACGGGACACCATGCCCAGCGGGGCAGGCGCATACTCTGTATGCGTACCTAACCGTGCAGAGGTTGATGTCCCGTCTGAGTCTGCGGTGGCTAAGATGCCGCCGGAGATGCGGGGGATCTTGAACCGCCTTGAGGGGCATGAGTGTGCACACCTGTTGTGGACCATGTGCAAGGACATGGCCGCGCATGATAAGCAACAGCAGTACATGCTGACAGCGGCAGGCAAGGTTACGCATGACCACTTCCATAAGTTCTTTAATATCGTGGAGGACCCTCGCATCGAGCGTATCCTCTGCGACTGGAAGCAGGGTATGGAGTCCGGCTTCGGAGAGATGATAGAACAGTTTTGGCAGGCCGGGGACATGGCTTACGTCAAGACTCAGGACATGGAGGAGTGCCTCCAGCTGTACCTCCTGCTTGCCGGGCGGTGCCGGTATCATCACGTTGATGTGATGCGTGCCGATGTACTGGCGGCACGGCAGGACCTCATGCAGTATGTGAGCGAGAAGGTCGTCGACAGGATCGACTCGCTTCTGCATGACATCGTGATGACTGGCAGGCCGGAGGACGTGGACTCTGCAAGCGTACTCCGTAACACCTGCCATGTCATGGACTGTGTTGCAGAGATGCTGAAACTCTGCGGGCTCGACGCTGTTGACCAGTCTCAGCAGAACCAGCAGTCTCAGGGACAGGATAGCCAGCAGAACCAGCAGTCTCAGGGGCAGGACAGCCAGCAGAACCAGCAGTCTCAGGGACAGGACAGCCAGCCTGAACCGACGGCTGAAGAGCAGGCAGATGCGGACTCATTGCGTGCCGCTCCGCCGGAGAACAAGGGTCAGGTTAACTGGGACCCTGACCGGCGAATGGGACAGGGCGGTGAGCTGCTCAAGGATATTGCTGAGGAACTGGGCAAGGCAGTGGCTCAGCTTCAGCAGGAGGCAGACAGGAACGGGACTGTCAGCCCCGTAGTACAGGAGCAGTGGGGCGGCAGTTTCGGCGGCGAGTGCAGGCCGCATAAGCCTGACCCTGATTACTGGAGTCCGAAATCATTGAAGGACTACCATCCGCAGGGTGAGCAGTTATTCAAGTCTCGGCTTGTGGGCAAGGTGCTGAGGCAGACCAGCTTCAACACTGGTAGTATCCGCAAGTGGGGTAAGGCATACTCTGCGAGTATGATGGGCAGGCAGATCCCGTCTGATGTCATGCGTAAGTTCAGAGTCCAGCAGGACCATGGCAACGATGTCGATATCGTACTCGATGCATCGGGCTCGATGAGAAACAAGTCATGTCCGGAGAAGAGCCGTATGCTTGTGGCGCTTCCTGTTGCGTGGAGTATTCACAAGACTCTGCTTGCAGTGCCGCATGTTACATGCAGAGTAACAACATACTCGTTTGACGAGACACATGTTCTGCTGAAACAGCATGAGCGTGTGCCGTTCTCGACTGCGGCATCAAGGTATACGGCGCTTGGCGGTACGCCGACACATCTTGGCATCACCGAGTCCATGCAGAGTCTGCTGTCCCGTCCGGGGCGCAACAAGTTAATGCTTGTTGTAACAGACGGTGAGGCACGCAACGATGACTGGGCTGTGCGTGCTGTCCGCACGGCGCAGGCTCGTGGCATTCACGTGATCATGGTGTTCATTGGCGGGGTGAGCAAGACTACCCGTAGTGTGTACGATGGAGTCTGCGACTGCGTAGATGTGCCTGACATGGCAGGTTTTGAGAATGCCATGTACAGACAGCTGGCACAGGTTATCTGATTAATTGGAGGGGGCGGGCAGTGCCCGCCTTATTACTATGTTAAGTAAAGAGAGTTTCATTGCCGAGTTCGACAGGCAGAAGCAGGATCGCTGCGGCAAACTGAGGCTGGTCAGTTTTGACAGAGATCCGATGGACGATGTTGCTCCGGTGCTTTGGTATTACATGCCGAAGATTGATGTGTTTAACACTGAGTGGGATTTGTATCGTGACATTATTGTCTCGGTCATTCCTTGGGAGAACAACAAGTACGAAGACATTTGGGAGATCATCAGGGACTTCCCTATCTACGCACGCTTTGAGACAGCGAAGCTGGATATGGAGTCTGTGTGCAGGCTGTGGTCTATGTTCCTCCGCAAGTGGAAGTGGGTTGGCCCGTATGCGTGGCTTGCCTCACGCAGCAATGGGCTGTTCCGTAAGGTGTACAACTGGAACTGGCAGACTGACCCCAGTCAGCAATGGAAGCTCCCGTTTGAAGTGCTGGAGTCATGGAGTGATGAGGCTGGAGTCGTGAAGCTGTTCCCTACATCAGACCCAGTACACCGGAATAACATTCCGCTGGGGGCCTTGGCTCATGGAATGATTATGAATGACGGTCCGTATATTGTTTCCGCGAAGATGCATTTCAGTGAGGCCGCAGGCATGACGGTGACTGATGCAATGGCAAAGGACGACGACCTCATGGGGTGGGTCAATGCGTTCCGCAGTGCGTGCGTTGACTTATGCAAGAATGTCATGCCGCATAAGGGCGGCATTGAGTCATTTCTTAAGAAGAAGTGGCTTAATGTGGACATCATGGATGATAAGCTGAAGGCACTTGACCGTTTGCGGACAGGCATGTTTGCGGCAATGGAGGGGTTTATCGGGGATTTGCATGCACCGCTTGCTGATACAGGAGTCGATAAGTTAGAAGTGCTGACTCCTGATGAAGTACTGGAGTCATTGTTTAGTTAGGAAGACAGGAGGAAAACACATGAATGCAAACGAACTGCGGAACAGGATTATCAATCTTGATCCGTGCTATCAGACTTATCTGTTGAACGAGAGTACTAAGCATGAGTCAGGTTACGCTGATTCCCTCACGTGTATGGTGCGCGGGGAGCTAATGCGCTCCGGAAAGGTCTCGTCCTATGGTTGGGACGCGTTCGCTGATCTTGCAACTAACATACTGTGGGACAAGGAGATAGAGTCTTACGATGTTCGTGCATCTGATGCGGACTTCATCAGTGCAGTCAGCAGGGATCTTCACTGGGCGCTGACTCATTGGGGCAACCGGCTGACTCCAATGCCGTCTTATTTGGCAGGGCTTGCCGCGTTTGCATGGCGGTTCATGGAAATGGAGGGAGATATCGTTCCGCTGGTCTGCCTTTACAGGCTGTTCGGCGAGGAGCATGGTTCAGAAATATTTGAATCGCTGATGCAGGTATACCATGAAGATTATATTCACTGCCGTATGGCCGAGGGTTTCGTGAGTATCGCTGTGTGTTGTAATACTTCACAGCTTCACGCATTTGCGAATGGTGATCCGCTTGTAGAATGTAACGGGCATAATGTTCCGTTCGAGCAGGCAACAAATGGAGTGAGCGCTATTGATTTGCCGGAGTGGGATCATACCATGGATGTATTCGGCGACGCTGTGGACTCCTGTATGAAGAGCCTTAGCAGAATTGGGTTCACAGGCAAGACATGGCTGGGGTATCGCAGGACATTGATAAAAGCTGTCAGTACTAATGACAAATTCCTTGCCATGAAAGCAGACATTGAAGCGATGGACGACTGGATACAGCGTGAGTATGAGCGGCTGATGGCTCCTGCCGGGAAGTCAGAAGCGTTAAGCAAACTTGCTGTGCTGACTCCTGATGAGGTACTTGATAGTTTGCTGGAGGGTGTCGTATGTTAGGAACAGAGATGGAGCAGTGGCTCCATGATCCGGACATATACAGGTCGGGCTGGGGGTTCCTGCTGGGGTTTTACAGGGAGGCGCTGGGCGGCGATGATAATTATATCCGCGATGCCCTGAGCGTGCTGAATGATCACCATGTAACAGTGAAGATGCTGGAGATCTGCAAGCAGGACATTGATGGCCTCGACGGGTTCACCGGGTTGAATGTACGTGGTTTGTCAGACTCTGACGTGCAGAACATACAGAAGGCGGGATGTGATCTTCTGCCGCAGATGGCGGGTATGCTGGTTGATGCGCAGCCTAAGAATTATAAGTGCAACTATGCTCCGGCATTTATCAGGCTGGTGTCGGAGTTACGTACTTACATGGCGGAAGACACATACAGGAGTCTGCTTCAGGAGTCTGACAACTGGTCTGAGACTGTGGCACGCCTGACCTGTTCCATGCTGCCGAATAATGCCGAGGGCGATCATCTCATGCTTGGCATATGGGATAACGTGCGGCGCATTAATCGTAAGGATACTGGTAAGTGGGTGGACATACTTGGTGAGGATATATCAAGGCACTCGATGTGCATGTCCCTTCAGCCCAGTCTTGCGGCCGCGGATCTTTTGGCAACGACATCAGACCGTCAGCTCCAGCTTATGAACTGTATCCATGACTGGCTGGAGAAACTGCCGAAGGCATGTGGCGCAATGGGTAAGCTGTCTGTACTGACTCCAGACGAAGCGCTTGCCAGTCTGTTCGAGTAATAACTATTTGTAAATCTTGTAGCCTGTTGGTATAATACTGACAGGCTTTTATGTGAGGACATTATGGATATTATTAAGTATATGGTTGTAAGGGTCTGCCTTGTCATGGGTATCATCGGAGCGGTGTGGCTTGGCAACATGGAGTACGACAGGCTGAGCGAGAAGCCTGTTGTGTGGATGGGAGTAGTAACCGGTGAGCCGCAGGGCATCGCTTGGCCTGACGGTTCGTGGACTGACTGCACCAAGGTCAGCCCGTGCGGACTGCCTCCGGAGTATGATGTTGACTCTATGCTGGAGGATAATTATGTTCGCAAGTAAGAAGCCTGTTACTGTTAACGGAGTCCACTATGACTCCATCAACGAGGCGGCACGCGCGCTTGACATGTGCCCTGTTACCCTGAGCCGCTGGCTTAAGCGCGGGCGTTCAGTGAAGAGACATCTCGGCTCGCAGTGGGAGGCGCCGCTTGTGCTGGACTGCGCTCCGGGCGTGGAGTTTTGGAGCGTGCGTGAGGTTGCGGAGTACCTGCGTATCTCTCCGTATAAGGCTAACCTTTTGGTTAATGCCCAGCGTATGATGGATGATTACCGCAAGAATCCTGAGCGTAAGTTCGGTTCAGCAACCATTACGCTTAACCCTGAGTCTTTTGTTATTACAGAGGTCAGGCCGAATGAAAAATAATTTGGAATTAATGCTTGACAAGCTATTAGTGTCAAGCTATACTGACGGCAGAACAAGGGAAAAAATTTTTCGTTGGGTTAACAGAGGGAAAACAATGAGGATTTATAATTACACTCCCCATGCTATTACCATTGTCAATGGGGATGTCAGGATTGAACTCCCCAGCGTGGGAGTTATCCGTGCCAAGTCAGTACAGACTCAGGTAGGAACTATCTATCACACTGAGTCCGCTGGCGTTGAGTACGCTGTGCCCGAGTACAAGCTCACCTTCGGTGAGCCGGAAGGCATGCCGGAGGACATCGACCCCGATGGAGTCTATGTGGTGTCAACCATTGCGGCTCAGGCGCTGAAGGACTACGGCTGGGCTGGCACTTACATGGTAACATGCGGTGCTATCCGTGATGAGCAGGGTCGCATCATCGGCTGTCAGGGACTGGCTCGTATCTGACTGAATGAGCGCCTTGCTGTGCGGCGCACCGATATAAATATGCACAGCTTCTGATGTGATATGTGAGGTGTATTATGGCTATGCAGACCAAGGAACTGCTCGCGAAACTTCTCAAGGTTCGCGAGATCAAGGCTTACTATTCAGCCCAGCTGGACAGATGCAAGGAAGGGGAGAACAAGCTGGTCTCCATGATCCTCAAGGAGATGGAGGAGAACGGTGTTGACTCCATCAGGACTGAGGGGTACACTCTGTCCAAGACCAAGAAGGACCATCTTGAGATTGCGGACAAGGAGAAGTTTCTCACTGCCATGTATAATGACATGGCTGATGCCAAGGCTCATGGGGAGTCCCTCGCTACAGCGTGCCTGCTTCAGCAGAGACCTGCCAAGACCCTGCTCATGGATTTGATTACCAGTGCTGTCGGTGATGACCTCAGGGACATCATCGTCAAGGCACAGGAGTTAGGGCTCAATTACGTGGTTGAGTCCGACCTTTCAGTACGTAAGGCTAGATGATGTAACACGTAAGATGTTTAACTACTAGGAGTATTCAATATGGATAACACTAATCTCGTTGCTCTTAACCCGGAGGCTCTTGCCGCAGTGAGCGGCATGTTCGCCAGCGACCTGAACACAACGGCTGGAGTCCGCATGCTCTCCACTGCCCGTTGCAAGTTCACCATCAAGGACGGCAGTGAGGAGGGCATCTCCCTCGGAGATGAGTTCGACGGCATCATCGCCGCTGAGGACTCCGCTGACCACTTCATCTATTACAAGAGCAAGTACGACCCGTCTGCTGTAACCGCACCGGACGCAGTGTGGTACCGCAATACCAAGGCTCCGGCGTGCGTTCCTGAGTCCGCTCTTGTCCGTGATGCCGATGGCAGGCTTGGCTATCAGGTCAAGCGCCGCATCGTAGTCTTCCCCTTCTACAAGGGCAAGCTGATGCCTGACCCTGTGGCGTTCGATGTCAGCGGGCAGTCTCTCTACAAGAACGCGGACAAGGGAAGCAGGGTTATGTCCTATACCCAGTACCGCAGGTTCCTCGCTGGAGTCCATGCGATCCCGCTTCAGGTGGTTACTCACTTCTCGTTTGACCCCAAGGCAACGGTGTCTGTTGTCAGATTCAGCGGCGTGCGTGGTTCAAGCATGCAGGAGATGAACGGTATCCTCGCTCAGAAGGAGGAGGTGGCAGAGCTTGCCAAGGTAACGCTCAAGGACGGTACTGAGTCCAGCGGCAGTGCCGGACAGCAGGGCTACCAGCCGGATGGCTTCAAGATAAACCCACTGCCCGCGCCGAGCCCTGTGCCGGCGGCTCCGAGCCCTGTGCCGGCGGCTCCGGAGCCTGTGTTTGCTACTGCGGAAGCGACTACTGCACCGGGAATCCATGCATCACAGTCCACCAATACGACGGCTCCTGCATCTACGGAGTCTATCACTGAGCCGGACATGGACGCGGCAGGTGAGCTGGACTCAGTGCTTGGTGATATCTGAGGCTGGGCTTTAGGAGACTAGAGGAGGGGCAGGCCAAGCGCCTGCCCTTGTTGTATATGGATAAGATTGCAAGAATAAGACAGCTCGTCAACTTCAGAGTTGAGGGCAAATACGAGCCGATGAAACACCAGTGGATCTCCGGCGTGTTCATGGCAGAGCATAAGCGGTGCTTTAACTTATCAACCATGCGCACCGGAAAGACCGGCTCAACCCTGCTGGCATACAGACTCCTGCGGACAGCCAGACGTGCCCGCAGGATGCTGGTGCTTGCTCCGCTCTCCACTCTGCGTGCCGTGTGGTATGACTCAGCAGTAGCTACACTGCCGGACACCAGTGTGTTCCTGCTGGTCGGGGACAAGAAGAAGATGCGTGCGGGCATAGAGAGCAACCCTGACATAATCGTAGCCAACTACGAGAAGGTCAAGACTTACTACGATGAGCTGTTGGCGTGGAGTCCGGAGGTGGTATGTATCGATGAGTGTACTGCCTATGCCAACTGTACTACGGCACGCTCCAAGATCATCAGCAAGTTCCTCAGGGCTGTACCCACTGCCCGTGTGTGGGGGCTGACCGGTACGCCGGGGCATGACCCGCTGAAGGTGTATGGCATGGTGCGTGTGATTAATCCGCTGGCGCTGGGTAATATAAAATCACAGTACCAGTGGCGTGAGCTGACTCAGTACAAGGCTAACATGTATGAGTGGCATAACCGTCCCGAAGCCGAAGCCATGATGAAAGGCATACTCAAGCCAGCCATCAGGTTCGACGCCAAGGATGTGCTCGACCTGCCGCAGGTAACGACCGAGGCACAGTACGCTGAGCCTACCGCTGACATCAAGAAGGCAGTTAAGGACTTGCAGGACTCCATGATGGCTGAGTTCCGTGGCAAGGTAATAACCGTACAGCAGCAGTCCTCCTGCGTAAGCCGCTGTCTCCAGCTTCTGTGCGGCTGTGTCCGTGCTGAGTCAGGCGGTGATGTGCATACGCTGACTGACCTGCCGAGAGACCAGCTGATGCTTGATCTGATAAACTCGACCGACCGCAAGACAGTTATCTTCTCACCGTTCCTTGCGAGATGCCATGCCCTCACGGACTGGCTGAACAGCAAGGGTGTATCCTGTGAGTCTGTAACAGGAGAGACATCGGAGGTAAAACGTGCTAAGATATTCACTGCGTTTCTCAATGAAGCGTCGCCGCGTGTGCTGGTTTGCCACCCACGGACAACGGCATTCGGCGTAGAGCTGTCGTCGGCAGACCTTATGATCTTCGACGGCGTATGTTTATCAGGGGATTTTGTATACGGGCAGGCGCTGGCAAGACTCAGCTCAGCCAAGCAGACCTCAGACCATATTCACGTGGTCCATGTGTTCTCATCACAGCTCGAGCTTAAGATGATAAGGGCACTGAGGGACGGGCAGAAGATGAACGCTGTTATTGCTGACGCTTTCACACAGGCAACAAAGGAGAGTATCTTATGAGTAATGAGAATAAAAAAACCCCAGCCGAGGGGACTGGGGTAAGCGGAATGTTAGCGACTGCTAGTTTAGCAGTCGCTGAGTCCGATGTCAAGTCTTTTCTTGAAAATATTCTCGCCGCTGGTAATCATGCCCTCGTAACCAAGCAGGGCAGTGGCATGCGCCACGAATGGAGTCAGACAGCTGACGGGCTGGTTAAGCTTATTGACCTGCGCACCGACAACTGGTTCAGCCCTGCCGCGTTCAGCAGCATGAGCCGTAAGGCGAAGGACTGCGTTGGAGCGGCGGCGCTGTGGCTGGACATCGACATTGGCGCCCACCATGCTAAGCCTGATTACACAGACCCGAAGCAGTTCGGGCTGGACTTCAAGAACTTCATGGCTGGTACTGGTTTGCCTATGCCATGGATAGTAAGCACAGGACATGGAGTCCATCTGTACTGGCCGCTGGGCAGGACTGTTACGCCGGACAAGTGGTCAAGGTTCAT
>Ga0256404_1013141_pt1 | contig 10565 bp, 14 predicted proteins | sample RumenRJG_01DNA_FD_185990 | JGI IMG/M metagenome (GOLD analysis project Ga0256404, IMG submission 185990) | Bovine rumen microbial communities from Lethbridge, Alberta, Canada - RJG_01 | ecosystem: Host-associated > Mammals > Digestive system > Stomach > Rumen | place: Canada: Alberta | collected...
TCCGCTCATATCGCGATCGCTCCGCAGCTCCTATGGAAGGCTCCTTCGCCAATTGAAGCAAGGGCTCTACATTTCCGAAGGGGAGAAGTAGGAAGGGTTGTAACCGACGATCCGGCGCTATGGAAGGACTTAAATGAGTCGAATTGCTTCATCGTTAAGAAGGATAAGAAGACGTCGATAAGTGATGACGAGACCGTATTGGAATATTATACGGACCCATACCCCTTAAGCATGTTATATTCCCTCCTGTCAGAGTTAGAGAATGCTCTGAAGAAAACCGTCTGGTTAAGTTCTGGTGCGTCTCTTGTCATAGAGGCGACGGAAGCCATGTATGTCATCGACGTGAATTCTTCGCACAGGAAGTCGGGCGGTGCAGAGCGTTATGGAACCAATGGGAAGAACGGAGATCCGGCGCTTCAGGCGAACCTGGAGCTTGTTCCTGAGATTGCCCGTCAGATCAGACTTCGCAACCTGACCGGAATGATTCTCGTTGACTTTATGAATATGAAAACTCCGGAAGCTGGAGATCTCCTTCTTAAGATGCTCCGTCGGGAAACGAAGAGCGATCCCATCTCTGTTCACGTGGTCGACATCACGGGGCTTGGAATCGTTGAAATTACAAGGAAGAAGCAGAATCCGTCCCTGAAACAAATGTTGACAGGAACTATCTAGCATGATAATATACTTGAGTATGCCGCTCGGAGAGGTTAGAAGTCTGCCAATAACTGGTAGCGCCATATCCGGCGAATAGTGTTTTTAGGAGGCACCCACATGTACGCAATTATTCAGACTGGTGGCAAACAGTACAAGGTTTCCGAAGGTGATATCCTCACCGTTGAGAAGCTTGACGTTGAAGAAGGTAGCAAGGTTACTTTCGATCAGGTACTTGCAGTTAACGGCACCGAACTCACCATTGGCGATCCCACTGTTAAGGGCGCAACTGTTGAGGCTACTGCTGTAAAGAACGGCCGTGGCAAGAAGGTTATCGTTTACAAGTACAAGAGAAAGACCGGATATCATAAGAAGAACGGTCACAGACAGTCCTTCACTCAGGTGAAGATCGAGAAGATCAACGCCTAAACCCGTATCAGATGATAAGGGTCACAGTCCTAAAAGAAAAAGATAAGACGAAAGCAATCCGTTGCAGTGGACACGCAGGTTTCGATTCCTATGGAAAAGACATCGTCTGCTCTTCGGTTAGCATTCTCGTCATTAATACATTGAATTCGATCGAAGTTCTGACAGATGACTCCATGCAGACCTCTACGAAAGAGGAAGATGGTATCATCAATGCGGATTTTCCTAAGGGTTTATCCCATGATGCAGAGGTTCTGATCTCGGCAATGGTTTTAGGACTACAACAGATACAAGATACATACGGTAAAAGATATCTAGAATTTCAGATTCAGGAGGTAACACAATGTTAAATCTTAACCTTCAGTTCTTCGCACATAAGAAGGGAATGGGTTCCACCAAGAACGGACGTGATTCCGAGTCCAAGCGTCTTGGTGCAAAGAGAGCAGACGGACAGTTCGTAAAGGCTGGTAACATCCTTTATCGTCAGCGTGGTACAAAGGTTCATCCCGGCGTTAATGTAATGCGTGGTGGTGATGATACTCTGTTCGCTACTGTTGACGGAGTACTTCGTTTCGAGCGTAAGGGTAGAGATAAGAAGGTAGCTTCTGTATACCCCGTTGCTAACGAGGACTGATCAATTATCGTCATATGACCTTATGTGCCATATGATTCCATAAGATCATCATGGCCCGGCTAGATCAACTAGTCGGGCTTTTTATTAGAAGAATTTTAGTAGAAAGATAGGTCTGATATGTTTGCTGATAGAGCGAAAATCCGGATTATCTCCGGAAAAGGTGGCAACGGACACGTATCCTTCCGCAGGGAAAAATTCGTACCGGACGGTGGTCCGGATGGAGGTGACGGCGGCAAGGGCGGAGATGTAATCTTCGTTGTAGATGAGGGTATCAACACTCTTGCAGATTACCGTCACAAATACAAGTTCGCTGCACAGAACGGTGAAGAAGGTGGCAAGAAGAATTGCCATGGTAAGAAGGGTGAAAACCTGATCCTCAAGGTACCGGAAGGTACAGTTATTCGAGATGCAGAGTCTGGCAAAGTCATCAAGGACATGTCTGGTGACTGCAAGGAATATACCATTCTGACCGGTGGCGCAGGTGGTCTTGGTAACCAGCACTTTGCAACGAGTACCATGCAGGCTCCCAAATACGCAAAACCCGGCGGAGATGCAAGAGAACTTGAAGTTATTCTCGAACTTAAGGTAATCGCTGATGTAGGTCTGATTGGCTTCCCCAATGTAGGTAAGTCTACTTTCATCTCCAGAATTACCCATGCAACTCCTAAGGTTGCAAATTATCACTTCACAACCTTACAGCCGATTCTAGGCGTTGTAGATGTGCCCAATATCCCCGAATTTGTCATTGCTGACATTCCCGGACTGATCGAGGGCGCTGCAGACGGAATCGGGCTTGGCCATGAATTCCTTCGTCATATCGAACGTACCAAGGTCTTAGTTCACCTGGTTGATGGTGCGTCTGTAGAAGGACGTGATCCTGTGGAAGATATCAAGGCTATCGATGCTGAGCTTATGAAGTATGATGAAGATCTCATCAAGAAACCTCAGATCATCGCCCTGAATAAGATGGACGTCTGCCCTGACAAGAAGGAAGAGGTCCTAAATAAGGTTAAGGAAGCTTTCAAAGAAGAAGGTTATCCGGTATTTGTGATATCTGCCGTTACCGGTGAAGGTGTAAATGAGCTTCTCTACGCTATGAAGGAAGCAATGGACAACTTCACTCTGGCTCCTACTGTATATGATACAGAATATGATCCTAACGACTTCGATACAACGAATCTTCCGGTGGAAGTATACAGAAGAGATGATGGTGTCTTCATCGTAGAAGGCCCCAAGATCGACAAGATGCTTGGTTACACCAATCTCGATTCTGAACGTGGCTTTGCATTCTTCCAGCGTTTCTTACGTGAACAGGGCATCAATAAGATGCTGGAGAAGGCTGGAATTGAAGAAGGCGACACCGTTGAACTGGGCGGTATCCAGTTCGATTACTACGAATCTTAATATTTCGCTGGGCTGTAATGGGCTGCTCTACATTTACGAAGAGGAGCCTGTCGGGACCGGTACAGAGAGGAATAATTATGAATAACAAACAGAGAGCATACTTAAGCGGACTCGCTGCAAAGGAAAACAGCATCATCCAGATTGGGAAGAATTCCCTTACCCCGGAAGTGGTAGCTTCCATCGATGAAGCTCTTGAGGCAAGAGAACTGATTAAGGTCACAGTTCTGAAGAACTGCTTCGACGATATCCGTGATATCGCTGAGACCGCAGCTGGACGCACACGTTCCCAGGTGGTTCGTGTCATCGGACGTCGTTTCGTTCTCTATCGTCCTGCGAAGAAGCCGTCCATCGTTCTTCCCAGATAAATAAGTATCTAAGATGTGGCAGATATGTTAGCTGATGAGAAAACTGTCCTGCTTCTGGGTGGGACCTTTAATCCAATCCATAATGGCCATATAGCGATGTTAGACTCGGCATACGAGGCCTTAAAGCCTGATGAGGTGTGGATCATGCCTAACGGCATTCCTGCCCATAAAGAGGCTCCTGTAGGCATCAGCGCCCAGGCCCGTCTCGAGATGGTGGAAGCATGTTTGCCCTTGCTTCCCATGAGTGATGTGGTTCGAATTGAGACTTCGGAAACCCATCGGGCAGAAGTGAGCTTCACTTTCCAGACCATGCTGCGGCTTCATAAGGAATATCCTTCCTATCGATTCATCTTCCTGATCGGTGAGGATTCCCTCGATGCCTATGACACTTGGGTTCACCCAGAGCTTATCGCTGAGAACTGCGAACTTGCTGTCTGTGGTCGTGATCAGAATTCATTCGAGCTTCTCCTTCGGAAATGTAAAGCGGCAGGAAATAAGTACCATACCACTTTTCATGCCCTTAACATGAAGCTTGTAGATGTGTCTTCAACAGAAATCCGCCGAGAGTGTCAAGGATTCTGGTCCTCATATTACAAGATGAAGTCCTTTCCTGATGAGAGGAAGGTATATGACGATTTCCGGGAGATGTTAATGAATACACTCCCTGAAACTGTTATACAGTATCTCTATTCCCATCGAATCTATGCAGATTCCAAAGCTTACTTAGAAGGAAGTTCTACGATGAATCTGGAAGATATTAGAAAAGATCTTAAGAAGAGATTAAAGGGTTCTCGATATGAGCATACGCTTGGTGTTATGTACACCTGTGCATCTCTTGCCATGCGTTATTCTTATCCCATGCAGGATGCTCTTTATGCCGGATTACTTCATGACTGTGCCAAGTACATGGGAGCAGACGAACTTATAAAGGCAGCAGAGAAGCATGATCTTCCGATTACGGAAGCAGAGAGAAGAAACCCTTCCCTTCTTCATGCCAAGCTTGGTGCATATTATGCCAAGGAACGCTATGATGTGACTGATCCACAGATACTTCATGCAATCCGGGTACATACCACCGGAATTCCTAATATGAACCTTCTTGATAAGATTCTCTTCGTAGCTGACTATATTGAACCGAATCGGGATAAAGCGAAGAATCTGACGGAATTACGTAATCATGCCTTTATCAATCTCGATGAAACGATCACCATGATTCTTAGAGATACTCTGGCATATCTTGATACTTGTAATGTAGAAATTGACGAGACAACCCAAGCGACATATGACTTCTATCGTAAGCTTACGATGGGAGACTAGAGAGTGAAGTAAGAGGTAATATAATGGATAAAGAATTACTGAAGAAAGTATATCAGGCGCTTAATGATAAGAAGGCAGAGGAGATTACTCTGTTAGAAATCGGTCAAATCAGCCCTATTGCTGATTATTTTGTGATTGCAAGTGGTTCTAATGTAAACCAGCTGAATGCAATGAAAGATGCTGTTGATGAAGTAATGTATACCAATGGTCTACATGCTCGGCAGATCGAAGGCAATTCCAAGTCTACCTGGATTCTTATGGATTATGGTGACATGATCGTGCATCTCTTCTCCAAGGAAGACCGCTTATTCTATAATCTGGAGCGTATCTGGAAAGACGGTAAGGAAATCAATCCGGAAGAACTCTGATCTGGAGTGCTAAGAAATTATTATTGTAGTATAAATGTTATTATAAATTGCGGCGTAAAATCCACTGGCATGTCCGTGGGAGTAGTCAGACTAGACTTGATCGGAGACCATCAGTTGATGATCTCCGTTTATGTTAATAAATATTATAGGACTAATCTAAGGAGCTTATTTTATGATGAGGTAACCCCTCAAAGTTAGACTTTTTTACGAGACGACTTTGGTCGTCTCGTTTTCTTTATACATCTAAAAGAAAGCATTTATATTGTATTGAACAGGGCTCATCCATCCTAGTCCCTCTTTGATTCTTTGCTCGTTATAATGCTTTATATATAAATGTTAGATTTTTGGTCAAACTTTTGGGGTCGGTACAATTGCAATCCTCTTCGTGTATTTAACAAAACTAGAAGAAACGGAAAACTCCGAACACCTTACCTAAGATCTGGCAATCAGGAACAATAATAGGATCCATGTTGTCATTCTCTGGCTGAAGACGGATGTAACCATCTTCCTTATAGAAGGTCTTAACTGTTGCACTGTCATCTACAAGAGCGACAACCATATCACCATTACGACAGGTATTTTGCTGCTTCACCAGGATCATATCTCCATCAAGAATACCTGCATTGATCATGGATTCTCCCTTAACCTTAAGTAGGAAGGTCTGTTCATTCGGCATATATTCAGCAGGAACAGGGAAGTAGTTCTCAATATTCTGAACAGCAAGAATGGGTTCACCAGCTGCAACATGACCTACAAGAGGTACATTCACAACTTCTCGACGAGCCAGATTAAAGTTATCATCGATAATCTCAATCGCACGGGGCTTGGTCGGATCACGTCTAATATAGCCATTCTTCTCTAATTTCTCGAGGTGAGCGAAGACGGAAGAAGTGGAACGAAGTTCGACAGCTTCACCAATTTCTCGTACAGAAGGCGGATATCCTCGATTAAGTAGTTCCTTTTTAATATATTCGAGAATCTCCTTTTGTTTGGGAGTGATCTTACCGTATGACATGCTGGTTCCTTTCTACAATGGTTCCAAGTGTATATGTAATGTAATAACTAGAACATCTATATCAATATTAGCATAGTCATCTCCTGCAAGCAAACATATATTCCCAAAAATATGTTCGAATTATAGTTGACAAACGTTCGTTCGGGTATTATATTGTTTTCAGAACAGTTGTTCGGAACATTCGTTCCGTTCATTAATATCTGAGGTGATACTATGACACAGATGAATCAGGTAAGACAATATAAGACAGCTCCTGTTATTGATATGAACCGTAGCAGAAGAGCAAAGCAGCGTAAGAATCATTATAAGAAAGCAACGTTAATCTTTACAGCCATTATCCTTGGAATCATTCTTGCAACGGTACTTTCACATAGCATGAGTTCTGCACAGAATGCACGTAATTCCTATAAGTACTACACAAGTGTAGAGATCCTTCCCGGTGACAGTCTCTGGTCGGTAGCAGATCAGTATATGACAAATGATTATCATGACAAGAATAGCTATATTAACGAAGTGATGGAGATCAATCATATGACTGATACAGCACTTCGAGTCGGTGACAGTATTACGGTTCCTTACTATAGCGAGGTCCAAAAATAGATCCCAAACAGCCTTTCTTGAACAGCATCTTTGTCTTCGATATAATAAGTATCGCCTGAATACTTAGTTACTCAAAATCGAAGACAAAGAACCCTTCGGAAAGGCTTTTTTATGTTACGTCTCATCCAGATCATTCTTTATAATCTATTTAAAATTCCATTTATGATCATCAATATGCGTAAGATGGCCCAAAATCACGAGAAATATTCCGACATGGATCGGTATCTCTATGCACAGCATCTTGTTGATTGCATGAATAAAGCAGGCAAGATAGTCACAGAAGTATATGGTCAGGAAAAACTGCCTAAGGAAGGCGGTTATGTCATGTATCCTAATCACCAGGGCAAATATGATGCAACATCCATCATCTATGCACACAAACTCCCTTGTTCTTTTGTAATGGACAAAGCTAAATCATATCAATTTTTCGTAAGAGAAATGGTCAATATGCTTGGTGCTAAGCGTCTGGAATTAAATAATCTCAAACAGAATCTGCAGATCATCATCGCAATGACGAAAGAAATTAAGGCAGGTAAACGCTTTATTCTGTTTTCAGAAGGTGGCTACAAGGATAACAAGAACCAGGTACAGGATTTTAAGCCAGGTAGCTTTAAATGTTGTGTAAGGGCTAAGGCACCAATTGTTCCGGTTTGTTTAATTGATACTTATAAGCCTTTTAATACCATGACACTTGGTAGAGTTGTCACTAAGGTATATTTCCTGGATCCAATCTATTATGAAGAATATAAAGATTTAAAAACACCTGAGATTGCAGATCTGGTTCGTTCCAGAATCATTGATAATATGAAGAAATTTGGCGTTTATGAGAACTAAAGGGTAGTAATATAGCGAAATGTATTTATCGGAAAAATATCTGTTTTTCCGATAGTAAGTATGCTATTATATGATTACGTTCATATCTTATAAATCTTATATATACGGGTCTTCAGGAACTTATTGCCTGTAATTTAGATAAACTTTCGACTGTGAACTTATTTTTTATTTCTCTTCGCATGTTTCTATTGAACGAAGGATTTTATTATGGGAAAAGATTCAGAATTCTATAAAGACAAAAAGAAAGCTCAAACCATACGTTTACGTGAGCTCTTAATCCAATTGCCTCCCTGTGCCGTTGATTATATTCATTCTAAGGAAGTTACATCACAGGTAAGCACCTTAGTACAATATTCTTATGATCTGATTACCTTTTTTACCTTTATGAAGGATCAAAACCCGGTTTTTCGTAACAAAGATCCCAAAGAAATCTCTGTGGATCTTATATCTAAGATCTCACCTGAAGATATTCTCGAATACCAACGTTACTTAGAACTGAATGTCGATCGTAATCATTACCATGAGAACGGCAAAAAAGCGATTGCTCGTAAAATGTCACCTTTACGTGGTATGTTTAAGTTCCTTCTTGTATACAAAAAAATCAAAGAAAATCCAATGGAACTGGTACCTTTACCAAGGCTAAAAAAGGACAAAAACATCATTCGTATGAATGCCGCTGAAGTTCAAAGCATGATGAATACTGCGGAATACGGTGCCGGAACAATGTCAGATCGTCAGAGAAAATTCGCTGAAAAGACCAAATTCAGAGATGTAGCCATCCTAACCTTAATGTTAAATACCGGAATTCGTGTTTCAGAATGTAATGGCCTGGACTTAAATGACGTTGATTTAAATGCGAATACACTGACAATTGTACGAAAAGGTGGTGCCCAGGATCTACTCTATTTTGGAGATCCGGTACATGATGCAATATCAGACTATCTGGAACTCGAACGTAAAGGAATCCAGGTACGCGAAGGACATGAAAAAGCGATGTTCCTCTCCCTTCAGGGAAAAAGAATCAGCGTAGACGCTATAGAAAACCTGGTCAAGAAATACGCGAAAATTGCCGTTCCAAACAAGAAAATTACGCCACATAAGCTTAGAAGTACCTATGGTACTGCCCTCTACCGCGAAACAGGCGATATACGATTGGTTGCTGACGTATTGGGCCATGAAAACATCAATACAACCATTGATTATTATGCAGCCATTGAAGACGAACACAAACGTCAGGCTAGAAACGCTGTCGATTATAAGAAAATGAATAAGGACCAGTAAAACGAATCCCCAGTATATGAATACCGGGAATTTCATTATATATGAGCTTACACTCATAATGAATCATTATTCTGGTAGTTTCTTCAGTAAATTGGACATATACTCAGGGACAGGTGCCTCAAATTCGACGTATTCGCCACTTCTAGGATGAATAAAGCCAATCTTCCATGCATGAAGCGTCTGACCAACCAGACCCTTAATCGGGCACTTTTTCGGGCCATATAGAGGGTCTCCCAGGATCGGGTGTCCAATGGATGCCATGTGAACACGAATCTGATGGGTTCGACCTGTTTCAAGGCGAAATTCGCAGTAAGTATAGTCCTTAAAACGCTGTAGAACCTTATAATGCGTGATGGCTTCTTTACCATTGATTCGGTTAATGGCCATTATCTTGCGATCTTTGGGATTACGGCCAATCGGAGCATCAATTACGCCTTCATCCTTTGGAAGACGGCCATGAACAATTCCCAGATAGCGTCTGGTTAGAGAATGTTCAGCTATCTGTTCTGCAACCTTCAGATGCGCATTATCATTTTTACAGATGATTAAGGATCCAGTCGTATCCTGATCAATTCGATGAACAATTCCAGGGCGAAGTACGCCATTGATTCCACTCAGAGAATCACCACAATGATAAAGTACCGCATTGACCAGCGTTCCATTCGGATGACCTGGTGCAGGATGAACAACCATCTGCTTGGGCTTATTTACAATGAGTATGTCTTCATCTTCATAGAGAATATCAATCGGAATATTCTCGGCTTCCGCAGACAATTCTCTAGGTTCAGGTTCTGATAATAACAGAATCTGTCCGGATCTCCCCTGTGTTTTATCCGTAACTTCCTTGCCATCTACAGTAACTGCTCCTGAACGAAGTAATTTCTGATAGTAACTACGAGAATGTTCCGGTGCCAGTTCTGCAAGAACTTTATCTAAACGCGTTTTATTTAATCCATCAGGGATGGTAAATTCTCTAATATTAATGATGAATCTCCTAAATATACATCAATGCTTGCCTAAGAATGGCATTGCATTCTTCAGTTCTTCTAAATCCTCATCCTTGAGATAAAAAAGAATAAGGAAGAAGAGGAAAATTACGGAACAAGTTACATAGATATCGGCCACATTAAAAATTGGGAAATCGATTAGCGAAAAATAGATGAAATCTATGACACTCTGTCGAATCAGACGATCAACATAATTACCAAGAGCCCCGGCAATAATGAAAATCAGGTCAATCGTAAGATATCGAAATCTTTTCTTTGCAGGGATAAATGCCAAAAACACAAACAGGCAAAGAACAATCAGCGGTGTCAGAACCTTCATGATCGACTGAAATACAGAAACATTCGCCATCATACTAAAGGCTGCACCCGTATTTTCAAGATAACGGAGCTCTAATACACCAGGGATTAATACAAAAGCATTTATATCTCGAAGATACTTAGCTGCGAGTATTTTGGTCCACTGATCAAACAGGATCAAAAGAAGGATCAGAAAAATGAAAATACATGCACGAAGAACTTTTTTCTTATTTTCTTTTCTTTTAACATATCTGGGATCAGGGAAAATCTGATTTTGGTCCATAATCATACTTTCTAAATAAAAACAAGTATCAATAAGTCCACCTGGGACAGATTATAACATCGGTTAGAGGATGCTCTTTGATG
>Ga0256404_1013142_pt1 | contig 10565 bp, 12 predicted proteins | sample RumenRJG_01DNA_FD_185990 | JGI IMG/M metagenome (GOLD analysis project Ga0256404, IMG submission 185990) | Bovine rumen microbial communities from Lethbridge, Alberta, Canada - RJG_01 | ecosystem: Host-associated > Mammals > Digestive system > Stomach > Rumen | place: Canada: Alberta | collected...
CTATAGAGTTCACCGGCAACAGGTGCCTCAGGGGAATTGCACCCCAGATGTACAACATGCCCGTCGTACCAAAAAAGCAGATGTTTGACACATCTGCTTTATTCCATTTCATTAGTTGGAAGAAGAAATAATGATTTCGTCCTTCACGGCTAAGACTGCATTCTGCAACTCAGCCAGTACGGTAATATCGTCATTCGGTAATGTCCAGACTTCATTTGTCTCAACATTTTCAGTACATAATTTGTGGAGGTCCCAGAAGACTTTTGCGCAGGCGCGAATCGCTTCTCTTTCTTCTTCGTCGAACTGAATGATGGAATCATCTTTGATTTTGATCATTTCAAGCACCTCTTTTCTTTCGCCGTTATTGTACCTATTCTTTTTGGGAATTGCAAACAAAAACGGACACTTTTGCCTGTGTATCCGTTTTCAACTTTCATTTTATTCCTTTCGGGAGGCTCTCCAACCATCCGCACCTTTGCCGATTCCCTTGCTGCCGCCGGTGATCAGTGCCTTTTTCCTCATATCATTCTCTCTTCGCTTTTTCTCTCTTTATAAAAGAAATTGAACTATTTGAAAACGCGGATTGTGTAAATATCAGATTCTGTTCAACCGCGAGACGTTGCAATATCAGAAAATATCTCTAAAATAGAAGTCATGAAGAAGTATATATCCAACGCAAACAGTTTTCTTCACTTACCGAAGAAAGAAGTCATAAAACGGTTAATACCGCCGGTCATTGTCTTCGCCTATAACTGCTTCTGTTACTGCGTACCGAAAGCAATGGTACCTACAAGCAGATTCCTCTACTTAGACAGTCCGATCGACATGGCCATCCCTTTGATTCCGACGTTTCTGATCTTCTATTACGGAAGCTACGTCCAGTGGCTGAACTATTTCCTGGAAACGGCAGCGGATCCAAATGAAGAGCGCAAAAACCGCTACTATGTTGCGGACCTGTTAACAAAGACGGTATGCATTATCACCTACTTCGTCTTCCCGCTGGCAATGTTACGACCGGAGATCACCAATCCGGACACGTTCTTCTTAAAGATATTGGCCATGACCTACAAGACGGATAATCCGTTAGGCTGTCTTCCGTCCATTCACTGCATCTATTCCTATCTTTCCTTCCGTTACTCCTATGAAGTACAGGGAAAGAAATGGAACTTAATCAGTCTCGGACAGCTGATCTTCTCAATCCTGGTGTTTGCTTCCACGGTACTTGTCAAACAGCACTGGCTGATCGACATGTTCGGAGCCTTCCTGGTATCGGAATTCATGCTGTGGATTACAAAGAAGTATGATTTAGGAAGGTATTACCGTTCCTTCTGTGAAAAACTGTTTCAAAAACTGAAAATCTAAAAAAGAGCCGAAGCTCTTTTTTGATTTAGTTGTCTTTGGCCTTGCCGATCAAACGCATGATCTTAACAAACAGGTTCACAAAGTCCAGATACAGCTGTAAGGCCGCATGTGTGCTGGCACCCATGATTTCGCCTCTTGTTTCGGCAATGTAGTAGTTGTCGATCATCTGAATGTCATAGACCGTATAGCCCATGAAGATGGCGATACCGACCCAGCAGAGAACGATATCCATAAATGCGGAGCGGACAAAGATGTTGATCAGTCCCGTCACGATCATTCCAATCAGACCCATAAAGAGATACGGGCCGTAGGAGCGCATGTCGAATCTTCCGCTTCTGGCAATCATGGCCAGCGAGAGAAATAAGGCTGCCGTAATTAACAGTGCACTTAAGATCGATCCGCCGGAATATACGGCCGGATAGATGGAGAAGCTGACGCCGTCCAGTGCCGAATAGACAAAGAAGAGAATCCGGGCTGAGGAAGCGGACATCTTGCGTACCGACACCGAGAGGAAGATCACGCAACCTAAAGATAATACGATCGAAGCGATCAGTAAGATCATATTGGTGTAAAGACCCGTATAATATACAACTCCGGCGCTTACGGCACTGATGAGTAATCCGATAAACATCGTCGTAAATGTTTCACTCAGAAAGTTTTCAAAGGTTTTAATTCTTACATGTTCCATAAGTTAACCTCCTTCTTACAATTCATTTTTACTATATATGACCCGAAGATTCAAGTTTGGGGCCATGAGTTACCTGTTTCCAATCACAAATGACATCTATACGCCGCTTAAGATATGCATGTTGCGCAATGTTGCATCAGCAATGGAATCATTGATCTGATAAGCAACTTTTTCCAGATCATCTTCTTCCATAGAGATGATCTTCTGCTTCACGCATTCTTCCATGATCAGCGTATCAATCGTACGGATCAGTTCCGTCTTGTATCTGACTTCTTCCTCGGTATTCTCATGGGTTAGAAGATAATAAAAGGATTCTTTCAGATAGCTGAAGTCCTCCAAGCGGGACAGAGCTTCAAAGCGCCATTTCTCATACGGCATGTAGGTCTTATTTAATAAGAAGATCGCATGCATGGCGGCATTCACGTAGCGGTATAAATAGAGCTGCGCCGCTTCTTTCTGGTTATGCTTCAGGCATCTTTCATAGTTGTAGCTGCCGCTCTGTTCCATGAAAAGCACTTCCCCTGCCAGTTTCTTGCGGCGGATCTCTTCCGGATAACGGGAAAGCTTCTCTCTTATCTCCGTTACAAAGTGAGAAGGATCCGAGAAGATCTCACCGTTCACTGCTTCATAGATCATATCTTCCGGCAGATAGAGCCATTCTTCCAGAGACAGTTCTGCATCACTGCTTCCGATCTTGTCCCTTAAGAAGTCGGAATAGCGCATCACACCTAAGCGCATGCCGCCGACCGGGGCATCAAAAGGACGCTGATAGCCCATGAATTCTCTGGGTAAAGCGCGGTAGGCTTTTTCCAGTAAAAAGAAATCATGTTCATCCACTTCATCGCTCACAAAGATCTGAAAGCCCGGAGCAAAGTCATGGTCTTTGGATAGTTCATCGTCAAATCCGTAGCACTCCGATCCGCTGCCGCAGTATCCAACGGCAACCTTATCCTTCAGATAGGAAAACTCCCCTTCCAATAACGGCTCACCATAGGTTTTATAATACGCTTTTGCGATTTCAATTCCCTTCATGGATCCTGCGTATCCTTTCTTTCAGTTCTTTGGCATAGACAAAATAGCCGTAATATTCGAAGATGCCCACGCATTTGGATGCAACATAAGCATAGTGATAGTTCTCTTTTAATTCCGGATCGTCAAGATAGGATTTTGCTTTCTCAAGGTATTCTTCCTTGAGAAGAATGCTTTCCAGTGACTCTTCTTCCTTCGCACTGATCGTATCCACAATGTTCAGGCAGGAGATGGCCGCTTCGAGCTTTCCTTCTTCTACCTGCAACATGACTTGAATGGCCTTTTTAAAATAATCGATTGCCTCATCGTAACATGACAGCTGGCTTAAGGTCTGCGCCATGTTGTTATAGAGTCCGCCGATGCGGTAATCGTTTGCTTCCAGGTTATTCTGATAGATTCTAAGCGCCTTTTGATCAAGTGCTAAGGCTTTCTCCTCTTCGTTAAAAACGCAGTACACTGTGGCCGCATTGACGTAACAGGTGGCACCGCTGATGGAATCCGCATAGTTCAGCTGTTCCAGCATGTCAAAAGCATGCTCAATCGCTTCGTAGGCCTTTTCCTTCTCGTTGCGCTGACGGTAAAAGCCCATCTGCTCGTTATAGATATAGAATTCTCCCTGAAGGTCCAAGCCCTGTTTTGCTTCCAACAGCCAGTAGTTTAATAAGCGCTCAGCTCCGGCAAAGTCTTCCAAAGCCATCAGCTCATCCATCTTTTCCGTAATGCGCTTTTGCGGAATATGAACGGCAGGATGCAGCGCATCTTCCGGTTTCTGCGTTAAGGGGCAGTCCGGCTCCAGGTAATCTTCGCTCTTTAAGTTCTGATATTGATTCATAGGTTTCTCTTTCTTCCTTCATTATAGCGGATTCTGTCAAAGTTGGAAAATGAGAACCGATCCGGTGGTATAATACCGATTGGAGTTAGTACAATGAAAAAGAAGTTATTTATCATACTATCGACAGTTGCGGCTCTTATCCTGGCTGCCGTGATCGGTATCCATCTTTATAACAACCGCCATATTCCCATCATCCGGTTTGAATCGGATGATTCCTATTATTCCGTACAGATCGATCAGATCGGTGCACCGGAATTCCCCTTTGGTGAAACGAAATGCGAAGCGCAGCTTTACCGCTTGGACAAACGCTTAGGGAAAGTTGAAATCGTTTTGAAGAATGACGGCAAGAATGCCGACGCGGAAAATTTCGATGTGATATGGGAAAAAGATCTGGTCCGCATTCGGTTAAATGCCGAGGAAATGGACGATCAGGAATACGTTTTACCCATGAAATAAACAAAAAACTTACAGATTTCCATACCTGTAAGTTTTTTTGTACATACATTTTACTGGTTTTGGTTTGCTTTTAAGACTCGTAAGAAGTTCTGATAGAACATTTTATCCAGATCTTCCTCGCTGTAGCCTTCTTTTCTCAATGCTTCATATAAGACCGGCAGCTTCGAAGCATCGGACATTCCCTTCGGTGTCGGAATGCCGTCAAAGTCGCTTCCCAGTGCCACGGTTTCAACTCCTGCCAGGGAAACAATATGATTGATATTTTTTACGATATCCGCAATCTGGTCGGTATCGGTATTTACACTGATGAAATCCGGACAGTAGTTGATTCCCATGATGCCGCCGTTCTCCCTGAGTTTCTGTATCATATCATCCGTCAGATTCCTTACATGTCCGCAGACGCTTCTCGCATTGGAGTGCGAAGCAACAATCGGCTTTTTCGCCACGGAGAAGACATCGTAGATCCCGGCATCGTTCAAGTGGGCAATGTCCACGATCATCCCGAGCTTCCACATCTCTTCGATCACTTCAAATCCCTTCTCCGTGAGTCCTCTTACCATATCCGGCTTATTCTCATAGACATAGTTCGGATAGGCCAGTTCATTTTCAAAGTTCCAGGTCAGTGTCATCATGCGGACACCCCGCTCATAGAAGTAATGCAGCTTTTCAATGCTTCCTTCAATGGCGGCTCCTTCTTCAATCGTGAGTAAGGAAGACATAATACCCTTTTCTCTGTTATTGAGGATCTCTTCCACGGTAGTCACCGGTCGAATGATTTCAGGATACGTGGCAATCTCCTTGTCATAGAAATCGATATACGCTTTGCAGGTTTCAAACGGATGTTCCGTATCCTTTAAATACAGAAACATCGCAAAGCACTGCATCAGATAGTTTCCTTCCTGCATTTTTCGAAGTGAAATATGCATGTCATTCTCCAGAAGTGACTTTCCGTTGCGGAAAAGATTGGTCATGGTGTCGCAGTGCATGTCGATCACAGAGTACGGTTTCATAAGCGAGTTCCCCTTTTTAAGTAATTATATAGAGGCGCAAACAAAAAGAAAACCGGCATGACTGCCGGTTTCAACGGTTATTTGTTGGCCAGTTCCTTGATGGAAGTAACTGTCTTGGCTAAATCCTGCATGTCGCTTGGGACAATGATCTTGGTCGCCTGACCGTCTCCATCTTTTCCGTGGCTTCCATGGAACGGATGGCTAAGTATTCCTGGCTCGGTTTTGCTTCGTTAATGACCTTGATGGCTTCGGCTTTCGCTAAAGCAATCTGTCTGACGCTTTCCGCTTCACCCTGAGCCTCACGGATCAGACGTTCCTTGTAAGCTTCCGCTTTCAGGATGGCACTTTCCTTTTCACCTTCTGCTTCGGTGATAGCGGCCTGTTTCTGACCTTCGGCCTTTAAGATGGCTTCACGTTTTTCACGTTCTGCCTTCATTTCCTTTTCCATCGCTTCCTGAATGGAGCGCGGCGGCATGATGTTCTGAACTTCCACACGCTTGACGTCAATGCCCCAGTTATCGGCTGCTGTATCTAACAGTCTGGTGATCTGGGAGTTGATGATGTCACGGCCTGTTAACGTTTCATCTAACGTCATGGAGCCTAAGATGTTACGTAATGTGGTTGCACACAGGTTTTCCAGAGCGGCAATCGGACGTTCCACCTTATAGGTTAAGGCTTTCGGATCGATGACCTGGAAATAGACAACGGAGTCGACCTGCATGGTAACGTTATCCTTTGTGATAACACTCTGCGGTTCGAAGTCCGCGACCTGTTCCTTTAAGGAAATCTTACGGACAACTTTGGAAATGATCGGCTTCTTTAAATGTAAGCCTGCTTCCCATGTGCCGGCATATTTGCCGAGGTCTTCAATGATCCATACATAGCTTTCCGGTACGATATTGATGCAAGGAATTAAAATCGCAATAATCACGATTACTGGAATTAAATACTTTAAGAAATCCATAGTTCTACCTCCTGTTTTTACTGATAGTGTTCGAAATAGCGGATACGATGATAATAAAGAAAACAAACGGGATGAATGCGACAACGAATGGGAATCCGGATGGCATATCATTGAAAACAATGAGAAACACAAACAGAATGAAGATCATTGTGATAAAAAAGATTGAGAACACAAAGCCCTTCAGTGGTGTCGGACTCATCCGCAGAGAACTGCGCGGTGAATTGATCTGTTGTTCGTCCCGCTTGAGTTTTCTTTCCATGGAACGGTGCTGGCGGATGTGGGATCTGCGTTCCCCTTCCGCATCGCAGTTTTCCTCATGTTCTATTCGGATATCCGCAGCTGTGGAATCAAATCTCCATGGAGAAAGCTTGCTTTCATAACGGATCTCTTCTTCCAGCCAGTCATCTTCTTTGAACATAAACTCTTCCTCCTCTGTTACTATTATACCTCGAAAGTACTGTTTGTCAGATAAAAAGCGGTCAGTTACCAAAAACAGGACATAAGGTGTCCTGTTTCTTGAAATAATCGGTATTTTAAGCCGTTTTCAGGTTCCTGAGCAGGAATTCTGCGGTTTCACCAACAAGGATTGCTGACTGGCCCATTCGGTTGTCCCAGAGCCCAAAACCGTGGTTTGCTTCCGGAATCATGACCAGTTTCTTATTTCCTTCGGTAGTCAAAGAGTCATAGGCCCGCCTGGCAACAAACGGCTGAACCGTGATATCGCCTTCACCCTGGACAATGATGACATTTCCTTTATACTGCTTTAAATCCTCCACGGAGGAGTGTTCCACAAATCCTTCGTAGAAATTTTTCGAAAGATGCAGGATCCTCCCGTCAAAGAAGTTGTAGTACTCGGCATACCCGTTCTGTTTCGCGGCTTCATATAAGGAATTGCCTTCCTTGTCATACATGAATTCCTTGATTTCCTCTGCATCGCAGATGGCCGCTGCCCAGAGTCCGATGGAACGGAAGCGCGTATCACACTCTTTGGTATAGATGGAAGTGATGCGTCCGCCCATGCTGTAACCAACCATCATAAGATTGCTCTCATCGATGGAATAATGGTCAAACATGTAATCCACGCATGTCTTAATGTCCACGCAGCTGTTTTTGAGGCAGTAGTTCTCAAACGGTTCCTTGCTTTCACCGCAGCCGCTCTGATCCATCATGATGGAGCGAACGCCGTTATCGGCCAGAAGCTTTGCACATTCGACAAATCTTCCGCCTTCCGTCCGTTCGGCACAGAAGCCGTGAACAAAGACGCAGAGCGCACCGGTTGGATTCTCCGGAATGACTTCCGTGCAGTACAGATCCGTTTTGCGCTCGGATACTAAGAGATTATTTCGAATTTCCATAGTGTCTCCTTTTCAAAAAGGCTCAAACGAGCCTTTTTATGCATATTGCTGATCCAGAATATTTAAGGATTCAAAGATCACATCAACAAATTTTTCCCTGTCAACGGATACGAGTACCGTCTTGGGGTTCTTGACCTCATCGGCATAACCGCGGGTATCAACAACCGTCATACCTCTGCAGTATTCCCCTACCGTTTCGATATGGACATCGCGTTCTTCTTTTACAAAGTATTCCGGATGCAAAAGATAAATAACCGGCGTGCAGTCGAAGATTGCCGTACGGTCCCAGCCGTTACGGATGGCATATCTCTGATAGAACTGCATCAGATCGTAGAACAGCTTCGACGCTCTTCCGCCGTCTTTCGCTTTCTCTGTTTCCGTTAAGAGAATACTTCCGCTGTAGCAGACTTCAATGCCGGCCATAATGACCTTCACACCGCTTTCAAAGACGATCTTGGCAGCATCCGGATCATGGTAGATATTGAATTCCGCCTTGGTGAGGATATTGCCGTTATAGATGCCGCCGCCCATGATGGCGATGCAGTCGATCTTCTCTTTTAATTCCGGATATGTCTTTAAGAACAAACCCATATTGGTCAGAGGACCGATACAGACAAATGTCACTTTTTCCCTGGCTTCCGAAAGTGTCTTGCGCATGTATTCAATGGCATGCATTCCGGTCGGCCTGAGCGGACTCTCAGCTAAGACAGGTCCGTCCATGCCGCTTTCCCCGTGCGCTGCCGGCTGGACTTCCAGCGGGCGGATCAATGGAGAATCGTATCCCATGGAAACCGGATAGTTCCATCCGAAATACGATTGCACTTTCAGAAGATTGTTGGTAACTTTCGGGAGAGTCTGATTTCCTGCCACCGTTGTGAAACCGAGCAGGTTCAGCTCTTTGTTATGTGCAACCGCGACCATGATGGCGATAATGTCATCATGGCCCGGATCACAGTCAATTATAATGTTTCTCATTGTTCGGCAACTTTACCCTGTTTTGTCCGGACTGTCTGGATCACTGCAAGAGCAACGATGACGAGGAGAACGGCAAAGTACGGAACGGCACCGATCAGGTCAACCGGTAATTTCCCGGCGAGGATGATAGAGATGGAACGGAAGACACCGAAGACCGCTGTCGCCAGCATCAGTATTCCGTAGGAACCGCTGGCAATTCCGTTCGCTGCAATACCCATCCAGCCTAAACCGGCCGCAATCCCGTTGGTATAGATCGGACTGTAGTTCATGGACAGATAGATTCCGCCTAAAGCAGCCAGAGTACCGGATAAGATCAGCGATAAGATCTGTAAGCGTTCCACGTTGATACCGGCTGTTCTTGCAGCATCGGCATTCAGTCCGCAGGAGCGCATCCGTAATCCCGTCGGTGTTTTATAGAGGAAGATGTACAGCAGGATTGCCGCAATCACAACCACATAGACAAGAATCAGATGTCCCGATAAGAGCTGTCCGAGAATCGGAATATCCTTGATGACGGGAATATCCCAGGTACCGAATGTCGGAGCAAACAGCTTGGCGCTGGTTCCCTTCTCCCCCGTAAACTGATAGAGGATAAAGGCAGCCAGAGAGCTCGAGAATGTATTTAAGGCAATACCGACCAAAGTGGCATTGGCGCCTAAACGCATCGAGAAGAAAGCAATTAATAATGCCATAAACACACCGGTCAAAACACCGATCAGTAAGCCTAAGAAGGCGCTCTTGGTCAGATAGGAGCCGATGATACCCATTAAGGCACCCATCGTCATGATACCTTCAATGGCGATGTTGCCGATTCCCGTGCTGGAAGCCACGAAGGAGCCTAAGGACGCAAAGAGAATCGGTGTGATCAGACGGATCACCCGTAACAGGAAGTCAATAGTGAATACGTTAGTCATTTTTCTCTAAGCCCTCCTTTAATAATTTCTTTTCACGGTATCTGCGCAGGAAGTACTGCGAAGAAACCAAGAGAACCACAATGCCTTCAACGATGGCAATGATCTCTGACGGAACGGAGTTGTCATTGAAGTACAGGACACTGGCACCCTCTTCCAGATAGCGGATGAAGAATGTCGCGAACATGATACCGATCGGATTGTTTCTGCCCAGCATGGCCAGTAAGCATCCGGTAAAGCCGATCCCGACAACGGAAATGGACGGCTGATAGAATGACATCTGTGTCAGAATGTGAATCGCACTTCCCATACCGGCTAAGGCACCGGCAATGAAGTTTGTGATCAAGGCAAGTCGGAAGGCGTTGATTCCGGAATAGTCCGCAAACGACGGGTTTGTTCCGGCAACGCGGATCTGATAGCCTAATTTTGTTTTCTTTAACATGATGTGCATCAGTAAGACCACGACGATCATGAGAATAAACATCGGACCGATGTGGTAATCCTTGATGATGTACTTTTTCAAAAGAGAAGCTGTCGGTAAGAAGCCAGGTGTACCGATCGTGGAAGTCGTTGTGGATAACAGATAATTCCGGACGACATGGACACTGAATGCCGTGTAAATGGAGTTCAGCATTAAGGAGATAACCAGTTCATTGGCTTCAAACTTTGCTTTCAGTACGGCAGGAATCAGCATAAGAAGACCGCCGACAAGAGCGCTGGCGATGATGGCAATCGCCGGATGCAGAATCGAGCTTGTCGTGATGGCATTGCATGCGACCGCCGAGCAGACAACACCGGTCAGAACGTAGATACCTTCAGCACCGAGGTTGAAGAAGCCGGCTTTGAATAACAGGCCGCAGGCCAGACCGGCAAAGGTATAGGTGATCATCTGTTCGAAGACGATACCCATATATCTCTTCTTGGTTAAGGCACCGATAAGAATCGTACGGAAGGCATTGATTGGATCGTCCGAGACAAACAGC
>Ga0256404_1013143_pt1 | contig 10563 bp, 9 predicted proteins | sample RumenRJG_01DNA_FD_185990 | JGI IMG/M metagenome (GOLD analysis project Ga0256404, IMG submission 185990) | Bovine rumen microbial communities from Lethbridge, Alberta, Canada - RJG_01 | ecosystem: Host-associated > Mammals > Digestive system > Stomach > Rumen | place: Canada: Alberta | collected...
TTCTCGCCCAAACCTCGCGATTTGAACCTTGGGAGTCGCTATGGGGTTCGTCGTTGGCTACGCCCCTTGTGGACTTTCACCACAGATTGACGGCATGCCCGTCATACCAAAAAAGGGGGGACTGCCGCCAGCGCGGCGCCCCCCCCTTGCGCATATCCGATGTGTTTCTCAGTCGAATGCTACACTGTCATATTTCCTGTAGACACCCTCTTCGCGCAGCTTGCGGGACGCCTGGCTCTGATAGGTCCCCTCCACGATGTTCTCGAAACCGTTCTTTTTGATGATCCCCCGCATATAGTCGACGTACGGACATCTGTCGTGATGCCGGTTGTCCGTCACCACGCAGCTGGCCAGATGGACCGCGACCTCCGATTTCTTGATATCCGTCAGCTTGCGCAGCTTCATTTCAAAGTGCTCCAGACGCGCCGCCACACAGCCGCCGTTGCAGCCGCCGCAGCTCATGGTCAGATACTTCGTGCCGTCGTTATAGCCTTCAAAGGCAGCCGACTTGCCAAAAAACGCTTCCGAGCACGCGAACCCGGAGCATCTCTTCATCGTGTTCTCGCATTGGATCACAACAACATATTTGATCGCTTTCTTATCCATACTCACTTCCTCCTTCACCATACGCCTCACACAACTTGCTAATTTGCCTCTATCCGTAAGTATTTTATCAGACTAAAGCGCCGTCGTAAAGTCCTTCGCCTGCAGGGATACTTCTACATCACCGCCCCGGATGATCTGCTGGCCGACCTCTTCAAATCCCATGGCTTTATGGAATCCGAAACTCGGTTCGTTGTAGACCGGCCGAATGTCCACCTCGGCCGTAACGACCGGTACGCCGGTCTCTTCCGCGTGCCGGAAGACGCTTTCGTAGAGGATCTTTCCCAAGCCGAGCCGCCGGAAATTCTCGTCGATCACGATCCGGTCGATGTACAGGAATTTCTCATACTGCCGGGAGAACCAGACATAATTCTCACTTCCGTAATCCGTTCCCTCCCGCATGACGATCATAAAGGCTGCCGGCTGTCCGTCCGCTTCCGCCACGCGAAACAGTTCCGCGGTCTGCAGGAAATAGTCGGCCTTTGCATCATCCATCGGCGAGAGGACTTCCACATCCTTTTCGTTGAGCGCGAGGATGTAGCCGAAGTCTTCGGGCTTTGCATCTCTGATCTGAACATCCATATTCGTTACCTTCGCTGCCGCAGCGCTACAGCTGCACCGGATCCCATCCGTAATCCTGGTACTGGGTCACCTCGAGACCGTTGGCCTCCACATAGTTTTTGATAGTCTCTGTTCTGAGCGCGTTTCTGGCTTCATCGTCTCCGTCGGCCTTTACGAACGCGTCGTATTTGTCACCGAAGATCTTCTTCGCGGTCGGCTCGTAGTTGCTGCCGTCTCCCACCTGATCGAAGCTTTCCACCTTGTAGGACTCGCCGTCCTTCACAAGATGCATCTTCCCGGGATAGCTTCCGCCCGACTGGCACGCGAGGGTATCCCCTTCGATCGTGTAGTTGTCGATCTCGAACAGACCCGCCACATCAGCGCTGCCGTCTTCGTTGTCAACTCTGTCTATGACGGTCACGACCGGGATGCTGACCATGCCTTCCTCCAGTTCATACTCCTTGGAGATCTCCGTAGCCATATACTCGTACACGGCGCCTTCGACCGGATCCTCTCCCATGTATCCGTATTCGCCCCAGGACTGCGCCGGCGCGGCGGTTTCTTCCTGTGCCGCTTCCGTCGTCTGTTCTTCCGGCTGCGCTTCCTCCTCGCTTCCGCCACAGGCGGTCAGCCCCATGCAGGAAACCGCGAACACCGCGCTCAGCAATAATACACCGATCTTCTTCATTGTTACCTTTTTCATCTCTTCTCTCCTGTTGATTCAAATACACATTCTATGTATATTTCACTCTACCACAAATCCCCTTCATGCAAAAGCCTAAAGCGCTATGTTACAAGCCTTGTGTTATAATAAAAACAGTTTGACAACTTAGGAGACCCATTATGGAACTGTTTGAACTCATACTGATACTGTTGGCCTGCGTCATGGCCTCCTCTGTGATCGATCAGTTTATTCGGCACTTATCCCTGCCGCTTTTGCAGATCGGCGTCGGGCTGATCATTGCGCTGATCCTCCCCCGTCTGGCAACTGTCCACATCGAGGCGGAGCTGTTTTTGATGCTGTTTATCGCACCGCTCCTGTACCGGGATTCCCGGGAGGTCAGCATACGCTCCTTATGGAACAACCGCTGGTCCATCCTGTCGATGGCCATCGCGCTGGTCATCGCGAGCGTGCTGGCGGCCGGCTTTATCCTGCACGTGATCGTCCCATCCATCCCGCTGGCTGCAGCCTTTGCCTGCGCGGCGGCACTGGGTCCGACGGACGCGGCGGCTGTGGCTTCCATGAGTTCCACGGTGAACCTGACTGAGCGGCAGTCCATCCTGCTGTCCGGTGAGGCGCTGATCAACGACGCTTCCGGCGTCGTCTCCTTTCAGTTCGCCATCGCGGCCGCTGTGACCGGCGTGTTCTCCGCCGGAGCGGCGCTGGCCCAGTTCGCAATTCTGTTCTTTGGCGGCATCGTTGTGGGCGCAATCTGCGGATACATCCTGAAGCTGATCATACGGTTGCTCCGCCAAAGGGGATTTCTGAACGTTACGACCCATGTGATCTTAGAGGTGTTCACACCCTTTGTGCTGTTTCTGTTCGCGGAGGAACTTCATGTCAGCGGCATCCTGGCGGTCGTGGCGGCCGGCCTGGTGATGCAGGAGCCGAGCCTGAATATCAAGTCAGCCCAGCTGGCGCGTCAGGAAATGGTCGCTAACAGTTTCTGGGAGGTCATCATCTTCCTGATCAACGGCATCCTCTTCGTGATGCTGGGCATGCAGCTGCCGAAGGTCATGGAAGCGGGCAACATGGAAGGGCTTTCGCCCGCGATCGTCATCGGCGCCGTGCTGGCCGTCACCTTGGTGATCATAGCCATCCGCTTCCTGTGGGTCAGCGGTCTGGAACTGGTGCACCGGGATCCGGAAACGGGAGAACGCGGCAGCGCGCATTTCGCGGCGACCGTGCTGCGGTCCCTAGTTACGACCATCGCCGGACCGAAAGGCGCGGTGACCCTTTCGATCATCATGACCATTCCGCTGACGATGGAGGACGGAACGCCTTTCGCGCAGCGGGATCTGATCATCTTCATCACATCCGGCGTCATTCTCTGCACCCTGCTTCTGGCGAACTTCGTCCTGCCTTTGCTGGCGCCGATCGAACACGATGAAAACGAGGCCGCCGAGCTGGCGCGCGCCCGCACGCGGGTACTGGAGAAAACCGTCCGGGAGATCCGGGATGTGCTGGACGAATATCCCGACGCGGATTTCACACCGGCGCTGCGGATCACCCTTATGCGTTACCGTGTCCGGCTGATGCGGGAACGCCTGTCCAGGGAACAGTGCGGGGCGCAGCTGGGACAGGTCATCCAGGAAGTCCTGCACGTGCAGCAGGCGCGGGCCGACGAGATCCAGCGGGGATCCTGGCACATTCCGGAATCGCAGCGCCTGTCCTACTACTCCATCCTGCCGATGATCCGGGAATCCGTCGGATACTTTGCCGGCGCAGAGAAAGTGGGCTCCCGCTTCGAGACGCGCAAGGGCAGAATGCTCATGCGCCTGGCCGGGCTCAATAAGAACATCGCCGACTTTGAGGACGAAAAGCAGGCCCGCGTCTATTACGATACGGTGATCTTCGCCCTGGACCTGGAGTATACAGCCATCCGTTATCTGCAGAACGTGAAAGCCGGCGATGATCCTCAGCGCAGCCGGATCGCGGACGTCCTCCTGGAGGAGCATGAAGCGGCGCTGCAGTCTTTGTGGGGACGGATCAATTACGGACAGGAAACCAAGCTCGAGGAAGTGGATGAATTCATCCATGGAATGCATGAGAACCTGCCGGATGGCATGAAAAACAACACGATGGAACAGTTCCGCAAGGCGTGGCACTTCCACGACGAGGCGGACGCCAACGCGATGCAGATCGAGCTGGACAAGATACGGGAATGCCGCCTGGAAGGTTCCATCTCCGCCCAGGCCGCGAAGGCCCTGCGTGAAGAAGTGTACCTGATGCAGACGGCACTGCTTTAGCGGACATCCCGCAGACAGCCGGCGGACAGGCTACAGCATGACGTCGCTTTCGCGCTTGCTTTCTTCCAACTTTTCTATCATTTTCTTCATCGGCTTATGCAAAAGCAGTCCGATCGCGGCTGCAACCAGTCCGCAGAGGATCAGCGCGCCGAGGCGGCGGATATACGTCCCTTCGTACATGCCGCCAATACATTCCCGCATCGCGTCCATCGCGTAATGGAACGGCATGAACGGGTACATGACGCGGAAGACCGGCGGCAGGACTTCCATCGGGAAGGTGCCCCCTCCTCCTGCGACCTGTATGATCATCATGACCACTCCGATAGCCAATCCGACGTTTTCAAACGCGAAGACAAAGGAGTAGACGATCAGTGTGAACACGACGCTGTTCACGCACGCCGCGAGAATAAACAGCAACGGGTGGATGCACTGGATGCCCACATACAGCAGTTCTCCCAGAGACACCAGCAGCGCCTGCGCCAGCCCGATCATCATGAACAGACGGTATCTTCCGAGGAACCGCTGACCCAGCCGGACGTTTTCCAGCCCTTCACGCTCCTTTATCTGCACGCGGATCATGACCGCCGCGAACATCGCGCCGATCCACTGGGCGATAATCGTGTAGAACGGCGCCATGACCGATCCGTAATTATCGATCGGATAGATCTGTTCGTTCTTCATCTTGATCGGCGTCGCCATGCTTTCCGCGATCACTTCCGCGTCATTGGTCATCAGATGATTGACATCCTGCAGAATATCGCTGTCCGAGAACCGGTCAAACAGCTCCGCCAGATTCCGGCATCCGTTCTGCAGCGAAAGCAGTGTCGCCGCGGTTCCGTCAAACCCGTCCTCCAGCGTTTCGAGAGAACTGTCCGACTTCTCCAGCGCGTCCTCCAGAAGCTCCATGTCACCATAAATACCGGACAGCGCCCCGCGGGTCTTGGCGATCGCCTTTCTGGCGTCGCTGACTGCCTGGTTGAGTTTCGTATCCAGTTCATTATCCACATCGGCGTTGATCTTCACGATCGACTGATTCGCGAATTCGACATCGGTCAGGATCTCGTCGATGTACCCTTGTATGCTCGCCCAGTTGGACGCATCCGCTGTCTCGAATTTATCCAATCTGTCCTGTATGTGCGCGAGCTTTTCGGAGATCCTGGCAAATCGTGACGACAGTCCGGTCAGCCCCATGTCCTTCAGCTTTTTCGCGATCTTGTCTGTGGACTGTTTCATATCGCTGACGGTCGTCTTGTATTTACCCAGTTTGTTCTGCACGAAGGAATTGTATTTTCCCATGTCGTCCCGGACGGCGGACAGATCGCTGTCGATCTTCGTCAGATCCTTTGACAGCAGGCTCGTCAGCTCATCGATCACCTCCTCGACTGAGGTGGTATCGATTTTTTCCGGGATCCTGGATTCCTCCGCTTCCAGAAACTGCTCACCCAGATCGAGGGTGCTTTCGGAACTGCCCATCAGGTCATCGGAAGCCTGCAGCAGATCCTCCGCGGCCTCTGAAAGACCTGCAAAGGCCTGCACCATGGCAATGCTGCTCTCAAGATCCGCGCTCAGATCGGTCATCGTATCACTCAGATCGCTGAACGCATCCTGCGGATCCAGTCCCGCCGCTTCCGCGGCGTTCGCCGCCTCCGTAATATAGCTGCCGAGGGTATCCACAAAGGTATCGTCGATTTCCTCTTTCAGCGTATCCCGGACTTTGTCCGCGATTTTCGGCGCGATGGCGTTTGTTTTCTCGTTTTCATAGAACAGGATCTTCGGATGCTCCATAGTTCCTGTGGTAAAGCTCATGATCTGATCGCTGAAATCCTCCGGAACGACGACCGCGGCGTAATAGTCTCCCGCGCGGACCGCTTCGACCGCTTTGTCCGGATCCCTGAGGATCGTCCATCCGATCATGTCGTTTCCGTTCACCGCGTCGATGAATTTCTCACCGACGTTGATCTCCAGGCCGAGCATCTCGGACCCTTCATCGCAGTTCACCACAGCGACGGGGACCTTGCCGGTCGATTCTGGCTCGAAAGGATCCCAGTTGGATAAGATGTTGAGCCACGCGAAAAGACAGGGAACCACGACGATTCCCATGAGGATCACGAGGGCGACCACACTGGCCGTCAGGCGCCGGAAGTCATGGACGATGATGTTCAAGATGTTTCTCATGCGTCCCCTCCTTCCGTTGCGTCGGCTTTTGCGTCGTCTTCTGCATCGTCTTCGTCATCGAACGCGAACTGGTGCAGCTTATGGTCTACGTACTCGACGCTGACCAGATACACGGAAACCGCGAACATACAGATGACCCAGATCACCAGGAACACGATTTTATCGCTGTCCGTCATCCAGCGTATGAGGCCCAGAACGACCGGCAGCACAATCAGAACGATCCCGCTGGCTTTGACACGTTTCTTCTTTTTTTCATGCACCTTCTGCGCGTATGAGGTGAGGTCATGGTAACGGTTGTCTTGCTTTTGCTCCATTACAACACCTCCGTTTCTCTCATTTTATCGTACATATACTGCTTCACGCCCGCGAATGGTCTTCTGAGCAGCAGACCGACCGCGACAGAAGCCAGGAAGAACAGCATCAGCTCGGCAAGATAGATCACGAAGTCATGCTGATACAGTCCGCAGATCGCCTCGCGCATTGAATTGATCGCGTACGGGAACGGGAAGAACAGGTATATCTTGCTGAAGATATCCGGCAGGATCTCGATCGGGAACGTGCCGCTGGATCCGGCAATCTGTATCATCATGATCACGATGACCGCCGCTCTGCCGATGTCTCCGAAGACAAGGGTCAGGGTGTAGATCAAAATTACGAATACCATACTGGTCACAGAGGCTGCCAGCCACATGAGCCATGGATGGACCGGGCTGCAGTGCAGCAGGAAAATATCCCCCGCAACGACAACCGCTGCCTGTATCTGTCCGATCAGGAAGAAGATCAGATACCGTCCGAAGTACCCCTGGGCTTCCGTAAGATCCGGGTACTTTCTGCGGTCTACATTGCAGTTCATCAGTGTGACCAGCATAACGCCGCCGACCCACAGGGCGATGATCGAATAGAACGGAGTCATCGCGGCGCCGTAGGAAACCGGCTTGAAGAACTGTTCTGTTTCTACTTCTACGAAATCTGTGAAGAACTCGCCGTACATCCGGGCGTCATTGCCCAGAAGATTCGTGAGCACGTCCGCCTTGTCCGAATCATCCGCGTTCTCCACCTGGGCGATGATATCGGTAAGCTTACCTTCCAGCGGACCGAGCACCGCCTGCAGACTGGAAAGCGAAGAGTCAAGACTTTCAACGGTCGATCCGGCGCTCTTCAGCACGGGATCGATATCGTCCAGAATACCGTCGACCGACTTCAGCATCGGTTTGGTCCGTTCGAGGGCCTTGCGGATGTCCGTCATCATCAGCTTCAGACTCGGGACCAGGTTCTCCTCGAGCATCTGTTTGAGCGTCTCAAGATCTGAGGTGATCGCCAGGGAATCCGGTTCTTTCTGCAGAAGGGTCTTGATGTCCCCTGCCTGTTTGATCATGACATCCAACTCATCGGCTGCCGCCCGGCCGGCCGTTGTCTGCGGCTTCTCCGGAAGCATTCCCCGCAGATCCTGCAGGACGGTCAGGATGCGGTCCGTGTCCTCCAGCGCTTTTTCCTTCAGCTTCTGTTTCGTTGCTTCGTCAACCGGACCCTGCAGAGAGTTCACGGTCTTTTTCAGGTCGCTGATGAGCGTCTTGATCTCTGCGGCACTATCGTCGATGGACTTTGACACATCCTCGGCGGTCGTCTTGGCGTCATCGATCTTCGCCTTCGCCTTGGCGATATCCGAGCTGCCGTCCTTTCTGGCCTTCTTGAGATTTTTGCGCGCGTTCTTCAAGGACTTGGTCACGTCCCCTTCCGTAGATCTCAGCTGGCTGATGGAACCGTTGAAATCGTGGATGGCGTCTCTGGTGCTGGTCAGCTGCGCCAGCGCCGTTTCCACCTCTTCGTCCGCATCCACCTCGTCGGCCGCGTCCCCGGCGTCGCCGAAGTACTCGGTCAGCATGGTTTTGAGGTACTCGGAATTGATGTCCGCGAGCAGATTCTCGGAGATGGCGTCGGTCATTTTGATGGCGGGCGCGTTTTTCTTCACGTTGGTATAGTAGGTGATCCTCGCCTGCCGGTCGCCGATCGCCTCCTCAAAATGATGCATGTCATAGGTAAATCCATCCTCAAAAATGATGGCCGCATAAAACCTGCCGGAGCGGACGCCTTCGATGGCTTCCTCCGGGTCGTCCAGCGGTGTGTACGCGATGTCCTCATCATCCTTGACATCCGCGATGACCTCTTCCGCGTTGTTGATATGGGTTCCGTCTTTCTGTTCGATCCCGCTGTCTCTTGAGGCCAGAGCGACCGGCAGATTGCCGGTATTGACATAGGGGTCCCAGTTCCCGTAGATATTGATCCAAGCATAAAGAGACGGCATCGTACCCAGAGCGATCACGACGATGAGCACCAAAATGTACTTCACGATCGCGCGTATGTCATTCTTTAAAATATCGAATATCGTTTTCATTTACCGTTCTTTCTATTTGCCGTTTTTTCTCCTGTTGTTTCGTCTCGATGCCGCCGACAAAAATATATAGTTATTTTAACACATATGGCTGTTGAATAACATAAAAACAACAGCCGGCAGGTTCTGCCTGCCGGCCGCGAAACGATTTCCGGTTTCTATTACGATCTTTGCTGATCGATCAGTGAGAAGACTTCCTCGATGATACGCATGACCGCCCACGCGGTAATATCATTGGAGTCGAGCGGCGGCGCCATCTCGACGATATCCATATCCGTTACCGGAAGAGTCTTGATGATGTGTCTGACGAATTCGATCAGTTCCCGGGAGGTCAGTCCGCCGGATACCGGCGTTCCTACCGCCGGGGCAAATGCCGGGTCGAGAACCGCGATATCCAGTGTGAAGTAGATCGCGTCGTATCCCTTGAACTTGTTTTCGATCATTCTGCAGCATTCCGCAAATCCGCGATGGAACATCTCCGTTGCGGACATCACCGTCATGCTTCTCTTTCTCCTTATCAGCTCGACTTCCTCTGCCTCTGCCGCACGGATGCCCAGGAAGAGGATGTCCTCCGGTTCCACGATGTCATCCAGCGCGCGCTTGGCGGTGTTCGCGTGCGACCAGATCTTGCCGTCATAGCAGTCGCACAGTTCCGGGTGCGAATCGAAGTGGATGATGCCGATCTTCTCTCCCACATGTCTGCGTTTGAACGCCTTCTGGATCGGAATCGTGACGGAATGGTCCCCGCCGAGGAACAAATTGAAGTTTTCGTAGCTCATGACGCGGTATGCTTCTTTTTCGACTCGTTCGAAGCTCTCTCCCCATGTGCCTCTCATATCGACATCGCCGAAATCATAAACCAACGGCTCCGCATCTAACACGTGCCAGTCGTCGGTAGCGCTCGGCATGAACTTTGCCGCGAATTCCCTGATTTTGGCAGGGCCCTTCGCTGCTCCCGGTTCCTGTGTCTGACCTCCGTCAAACGGAATTCCGAGAACCGAGACCTTCGCCTCCTCCGGCGAGATCGCCGTTATATCAAGCCATGAATACATCTCTTTCCTCCTTATTTGTCACTGTTTCTCCCGATGATACGAGTCCTTCTTCTATCCGGACCCTTATCCCACTCAATGGCGTCAGTATATATTACCATATTTTCTTTTACGTCGACAAATCCGCCGGCAGCAGAAGCAATCTTCCATTCGTCCGGTGCTGCTCCCAGCTCCCGGATCCACAGTTCTCCTGCGTCAAGGATCTTGCAGGTCCAGGAATGCTTGGCCATGAACCCTTCCTTGCCGGCTTGTGTTGTAATGATGACTTCTTCTACCTCGCCGCTGTAAAATTTCTTGGATGGCGTTACGACATCCAGCCAAAAGCTTTTATTTGCCATATCCTTATCCTTTATGCGCTCTTGCTTTTGCTCTTCTCGTATTTCTCGACGACTTCGTCGATGCTGCCTGCGAACAGGAACATCTGCTCCGGAATGTCGTCGTGCTGTCCTTCCAGGATCTCCTTGAAGCTGCGGACCGTCTCCTTGATCGGCACGTACTTGCCTTCCATGCCGGTGAACTGCTCCGCTACGCTGAACGGCTGCGACAGGAAACGCTGGATCTTACGGGCGCGGTTTACGATGAGCTTGTCGTCGTCACCCAGCTCGTCCATACCCAGGATCGCGATGATGTCCTGCAGCTCCTTGTATCTCTGCAGCACTTCCTGCACGCCGCGGGCCGTGTTGTAGTGTTCTTCGCCCAGGATCAGCGGATCCATGATCCTCGAAGTGGACTCCAGCGGGTCTACCGCCGGGTAGATGCCCAGCTCGGTGATCGCTCTGGACAGTACTGTCGTCGCGTCCAGGTGAGCGAAGGTCG
>Ga0256404_1013148_pt1 | contig 10560 bp, 5 predicted proteins | sample RumenRJG_01DNA_FD_185990 | JGI IMG/M metagenome (GOLD analysis project Ga0256404, IMG submission 185990) | Bovine rumen microbial communities from Lethbridge, Alberta, Canada - RJG_01 | ecosystem: Host-associated > Mammals > Digestive system > Stomach > Rumen | place: Canada: Alberta | collected...
GAGAGCAACGTCCACAAGACCCGCCCGAACAGCATCGCCATCCAGCTGCTGCGCAACGGCGTGCAGATCAACGAGGCGTACATGTCCGGCAGCGGCGACACCTGGAGCTACACCTTCCCGAACCTGCCCGCGGTGGACGAGTACGGCGCGCCCTACAACTACGCCGCCAGCGAGACCCCCGTGGAGGGCTATAAGACCACGCTCAGCGGCACCACTATCACCAACGATCTGATTCCCGTGCCGCCGTCGGCCTACACCCGCTTCAGCGGCGTCAAGACCTGGAAGGATGGCGACAACGCCAACGGCGAGCGCCCCAGCCACATCATCGTGCGCCTGATGCGCGACAACGTGGAATACGCCCGCCGAACCGTCACCGCCGAGACCAACTGGCAGTACAGCTTCGAGAACGTGCCCGTGGACGACGGCTACGGCAACATCTACAACTACACCATCCGCGAGGAAGCGGTCAACGGCTACTTCGCCCGCTTCGACGGCTTCGACATCACCAACTCCCAGCTGCCCCGGCGCGTCGTGCTTGAGCCCGGTGAGACCGTGGAGGAGGGCGTCGAGTACGAGACCTTCCGTGACACAGGTACTCCGCTGGCTGGCTTCCCCGGCCTGGGCGAGGGCGAACTGGAAGAATTGATGGAGCTGTTCGACTACGGCATGCCGCTGTGGGGCGAGCCCATGAAGACCGGCGACGAGCTGCCGCTGTATCCCATCATCTTCGGCGGCGTCGGCGTCCTCGCGCTGGCGGCCCTGGCGCTGCTCACCGCGATGAACAAGCGCAAGAAGCAGGGCGCGTGATCCCATAATCCAACCTAAAAGGCTGCCGCGCCGGTCACCGGCGCGGCAGCGTGGCAGAAAGGAACTTTGACCGGGCATGAAATGGCTGAGGATACTGCTGATATTGGTGGCCGTGGTGAGCATCGGCGTTGCGGTGTCCTACCCCATCCGCTATAAGGTGGAGCTGGACACGGTCAGCGAGGAGCTGGAATCCCTGGCCGACATCCGCAAGCGGGCCATGCGCGAGGCCGACATCGAGACTGTGACGCAGGTCCCCGTCGCCTCCGACGCGCCCCTGCCCACCCAGCCGCCGCTGACCGAGGCCCCGCCCGAGCTGACGGAGGCCCCGGAGGTCACCGAAATCCCGGAGATCACCCGGACCCCGGAAGACACTGAAATCCCGGAGAACACCGAAAGCCCGGAGGCCACCGCGGTCCCCGAAATCACCGAAGCCCCGGAGGCCACCGAAATCACGGAAGCCAGCGAGGTCCCGGAGGATACCGCGGCCCCGGAGATGACGCAGGCTTCGGCGCAAACGCAGGCGCCCGCTGAAACCGGCACCGCGCCTACGGGCACGGCAGCGCCCCCGTCGGGGTCCGCCGCGCCGACGGAGGCCGCGAATACGGACACACCCGCCCCGTCCGACAGCCCCACGCCCACGCCGGGCATCATGGACCTGATCATCAACGATCCCGACATCCCGACGCCCACCCCGGTGCCCACCTTCACCCCCAAGCCGACCCCGTCGCCCACGCCGTCGCCCACGCCCAACCGCAAGCTGCGGGACGACGCGGACACCTACCGGGACAAGGAGAAGGTGAAGCTGGACGAGGACAAGATCCTGCCCGAGCTGAAGGAGATCTACGCGCTGAACCACGACCTGGTGGGCTGGCTGTACATCGACGGCACCAACATCGACTACCCCGTGGTGCAGCACTGGAACCGGGAATACTACCTGCGGCGGGACTTCTACGGCAAGGACAACGCCAACGGCCAGATCATACTGGACACGGGCTGCGATCCCTACACCCCCAGCTACAACCTGGTCATCAGCGGCCACCACATGAACAGCGGGGCCATGTTCGGCAAGCTCCAGCAGTACAAGGACGCGGAGTTCTGGCGGGCCCACAAGGTCGTGGAGTTCGACACGCTGATGGAGCGCAAGCGCTACGTGGTGTTCGCGGCCTTCTACTCCGCGGACTACGATGAGAACGAAGAGGGCTTCCGCTACAGCGTCAACATCCAGTACAAGCGGGACGCGGACGAGTGGCTGAAGGAAATCCACGCCTATCAGATTTACTACACCGGCATCGAAGCAGAGTTCGGCGACGAATTCATCACCCTGACGACCTGTGACCATTCGCGGCGCGACGACGGACGATTTGTCGTGGTGGCGCGGCGCATTCGGGAAGGAGAGACAATCGTATGAAGAAGCTGATCGCATTGGTTCTGGCGGCCCTGCTGACCCTGGGGGGCGTCTGCCTGGCGGCGGAGTGGCCCGAGGGGTGCAGCCCCTCCCAGCCCTACTCCAAGCTCAAGGCGGTGGATCTTACCCGGACCATGGGCTACATCATGCTCTATCCCCGCACGAACCTGACCGTGGAGAAGTTCTGCGACGTGCTGGAGATGTACCTGCCCCGCGTGGACCTGGCCCGCGGAACCGGCATGCTGCATCTGTATGAGAAGGTCCCGGGTTCTGCCGAGCCGCAGGAGGTCTGCTACGTCAACTTCGCCAATGCCGACAGCGTGGAGTTCCGTCCCCTGAGCGAGACGGAACTGAAGGGCCTGATGTGGGGCAGCGGCACCTGCGTGGAGATTCACCTGCCCAAGAGCCTGGAGTTCGGCGCGCAGCAGCACAGCTACTTCGTGCTCATGGACGAGGGCTGCTTCACCGCCGCAAGCGGCACCGTCAAGTCGATCAGCATCACCGCCGACAACGCCTGGAACCCCGTCATCGGCGGCGCATACGGCGTCAGCGGCCTGTACTATCTGGACGCGCCCTATCAGCCCAAGCCGATGGGCACCGCCGAGCCTGAGATGGCCGCCGACGCGGGCGTGACCAACATGTATGCCGACACCCAGCCTCAGGTCGAGACCGCGACCCAGCCCCAGGTGGTCGTCCAGCCCATCGAGGAGGCGCCCGTGGTCAACAACGCCCTGAACAACGGCTACCAGCCCGAGGTCGTGGGCATGGACGGCGAGATCGTCGAGTCCGCCGACGGCATGTTCGGCGATGGCGGCGACGGCGGCTTCCTGGGCGCCGACGACGGCGCGGCCGGCGGCTTCCTGGGCGCTGCGGACAGCGCGCCCGCCGCGGACGACACCGCCTCCGCGGGCGGCTTCCTGGGCGCTGACGCGGCGGCTCCCGTGATCCAGGCGCCCGCGCCCACCGCGGCTCCCGCGATGCCCGTGGCGTCTCCCGCGACCTACGTGACCAAGCCCAACGCCGGCGACATCGTCACCTTCGACCTCATCATGGGCGGCGACGCCGTGGTGGCCGTGCTGTTCAGCGAGAACGGCTCCGTCGAGTTCAACGAGGTGGAGTACACCCAGACCGCCCACGTCACCGGCACCGTGGTGAGCGACGAGGTCCAGTGGGGCGTGGTATTCCTCAACGACGAATCCGACATCATCAATTCCTTCCACATCGGACGGGGTTGACAAAAACGGGAGCCGCTTCCTAAGGGGAGCGGCTCCCGTTTTCAGGCAACAGGGAACAGGCAACAGGCAACAGGCAACAGGGAACAGGGAACAGGCATCAGGCATTAGGCATTGGTGGAGCTGCGGGGGTATCCGGTTGCGTATAAAGACAATCATTGGCGGACGCGCAGACAGCGCCAGAAGCGACAGCCTCCGTCGCCATCCCGACTAATGCCTGATGCCTGATGCCTGTTGCCTGTTGCCTGTTGCCTGTACGCATTCCCAATGTGAATTGTGTGAAAACTCCCTGCAAACCGCTTGACAATCCCGGGAAAATGGGATACACTTTACCCAGCTAAAACATAGCGACAAATGCGATGAAGGCATTATGTCCCCTGGGGACCACTACAGAGAGCCGGCGGCTGCTGCGAGCCGGTGTGGGAGCGGGCGGGCAGTCTCGTGTCTGAGCAGACCTCCTGAAAGCGCTGCGAAGTAGGGAGGTACGGCAGCCCCGTTATCATGGCTAAGCGCTTGCTGGAGCGCTGACGAGCGGCCGCGCATGCGGCAATCCGGGTGGTACCGCGATCAGATGTGATATCTTGTCGTCCCGGACGTCTGAATGACAACATTCGGACGTCCGGGATTTTTTTCGACCCGGGACACGAACGAACTTTCTGCATAGGAGTGACAAAATGAAGACCATCAAGATCATCGACATGACGCTGTGCGCCTGCGCGGCCCTTCGCGGCAGCGCGCTGACCTTCAAGGAGAAGCTGGAGATCGCCCGGACGCTGGACCGGCTGAAGGCGGATGCCATCGAGCTCGCCCCCATCGCGGGAGGCAAGGCCGACCAGCTGGCCAACAAGACCATCGCCGCCACGGTGTCGGCGACGCTGTCGGCCCAGGTGGACATCGCCGCCGGGAACGTGGACGAGACGTGGGAGAGCATGCGCAACGCCCGCTATCCCCAGCTGAACCTGCTGGCCCCGGTGTCTCCCGTGCAGATGGAATATACCTGTCACAAGAAGGCTCCCGCCATGCTGGAGGCCATCAAGACCCAGGTGGAGCGCTGCCGCTTCCACTGTGAAAACGTGGAGTTTACCGCCGTGGACGCCACCCGCGCCGAGCCCGCCTTCCTGCGCCAGGCCGTGGCCGCCGCCATCGGGGCGGGGGCGAACCGGGTGACGCTGTGCGACACCTCCGGGGTGATGCTGCCGGACGAGTTCGGCGCCTTCGTGGCCGGACTGATCGCCGATGTGCCCGAGCTGGCCCAGGCCGAGCTGTACGCCCAGCCCTCCGACCAGATGGGCATGGCGCTGGCCTGCGCCGCTGCCGCCGTCAAGGCCGGTGCGTCGGGCGTGAAGTGCACCGCCGTGCCCGCGGGCTATCCCACCCTCGAGCTGGTGGCCCGCTTCGCCCAGACCAAGGGCGCGGACCTGGACATCGCCGTGGGTCTGCGCACCACCGAGCTCAACCGCGCCGTGAAGCAGCTCGCCTGGCTGCTGGACACCTCCAGGGAGGAGACCTCGCCCATCGGCAACGTGGGCATCGGCGAGACCGCCAATGTGACCCTGGACGTCAACGACGAGATCGGCGAGGTGATCAAGGTGGTCCGCCAGCTGGGCTACGAGCTCTCCGATGAGGACAACGCCAAGGTCTACGAGGCCTTCCGCCGGGTCGCCACCCGCAAGCACTTCGTGGGCACCAAGGAGCTGGACGCCATCGTGGCCTCCACCGCCCTCCAGGTCCCCAGCACCTATCACATCGAAAACTACGTCATCAACTCCGGCAACGTCATCACCGCCACCGCCAACATCCTTTTGGACCGCAACGGCGAAAAGCTGCGGGGCGTGGGCGTGGGCGACGGCCCCATCGACGCCGCCTTCCTGGCCATCGAGCAGATCATCGGCCACCACTACGAGCTGGACGACTTCCAGATCCAGACCGTCACCGAGGGTCGCGACGCCATGGGCAGCGCCCTGGTCAAGCTCCGCGCCGACGGCCGCGTCTATTCCGGCAATGGCATCTCCACGGATATCATCGGCGCGTCGATAAGGGCTTACATCTCGGCGCTGAACAAGATCGTGTATGAGGAAGCGTAAGTAGAAGTTTAGGGAACAGGGAACAGGCAACAGGGAACAGGAATAGCTGCTGCCGCGAACTCTGTAGGGGCGCCGCCCCTACGCAGCCGGGCTGTTTCAATTCCTAATTCCCAATTCCTAATTGTTCTGCCAGATTCCCCTCTATCTATAAAGCTATGACTTTCATCCGGAGGAATATATGAAGCTATCCTACTCCATTCAATACTGGACCAACATGGACTGGAACGCCATTCGTCAGGCGGCGCTGGACGCGAAGCTCCAGGGCATCGAACTGTACGACATCGACGGGCCGATGTTCCAGGGCAAGGCCAGCCCCACAAACCCGGAGCTGGCGGCGGCCACCCGGCGGGGGCTTGTGAACCAGGGCCTCTCCATCCCCTGCGTCGACACCGTGGGCGACTTCACGGACCCGGGCTTCGAGCGGGAGCTTGCGGAGTGCGTGGAGACGGCGGTGAACCTGGGCGTGGAGTACGTGGGCGTCCACACCAGCTGCGACACCCAGGCCGCCTGCGCCGAGCGCATGGCGGTGCTGCTGAAGGCGCTGGGGGAGAAGCCCGTGACGCTGCTGATCGAGACCACCGGGGCCTACGCCGACACCGCCCGGCTGCGCGACCTGCTGAACCGCTTCGCCGACGACCGGCTGGCGGCGCTGTGGGACATGCACGCCACCTGCCTCACCGGGGGCGAGGACGCCGAGACCACCATTACCAACCTGGGCGCCTACGTGCGCCACGTCCATCTCCACGACTATCGCCGGGAGCAGGGCCGCGCCGTGCCGGAGCTGGCGGGCGAGGGCGACCTGCCCATGAAGGACCTGATGAACGCCCTGCGGTCGGTAAACTACGACGGCTTCATCTCCCTGCAGTGGAATCCCCATTGGATCGAGGAGCTGTCCGACATCGAGATCATACTGACCCACTACGTCTCCTGCATGGGCCGGTTCGAGTCCACGCGCTTGAACCGCAAGCAGCTCTACTGGAACAACCGCCACACCGGCGTCTATCCCTGGAAGAAGGAGACGCTGATCGAAAAGACCTTCCCCCAGGTGCTGGACACCATGGTGGAGGAGTTCCCGGACCAGCTGGCGGTGAAGTTCACCACCCTGGACTACACCCGCACCTATTCCCAGTTCCGGGACGACGTGGACGAGTTCGCCCGGGCGCTGGTGGCGCTGGGAGTGAAGGCGGGCAGCAAGGTCACCATCTGGGCCACCAACGTGCCCCAGTGGTATCTGACCTTCTGGGCCGCCACCAAGATCGGCGCGGTGCTGGTGACCATGAACACCGCCTACAAGATCCACGAGGCCGAGTATCTGCTCAGGCAGTCCGATACCCACACCCTGGTGATGATCGAGGGCTATCGGGATTCCAACTACCGGGAGATCGTCAACGAGCTGTGCCCGGAGCTGAAGGACACCCCGTCGGGCCAGCGGCTGCACGCCAAGCGCCTGCCCTTTTTGCGCAACGTCATCACCGTGGGCTTCCGCATGCCCGGCGCGATGACCTGGGAGGAGTCCCTGGAGTACGCCGACCGCACGCCCGCCGAGGAGATCCGCCGCATGGCCGCCGCCGTGGACGTCAACGACGTGTGCAACATGCAGTACACCTCCGGCACCACCGGCTTCCCCAAGGGCGTCATGCTGACCCACTACAACATCGTCAACGACGGCAAGATGATCGGCGACGGCATGGATTTGTCCACCGCGGACCGCATGATGATCCAGGTGCCCATGTTCCACTGCTTCGGCATGGTGCTGGCCATGACCGCCACCATGACCCACGGCGGCACGATCCTGCCGATACCGTACTTCTCCCCGAAATCCTCCCTGGCCTGCATCCACAACGAGCACATCACCGCCTTCCACGGCGTGCCGACCATGTTCATCGCCATGCTGGCCCATGAGGACTTCCCCAAGACGGATTTCTCCCACATGCGCACCGGCATCATGGCCGGCAGCCCGTGTCCCATCGCCGTGATGCGGGACGTGGTGGAGAAGATGCACATGCCCGAGATCGTCATCGTCTACGGCCAGACCGAGGCCTCTCCCGGCTGCACCATGTCCAAGACCACCGACCCGCTGGAGGTGCGCGTGGCAACCGTGGGCTCGGCCTTCCCCGAGGTCGAGTGCAAGATCGTGGACCCCGAGACCGGCGAGGATTGCCCCGACGAGGTCATCGGCGAGTTCGTGGCCCGCGGCTACAACATCATGAAGGGCTACTACAAGATGCCCAAGGCCACCGCCTCCGCCATCGACAAAGACGGCTGGCTTCACACCGGCGACCTGGCCTGCCGCATGCCCGACGGCAACTACCGCATCACCGGCCGCCTCAAGGACATGATCATCCGCGGCGGCGAGAACATCTACCCCAAGGAGATCGAGGAGTTCATCTACACCCACCCCAAGGTCTCCGACGTCCAGGTCATCGGCGTGCCCGACAAGGCCATGGGCGAGGAGATCATGGCCTGCATCATCCTCAAGGAGGGCGAGACCATGACCGTCGCCGAGATGAAGCAGTACGTGCTCGACCACATGGCCAAGCACAAGGTGCCCAAGTACATCGACTTCGTCACCAGCTTCCCCATGAACGACGCCGGCAAGATCCAGAAATACAAGATGCGCGAGCAGGCCATCGAAAAGCTGGGATTGCAAAAGGACGCGGCGATCGAGACGGCGTGACAAACGGGGATTTAGGGAGTAGGCAGTAGGGAGTAGGGAGTAGGGGAGAACGGCAGATGAACGGCGTTCTAAAGGAATGAAGAACGTTAAGCATCCCCAGAGCCTACCGAAAACACGGGGTTTTCAATAGAAGTCAGAGGCTGTGCCGTAACTTCCCCTACTCCCTACTGCCTACTCCCTACTCCCTGGATTTGTCGGGCAAAGCCCGACAAATCCCCATCTATTAACATACCATGCAAAAAATAATCGACGCCCACTGCCACATCTATCCGGACGCCATTGCGCGGAAGGCGGTGTCGGCGGTGGACAAATTCTACGACGGCCTGCCCGAGGACCACTGCGACGGCACGATCGCGTCGCTGCTCGCCGTGGGAAGCGCCGCGGGCATCCGCCATTACATCGTCCACTCCGTGGCGACGAAGCCGGAGCAGGTCCATTCCATCAACGCCTTCATCGCCGGCAGCGCGGCGGCTTCGGGCGGCGCGTTTACGGGGCTGGGCACGCTGCATCCGGACAGCGCCGACCAGCGGGGCGACTTTGAAGCGCTCCGCGCGCTGGGGCTTCGCGGCGTGAAGCTCCACCCGGACATCCAGCGCTTTCCCGTCGACGATCCCCGGGTCATGGACATCTTCGCGCTGTGCGAGGCGGCGGGCCTGCCGGTCTGCGTGCACACCGGGGACTACCGCTACGATTACTCCAATCCCAACCGGGTGGTCAACGTGCTGCGGGCGTTCCCGAAGCTCAAATTCATCGGGGCGCACCTGGGCGGGTGGAGCGTGTGGGAGGCCGCCGCGCGGCGGCTGCCCGATTTTCCCAATATGTGGGTGGACACGTCCTCGTCCTTTCGCTGGCTGACGCCCGAACAATCCCTGGACATCCTCCGCGTCTACGGCTCGAAGCGCGTCATGTTCGGCACGGACTATCCCATGTGGACGCCCCGACCCGACATCGACCGCCTGCTGAGCCTGGACCTGACCGACGACGAGCGCGAGGACATCTTCTGGCGCACCTGCGCGCGGCTCTTTGAAATCGAAATACAATAATCTCAACCCGGACACGGACGATCACGCGGCGCCCTTTCCACGCGTGTGCGTCCGCATCCGGATTGAGATAAGCATAACGGGAGGAAAGCACCATGACGACCCAACCGAAAACCTATGTCACCGTGGACGGCAACGAGGCGGCGGCGTATGTCGCCTATGCCTTTACGGAGGTAGCCGCCATCTATCCCATCACGCCCTCCAGCCCCATGGCGGGCAAGACCGACCTGTGGTCGGCGAAGGGGAAGAAGAACCTGTTTGGCCAGACCGTGCGGCTGGTGGAGATGCAGTCCGAGGCGGGCGCGGCGGCGGCGGTGCACGGCGCGCTGCAGACCGGCGCGCTGGCGGCGTCGTTCACGTCGTCCCAGGGGCTGATGCTGATGATCCCGGTGCTGCACCGCATCGCGGGCGAGCGCCTGCCGGGAGTGCTGCACGTGGCGGCCCGCACGGTGGGCACCCACGCGCTGTCCATCTTCGGCGACCACTCCGACGTGATGAGCTGCCGCAACACCGGCTTTGCCCAGCTGTGCACCGGCAGCGTGCAGGAGGTCATGGACCTGGCGGGGGTGGCGCACCTGGCCGCCATCAAGGGCCGCACGCCCTTCATGCACTTCTTCGACGGCTTCCGCACCTCCCACGAGATCGACAAGGTGGAGCAGATTGCCTATGAGGACCTGCGCGCCATGCTGGACACCGAGGCGCTGGACGCCTTCCGCGCCCGGGCGCTGAACCCGGAGCATCCCATGATCCGCGCCACGGTGCAGAACCCGGACATCTTCTTCCAGGTCCGCGAGGCTTCCAACGCCGACTACGCCGCCCTGCCCGACATCGTGGAGGACTACATGGCCCGCATCAGGGCCGTCACCGGGCGGGAATACCACTGCTTCAACTACTACGGCGCGCCCGACGCCGAGCGCGTGGTGGTGGCCATGGGCTCCGTCTCCGGCTGCGTGGAGGAGGTCGTGGACGCCCTGAACGCGAAGGGCGGGAAGGTGGGCTTCGTGCAGGTGCACCTGTTCAGGCCCTTCGACATCAAGCGCTTCATCGCCGCCCTGCCGGAGACCGTCAAGGCCGTGGCGGTGCTGGACCGCACCAAGGAGCCGGGATCGGCGGGCGAGCCGCTGTATCAGGACGTGTGCACCGCGCTGCGGGGCCGCGCCGACGTGACCGTGGTGGGCGGGCGCTACGGCCTGTCCTCCAAGGACACCACCCCCGCCCAGATCGCCGCCGCCTTTGAAAACCTGAAGGCCGGGCGGCCCGTCAACAGCTTCACCATCGGCATCGTGGACGACGTCACCCGCCTGTCCCTGCCCGA
>Ga0256404_1013149_pt1 | contig 10560 bp, 10 predicted proteins | sample RumenRJG_01DNA_FD_185990 | JGI IMG/M metagenome (GOLD analysis project Ga0256404, IMG submission 185990) | Bovine rumen microbial communities from Lethbridge, Alberta, Canada - RJG_01 | ecosystem: Host-associated > Mammals > Digestive system > Stomach > Rumen | place: Canada: Alberta | collected...
TATGAAATGTCAAAATAACAATTCTACCACCAAAATTTAGGTGGTCAATCATATCAACTATGCAGTCATAAAGTCCAGATAATTCTCCGTTTACTTCAATCCTAATTGCCTGAAAAGTTTTTTTGCAAGGATTGCCTTTTTGCATTGCAACTTTTTTTGGAATTGATTTTTTTATTATTTCTGCCAAAGTGTTTGTATCTTCAATAGGTTTTATTGCCCTATATTCAACAATATTTTTGACAATGGTTTTTGCAAAATTTTCTTCACCATATTCAAACAAAATTTTTGTCAGTTTTTCTGGCGAATATGTGTTGACCACTTCATATGCAGAAAGTGGATTTGACCTATCCATTCGCATATCAAGTTTTGCATTTTTCATGTAAGAAAAACCACGCTCACCATTATCAAGTTGATAACTGCTAACACCAAGGTCAAGCAAAATGCCGTCAACTTTATCAATATTATTTTCTTTTAGTATATTTGAAAAATTTTTGAAATCACTTTTGAAAAGCCTAAAATTGTTGCCAATTTTTGAAAGTCTTTCAGTTGAAACTTTGAGTGCATCATCATCTTTGTCAGTGCCAAGCAAAAGACCGTTTTTGTCAAGTCTTTTCAAAATTTCACTGCTGTGACCTGCTCCACCAACTGTGCCATCAAAATATATGCCACTTGGCTTTATGTCAAGGGCATCAATACATTCTGTTAGCATAACTGATTTGTGATTAAATTCCATAAATATCCTTAATTTTTTATTAATTTTGGTCATTTTTTTGCTCATTTTGAGCGTTTTTTATATCATTTTCAAAACTTTTTGCAATTTTTTGGTCTTTTTGAGAAACATTTTCTCTTTGACTTATTGTAATAAGTTTTGTAAGCTTTTTTATCTTTATTGTTCTGTTTATAACAAGCCAAATGCAAAATGGTGTAAACAATACAAAAAAGATTATGCTTACAATCAAATATACATTTGTGATACTTTTTGAAATTATAAGTTCTGTCACAAATAATGCGAAATCAGCAACAAGACATGCAAGTGCAAGATATATGTATTTTAATCCACGCTTATAATTTGAAAGTTCAAACTGCAACTGCTTGTTTGCACACTTTGGGCAAGCGTGATATTTTTGATGCACTTTTTCACACTCTTCACAAAGTGGTGCTCCACAAATTTTGCATCTTGTAACTGCTTCATTTTGACTATGAAATTTACAACTCTCCATTTTCATCTCCATATATTGTAACTATTTGATTTTGAACTTTGTCACAACTTGTCAAATAATATTCAATATCATTCATAACAAAGTATTTTGTGCTTTTGCTTTTGCCATGCAAGTGACCATAAACACACTTTTTTATGCCATACTTTTCCATCAAATCAGTAAAAACACTATTTTGCTTTTTTGTGTTGAAAGGTGGATAGTGTATCATGCAAATAATTACATCTCCATCTTGATATTTATCTCTTGCAGATTTGAGTGAAAGTTCTAGTCGCTGTGCTTCTCTATTTAACATCTTTTGGTCTTCTTCACTGACTATGTCACCTTCTGGCACTTGCCAGCCACGAGTTCCGCAAAAAATAAATTTGCCAATCTTTGTGCTGTCATTTTGAACAATGTAACAATCTTTTGAAAGCATTGACCTGATTGCTGTTGGACTCTTCCACCAATAATCGTGGTTGCCACGAATAAACACTTTTTTGCCTTTTAATTTGTCAATTTCTTTTATGTCACAAATTGCATCTTCAAGCTTCATTGCCCAACTTATGTCACCAGCAATCAAAACAATGTCGTCATCACCAACTTTGTTTTGCCAATTTTGAGAAATAATTTCAAAATATCCGTCCCAAACTGGTCCAAAAATATTCATGGGCTTTGGTGAAGTAATGCTTAAATGCAAGTCACTTATAGAATATACCTTCATGACTTTATTATCTCACTTTTTGCTTATTTTTGCAACTGAATAATTGTTAAACAAAAATGACATTAAAAAAATTGTCAAAATACATAAATCAAATTTGTTGAATATTTGTTGAATTTATTTTATAATTTTTTCAAAACTTGATATAATTTTTGCATGAAATGGGAGATATATATGGAAAAATCAAAGGTATATTTTACAAAAGATATTTCAAGCGATGGTCTTATAAAAATATTTGAAGCACTTGATAGAAACCTAAAAGGTAAAGTTGCTATAAAAATATCAACTGGTGAACCAGGTGGTCACAACTTTTTGAATCCGAAACTCATTGCTCAACTTGTCAACAAACTGAATGGAACCATTGTTGAAAACTGCACTGCTTATCGCGGCAAAAGATTTAATGTTGATGAACACTGGAAAGCAATTAAAGACCACGGATTTTTGGACATTGCACCTTGTGACATTATGGACGAAGATGGCGAAATAAAAATTCCACTTGAAGGTGGAAAACATTTGAAAGGTTTTGACCTTGTTGGTGACCATATAAAAAATTATAAAAGCATGCTTATACTCTCTCACTTTAAGGGCCATGCAATGGGTGGCTTTGGTGGTGCGTTAAAAAATATGAGCATTGGCGTTGCATCAAGAAATGGCAAAGCATGGATACACTCCGTTGGAATAACTGAAAACCCAGACGAATGTTGGAATCACATAGAAGACCAAGACGGGTTTTTGGAAAGTATGGCAGAAGCTTGCAAAGCAGTTGTAACATACTTTAAGCCAGAAAATATGGCATACATCAATGTTGCAAACAACTTGTCTATTGACTGTGATTGTGACAGCAATCCACACACACCAGAAATGGCTGACATCGGCATTTTTGCATCACTTGACCCAGTTGCACTTGACAAATGTTGCTATGACCAAATTATGAATTCAAATGACCCAGGAAAACAATCTCTTGTAAACAGAATGATAGAAAAACATGCAATTCACACAGTTGAAGAAGCCGAAGGACTAGGCATTGGCACAATGCAATATGAATTGATTGACATTGATTGAATATAAAAAATCAGCAAAATGCTGATTTTTTTTGGTGCGTCCAAGAGGACTCGAACCCCTCATAATAGTTCCGAAGAAATTAAACTCTTTTCTCGTATTGCACCATTTCTCTACTAAATTTTATCATTTTTTATCATATTAAAAACTTGAAAATTGTCAGTATTTACCTACTTTTTTAAAACTTTTGAAAATAATATGGTAGCAAATGATATCACACAATACTTATACAATAAAAAATGATAGTTTTGCAATTTTTTTGCATTTTTTGTGCAAAAATTCGTAGCAATTTAGAAAAATGCCTAGTTTTAGTTTAATAAAGTTAATTATGTATTTTGCAAAATATCTCAAATTTAGACAAAATAAGACAGCGAAAAATAAAAAAATATATGGATAATTATGTTAAACTTTTTAAGGTAAAATACAAATGAAAATAAATATTCCATATATTTCAGAGAAAGATTTAAAAGCTTCTCGTAAATACTTTGATGAGTTATATAAAGAATTAAAGCATGAAGATAACCCTATTGTTAGAAAAAATTTATTCAAGGAAATGATTAAGTGTAATAATGTTATGATTATCCATTTACTTAATTATTCTTCCGAGATGATAGTATTTCACACAAAAGAAGATGTAAAAAGTCAATTTGGTTGTAATAATTCTTTCTTTGATTATATTGATGACAAAATTGAATATGAATTAGATAAAGTAGATTTAGATTGTCTTAAATATGCTTTTAATTCATTTATTCTAAACCTGCTGGAAGGTTTTAGATTTTTCTTCTCTGTATGTCATAGAATAAACCAAAAACTAGAAAGAATTGAATATAAATATCTATATAAGTAAAAAAACGGTACTTTAACTTGTGCCGATTTTTAATTATCTATATGTTCTTGTGAAAACCATTTCGTTTTCCATTTCTTTCATTTTTGTCCTTATAATTTTTTTGAAAGAAATTAAAATCTTTTCTCGTGTTGCACTATTTCTCTACTGAATTTTAACTTTTTTATTATATTAAAAATTTTAAAATTGTCAGCAAATGCTGAATTTTTAATTTATAAAAAAGAAGTGACATCAGCTTATATCATACAAATATGACAATAAAAAATAATAGTTTTGCAATTTTTTTGCATTTTTTGTGCAAAAATCTGTAACATTTTAATTTAGCCATTTTAAGTATATTTTATTTATTTTATTAGTTTTGTAATTTCATAAATATTGTTGAAGAGATTGCATGTTTCTAGAACATTCATTTTTTTATCCGTTAAATATAACTTTATATTAGGTGGTAAATCATTATTGAAATACAATATACTATCTTTAGACAAAAATATATCGTATTTTAAATCATTTTTTATCAAAACATCAAATGCAATAAGGCTCTGCAATAGTATTTCTGAAAAATAAACCAAGTTATTAAACCTGTACGCATTAATAAAATCATCATAATTTTTATCTGTTTCTACATATTCTTGTATTTTACTTTGAATAATTTCTTGCTTTAATACTCTATTATCGTTATCTAATTTTGGATCGACATGTAAGTTATTGGTTCCAATATGATTGATTAAACTTTGATAATGTTTACTCCATAAATTATAAATCTCATTTGTTGGGAAATAATAATTTTTTAAATCCATTAAATTTTTCATAGTTACTACTAATTTTAACATATGCTGACTAATAAGTCAATTATTATCAAGTTAGATACTTGAAAATCAATAAAATGATTACTTGAAAATAATAATATAACTTAAAAATCATATATATTTACAAATAAAAAAAGTAAATTATAAATGTAGGTGAAAATATGGAATTAAAAGATATTATTAATAGAATTGGATATTTTAGGAATAAGGCAAATCTATCTGCTAGAGAGTTAAGTAGAAGATTGGGAAATGATGAATCTTATATTACAAGATTAGAAAACAAGCATTTTAATATCACGATAACAAAACTTCTGAATATTTTATCCGAATGTAATGTGAATACCGAAGAATTTTTTTCAGAGAATTATTCATCATATAAAGAAATAAATTTGTTGAATGAAAAAATTAAAATGTTAGATCAAAATGATATTAAACTACTAAATTTATTTATTGACAGAATGTTGAGTAAATAAAATGGCGATATTATATCGCCTTTTTTATTATGTTTATAAAATATTAACAACAATTATAAAAAGTTAGAATTTATTATAATTTTAACATGATACCATATTTATAGTTAAATATTAATTTAACGAAAAAGGAGATTGATTATATGGCATTATCAAATTTTGTTAACAGACAAAGTGTTAACAGTAAAAGAAGAAAAATTACAATAGTTGAGCAATCAGGAAATGAGATGATTGCAGACATTGACTATGCAGATGGACCTACTGTTGAAGGAACAAAGCTCGATGCAAGTACATTTAATAGTATTAAAACAGAAATAGAATCAAAAGCTGCACTTAATGATTCCAATCAAACAATTACAGCAAAACAATTAAACGTTGAAATTATAAATTTAGTTTAAAAGGAGTAACTTATGCCACGATTTTTTTTACAAGGAAATGAAATTTCGATAAATAATGCTAATTGTGATGTTGAAATAGTAAGCAATAATACTTCGATATCACATAACAATGGTATTTTTTTCAAAAATAATGGTACTGGCATTGGGAGAATTGAATTAACAAATGTGAGTAATTTAGGTTACCACTTAGTAGCTCCTGATAGCAATACCAGCTTAAGCGAATTAAATAATGATGTTTTTAATGGTAAATTAAAAATTAATAATGTTCAACAAAAATACTGTGCAAAGGGTTTAGCACCGTTAGGCAGAAGTCTTGTTAAATATACAAATACTAGCTCGTCTAATTTAACATATTATTTTTATAGATACAGTGATGGAAGTTGCAATGTCAAAACATCTGATGGAACTGTTTTAAATACACTTTCAACCGCTTCGGAAAACAAAAGGGTCTATACATTCGTTTTGTCTGGTGGTGGCGGTGGTGGCTGTCAAGGCGGAACAGGATTTGGTTGGTGGAGTGGCGGCGGTGGCGGCGGTGGCGGCGCAGTCATCGTTACATTTTATTTCTTAAAAAATATAACCACTGATATTCAATTTACACTAACCATAGGTTATGGTGGAAATGGTGGAAATTGGGGCAGTCCCGGTTCAGCAACAAAAATTTCTATTGGAACAACTGATTTAGCTGTCGCAAATGCTGGCAATGGCGGTGGCAGAGATGGTAGCGGTCTAAATGGTGGCTATGGTGGAACTGCAAGTGTGGGCACCAGTACTGATGTAACTCGTTATAGAATTTTAAATTCTATTACAGCTTCTGGTGCTGATGGAGGACACGAATCTAATGCTGGTGGTTCTACTCCACAAGTTCAAGTATATAACTATACAGTTAATAGCAATCATATTTCTAGCATAGGTAATAAAAGTGGCGGTGCAAAAGAAGGTGGAAGTAGTGATAGTGGTGGTGCTGGTGGTGGCGGTGCTTCTCTGTTTGCAAATGGAAATACAGTAAGTGACGGTGCCGGTGGACATGGTAGCGAAGGAAATTTCTTTTCAACAGCTGCTGGTCAAAATGGTGGTCCGGGATTTATTGAAATATTTTATTGAGGTAATATATGGCATTAATAAGAAAAAATGGTGAATATGTAAAAGTTAATTTTTCAAATTATAAAATAGTAAATGGTGAAATAATAGTAAATTTAACTTGTTATAAAAACAAAAGCAATAGAGATTATGAAAAAAATAATGAATTTAAAATAAAGAATTTCCTACTCTTGACAGATAATTACATCTCAAACTTGAAAAATGAGATAATAAGTGAACTAAAATCTATTTTTCCAGATGAAATAACCCATAACAACTACTCTCAATTTGAGCAAATATACAGAAATTACCCCGATTTAGAAAATAAAATTAATTTGTTAAGAGAATTTCAAAACGAATTTATTCAAATAAAATATATTTTAGATAATCGTGCACAATACACTCAAAATTTAAAATACATAAATAAATTTACTTCATTAGGATTAGATGAAAATTGGTTACACAATCCAGTAGTAAAAACAGAAGATATAACAATAAATATTGGACAAATAGCAAGTGGTCAAATCACCCCCGCAAACATTTACCAACAAGTCAAAACAAAATTAGTGGAAACACAAGATGATATTTAATTATGTATAAAAATTTTATTAAAAAATCATATTAGGAAAATCCTTAATATGATTTTTTTATGCAATTATTATATTATTAATTTAAATAGAATTATTTAAATTATTAAATTTACTATTTTTATTCTTTTTTATAAAGTATACTATTACTAAATATATATCCACGACAACAGGTAAACAGCCTGAAACAACTCCCATTATTCTTATTCTAGATTGAGTAGCTTTTTCAGCTGCATTTGTATCTTGTAATGATAAAATATTTTCATCTGCGTTATCTAATGATACAATAATATCTGATTCATCGTTATTTTCCATTACCATTACTCTGAATGAAATAAAATCTCCACTATTTAATTGTCCAATTAAATATTTTTTTTTAGAATAATTTAAATTATAGGCATGAAATTTACCATTAAATTCATTGAGCTTAATTTCACAAGCATTTCCATCAATTCTTATAGTTTCGATATATCCACTATATTCTTTTGTATTATCATCAGTGAAATAATTTGCTCTATATGTGAAACCTATGGAAAATAACATAATTGAAGTAAATATACATATAACAAATACTATAATTCTATTTTTACTCATACCACACCTATCAACTGAAAAAACCACTTAAATAATGCAACAAATGGAATGGATACTGGAGCCAAAACCACAGCCGCTGCAAGTGCCAATGTAGCAATTCCAATATTAATGCTGAAATCTACCATTTGTCCATTTATTATAATTCCAACACTTAACCCTATACCATTTAATCCAAAACTAGTATTTAAATAAAAAGAATTTTGAATATTCAATGAAGAATAAATCGCCAAATTATCTTGGAATCCCATTTCAATGTAAACAGTATTATTTATATTTAAACCAAATCCATATGAAACATATTCACTACCAATATTTTTTAAAGTATATAATGTGTCTTGTGAATCTTTTAATATTACTTCATTTACATAAGATATATCTAAATTACCTAACAAATATGCTCCAATTGATGATCTGTTGAATATTTGAAAAATAGTAACTTTATAATTTTCTTTAATTATTGAAAATGAAAAAAATCCATAATAATCAATGTTCATAATTGGATTATTTCCGCAATAAGCATATAGGTTAAATCCATTCAACATCTCAGCATTGGCATAAGAAATATCATCAGCATTTATAAATCTGCCAATTTCTGGATCATAGTATCTGCTGTTTAGATAATACAAACCAGTTTCTGTATCATAGTAGTAACCACGATAACGGAATGGGTTCTTTACAGCAACATTATATGCTGACTGCTGCGTATTGTCAACTGAAATTTGACAATTTCCCCATGAGTCGTACGTATATTTTGTAATTAAATTTTGATTTGTGTCGAAAATTCCAATAATATCACCAAAAATGTTTTTTTGGTATACATAGTCAGTTCCGTTTAATGTAAATCCAACAAGACCATTTGCACCGTACTGGAAAATCAATGTGTCAGCTCCATTTGATTGAGAAAGGATTTTTGTTCCATTGAGAACAAAATTTGTTGTTACATTATTGCAAGTTTTTGATGTACGAATACCATCAGCATTATATTCAAATGTATTTCCGTCATAACTTGATAACTGTCTACCCTTTGTCCAAGTCAAAGTTTTGTTTTTGTAGGTTAAAGGGTTGCCCAATGTATCATAATTTGAAATTTCAAATTGCTGAGAAGTATCGGCGCCAGTTGAACTATCATATGTTTTTAATTGATATCCTAAAAGTTGATCGCGCCAGCCATTTGTTCGGTAAGAAAATCTTTTTATTTCAATTGGAGACTCATCATCAACTGATTGAATGGTAAAATAATACTTTCTTATCTCCAATATATTTCCACCAGCATCATATTCATATATCTTTGTAAAGTTGAGCTTCTTGTTATCTTCTCTACTCAATCTTGAGAGACTATCATATTGGTATTGAACAATCAAATCTCCATTATTCTTAATTTTTGTTACATTTCCATATGCATCATATGAATAATGAATAACACCTTTGTTGGCACCACTAAGACCAAACCACTCTGCTGAAATCAAATTGCTCGTATGATAACCGTTTTTCAAATATGAATATTGCTTTGTAAATATTTTGTTACCAACAACTGTATCAATTTGTTTTGTTCTTTCAAGTAAGTCATATGAAATATTTTGCGTAAATTTTGATGCTAATTGAATTTGTGTTACTTTTTTATTCAAGCAATTATCATATTGATATGTATAGTTTTGTGTTTGGCTATCAAAACCAATTGTTGATCCACTTAAATTTTTATAATTATCATAAGTATTTGTTATATTCAATTTGGCCACATTGTTTTGTTTAACTGTTTTGCTTGTAGCATTACCATAATTGTCATATGATATTTCAGTTTCTTCATTTACGACATTATCTTTTGACGACATTAGTTTTCCAACAGAATCATAAATGTTTTGCTTTAATTGTGTTCCATTATATTTAGTTTCTAATAGATTACCATTTTTATCAACTTTATTTTCAAATATGTTGTTATTATTAAAAGTTGTTCTAGTAGTATATTTATCAATATAATCAAAGCTGGCATATTGTTGTCCGCCCACTTTAATTTGTGTTTTTCTATATTTATTATCGTAATCGTAAGAAATATCAAAATCATTATGTGAAATTTTAGTTAATAAATCATTTTTGTATGTAAATTGATTTTTGTTTTCTATTCCATTTATAGATGTAGATTGTGAAACCAGTGTATTATACTTATCATATCCATAAGCAGTTTTATTCCCATTTACATCTTCAGATGATAATTGTAATTGAGTTTTATCATCGTATTCAGATGTAGCTATTGTTTCCCCAAATTCATTTAATGTTTCTTTTTCATTTCCCTTATCGTCTAATTTTGTTTCCTTTACTAAAACATTAGAAGGATCTTGTAAATTATACCTTTTTGTTTTTATTACAAAGCCTGTATCATTATAAACATTTTCATCAACCAGCCCTGTTGAATTATCAATTGTTTTAATAAGTTTATTTTCCTTATTATATGTATAACTTATTTTATATGTTTGATTTGATTTATCTGTAATCGTTGCAGCTACGCAAATATCGTTTTCATACTCGTAATCTGTGATGTAATCTTCTGTTCGTGATTGAATAATATTATCATCTTGATATATATTCTTTGTATAATCACATATTTGCAATTTCGGATTAAGATATGATGCAATACCTGTATTATACGAATAATCAAAAGTGATTATAAACGATGTTATTGTTACAAATTCTGATAGATCTATTCCAACTGCACACATTTGCCAATTTGTATTCATCCAATCATAATTGTTAGAAAATGTCCTTTGTATCTGAGTTTGAGTTTCATCTGTTCCAGTTACAACTGCCTTTAAT
>Ga0256404_1013151_pt1 | contig 10559 bp, 8 predicted proteins | sample RumenRJG_01DNA_FD_185990 | JGI IMG/M metagenome (GOLD analysis project Ga0256404, IMG submission 185990) | Bovine rumen microbial communities from Lethbridge, Alberta, Canada - RJG_01 | ecosystem: Host-associated > Mammals > Digestive system > Stomach > Rumen | place: Canada: Alberta | collected...
TACAGACAAATGAGAACCATTATTCCGTTACTGACAAAAGACAACTGGTTGATATCAGGAATCGCATGATTGGAAACGATAATGGTATTTCTCAGGAATCTACTAAAAGATCGTCTCGCAGAAAAAGAAGAAAAATGGATCCGTAATAATTGATGGTAAGTGGGTGCAAAATAATAATAATCTGCACCCACTTGCACCCACTTAGTATATCGAGTAATTGTATATAACTAGTTTGAATTCAGACCATAAAAAATCAAAAAACAAAATAAAACCGGGACTTTTCAGTCCCGGTCAATACACGTCCGCGAGGTGACTCGAACACCCGACCTACCGCTTAGGAGGCGGTCGCTCTATCCAACTGAGCTACGCAGACATATAATGTTCTGAACCTAAAAATTCAGAACATTAATATTATACACTTTTTTGCCAAATATGGAAGACCTAACTTACAGATCATCAAACGCATTGTTCTCTTCAGGGAAATTGATGACTCCCTGCATCCACACAACGCCTTTAAATCTTCTTCCGGGAGCAGGCTCACCGAACAGATCTGCCGCGTTGATGCAGACCTTGAAGAGCAGGTCTCCGCACATGATCGTCAGGATCCACACCTTTTCTTTAGTGACAGGATTCTCGGTGATAACGCATCGATGAATCTCGCCGAGCACTGAGTACAGATCGCACTCAACTCCGGTGGGCATGAAGGTGGAGTCGACGATGGTGTATATATCGTCCTCCTGGAGCTTATCCATGATCACAGCATACATGTCCATGTCCTGCATGGTGAGATCTTTCATGGCATCCTCATCACCGCTGCGGGCCAGGTTGATCAGGTTGCGCCGGGCCATCTCCTTCTCTCTGCTGTCCTCGATCTCATCTTCTGTCTTGAGGATCGGAAGCATCACCGTTCCGCTCAGACACAGACCCGAGAGACAAACCGAAGTTCCGGGGATCTGCTTCATCTCCGGCGCTCCGTATTTGAGAAACTCGACGGAGTTGATCAGTCTGAAGATCAGCGTCGTTCCTACGCTCAGATCATCTACAACGCCTGCATAGGTATGCCCCTCAATCCTCTCTTCTACGCTCACCTGCTCGATGGAGCTGACCGACTCGCTGATAAAATAGGGAAAGAGCGCTTCTCCGCTGAAATCATTCTCTTCGTCGAAAACACCGACAGCACAGACTCCATATCCGTTTCCGTAATCCATACGAAGCTCAGTAAGCATTGATTCCTCGTCCGCCGGATCTGTGATATAAGCTCTGTGCTCAGCCTTTTCAAGCACATCATCTATCAAGTTATATGTATCCCGGGTCTTCATTGGTTCCGAAAACCCGATCGCCCTGAAGTACTTGTGCAAAATATACCTCTGATAGAACGTATGTTCTAAACTATCAATGCTTGGGCATCATCACTTCCATGCCGCCCATGTAAGGACGAAGTACAACCGGAATCTTGACAGATCCGTCTGCCTGCAGGTTGTTCTCGAGGAATGCGATCAGCATTCTGGGAGATGCCACTACCGTATTATTCAATGTATGTGCGAGATACTTCTTGCCGTCTGCGCCATTCACACGGATCTTAAGGCGTCTCGCCTGTGCGTCACCGAGGTTGGAGCAGCTGCCGACTTCGAAGTACTTCTTCTGTCTGGGAGACCATGCTTCCACGTCGCAGGACTTGACCTTGAGGTCGGCCAGGTCGCCGGAGCAGCACTCGAGAGTTCTCACCGGGATATCCATGCTGCGGAAGATCTCAACTGTGTAACTCCACAGCTTGTCATACCATTCCATGGACTCCTCAGGCTTGCAGACAACGATCATTTCCTGCTTCTCGAACTGGTGAATTCTGTAGACGCCGCGCTCCTCGATGCCGTGCGCACCTTTTTCCTTGCGGAAGCAAGGGCTGTAGCTGGTGAGCGTCTGAGGAAGCTTCTCCTCGGGGATGATCTGGTCGATGAACTTACCGATCATGGAGTGCTCGGATGTTCCGATCAGATAGAGGTCCTCGCCTTCAATCTTGTACATCATGGCATCCATCTCCGCGAAGGACATGACGCCGGAGACGACAGCACTGCGGATCATGAAAGGAGGAATGTGATAATTAAAGCCCTTGCCGATCATGAAATCTCTCGCATAGGAGAGGACTGCGGAATGGAGTCTGGCGATGTCGCCCATGAGATAGTAGAAACCATTTCCGGATACGCGGCCCGCGCTGTCCAGATCGATTCCGTCGAAAGTATCCATGATATCGGTGTGATAAGGAATCTCGAAATCCGGGACAACCGGCTCGCCGTATTTCTGGATCTCAACGTTGTGGGAATCGTCGGGACCGATCGGAACGGAAGGATCGATGATGTTAGGGATCACCATCATATCCTTGAGGACGATCTCGTCCGCTTCCTTCTTAATGGCGTCGAGCTGCTCGAGGCGCTCAGCCATCGCGTTGACCTTCGCCTTAACTTCTTCGACTAAAGCCATCTTGGAGGGATCCTTCTTGGCCTGACCCATCAGTTTACCGATCTCTTTGGAGAGTTTCTTTCTCTCCGCGCGAAGCTGGTCCGCCTCACCCTGAGCTGTGCGACTCTTCTCATCATATTCGATCACTTCGTCAACAAGAGGGAGTTTCACATCCTGAAACTTCTTGCGAATATTCTCTTTAACGATTTCCGGATTCTCTCTCAAAAACTTAACATCAATCATCTTCTGTCACCTTCCTTTGTTCCGGCTTTTATTTCGCATTACTGCGCGCCATATTATAACATGTTTCCAATGAATTTCCTATTTATTTCTAAAGCTTCCGGCAAGCCTGCCTTCAGCGGTCTGTCAATCTGTCAATGATCTTCTCGAGATCATCGCTGTTATAGAAATCGATCAAAAGCTTGCCGTGCCCGTTTCTCTTCCTCTGAATGGCGACCTTGGTATGCAGGGTCTGCTGCAGTCTCTCCTCGATCTGCTTGTAGATGATCTCAATGCTGGGATCCTCTTTCGGTTCTTCCGGCTTTATCTCTTTTTTGCCTGCTCCGGTCTTTAAGAGATCCTTGACCAGCTTCTCGGTTTCACGAACACTGAGTTCTTTCTCGACTACTTTCTGAGCAACTGCCAACTGCTCCTCGGGAATCTCCAGAGGAAGAAGAGCTCTGGCGTGGCCCATTGAGATCTGACCGTCGATCAGCATCTTCTGAACATTCTCTTCAAGCTTGAGCAGCCTTAAAGAGTTCGCCACAGCAGGGCGGCTCTTGGATACCCTCTGTGCCACATCTGCCTGTCCTAAGCCAAATTCATCCATCAGCCGCTTGTAAGCCTGTGCCTCTTCAATAGGATTGAGGTTTTCCCTTTGGATATTCTCGATCAGAGAGAGTTCCAGAATCTCTTTTTCTGTGTAATCCCTGATGATTACCGGTACTTCCTTGAGTCCCGCCTTGAGAGCAGCTCTCCATCGCCTCTCACCGGCTATGATCTCATAATAGCCGTCTCTCTTTTGCACCAGGATCGGCTGCAGCAGTCCGAACGTCTTGATTGATTCGGCGAGTTCCTCCAGCTTTTCATCATCAAAAGTCTTCCTGGGCTGCTTTCTGTTCGGCTCGACTTCAGAGATCCTGACAGTTACAGCCTCTTTGAGATCATCAACATTAATTTCAGGGCTCTTAGCTGCCGCAGGAGTCTCTTCTTTACTTTCTTTGATATCTTCCTGTTTCACATCTTCTTTAAAACTAATTGTTTCACGTGAAACACTTTCTGTCTGAGGAACACTTACTTTTTTCTCCACAGCCGGAAGATCATCTTCATCATCGGCAAATAGAATCTCAACTCCCTCGGATTCCGCCGAACTCATAGCTTTTTCAACTTCTTCTCTCATAGGAATCAGCGCATCCAGTCCTCTTCCTAAACCTCCATGCTTTCTGGCCATTCTCTCAATATCCCCTCTCAACCAATTTATTCAGAATCCTTTGCGATCACTTCTTTGGCAAGCGCTCTGTAAGCCTCCGCGCCGGACGATCTCCGGTCATATACTGTAATCGGCTCCCCATAACTGGGCGCCTCCGCAAGACGGATGTTTCTGGGAATCACCGTCTCATAGATATGCTGTTCCACATGTTCCTTGACATTTTCCACGACCTGCGCCGACAGATTCGTTCGTGCGTCAAACATCGTAAACACGATTCCTTCAATATCCAGTTTCCTGTTAAGCCTGGCCTTAACCAGATTGATCGTATGGATCAGCTGGCTGAGACCTTCCAGCGCATAATACTCGCACTGGATCGGAACGATCACAGAGTCCGCAGCGACCATTGCATTCACTGTCAAAACATTCAAAGAAGGGGGACAATCCATAATGATATAATCATAATCATCCTTGATATAGTCCAGCGCATCTCTGAGAATAAACTCTTTTCTGGGAATTCCGATCAGTTCGATCTCCGAAGCCGCCAGATTGACATTGGACGGTATCAGATCAATGCCTTCCATGACCTTTCTGACAATGCACTCATTGATCGTGCAGTCATCGAGCAGAAGCTCATAAATTGTATTCTCCTGATTATTCTTATCAACTCCGAAACCGCTGGTACAGTTTCCCTGAGGATCGATATCAACGACCAAAATCTTTTTTCCTTCCTCAGCGAGGGCTGCGGAGAGATTGATCGCCGTCGTTGTCTTGCCGACGCCTCCCTTTTGATTTGCTATTGCAACGATTTTACCCATTTATTTTCCCTGATTCCTTTTTAATCCTGTTTTCCGGTCTCTTTCACTGCAGGTTTTAATATCCCCAGGTCAAAAGATCCCAGTCCCCGCCATCAGTTCTTCCAAGATACCATTCCCAGTTTCCATAATCGTAATCCGGCTCCCAGGCGTCCCCGCCTTCCACAGGAGAGTGGAAAGTACTCGTAAAGACAATACACTCATCATATTTGGTATCAACTGCAAGACTATTGATATAACTCAGATTATCTTCACATTTCTGATCATCTGTATAGCTTAATTCTTTCATGACGCAGCCTTCCCAGGAATTAAACTCCCTGAGAATCACATCGATTGCCTTATTCATATCATCCTCCGAATACATTTCAGAGGTCTTATAGTCCACCACAAAGTCATAAGAGGCCCCGGTCTCCTGGGTTTCCTGCTCAGTTACCTCTGTTTTCTCCTCTTCCTTTGCTTCAGGGACCGCTGCTGCATCCTCAGCTTCCTTTGTCTCAGAGACCTCTGTTGTCTCCGCAGGCTTTTCTGTATTCTCTGTCTTTTTGCCGCAGCCAGCCATAGTAGGGATCAAAATTGCCAGTGCTAGTAAATATATTGCGCTTTGTTTCATAATTTTTGTCATTTTCATAGTGTGCCTCCGTACTGGGTTAATAATCTTCTTATACTATATCATATTATGGTGTTTCACGTGAAACATAGGAATGAAAATGTGATTGGTTACTGTGATTGGTTACGCAAGAAACGGCATACCCACTGCATAAAAGACATTTCTTCGCGGGGATTCACACAAATCCTTTCTTCGCTACAGAGGGAACCGCCTTTCCAAACTCGACGTCCGCTCCCGATGGACCGGACGTCTCAAACACCTGGGCTTTCGGACGGCAGGAACTGCCGTCCTCATTCCCTCCTTCGCTCCGAAATGATTTGGTTCATCCATCCGCTTAAGAAAAGTCTTTTATTTCGGGGTATGCCGTTTCTTGCTATTTCAATCCCACCCAATCAGTAATCCCTTCCACCACAACAAATTCCCTGTAAAACAATCAAAACTCCAAATGTTTCACGTGAAACACGCACATAATGTCGTAAACTATTAAACCGCAGCCCAATATAGTAGCTGCGGTTCATGAGTAAACTACGAGATTTATTATAGAAGTCTGCTCTTTCAATTATGTTGAATTTACTTGGCTTGGGACTCTTGTGCCGGGCGGGAATAACGTAAGCGAGGGGTGTGCCTCCCTCGCGTATTTTATCGAATAGGCTCTTTCGCCGGCGTCCCCGCCTTCCTGGGATACTTATGAGGCGTAATGGCCACTTTTTCTATCTTCACCAGCGATCTCTGGTAATCCGTTCCCGGAAGTGTGAAGAACTCTACTTGAACATTTCCTCCACCAAGGACTTTGATCGCGTTCTTTCCCTGATCGATCTCATTTTGGACCTGCTCAGTCTTATAGGAAATGAAGAAACCGCCTTTTCTTACAAAGGGCAGGCAGTATTCAGACAAGGTAGACAAGTTTGCCACAGCTCTGGAGCAGCAGAAATCCATTTTTTCGCGGTATTTCTTGTTTCTGGACAATTCCTCCGCTCTTGCATGAATGCAAGTGACATTGGAAAGGCCGAGTTTCTGAACTGTGTCCTCAAGAAATCTGATTCTTTTGTTGAGGGAATCCACAAGCACTACCTGAATATTTGGAAATACTATGGCAATAGGAAGTCCCGGAAAGCCGGCTCCGGTTCCCAGATCCATAAGTGTGCATCCTTTGTCTAGTGTTTCACGTGAAACAATTTTAGTAATTGTGAGGCTGTCAAGGAAATGTTTCTCAAACACATCCTTTTCTTCTGTGATCGCTGTCAGGTTCATGACAGCATTCCATTCCAGAAGATTTTTATAATAAATATCAAAGGATGAGAGCATTTTGTCGTTCAGATCAATGCCGATCTCTGCAGCATTCTCTATAAACTCTCTTTTAATGCTTTCAGTCATTGTCCGTATCCTTTCCTGCCTGTTCTGTCTTCTGCTGTACTTTATATTTTTCCATATAGATCAGCAGCACAGCGATATCGGCGGGTGTAACTCCCGACAGACGGGAAGCCTGTCCGATTGAGGTAGGCCTGAATTCTTTGAGTTTCTGCCTCGCTTCAAGACGAAGGCTTCCGACATCGTTATAATCGATGTTTGCGGGAATTTTCCTGTTTTCCATCTTGTCGAACTGCTCAACCTGCCTCTTTTGTCTGGCAATATATCCCTCATAGCGAATATTGATCTCCACCTGTTCAGTAACTTCCTTGGGAAGCGGCTTTCTGTCAGGATCAAGACCCGCCACCTGCTCATAACCGAGTTCCGGTCTGCACATAAGCTCTGCAAGAGAGCAGGCTGTCTTAAGGTCAGCAGAATTATGAGCGCGCAGATATTCCTGATTTTCTCTCGCGGCGCCGATTCTGATGCTCTTGAGTCTTGCGATCTCATCATTTATCATTTTTTCTTTAGCGCAGACATGATCGTACTGCTCCTGCGTAATGAGTCCGACTCTGTAACCGTACTTGCGAAGTCTCAGATCCGCATTGTCTTGTCTTAGAAGAAGCCTGTACTCAGCGCGGGAAGTCATCATTCTGTAAGGTTCTCTGTTGTCCTTGGTCACAAGGTCGTCGATCAGAACGCCGATGTAAGCTTCCGATCTCTTAAGTACAAGAGGCTCTTTGCCGAGGATCTTCATAGCGGCATTGATTCCGGCCATCAGTCCCTGCGCGGCAGCTTCCTCATATCCGCTGCTGCCGTTGAACTGGCCGGCGCAGAAGAGTCCTTCCACATCTCTGGTCTCAAGTGTGAGCTTTAAGAGATTCGCATTGATGCAGTCATATTCGATGGCGTAGGCGTTCTTGACGATCACACAGTTTTCCAGTCCCGGAACAGTCCTGTACATTCTCTGCTGAACATCATCGGGCATGGAAGAGGACATCCCGTCCACATAAACTTCGTTAGTACCGCGTCCCTCAGGTTCTATGAAGACCTGATGCCTTGTCTTTTCCGCGAACTTGACTACTTTATCCTCAATGGAAGGACAGTATCTGGGACCGGTTCCCTCGATAATGCCTGCGTAAATGGGAGAGCGGTCTATATTTTGACGAATGATCGTGTGCGTCTCTTCGTTTGTATAGGTCAAAAAACAGGGGACCTGTTCGATCTGCACATCCGCGGGATCCGTTGAATAGGAGAAGGGAACTACGACTTTATCTCCCTCCTGGATCGTCATCTTGGAGTAATCGAGGGACCTTCCGTCCATCCTGGCAGGAGTACCTGTCTTAAATCTGCGCAGAGGAATCCCGATTCCATTGAGAGAGTCTTTAAGTCCTGTAGATCTCTGCATTCCGCTGGGACCGGTCTCCGTTATGGATTCCCCGACGAGGCATCTGGCGTTAAGATACGTGCCGGTACATATGATCGCGGCCACACAGCGATAAACAGTTCCGGTGTGAATCCTGACTCCGGTAACTCTGCCTTCCTCTGTCAGGATCTCTGTAACTTCCGCCTGACGGATTGTAAGATTCTCCTGCTTCTCCAGAACCTGCCTCATCTCTTTGGAGTACTCGGCCTTGTCCGCCTGTGTCCTGAGGGAGTGAACCGCAGGTCCCTTGGAGACATTGAGCATCTTGGACTGAATAAAAGTCTTATCAATGTTTTTGCCCATCTCACCGCCGAGAGCATCGATCTCTCTGACCAAGTGGCCTTTTGAGGAACCGCCTATGTGAGGATTACAGGGCATCATAGCTATGCTGTCAACGTTCATTGTAAAGATCACAGTCTTAAGTCCGAGCCTGCTGCAGGCCAGTGCGGCTTCAACTCCCGCATGACCGGCTCCGATCACGCACACCTGTGTATCAATGTGGTATTCCATACTCTGCCAAATCCTTCCCGATCGTCACTAAAGTTAGTTATATTTAACTATTATTTTACTTGCCCATGCAGAACTTGGAGAAGATCTCCTCAACCAGATCATCCTCCACAGCTTCTCCCAGGATCGTTCCCAGAACACGGTAAGCATTCATGAGGTCTATAGAGAAGAAATCCTCACTCATACCGTTATTTATACTGTCTTCTACAAGACAAATGGAATCGAGAGCTTCCTGGACTGCTCCTTTATGTCTCAGATTGCTGATAAATATTTCATTCTTCTGCGCAATCTCTCCAGTATGGAACATCTCGGAAATGAAATCTCCCAGTTCCTTAGTTCCTTCTCCTGTCTGAAGAGAGCAGAAGAGGAGAGGAGGGCAGTCTGCTCCCTTTGATGTGAACAGAGTTTTGACATCTTCCTCTTTCACGCCGGAAGTCAGATCCGTCTTATTCATCAGAAGGATACATTTCTTTCCTTCTTCCATCTTGTTCATGATCCTTGCGGCGATCTCCTCGTCCTCGGAGGAAAGAGCCCTTGAACTGTCGATCACGAACAGGATCAGATCAGCACTGTCGAGGGCCTTCTGAGCTCTGTCTACGCCGATCTGTTCAACTTTATCATGGGTTTTCCTGATTCCCGCTGTATCTGTCAGATGAAGAAGCACACCTCCCACTCTGACTGTCTCACTGAGAGTATCGCGCGTTGTACCTGCTATATCAGTGACGATGGCTCTTTCTTCTCCGGCCAGGTGATTCAATAGAGAAGATTTTCCTACATTAGGCCTGCCCACAATAGCTGTCCTTATTCCATCCTTTAAGATTCTTCCCTCTTCAGCGTGGGAGAGAAGAGATCTCATCTCTTTTTCCAGATCCTGACAGACCGACATCAGTTTGTCCGTATAGCCGTCAAGACTGTAATTCTCCGGATCGTCCAGCGCGGATTCTATAAATGCGATCTCATAGAGGATCTTCTCCCTGAGCTCTCTGATCCTGGCGGAGACTGCGCCCTCAAGCTGCGCGGCCGAAGTCTTTCTGGCAAATTCATTTCCGGAGGAGATCAGGTCCATGACCGCTTCCGCCCTGGCCAGGTCGATCCTTCCCCCGAGAAATGCTCTCTTTGTAAACTCACCGGGTTCAGCCAGCCTTGCACCGGATCTCAGTACAAGTTCCAGAATACGGTTCATCAGGAACATACCGCCATGCGTATTGATCTCCACTGTGTCCTCAGTCGTATAACTGTGAGGTGACTTCATCCAGGAGAGCATGACTTCGTCTATGAGACTTTCTTCACCGTTTTCATCAGTCTCAACTATATAACCGAATCGGATCGTACCGGGACGCCACTTATAAATATCAGTTCTATTCTTTGCGGGAGTGCGGTAGAGCCTGGATCCGATCGCTGCCGCATCAGGACCGCTTATCCTGATTATTCCTATTCCCGCTTCAGACATGGCTGTCGCGATCGCTGCGATCGTATCTGCCTGAACATGATCATACATAAGAGCCATAATCCCTACAGACCCCTTTCTAATTAGTCTTTATCAAAAATCAGCATACAATAAACTTCTGACAAAAGAAAGAGCCGGGCACTTTTTCGCTAAGTACCCGGCTCTGAATCTTTTGAATAATGCCGTATTATTCCTCGCTCTCAGGCTTGGAATTATTCTCCGCGGAACGATCTGAACCACGGCGGTTATCCTTGGATCCGCGATAATCGCGTCCTTTTCTTCCACGGCCGTTTCTGCCTCTGCCGTTTCTGCCGCGGCCGCCCTTTTCAAAGCGCTCTTCCTTAAGAAGATCTTCGCCGTTCTCATCCTTTTTGAGAGCTACTACGACCTTTCTGTAGGGCTCTTCACCCTCACTGTAAGTTGTGATGAACTTCTCATCCTGCAGTGCGGAGTGGATGATCCTTCTCTCATAAGGATTCATGGGCTCAAGGGCCACAGGCTGTCTTGTTCTCTTTACCTTGAAAGCAATA
>Ga0256404_1013154_pt1 | contig 10557 bp, 7 predicted proteins | sample RumenRJG_01DNA_FD_185990 | JGI IMG/M metagenome (GOLD analysis project Ga0256404, IMG submission 185990) | Bovine rumen microbial communities from Lethbridge, Alberta, Canada - RJG_01 | ecosystem: Host-associated > Mammals > Digestive system > Stomach > Rumen | place: Canada: Alberta | collected...
ACGACATTACAACCTCATGTTGTGAGTCGTATCAAAATCAATAGCCCAAGAAAAACCACATTGGTGATTTTTTTTCTTGGGCTAGGAAAGTAAAGTCAAAGCCTTGATTGGGTTTTGTTACAGCCTCCTGTAGGGAGGGGTTGGTGGTGGGTCTTCCACTTCTTTCTTGGCCGTCAGGAATGACGGCCCTCCCATGCATAAAAAAGAAGAACCAAGGAGATGATCGACTTATCTCCTTGGCTCTTCTTGCTAATATTTAATTCCTTTCCGTATATGCGAAGATGGAATGGTTACCAGTTTTTCTGAAGCTTTCTGCGCTGTGGTTGCCTCATGGCATCTTTCAGTCGCTGCTGCGTGGCCTGTTCCTCCTGCATAGCCGCATTGAGAAGCTGCTCAGCATTGTCTTTGCTCATCTGCTCCTTTGGTTGCTGCTGCTTGTTCTGATTTTGCTTGTCCTGATTCTTGTTGTTTTGATTTTGGTTGTTCTTGTCCTGATTATTCTTGTTCTGCTTGTTCTTGTTCTGATTCTGCTTCGGCTGGTTCTTCTGGAGCCGTTTGCAGAGGGCAAGGTTATAGCGTGTCTCGTTGTCGTTGGGGTTATTGCGCAGACTCTCCTCGTAGGCCGCAATAGCCTGGTCGTAGAGCTGGTGCTGCTGGCAGACGACGCCCAGGTTGTGATAGACCATTGCCTTGCGGCGCGGTGCCTTCTCCAGTCTTCCTGCCATTTCATACTGCTTCACTGCGGCAGAGTCCTTCTTTTGGGCAAAGAGCGCACAGCCCAAATTGTAGTGGGCCTGCGGGTTAGCCGAATTCTTTCCCACGGCCTTGCGGTATTCCACTTCGGCCTGCTCGTACTTCTGCTGATGGAACAAGCGGTTTCCCTGGCGGATATGTGTGCGGTCGGTCTGAGCCTGCGCGCCGATAGCGAGCAAGACGGAGAACACGATGAATAGTAAACGTTTCATTTCTTCTTAAACAATTTAAGTTTCAACAAAGCGGGATTCTTGCGATCGAGAAGACATGCCTCTATGATAAGCAGCAGGATGACCAAGATGCCGAAAGCCTGGAACTGCTCGTCGAAGTCGCTGTATACCACATCGTCGGTTTGTCCAGTCTGCAGTTTGGCGATAGCATCATTCAGCTTCTCCTGAGCGTCGCTCGTGTTGTCTACATGGATATACATGCCTTTGCCCGCTTGAGCCAGCTGACGGCACATATCTTCATTGAGGGCTGTCATGACCGTCTCGCCTGAACCATCCTGCAGATAACCTCCATTGCCCATGGGAATAGGAGCACCCTTGGTGCCACCCACACCCAAGATAAAGACGTTGATGCCCTTCTTGGCAGCCTCTTTGGCAGCCTCTTCGGCATCGCCCTCGTGATTCTCACCATCGGTGATGAGGATGATGGCCCGGCCAATGCGGTCTTGTTGGGTGAATGAGCTCATTGATACGCGCAGGGCACGGGCGATATCGGTGCCCTGAGTCTGGATGAGGTCAGGGGAGATGTTCTGCAGAAACATCTTCGCCGATACGTAGTCGCTCGTGATAGGCAACTGCACGAAGGCATCTCCGGCAAAGACTACGAGTCCGATGCGGTCGTTGGTAAAGTGATCTACAAGGTTCTCAACCAGCATCTTGCTCTTGTCCAATCGGCTCGGCACGACATCTTGGGCGAGCATGGAGTTGGAAATATCGAGGGCAATGACGCACTCAATGCCATTGCGCTTCTCATGGCTCACGCGGGTGCCCATCTGCGGGCGGGCCAGCATGAGGATAATCAGCGCTAAAGCCGTCAAGACCAAGGTGAACTTCAATAGGCGACGGACACGGGATACGTCGGGCGACAGCTGCCTGAGCAAGTCTGGGTCGCCCAGCCGTTTCCAGTTCTTCTTCTGCCTGCGCCACATCCAGAGCCTGAGAAGCACGAGCACCGGGATGACCAGCAACAGCCAGAGATATATAGGATCGTCAAATCTAAACATAATAGTCGAAATTTTTCTGTATCATGGAAGTTTTCTCAATACCACTACTCTGAGCAATATCTCAAGCAGCAGACAGACGAAAGCAGCGAGCGCAAAGGGCTGATAGGCCTCATAGCGCTTGGAATAGGACTTCACACTCATCTTTGTCTTCTCCAGTTTGTCGATATCCTTGTAGATGCGTTTCAGCTCGGCGGTATTCGTTGCCCTATAGAAGTTGCCGTCGGTGGTAGAGGCAATATCCATGAGCGTCTTCGTATCAATCTCAACAGGGATGTTGATGTATTGCACTCCACCGGCAACGGGCATCGGGTAGCGTGCCACCTTGTTGGTGCCCACGCCGATGGTGTAGACGCGGATGCCGAAGCTCTTGGCTATCTGTGCGGCCGTGAGGGGCGAGATGTCGCCCATGTTGTTGCTGCCATCGGTGAGCAGAATCACCACCTTGCTCTTGGCCTTCGATTCCTTCAGGCGTGAGACGGCATTGGCCAGACCCATTCCGATGGCCGTACCGTCCTGAATAAGACCGCGGGCCGAGATGTCGGTCCGCACGTTGTGAAGCAGACTCAGCAGAGAGGCATGATCGGTGGTCATGGGGCACTGCGTGAAGGCTTCTCCGGCAAAGATGGTCAGACCGATATTGTCGTTCGGACGTCCGCTGATGAATTCAGCTGCCACATCCTTGGCGGCCTCCATACGGTTGGGCTGCAAGTCCTCGGCAAGCATAGATGTGGAGACGTCGATGGCCAGCATGATGTCGATGCCCTCAACGTTCTTCTCATCCCAGGCGTTGTGGGTCTGAGGACGAGCCAGGACCAGTACGATCAGCGTGTAGGTGATGCACCGCAAGACCATAGGGGCATTGATGAGATTCACCCGCCACGAGCGATGGGCGTTCTGATAAGCGTAGGTGTCGCTCATCTTGAGTGTAGGCTCGCTTTTCCTGCGCTTCAGAAAATACCACAATATGTAGGGTATGAGCAGCAGGAGCAGCAAGAAATATTCCTTATTGGCAAATTCCATTATCCCTCCAATTGATAAATGTTATACACAATCCAGGCGATGAGCAGTGCTACAATGATGCCGATCACCCAGAGCAGCGTCTTGATGATTCGGCGGTTCTGCGAAGCCTTCTTCTCGTCGTCGCTCAACTTGGGCACGATCCGCTCCTCCGTTGCCTCCTCATCGCGTTTTGTCTCGTCGATGAAGTTGACGGCATTCACCAGGTTCAGGTCATCCTCATTGATGAGCGTGGAATATTTGGCAAACTTCACCAGGTCGGCCGTCTCAAACAGCTCGTGCAGCTCACTGATCATCTTGGCATCGCCAACACTCTTCAGGCGGTCGATGATCTCGGCCGAGGTCATCTCCTTAGCGTTGAAGCCGAAGCGCTCGCTGATATACTGTCGTATGGTGTCGGTCAACTGCGTATAGTAGGTCTTGGGATCATCCACAGCCGTCCGTTTGTCGCTCTTTATCTGCTCAATGGCCGAGAGAGCCTTCTGGTGGGCCGGAATATGGCGCACGATGCGTATGCGGGTGATGATGGGCTTGTTCTCGCGCAATCTCACGTAGAGATAGAATCCCACGGCGCCCAGCAGCAGAACGAGCATTCCAAGCCAGAACAATGGTGCCCACTCGCTCCAGTCGAAGGGTACGTCCTGTACGTCCTTGGGAGGGAACATCTTGTTGGGATGAAGCGTGTCCACCTCTACGGTGAGCACCTTCAGCCCCAAAGCATTCGATGCATAGTCGCGGCCGTCGACCTTCACCTTCATGCTGGGGATAGCATAGACGTTCTGATCAAACGACGTGATAGTGTATATTTTCCTCACTCTGACGTTGCCGTTGTCCACGTCCGACGTGTCGGCTGCCGTAGACGAGAGCACTTCCACTCCGGGCACGATAGGCTGAGAGCGCTTAAAAGAGGGGAGAGAGATCTGGCTGCCCTTCTTGGCCACAACATCCAGCGTGATGTGGGCCTGCTGACCAATGAGCATCTCTACGGAGTCCATGTTGGCTTGCACCTGCACCTGTCCCACTGTCACCAGAGGAATCATCAGCAGCAGAGAAAGAACAAGATCTCTGATAATCTGTGTTTTATTTTGAATCATTTATGAACGTTGCTTAAATAAGAGAATGAGCTTCTTCACGTAGTCCTCGTCGGTGGCGATGCTGATCCAGTCCACCTGGCTCTTTCTGAACGTTGTGGAGAGTTGCTCTTGACGGCTGTAGAAATAATTGCGATGCGCGGCCCGCAGCTTGCGGTCCGACGTGTCGATATACATCTCGTGTCCGGTCTCGGCATCTCTCACTTTCAGGAGTCCTACATCGGGAAGCTGACGGCAGAGGGCATCGTAGATCTGCACGGCCACCACATCGTGCTTCCGGTTGGCCACCTGCAGGGGCTTCTGGAAATCCTTGCGGTCGAAGAAGTCGCTCAGCACGAAGCAGGTGCAACGGCGGCGCATCACCTGCGTCAGGAATTCCATGGCTCCGCCGATATCGGTCTTCCGCAGACCGGTCTGCTCATCGTCGTTCTCTCCCCACGTGAGCATCTCGCGGATAAGGTAGAGGATGTGCTTGCGGCCCTTCTTCGGCGGAATGTATTTCTCGATATGGTCGGAGAAGAAGATCATGCCGATCTTATCGTTGTTCTCAATAGCCGAGAAGGCGAAGGTGGCAGCGATCTCGGTGGCCATGTCGCGCTTCAGCTGCTTCCGTGTTCCGAAGTCGAGTGAGCCGGAGACGTCGATGAGCAACATCACCGTGAGCTCGCGCTCCTCCTCAAACACTTTCACGTAGGGCTTGTGGAAGCGGGCGGTCACATTCCAGTCGATATCGCGGATATCATCTTGAAACTGATACTCACGAACTTCCGAGAAGGCCATACCCCTTCCTTTAAAGGCACTGTGGTATTGACCGGCGAAGATGTTCTGGCTCAGTCCGCGTGTCTTGATCTCAATTCGTCTTACCTTGTTTAAAATATCCGATGTATCCATATTTTATCGTATCACTTTGATGATAATCTTCACAGGCTGGAGACGTAAAATCCCCGCCTGCTGGTGCGGTGTGCCCCGTCAAATACTGATGAGCCGCCAGAGTGAATAATCTGAGCGGTCCTACGGGCCACCCGCAAGAAAAGTGCAGATTCGGAGTCTTCAATTTTCCGTAGGAGGCTGATATATCAAAAATTTTCAGTTGACTCCTGATTCGGAAACTCCCGGCTCTTTATGGCACCTCGATCTTATTGATAATCTTCGATACGATTTCCTCGCTGCTGACGTTGCTTGCCTCGGCCTCGTAGCTCAGGCCGATACGGTGGCGCAGAACGTCGTGGGCAACGGCTCTCACATCCTCGGGTACCACGTAGCCGCGGTGCTTGATGAAGGCGTAAGCCCTTGCGGCCTTGGCCAGGTTGATGCTAGCACGCGGTGAGCCGCCAAACGTGATCAGGCTCTTCAGCTCGGGCATATTGTAATGGTCGGGATAACGGGTAGCAAAGACGATGTCGGCAATATACTGCTCTATCTTCTCATCGATATACACCTGACCTACGATCTCGCGGGCATCGAGAATTTCCTTTGCTGTAGTCACGGGTTGTACCTCGGGCATCTTGCCACGAAGGTTCTCCCGCATGATGAGTTTTTCCTCCTCAATCGTAGGATAGCCGATGATAACCTTGAGCATGAAACGGTCGAGCTGGGCTTCAGGCAACTGATAGGTTCCCTCCTGCTCGATAGGGTTCTGTGTGGCCATCACCAGAAAAGGCTTGGGCAGCGCGAATGTCTCCTCGCCTATTGTCACCTGATGCTCCTGCATGGCCTCGAGCAAGGCACTCTGCACCTTGGCCGGAGCACGATTGATTTCATCAGCCAGGACGAAATTGGCAAACACGGGACCCTTCTTCACGTGGAAGTTCTCGTCTTTCTGCGAGTAGATCATGGTTCCCACTACGTCGGCAGGGAGCAAGTCGGGGGTAAACTGAATTCTGCTGTATTGAGCGTCGATGAGTTGCGAGAGAGTTTTGATGGCCAAAGTCTTTGCCAAACCAGGAACGCCCTCCAAGAGAACGTGACCGTCACTGAGGAGAGAAATCAGCAAGGAGTCGACCAAATGTTTCTGACCCACGATGACCTGATCCATACCTGCCGTCAGACGGTTGATAAAACTACTTTGTTGTTCGATGAGCGCATTAAGTGCTCTAATGTCTATTGATTCTGCCATAATTTCAAATTAATTTGACCGCAAAATTACAATTTTATAACCACCTTGCCCAACCGTGGCTTCTAAATAATATTAAAAACGAGTGTTTATCGGCGTAAATTAAGAAAGATTAAGACCGGCAAAGAAAGAGGAGACCCACCCCCAGCCTCAAGACCCACCCCCAGCCCCTCCCTACGGAGGGAGGGGAGCGAACATCACCGGGAAATCACATGCAGACGAACTAACCAGCCTCGGAGAGGCTGACTCTCAGTAACCCTAGTCAAGCGACGTAAGGAGCGCAGACTGGGGATTTTAAGTCCCCACCGCTTGCTTCTCCCCTCCCTCTGTAGGGAGGGGTAGGGGGTGGGTCTACTATTCTCAGTAACCCTAGTCAAGCGGCGTAAGGAGCGCAGACTGAGGATTTTAAGTCCCCACCGCTTGCTTCTCCCCTCCCTCTGTAGGGAGGGGTAGGGGGTGGGTCTTCTATCCTTTCGTCGTCAGGAATGACGATACAGACCCACCCCTCAATCCCTCCAGACAGAAGGAGGGGAAGAGAACATCGAGAGCAAATTCCGATTGATGATTGTACCCCCGGTAGGGGGTTCCGTTAACTTAGCGAGGGGATGAGCGAGATGAGCGGAGCGAATGAGCGATTCCCCTCGTAGTTGAGTCCCCCGGATTGAGCTACCCCCGGCAGGGGGTTGCGTCAATACCCGATATATGCTCCGGAAACCTCCGATTAACGCAACCCCCATCCGGGGGTAGATAGACGCTCACGAAACCCTACGAGGGGAATCGTCGAAACATTGTTTCTCCTCTTCCCCTCGCTATGATAACGCAACCCACTTCGTGGGTAGCCCCATTAAGCATTTGCCTGGAAGGCACTACCTCAAAAACTTTGAGAGGTATAGCCTTGCTGGTAGTGCCTTCCAGGCACATGCGACCTAGGCCAGTCTACTCCGGGCACATGTCCGCTTCGCTTCCATGTACCCGGTTTCTGAGGTGTGGCCTTCCAGGCCATGACACATCGGTTTCAGCAAGTAAGATAGTTTTTTAGCCGTCATATATTCCTACGAGGGAGACCTACCAGCCTCAGAGAGGCTGACTCTCAGTAACCCCAGTCAAGCGACGGCAGGAGCGCAGACTGGGGATAGGGAGTCCGCGCCGCTTGCTTCTCCCCTCCCTTTGTAGGGAGGGGTAGGGGGTGGGGCTAGTTGGGGTTTTGTTTACCCATATTATCACCACAGGCATTAATGTGGCCTTTAAAAAACTATAAATAATCTGTCCTTTATTTATCACTTTAAAATTTTATCGTAATTTTGCCAACACTCTATTATTTACGATGAGAACCAGGAACTCCATAGATCAAAGACGGAAATGGTATGCATGGGTACTGTTATTAGTATTCCTGCCCTTTTTCTCAGTATCTTCGGTCCACTATCATGAGCAGCCATCGACAGAAGAGGTTTGCTATTCCTGCGTTCATCATCTTCATCATCCGTCTCACATGGCCCATGGGGCAGGTGCGGCAGCGAATTGCGTCTTCTGTCATTTCCTAGCCCTGTCTTATCTCCCTGCCGTATCCTTCATTGTCTTGGCTGCAGCAAATTTCTTCTTGGTTAAGCCATCTCTGAGAAGATGCGCTATGCATTCAGGAGACTATGGGCATTTCTATCTCCGCGGTCCTCCACAGTATCTGTATTTTTGAGTGTTTTTATTTTTCAGAATGTCAGTAGCACGTATTGTGCCCCTGTAGTTCTGGCGTTGTTTTAATTTCAAATACAGATAACCAGCATGAAAAAGTTTTTCATTATGCTGTTGCTCAATGTTGTGTGCATTTGGGCTGCAGCCAATACTCCTGTCCCCACAACAACCCTGACAGGAAATATCAAGGATGCCACAGATGGCAGTAATCTTATCGGAGTCACGGTCTATGTCCCCGAGCTTTCAGAGGGAACTGTGACCGACGCAGACGGCAATTATACGTTGTCAGAATTGCCCAAGCGTACGCTCACCCTGCAGATCAGCTATGTGGGCCACCAGACCATCATCAAGACCATCGACCTGTCGAAGGAGACGCATGCGAATTTCGTCATGAAGGAGTCGAATGCCCTCATCAATGAGGTCGTCGTGAAGGGCGTCACGGGCACGGTATTGCTGAAGGACGCCTCGACCCCGATTGCCGTTCTGACGAAAAAGCAGATTGACGGCATCAGCTCCACCAACATCATCGATGCAATCGCACACCAGCCTGGCATCTCGCAGATCACCACTGGAAGCGGAATCTCCAAGCCCGTCATCCGCGGACTGGGCTATAACCGGATTGTCACCATCGACGACGGGGTGAGACAGGAAGGTCAGCAGTGGGGCGACGAACACGGAATCGAAGTGGACCCGCAGCGTGTAGGAAGCGTGGAAGTGTTGAAAGGACCGGCTTCTCTGATGTATGGCTCCGACGCCATGGCGGGAGTAGTGATTCTCAATCCGCAGCCTGCTGCTCCCGTCGGACAGATCCTGGGGAATGTATCTTCGGAATACCAGACCAACAACGGTCTGTTCGACTACAGTCTCAACTTGCAGGGCAATCAGAAGGGCTTTATCTGGGGAGGAAGATATTCAGAGAAATTCGCCCATGCCTACAAGAATCCCATTGATGGCTATGTGCGTGGCTCGCAGTTCCATGAGCGCGCTTTCAACACGATCTTGGGATTGAACAAGAGTTGGGGCTACAGCCATCTCAACCTCTCTTACTACCATCTCACGCCGAGTATGAGCGAGATGGAGGGCCAGGAGGAAGGAGAGGACAAGACCTACAAGAAAGCTCTTCCCTTCCAGCAGATTCATCATTACAAGGCCTCCTGGAACCAGTCTATCTATTTGGGTGCAGGACAGTTGACGACACTGTTGGCCTATCAGCAGAACCGGCGTCAGGAATATGAGGAGAGTGCTTCTGAACCAAGCTTGGACCTCCAGTTGCACACCATCAACTACGGAGTGAAGTACAACATTGGGAATCAGGACGGTTGGAAGCTGACGACTGGCGTTAGCGGTATGTTCCAGCAGTCGCTCAATAAGGGAACTGAATTCCTCATCCCCGAATATGCGCTGTTCGATTTCGGAGCCTTCGTGACGGGAAGCTACAAGACGCAGAACTGGACCACCAACGGCGGTATCAGATTCGACACCCGCCATGTGCATGCCTTTGCCTATGAGGATTTGTTCCAGAAAGTCTCACGTCGCTTCAACGGTCTGTCCGGCAGTGTCGGTACGGTCTACGCCATTGGCGAGAGGATGAATCTTAGGCTGAATGTCTCGGCCGGCTTCCGTGCGCCCAATCTGAGCGAGCTCAGCGCCAACGGTGTTCACGAGGGAACCTTCAGATACGAGAAGGGAAATGACGCGTTGAAGGCAGAGCGTAGCCTGCAGTTGGACTTGGGATGGGACTATACCTCATCATGGCTGTCGTCGCAGATTGCCCTGTTCTGTAACACGATCGACAACTACATCTTCCTGGGCAGGACCACGGAGACCGAGGAAGACTTGCCCGTCTACAAGAGCATGCAGGGAGATGCCCGTCTTTGGGGTGGAGAATTCTCCGTCGACGTGCATCCTGTCGAAGCCTTGCACATCGCCAATTCGTTCTCGTTCGTCAACTCTGTGCAGCTCCATCAGCCAGACGATACGAAGTACCTGCCCATGACGCCTGCACCACGGTGGAATGGCGAGGTGAGTTACACTTTCATCCGGGATGGACAGACGTTCAACAACCTCTATGCCAAGTTGAAAGTGGAGTGCAACCTGCGCCAGAATCACTACTACAAGGCCAACGACACCGAGACGGCCACGCCCTCTTACACTCTGCTCGGAGCCTCTGTAGGCACGGATATCCGTCACAAGGGAAAGAAGATTTGCTCGCTGTATCTGATCGGTGAGAACCTGACCAACCGCGCCTATCAGAACCATCTCAGTCATCTGAAATATGCCGGCCTGAATCCCGCCACCGGCAAGCAGGGACTGTACAACATGGGAAGGAACATCTCGCTGAAGGTAATTATCCCGCTGAGCCTGTAAAGGAGACCCAAACCAGCTAGACCACCCCCGGCTGGACCCACTCCCGGTTGGACTCACCCCCGGCTCCTTCCTAAAGAGGGAGGGGAGCGCAAATGCAGGAAACCGCATTGTAGGAGGGTCGTCATTCCTGACGACCAAGCCCGTACTCTGATTGCTCATCACAAGTTATTCTGGCGCACTGGATTATTTCCGTGGATAAGAATTTAAAGGAAAATATTCTTGTGCATGCTTAATGCTCTCACAAGAGCGTTGGGTCTCAAGCGATAGGATGGCTTCTTCGAGCAAGCTCGAGGGCCATC
>Ga0256404_1013156_pt1 | contig 10556 bp, 6 predicted proteins | sample RumenRJG_01DNA_FD_185990 | JGI IMG/M metagenome (GOLD analysis project Ga0256404, IMG submission 185990) | Bovine rumen microbial communities from Lethbridge, Alberta, Canada - RJG_01 | ecosystem: Host-associated > Mammals > Digestive system > Stomach > Rumen | place: Canada: Alberta | collected...
TGGCTCTGAGAACCACCAGTACCGCCGGTACCACTGCTGCCCGTGTCGCCCGAAGGACGTGCAGGCGGAGTGTAAGTAGACGGAGAGCTAGGCTCATCCGTTACAGTGGTATCGTTGTCCTGATTCTGGCCTCCGCCATAGCTAGGATTGTTTCCACCAGTCTGAGCCTGCGGACCCGCATTGGGATCCTTCTGATCAAGCCCAGGATCGGGGTCGCCAGTACCAGGGTCGTCCGGAGTGTCCGGAACGGGATCTTCTCCCTCCGGAACTGGCCAATAGTCTCCCGGGTTGACCGGCTGGAAGCCGCATTCCAAACGGAAGCGATAAGTGCCAGCCTTGCCGACCGTAAAGACGATGGCATGACCACCGACGTTAGTGCTGTTGCGCACTACAACGGACGGCTTGTCTCCCTGCAGGGCATCCACAATCATATACATGCTTGAAGTGTAATCGCTCAGTTCGACAATCTCGACCTTGCCAGACTTGAGCAAGTTCAGGTCGTTTGCGATGACCTGATCCCAGAAGTCATAGTCTTCCAGGAAAGCAAGGTGAAGCTGGTCAGCCAGACGGCCGATTTCGATATTCTCAAAGTCCTTATAGCGAGACCCGAGAATGGTGTACCAGTCGATCTCCTCACGCTCGAGGATTTCAACTGTGATTGCACCGGTAAGTGCAGGGTCGTGATACATACGGTCGTATAAGATCCCCGTCACTTTACCGTTCTCATCGACATGGAAGATGGCATCCTGAACACTGGATGCTTTGCCGTCTTCGACCATCTTCTTTGCCTCTGCGAGAACGTCGGTGCCGAAGCGGCAGCCATCCGTATCCTCCGCATAGTAGTGGATTCTATCCGGATTTGCTACGCTGTCGGGGCTTGTGGCGAACGCTCGCTGAAGCGTTCCGGTAAGGAGCAGTGCGAGAAAGACGACCGCCACAAGACCGAGTGCTGCGGAAAAAATCGCAGCCTTACGATTTCGTGCAGTCATGTTAGTTTGCACCTCCCTTCTTAAACGGAATAGCATTGTAGAGTAGCGTCCAAAGGCTGCCGCTCACGATAGCGCCGCCGATTGCGACGACCGGCTTCATGCCAGGATCGACAATCCACTGGTCCATCACATCGTTGATGGCATTGCCAGCCGCATCGCGCAGGTAATCCCAGTACCCCAGAGATTCCAGGTGGACGATGCCACTCATCTCGAAGTACCAGTAGATCAGCATCGCGAAGACGATGCCCCCAAAGATGCAGACGATGAGCCACCAGAGCGGCTTCTTGCCACCAAAGATATCGGTAACATGATTCTTCATCTCGGTGACCCCATTCTTTACTGCTTCTCGGGTCATTCGGCCATCCTCGCGGACGGTGTACTGCGTTGCGGTGTGCCCCCTCAGGTTAGCCTGATGGCTTTCCCTGATGAGAGTCTGTGTGCCGTTGTGCGCGTCCATATTCTGCTGGTGCGCGCTCTTAATGAGAGCCTGATTGGCGAGCGCCTGATTCATCAGGTCGCGGCCGTAGATTACGGGATTGGGACTACCGGTCCCACGGTTTCCATTATTTGCCATATCAATTCCTCCTTCTGGCAGTTTCTGTGGTGGTACTGCTAGGACGGGCAGCACCAATGTTTTAGCCGTGTGTGTGGCTTGGACATGACGCGTGCTGCGTCTATAAACAGACCCCCTTGCCTCAGGAGTCGAAAAATGGAAACCCGGACATAAGGTTTCTCTCCTGTGCCTCGTTTTGCACAGTAATGATCTGATTTTTAACGCTCACCTCTCGTTAGGCCTTTCGCAGTCTCGCGATTAGCTGAGGGTATTATAGCAAATATTTTGATTTTTGTCAATAGCATTTTATGCTAATTTACCATTAGCATGAAATGTTATATGCTAATGTTTATTTCCAGATAAAAACCTAATCATTACTGAGCGAAAACTTGGTGCAAGGAGGGGCCACTGGGACCCCTCCCGCAAAGTGCGACCAATAAAGAAGTTGTGATTACTCAGGCGGCAGAATGTCCCCTTCATTCACACCGTCATCAGCGACAGGTTCTTCCACCGGAGGTGGATCCTGCTGGATGTCACTAAGGTCCGTGTGCGGCTTATCGTCGCCGGCCTGAACTTCATAATCCTGGCCCCCATGGGTCTCATGGGTACCATCGTCGCGGTCCACGGTAGGCGAACCACTGTCCGAAGGCGGGCTAGCCGGCTCAGGTGTCGGCTGTTTAGGCGGAGTCGGTTCGGGCTCCGGAGCGGCCGGAGGTGCATAGGTTTCAGGGCTCTGAGGTTCATCCGTAATCGTTGTATCCGGGTCCTCATTCTGGCCACCGCCATAGTCCGGATTATCGCCACCGGTCTGAGCCTGCGGACCCGCATCGGGATCCTTCGGTTCAGGAGTCGGCTCAGGAGTCGGCTCGGGTTCCGGAGTAGGCTCCGGTTCCGGAGTTGGAGTCGGCTCGGGTTCCGGAGTGGGAGTCGGAGTAGGCTCCGGTTCCGGAGTTGGAGTCGGCTCGGGTTCAGGGATAGGCGGCACATCTGGCGTTGGCCAGTAATCGACCTGGATTGGCTGGAAGCCACATTCCAGACGATATTGGTATACGCCAGCCTTACCAAGGTCAAAACGGATGACGTGACCACCCGCGTTTGTGCTATTACGCACCACAACGGACGGCTTGTCTCCCTCGAGCATATCCTCAATCATATACATACTGGACGTATAGTCAGAGATATCCTCGATGCTGACCTTGCCAGACTTCAGCAGGTTCAAATCATTTGCGATGACCTGGTCCCAAAAATCGTGGTTCTTCAGAAAAGCCAGATGCAACTGGTCGGCCAAGCGGCCGATTTCGATATCCTTAAAATCATTCTGGCGGTCGCCAAGAATGTTGTGCCAGTCGATTTCCGACCTATTCAGGATATCTACCGTGATTGCGGCAGTCAACGCTGGGTCACGCGTCATACGGTCGCGCATAATGCCACTCACTACGCCGTTCTCATCGACATGGAAGATAGCATCCTGAATACTGGATGCCTTGCCATCTTCGACCATCTGCTTCGCTTCCGCGTAAACATCGGGGCCGAAGTTGCAGTTCTCTACATCATAGGTGTAGTAGTGGATCTCGCGATCCGGATTGACGTGCTGGTTGTCTGCTGCAAGTGCGGTCGTCACAACACTGAGACCACCAGTGAGCAAAAAGACGCTCATGGCGAGACTCATTATCAGCGCAATTGCTGAATAGCGTGCACGCTTTGCGTATGTTCTTCTCAACATCGCACATCACCATCCTTTCTAGAAAGTGTGAAAATGGGGAAACAACTTCTTGCTGCGCATTTGGTCATTTTTGCGCAGTAATGATTAGATTTGCTTCGTGCTGCTAAAAAACACTCATCCCCTACCTCCGTAGGTTATAACTAAGCATTACAATTATATCAAATTTTTGCTTTTTTGTCAAGATACGGAGAGTGTTATAATAGACTCAAATGGCACTCAATAGCAAAACTATTCAACGCATTACTAAAACTAGTACCTCGGACGTCGCCCACAGTTCTGGCTACGCGAACGCCCAGAATGCCGGGAACTTTGGGGCCGCCTCCTCTGCCGCGCAAAGCTTCGAAGGGCGTCTCGATATCGAAAAAAACCGAAAAATCGTTCAGGGTTACCGCCGCGCCATGGTTGCGCAGCGCGTAAATACTTACGATCGCGCTAAGACTTACGAAGAACAGCTAGCCATCGAGAAAGCTAAAAAGGAAGCCAAAGTAGCCAAAGACCAACAGGAGAAGCAAGGCTTTTTGGATCGTAAGCGAAAATTCAATATTGAGCATGAGGCCGGTGGGCTTAACCGATTACAGCGCGAACACGTAAACGAAAGCGCAAATCTTTCCGCAAGACAGCAAGTTAAGCAAAATATGGACGCACGCCAACAAATGGCTAAGCGTTTTGATGCAAGCGCAAGACCAGCGCCAAAACCCGGCTTGGGGCTTCATTAGGAACAAACTCGGTTTCTCGAACGGCAAAATTGCAAATTTTTTGGTGTTGAGAGCGATCCGCTTCAAGAATTAAGTAGCCCCCATTTTTTAAGTTTTTTGGAGCTTGCATGATAAGTTGTTTTATTAGTTGCAGTCCGCCATCATCGGCATAAAGCGCCGAGTCGGGTTCGTAGGCGAGCGTTTCGCGATCCAGCCAGCCCCAATTACGGTCTACGTAAGGCAAGTTCGCCACGATAACGTCATATTTGCCAGAGACGCTATCGAGTAAGTTTGATTTTTTCGTACTTATGTTTGTAGCACCTAGATGCCCAATATTATACTGGGCGCAGTCGAGCGCTTTAGTAGATATATCGATGGCGGTAATCTGTGATTTGGGGAGTTCAAGCGCTAAAGTAATAGCTATGCATCCACTCCCGGTACCCACGTCGAGAATCTCTAGGGGTTCGCTTTTAGGAAAGGAGGTAACGAGTGGTAAAGACTTGATAATGTCAATCAGCGCTTCGGTTTCTGGCCGCGGTATTAATGTGTCTGGCGTAACTCGAAAATTTCGGCCATAAAATTCCTTATAGCCTAGAATATATGCCAACGGCTCACTTTTTTTGCGACGCGATAAATCTTGGTCAGCTTTCGCTTTCTCTCGCTCACTTAATTCATATTCCGGATGTCCATGCAGGAATATGCGTTCTTTATGAATTGAATTTGCCAAGATAAGTTCTGCGTCTAATCGGTCAATCTGCTTAGTGGCTAGATTAAGCCATGAGCTCACGTTCATTCTTGATAAGCTCTTCAATTATATCCTCAATATCGCCATTCATGGCTGCCGGAATGTTGCTACGTGAATAATGAATGCGGTGATCAGTAATGCGATCTTGCGGATAGTTATAAGTACGAATCTTTTCGGAGCGATCGCCAGTACCAATTAGTGACTTACGCTGATCCGAAGCATTAGCGCGGTCTTCAGCAATTTTGCGTTCAAGTAAACGGCTACGAAGTACAGTCATAGCTTTGATGCGATTTTGCTGTTGGCTGCGCTCGTCTTGCATTGTTACAACGAGACCGGTTGGTAAATGCGTAATGCGCACGGCAGAGTCAGTAGTATTAACGCCCTGCCCGCCGTGTCCACCGGAACGGTAAATATCAATACGCAGGTCTTCTGGCTTAATTTCGAAATCTTCTTCTTCGGCCTCTGGAAGAACGGCCACGGTGGCGGTACTTGTATGAATACGACCCTGAGATTCAGTGACTGGCACACGTTGCACACGATGCACGCCACCCTCAAATTTGAGTTTGCCATAGGCCTGATCGCCAGACACGCGGAAAATCACTTCCTTATAGCCGCCCGCATCATTAACGCTTTCAGACTGTAGTTCGGTCTTGAGGCCATGCGTCTCGGCGTAACGAACATACATACGATAAAGGTCGCCAGCAAAGAGGCTAGCCTCGTCGCCACCAGCGCCGGCGCGAATCTCAATAATGGCAGCCTTGTCGTCGTTCGGGTCTTTCGGAATTAGCATTTCGGTAAGTTTCGTCTCTACTTCGGCGAGTTCTTGTTCGAAGTCCGGTTTCATGACGGCGAGTTCTGGATCGTTTTCGGCCTCTTTAATGTCGTTCTGGAGTTGTTCGCGTTGTTTGCCAAGCTTAATTAGCTCGTCTACCTCTGTGAGACGACGGTTTTTGGCGGCAAAATTTTTGTCTGCATAAGCGTCTGGTTGACTCAAAAAATCTGTCAATTCTTGGCGTTCTTTTTGAAGTGCATCAAAATCTAGTTCTATACTCATCTGTTTATACTATAACATCTTATCTGTTCTGGCGCCAGGCATGAAAAAGCCCCGCAGGGCCGCCGCGAGGCCTTAAAAGAGCTAGAACAGGAGCTGCACTCTATAGACGAGATATAATCTCTTTTTTGTAGAGATTGCGAACATATCGTCTCCGAGATAGGCGATTCCTTTGACGGGCACGCCGCTTCCAAGATTGCCTCCGCCATATGATCTCAGGCGGATTTCTCCTTTCGGAACGAAGATGCTGGCTCTCTGTGCTTCTTCCACGAATCTGTTTGCCTCGAATGGAGCATATTCCTCCAGGGAGAGGTTATGGTCGGGAGTCTCGATCACGCGTGTGTAATTTTTTTTCGTTACTTTCGTGAGAGTCTCGGCAAAGAAATCGTTGAAGTTGCGAGTTGCAGTCTCGCTGTGTCTTATTTTAATGAACATTATTTTCTCCAGGTAGCAGTAGATACTCTACTAAAAATTGCTACCTTTTTATTATAGCATATGCTACTATATTTGTCAATAACGCTGATGTTTTTCCTAGATTAGCGCAAAAAGATAACACCGACAAGGTTTATGGAGTTTATCCGTTTGTGTGATATACTTTTGGCATGGATCTTTAGCTCAGTTGGCTAGAGCGTACGATTCACATTCGTAAGGTCACTGGTTCGAGCCCAGTAAGATCCACCATACTTCATTTTGGCCCTCTTTGAGGTCTTTTTAATCTGTTCCGGAGCGGTTCGAGCCGCCTCTTTTTTAGCTTTTAAGAATTCTTTGGTTTCAGTCACCGGAACGAGATATTTAACAGGGGCAAATTCAATGGTTCGACCCAAAAGTTTAAGACTTGCACCTAATCGTTTAATTACGGCTCTTTTACGCCCCAATCGTTAGAATCAAAGTCCTCTTAGCATAACGAGCAAACATAAAGGCATCATTTACTATATCTTTCCAGTCATTAGCGATAGTCATCGCCCTACTTCTTTCGTCCTCTAGGCGAGATATTTCACTTTCAATAGCCTATTGTTCGGATGCAAAGAATGCCGGATCGTCAAACATGCCAGTATACACGGCTCGCCTGAGCCCATCCAAGTCCGTCTTTTTCTATTGACGTATTATTAATGCCGCGATAAAATAAACATAAGTGGAGAAGTGCGGGTTGTAAACAAACACCTTAAGTAAAATGGAGAGTAGTTATTATGCGCAGAATGCGTAAAAGTTTGTTTTTGACCCGTATGGGCATTGTCTTTTTCGGAGTAGCCTTACTTGTCGCCGGATTAATCTGTTGGATTAATGAGGCTAAGGCAATCCCTGTCAATAAATCTTATATTTCAGCCTTTGAAATTAAAGATATCATCGATGGTTCTGCGCCTTTTGATGCCGATAATAATCCTGGCAACGATCAGAACAGCAGTAACGGCATCTGTCGTACTTTTGATCACGTGACATATAACTTGTCATATATTACAAAGCTAATGAGCGGCGAGACGGTAGTTAGCGAGGGCAACCTGATGGTAGAATTTGCGCTAGATGTCGACCCTTCGGTTGCAGAATTTGATACGTCAACCCTAAACTGGCTTTTGGATAGAAAATATACTTATACGTATTCAGATGGTACGACTAGCAGTACTTGGGATGCTACCAAAACCGTCACAAAACAAACATTGGTCGGACGTCGCCATCTAACCGTGAATGAGACTGGCTCAAATGCTATTCCAGGCGCTGGCTCATTGTCGGCAGGCTTGTTAATTAAAGCGGCAAAGCACGGACAAAAAATTACGCCATCATTTACGATTTACATGGAAGGCAATGACGCTTCGTTAAAGAAGACTACGGCATCCGATACTATTACGGTCTCGGCGGCGCCACGCTATGACATCGAAGTAGGGCGCAATGTCGGCGGCGATCCGTTAGCTTGGTTTGATACGCAAAACGGCACAATTAGTGAAACTAAAACCACCGGCGCTGTACGCGGTCGTCTAGAAGTTTACGGTATTATGGTCGGTTTATACAATACTGATGCAGACCATGGTTTTAAGGGGATTGAATTACCTTCTGGCGATATTACTTTTGACATTACCTTGAAAGAAAAGGCGAATGTTAATGGTGGCGGAGTACGTGATGTGACAGATGAAGAAGGTTACAGACCGTTTATTTGGGACTATAACGAAAATAAAGCGCAAGGCATGGATGCAAAGGGGCATTTAAATCGGCAGATGGCCTACGTGCTATCTTTGTTGGCTGACGCACGTTGGGCGGCACCGCTCAACAGTGGCGGTACATCATCAAACGATAACCGTGTCTATGACGGTGGCGGCTACAATATCGTCCAAGACGCCACACAAAAGAATGTTTATCACGTTACTTTGAGCAATTATAAATTCAATCTGAATAATCTATATTTCCCAGTTCGCAATTTTGGCGATGCCGCAACGATTACGCGTTGGGGTAAGAATATAGGTAAGTTCTCGGCGGCAGTAGTGCAAACGGTTCTCGCTTTTCCAGAGAGCGTGTCTTCTACTGAGACGGTAACATCCGATTTTACAGTTAGCAATTTTAAAGCAAATACTGCCACGCAGTCGACGTCTTCGGAAATGCTCACAAATAATAATACTGTCTCACGGACGGTAACGACATATCCGACAGGCTCGTTCAGTAATGCTCTGCGCGTATTGAATAGCCGAGACCAATACGTATCGTCGGATTATTATACGGGTGATGGTTATGCATCGCCTGGCGATGATTTGAAAGTCTGGGACGTTATGACCTACGTAGGTGACGGCTATTTAGGTGATGGTAACGTTTTAATTAAGTTTGATCCAGAATTGGTAGAACTTAGCAATACGAAAAAAGCTTATTACTCTGGCGCAACTAGCCCCTTGACGCAGATGAATAATATGACTACGCTATATGCTGCAAAAGCCGATAAGACAACTTGGAGTAGTGATCAGGAAATGAATGATGCGCTCGAGGAGCATCTGGTATATTTCAAAGATTACGATGAACTAATCTCGCAAGGATACACTTGTGTTGGCATTCTAATGGAAGTCCGCGATGCACAAATGTATAACCGTGATTTCCATTTTAAATTAGACTACAAAGCAAAGACAACTGCGCAGGTCGGGAAGGTTTATCAATTCAAGATTGAAGCAAGGACTTGGCGTGGAGATGGCGATATTCCTTCCTGGACAAATTGGCCATTAGGCGGAAATAAATATGGCTTAGCCAATACATCATGGACGCGAGGTAACTATACGAGCGGCTATCCGGCTCCAACGTATAACCATCATTTGGATTATCAAAAATCCATTTACGAGAATGGCACAATGGCGGGCGGTCACACTAATGGATACCAGGGCGGCCAGTCATTGCTCATGATTGGTGCAAAAAACCGCATCGAGATTAGTGTCAATGATAAAGAAACGACGGATACTGGCGGAACTTGGGCGAAGAGTATTTACGACCTAGACAAGGGCGAGCGCACTGCGGAATTTAAGATTCATCCAGAATTAAATATTTCGTCGGCCAACAGCGGCGCACAAACTTCAAATCGTACTGCGACGGTAACAGTAAAAGCAATTTTGCCAAAAGATTTAACCTACATTACTGGCTCAGCTTCGAAGACGCCATCGAATGTATCACGTGATAGCAGTACTGGAATTACGACAATCACTTGGACTATTGAGGGTCAAAAAGTTGGCGAAGCAATGGATGACATTCTATTTAAGACCACAATTGGCGCAGCTGGCACTATTAATGACGTACATAATAATGATTCATTTGAAATTGAGTCGCAAATTACTTCCACTGCTGATGATCGTGCTCTACACGTAAACTACGGCAACATTTCAAAGACTAGTATTTCCGTCATAAAACTCGCCACTTCGTCAATTTCAAAGACGGTTGCAGAGCCGCTAGTCGAATCTGGACAGGATATCTCATTCAAGCTGCATTACGGAAATAGTGATGAAGATTCCGTAGAAAAAGTAAGAATGGTAGATGTGTTGCCATATGATGATGATATTCGCGGATCAAACTTTACCGGTAGCTACTTAGTAAAGAAAATAGTTATCGATTTCAAGACGGCAACCGAAACCTACAATTTAGTAAAAAATAATGTAGCAGTTTACTATACCACGGACACGGCGCATCGCGATCTTGCTAATGCGGAAAATATCGTCTTGAATAAGACTGGTACAAGTTGGACAATGATTAATGGCGGCGTATTGGACGATAGCGCCAAGACTATTACATTTAATAACGTCAACTTAGCGAATGCAGTTGCAATTTACTATTCTATTGGTGACGTGCAACCAAAAGAATATGTATCAGCCAATGTCGTATTGACACCAAAGAATACTAGCGGAACTTTAATCAATGTAAATGGCAAGACGCAGGAGCCAGGAAATGTGTATGCTAACAATTTCTACGAATTTGCCGATAATCAAATTGGCGTAGTTACGAGTAATAATGTTTCATCGCAGGTCGTAATGCGAACGGTAAGTGGCGTAGCTTGGTATGATGCAAATAATGATGGTTTGCGTAATAATAATGAGTCAATTATTCCAAACGCGGCCGTAAACATTTATGACGCAACGGGCGCTCGTGCCAAGACGGTATTAGGTACGGAAATCGCTGAAGCAAAAACAAATGCAAGTGGTGCATATAGCTTTGACATGTTGCCGGCAGGGAATTATGTGGTAAAGATTGCAGGTGGCGATTATGGCCTCGCAAAAAAGGATATTGGTAGTGATGATAAAATTGACTCCGATGCAACTCCAGCTGTGGCGAACGGCGCTCTAACGACAGCGA
>Ga0256404_1013157_pt1 | contig 10556 bp, 12 predicted proteins | sample RumenRJG_01DNA_FD_185990 | JGI IMG/M metagenome (GOLD analysis project Ga0256404, IMG submission 185990) | Bovine rumen microbial communities from Lethbridge, Alberta, Canada - RJG_01 | ecosystem: Host-associated > Mammals > Digestive system > Stomach > Rumen | place: Canada: Alberta | collected...
GTGCCATTCCTCGAAAAACTCGCCCAGACTGGCTGTAAAGATCTCGTCATTATCGCCGAAGATGTTGAAGGTGAGGCTCTCTCGATTCTTGTCCTCAATAAACTCAAAGGTGTCTTTAATAGCCTCGTACTTAAGGCCCCTTCATTCGGCGATCGCCGCAAGGAAATCATGGAAGATATCGCCATTCTCACCGGCGCTACCGTCGTTTCTAGCGACAAAGGCATGACACTCGAAAATGTTGGACTCGAAGTACTCGGTTCCGCTCGCAAAATCATTGCTACCAAAGACGAAACTACAATTATCAAGGGTAATGGAGATGCTAAGGCAATCAAAGCACGCATCGCCCAAATTCGCGCCCAGGCCGAAGCCTCAACCTCAGATTATGAAACTGGCGAATTCAATAAGCGCGCCGCTGCACTCGATGGCCACGTTGCCGTCATCAAGGTAGGTGGTGCCACCGAAACCGAAATCGACGAAAAGAAATATCGCGTCGACGATGCCGTAGCTGCCACCAAGGCCGCCCTCGACGAAGGCATCGTTCCTGGCGGTGGCGTCACCCTCGTCAACCTCGCCAAGAACCTCAAAGACGATAATGCTGGTAGTACAATTCTCAAAAATGCACTCAAGACTCCATTTATCCATATCATGGAAAATGCCGGTCTTAATAGCTCCGCCTTGCTCGACAAAGTCGAGAACTCCAAAGACGGGCAGGGCATTAATGTTATGTCGCCAGACAAGGGTATCGTCGATATGAAGAAAGCTGGTGTTATCGATCCAGCCCGCGTCACTCGCGAAGCTGTACAGAATGCAGTTAGCATCGCTGCCACCGCTATCACTATGGGCGCCCTCATCGTAGATCTCCCAGAAAAAGACAACGACGCCAACGCCTCCATGGGCGGCATGTACTAAAACAGCCAATAGCAAAACAAAAGTACCCCCTCTCGGGGTATTTTTGTTGTTGTTCTTCTTATTCCGATTAGAACATAACGGAGCCCGCTGGCGAGTTCGAGGTAATTGCCACTCGTAAAGACGAGCCGGCAAGATACCGTTTCTAATCGGAATAATGAAGAATTAAAAAAAATACCCCCAAAGGGGATATTTTTTACAAGATTTGATTAGATTATTGCAATAAATCGCTTTCTTTTGGCATTGGAATACCAAGCTTATCGATGAATTCAACTACGTAAACCAAAGCTTCTGCGCGCTTTGCGTCATCTTGAATTTGCTTCGCAGCATTATAAGCTGGCTCAATACAAGCTTTATCATCGGTTAGCTCAATGATATCTTTGTAAATCATGAATTTCTTTTCTGGAGCGATATCAATCTTCTCGAGAATTGGACGAAGGTCGCTCAATGCCATTGACTTAACGCGATCAAGGTCTGGGTCACCATACATTGCGCGTTCTGCACCGCCCATCATTCCGTTGTCTGCTGGCGGCATTGCTGGTGTAGCCGGCACGGCTGGGGCTGCCGGGGCACCCAAATCTGCTGAAACTTTATTTGCTACCTGAGATACAACATCTGTGGCACCTGCAGCGCCACCACCGTTATTTGTAATATTATTAATTGCTTGCTGCAATTCGTCCTGATTTTGGTCCATTATTGCCCACCTTATTTTTTAATCTAATCTTTATCTAAAATAATAACACGCTAATGCTAAACTGGCAAATTATATTCTCAACCAGCGCACTAATTTATCCATTAAATCAAGTTTAACTGGCTCCATCGGTAAACGAGCGCCAAAAATATCAACAATCTGTTCACCTTCCGTCTCTGGGAAAAACACAGTTACGCGCATCCCAAAACGTTTTTTCGGCGTTAGAACTAATGAATAGTGGTTATTCTCACTTAGAATACCGAAAGATCGAAAATCACCAAAAGCATAAAGATTATTACCCTCAGATAAACCATCTTTTGATAGAGAGTAGTGCAAAGTGCGCGGTTTTCGCGTCACATGTAAAACCAGTGAAATTGCAGCCAGTACAATCACCGCCAAAAATAACCATTGTCCAATTAAAATCGCCACCACGCATAGCGCGACAACGACCACTGCAAAACCAATCCACCACCCGGTATTTTTCTCGCGGACGATATATTCTCTGGCTTCCCAGTTCACCAATTCTTTCTTTGCCATAAGCAAATTATATCATTTTTTCAACACAAAAGAAAAAAGCGTCCATTTTTGAACGCCTTTTTCTGGCGGAGGGTGAGAGATTCGAACTCTCGCACCAGCTTTCGCCAGTCTAACGATTTAGCAAACCGTCCCCTTCAGCCACTTGGGTAACCCTCCAGCTAATCAGTATTCTATCATATTTTTTCTATCTATACCAGCAGAACATGATTTGCTAAAACCAAAAATACTATGTATAATAAAATTAAATTTTAAGGATAAAAATTGATTAACATATGAAAAAGTTTCTTTCTAAAGCCGGCCAAATTCTTACAGGCGCTGCCGCCGCCGTAACAATTTTCGCTGGCCGCGTAATGGCTGTAAACATGAGCGAGATCGAAAATCCTGCCGCCGCCGGCGCCGAAATGGCCCGCGCTAATGGCATGCCAGCCGAACTCGTTGGCGTAAACGGTGTCTTTACCAAGATTACTAATACCATTCTTTACGCCGTTGGTATTATCTCTGTCATTATGCTTATTTACGGTGGTCTTCGCTACGTTATTTCTGGTGGCGACAGCAAGAAGGTTACTGATGCCAAAAATACCATCATGTATGCCATTATTGGTCTCATCATCGCAATTCTTTCATACGCAATTGTCAACTTTGTTATCAACTCTATTGGTGGCACCGAGTAATTAGTGGACCGTCTTCGCTAATACCGCAACCGATACTTTTTGCGCACCGGCTTTTATTAGAACTTCTCTAGCCGCCAGTAGACTGCTCCCAGTAGTCCACACGTCATCGAATAAAATATATTCGGTTTCCGGATTTACGGCATGTTTTGCTATATAAGCAGTCTTCGCTTGCTCACGCCGTTTTTCCGCACTCGCACCTACCTGTACGGCATTATTTTTGCGTTGCAATATGGTCTCATAGGGTAATCCAGTATTCTTTACTATCAATTTAATGTGATCATATCCTCGTTCTCTGATATGACGCCCAATCGTCGGCAGAGGCACTAAAACCCCATTAAAACCACCCAGTTTGCTACTTACCACATCCGCAAGAACTCAGCTCGCAGCCCGCACACAATCATATTTATAAATATTAATTAAATCTTTCATTACGCCAGTCCTAGCGCCAATGCAATATTGTTCGTCAAATACTCCACAATAATCGCAATGATTATCTGCTAATTCTTTTCCGCAAATTAGGCACTTGTTTCAGCTTTTCGTTATCAAGTTTTTTTTACAACATAAGCAGAGTATTCCACCGCTTTTTCCACACTTTATACAGGAATGAGGGCAGAGAAAGTCACCAATTTGTCTAAATATTGTATTTTTCACAACATTTTACCTCGTTTTCTTGATTTTATAGATAAGCCCTCATATAATAAAGCTTAAGAGTGTAATAGTGGAGGAGAAATTATATATTATGGCTCGCAAACAAGACGAAATGAGCATCGATGATGAGCTCACTGCCGCCTTCTTGGAGGGCGACACACCTGATATGGTAGTGGAAGAGGAACCGGTGGAACCTGCTGCAAACACTCCAGAACCAGAACAAACCTACGTAGAAGAAGAACCAGCTGAAGATACCGACTGGGAAGACGACCCGAACGACCTACCTGGCCAACTCGCCGTTGATGTCTACGAAACAGCAGACAAACTTATCATTAAAGCCCGCACTGCCGGCATCGAACGCAAAGATCTTGATGTTTCCATTTCCGATAACATCTTGACCATCTCCGGCATCCTTAATGGCGGCGAAGACGAAAAAGCCACTCAATGGCACATTCAAGAATGTTATTGGGGCGAATTCAGCCGCACCATCGCTTTGCCAGTAGAGGTCAAAGAAGACGGCGTTGAAGCTGTCCTTAAAGATGGCGTACTTACCATTTCATTCGAGAAGGAACGCACTGCCGCTCCAACCCGCATCATGGTTAACTAAAACATCTAAATATTAAATACCTCGGTCAAACGAGGTATTTTTTTTAAAGCCATAAAAAAGAGCCTCTCGGCGAGGCTCTTTCCGTTATTAGGCCAATGCATCCAACACGAATTGAACAATCGCAAAGGCAAGGAGAGATACTACGAGGCCAACGATGCCGTATAAAATCGTGTCCTTTGCCTTCTTGACCTTGCCAGGATCGCCCTGAGACATCATGTAATTGATACCACCAATCACTAAGACAATTACCGCGATGATACCTACCACAATAAATACTGCACCTAGAATATTCTTGATGGTTTCATAGATGTCGGTGTCATTTTGTTCGCCGCCAATTTTTCTCCAACCTTCACGCGCATTCTCGATACCATTATTTCCACTATTTCCGCCATTTCCGCCATTGCCAGCATTTGGATCAGGGTCAACGGCGGCTAAAACCTCGCCTGGCTCCGCAGCGTAAGCGACAGTCGTCGGCAATGCAGCCGCAAAGAAACCGCCAAATAATGCCGCAATTAACAGTGTCATTATCTTTTTCTTCATTTTGTTATTTTTCTCCTTTACTTATTTATCATCATACCATAATCACTTCTACTAAAAAAGCATCCCCCTGAAGGGAGATGCTTTTCGAAATCGTTTATCAATTCTAGCTTGTTGCGATAGCCTGAAGAACGAATTGAACAATCGCAAAGGCAAGGAGAGATACTACGAGGCCAACGATACCGTACAAAATCGTATCCTTTGCCTTCTTAACCTTACCAGGATCACCCTGGGATAGAGCATAGTTAATACCACCGATGATAATCATCACAACGGCAAGCATACCAACGATAAGGATAATCGTATTAATGATTGCGCGGATCGTTGCGGTTAAATCTTTGCTTTGGCACCAACCACCAGGGTTTGCATCGATTGCGCCAAGTGCAGCACATGAAGCAGCATCTTTACCATAAACGGTCGATTTCTGGCCACCATTTAGACCCAAGTCATGAGTACCAGTACATTTAACTGGGTAATCAGGCGAATTCGCCGTTGTAGATAGGCCATATTGCGCTAAGTCGGTTGCTTGGCATGCCGCAAAAGCTGGCGAGACGAACATTACCGCCATGAAAGCCGCCAATACGCCTCCTTTTAAGATTTTACCTAATGTTTTCATTTATATTTTTCTCCTTACTTTATAATAAACGAAATCTTTTAATCTAATTTTAGCATATGCTATTCTTTTTCAATAGATTTTATCTTAAACATTCCCCTCCATCGCGTTCATCACGAACGCCGTAATCGCGAAAGCGAGCAGAGCAATAATTAAACCAATAATGCCATATAGAACTGTGTCCTTCGCTTTCTTCACCTTACCAGGATCACCTTGGGACATTGTGTAATTAATACCGCCAATGATGATAAATATCACCGCGATGACGCCAACTACCACATAAACAACATTAAGAGTCAATCCAACGGTTCCAGCCAAATCGCCATTACCGCCAGCATTCTCAGTCTGTCCTTTTAAACTCTCGGCCGCTGCCGCTAAATATTGTAATGCTTTCATTTATACTCTTCCTTCCAATGCATTTAATACGAACGCCGTAATCGCAAAAGCAAGTAACGAAACAATCAAGCCTATTACCGCATACAAAATCGTATCCTTCGCTTTCTTCACCTTACCAGGATCACCTTGGGACATCGTGTAATTAATACCGCCAATGATGATAAATATCACCGCGATAATTCCAACCCACAAATACACCGTATCGAGAACATTTGAAATAGTCTCAATTAATGTTTCCTCTGTATGTTCCTCATCACACATTCCCGGCGGTTTTGAACCCATCGCCAAGTTGCACGGATCTTCGGGGTCACTACTTTGTTGTTGCTGTTGTTGTTCTTGTTGTTCGGCTTCCCGTTGTGCCTGCTGGTCTTCATCTGGAAGACGGGCATACGTAGAAGTTACTGGCAAAGCCGTCATAAACATACCACCAAACAAAGCGGTAAGTACTAAAGCTGCTACTTTTTTCTTCATCTATAACGCCCCTAATACTGTATTAACAATTACGGCTGCCAACACTGCAATTACTAAACCAATCACAGAGTAGAGAAGACCATTCTTTGCTTTTGCGACCTTACCAGGATCACCATTACTGGTCACATAATAAATACCGCTAATAATAATACAAATAATTGCAATAATGCCCGCCCATGTTGTAGCCGTAGTAATAATAGATGGGAAGAAATTCTCGGCTAAGGCTCCACCACCATCATCGCGCGCTCTTACTACAATCGAGTTTATTGCGCCCGCAATCGTTGAAGCCAGTGCGCAAATCACAATACCGATAATCGCATTCATGATTGTTTTCTTCGCCCCAGCTGCTTTTGCCGGCTCGCCTTGTGTGGTCATATATTGAATAGCGCCCCAAATTACAAACAAAATTGCTATATAGCCCGCTACGCCAAATACGATACTCGTTATATTAAGCGCGATTGTCCAAACGTATTGCTTCAACTGCTTTTCGTCCGCAGGCTGCTTAACCGAACAGCCACCGAACCCCCCATTGGCTCCAGCTTTATTATCTTCACCAGGTAAACCATCATACCAAGCTGGCAAATTCATAAAATGGCTTGAGTTACAGTTTGCGTAAGTATTCGGCACGACAGCTAATGCGCCGTAAACACTACAAAAAGCTATCGCCAATAATCCTAAAATCTTCTTTTTCACTACATTACCTCCAATCCACCTGGCCAAGTAGCATATTAATCACTAAGTCAATCATAATGAATAGCACCATACCTATCACGATTTCTACAAGACGAGTTTTAGCCTTTCGAACTTGGTTTTCATTCTCGCGCGCCGTCATCCACATCATTGAACAGATAATAATACCAATCGTACCAGCGACCACTACGCCAGCTGCAAGAATATTAACAACAAACTTAAACAATTCAACGATTGCATCGCCATTATCACCATCTTGAGGACAAAAGACTTTTAAAATTTCAGCACAATCGCTGTCTAGCTCCATCGTCTCCTGAGCGGGATCATCACCATCGCCACCACCATCGTCTGGATTTGCATAAACTGGAGCAGCGCTCAATGCAAACATACCACCAAGCACAAGCACTAGGCCACTCATCATTATTTTTATTTTTCGAAGATTCCTTTTTGCGATTTCTTTCATCTCAAATCCATTATAAACTATATAAATATTATAAGTTTTTAATTATTTCCTAGGAAAATTATAACATAACAGCCATAAGCAGAAAAACTCCTGTTATTATACTTGACTAAAAAGCTTATGTGTGATATAATTATAAAACTATGAGAAGGTGTGTAAAATCCATAGTCCTATCTCTATTCGCGGCTCTCTTTGGAGTATTTATGCTCAGTGGGCCGGTTTTTGCTACTCCTGCCGACACACCTGATCCTGATACTACAACTACCGCTCCTGCCGACGAAGAGCAGGACGATACCGAACAGCCAACCTGTTATGACGAAGTTGGCGGTGTAGGGTGGCTAGTCTGTCCAGGCACCGGCTTTTTAGCGAATATCATAGATGGCGCCTACAACATCATTGAGCAGTTAATCAAGGTTGATCCTTTACCGGGGGACAAGGAGTCGCCAATCTATGTAGTCTGGTCATATATCAAAAACATCACTAATCTAGTCTTCGTATTCTTCCTCTTGATTGTTATTTATTCACAAATAACAGGGGTGGGAATCAGTAATTATGGCGTCAAGCGTGTCCTGCCACGCTTTATTGTTGCGGCCATCGCCGTCAACCTTAGTTTTATCATCTGTACACTCGCGGTTGATATTAGTAATATCCTGGGTGGCTCCATTATTAATTTCTTCGACAAAATCCTCAACGATGCTTTATTGAATAGCCAAATCAGCGATGTCGCAGCCTCAACCTCAGTTGCTTCAATTGTCGCCACAATCCTCGGTATCGGCACCGTTGGCACCGTCGCAGCCCTTACGTTTGCTGGTGGTGTAACTGGCGTACTATGGGCTCTTATCCCGATAGTTCTATCGGGTGCTGTTGCTGTAATTTCCGCCGTTGTCACAATGGCTGCTCGTCAAGCATTAATTATTCTGCTTGCCATGATTTCACCATTAGCAATCGTTTGTACCTTATTACCAAATACCGATCGTTGGTATCAGAAGTGGAAACAACTATTCTTCAGTATGATTATTTTCTACCCAATGTTCAGTATTCTTTATGGTGCATCTCGTCTTGCCGGCTTAATTATTATCACTTCCGCCAATAGCTGGCTTACTGTCGTACTTGGTATCGCCGTCGAAGTATTGCCATTATTCTTCTCAATTCCACTCATGCGCATGTCTAATACAATGCTTGGCCGCATCGATGGTCTTATTCATCGCGCCTCAGCACCAGCTGTTGGTATGGCCGCCCGCGCCAGAACCGAACGCCAAGCAATCGCTCGCCAACGCCAGCTCAGTGGCACTGGCCGCATGGCTGCTATGCCACACAATCGTTTGGCCCGCTATCTCGAACAGCGTCGCATGAATCGTGAAGTCGACCTGCGCGAAGCCGCCGCCAACAATGACGACACCTACCGCACACGCGCCACTGGCCGCAATTATTTTGATAGTCGCGGCCGACTCAACCGTCGCGGTGTAGAGCATTATGCTCGTGAGCAAGCACGTCTCGAGAACTCTTCGCAGCGTACTCACTATGCTGCTGTCTTCGATGATGGCTTTAAGAATTATGGCGAAGATGCCCGCGTAACTCGTAGACAGGCTAACCAGATTAGTCAAATCAATGACCGCTATAGCCAATCCATCGTTAACGACAGCATTGCTTCAGCATACGCTACATCTGTTCGCTTCAACAATATGGAAAACCGCGCTCGCACCATCCAAGAGGGCATGAAAGATCAAAACAGCCGCATCTACTCGCAAGTTATGGATACTTTCAATGCAACCGACAGTGGTGCCCGCCAAAAAGCTACCAGTGCTGTACTTTCTGATGCAATTAACGCCAAAGCTCGCGTCGACAAAGAAGCTAAAGATAACTATGCAACTCTTTATAACAGCTTCGAACCTGGCGACGGCCTCACCCGCGAACTCGAAAGTGCAATCGATAATAAAGACTACAATGCTATGGTATCCGCACTTCAGACTATGGCTGTCCGTGGCGACCACGACAAAATCGGCGAAGTTCTACGTCAAAAATCTAATAGCATTTATGGCGATTCCGCCGTCGATAAAATCATGCAGAAAGAGTTACGCGACGCCTTGATTCGCATGAAGGGCGATGACGCTAACCTCTGGGCATGGGCGAAGGCAAATATGATTCGCTCCGCCATGAATGGTAGCGGCGCCGGCATTGCAAGTTATATTGATTATTCATCATTTATGAACGGTGCCACTATTCAAGGCGACACCTCAGCTAGCGCCATCGCAAAAGTGAACTCTGATGCCATCATTCAAGGTATCACTGACTCCGGGATTGCTAAGGGGCAAGATCGCACCGTCTTCAACGATATTCTCGACATGCAGCGCCAGAATATTATTACGCAGCAAAACGGCAAGCTATCTACCAAGTTCTCAATTAAGCAGCTCCGTAGCGCAGCAACATCAGGTGCAATGGATGGTGACCAACTCGACGCTCTTAATAACCTCCTTACCGGTGGTATTAAGAAATATGGCGCCAACGATGCCTGGATTCAGGCTAACAGTACAGCTATTGCCGATAATATCGTCGAATTCCTCAGCGGCATGTCGGCCAGCCAATTAGCTTCCGCCAAAACCGCCACTATTACGTCACTCAACGATGCATTGCTTGAACTTGAACCAGCCGATGTTCGTACACTAAATGGCCACCGTATTAGCGGTCGCCTCGCCGATGCCTTGAGAGAACAGTCGGCCTCCCTCTGCCGTCCAAATGCCGTTACTGACCGCAACAAGATGAATGCCGCTGTCCGCGAAATGCTTGGTATTGAAGAAATTAACCCGAATGGGCCAAACATCCGTCCGGGTGGCACTCAAAACGCCGTCTAAAAATCAAAAAACTAAAGCTTATTTCACACTGCGCCATGCTATAATTAAAGAAGTATGGCGCAGTATAAGGTACCTCAAGACGTTGAGGCAGACGATAAGCTTATCGGCCCATTCAGTTTTCGCCAGTTTATTTATCTAGTAGTTACGGCGGCTCTTGGTGGGATAGGTTTTTTGCTGTTTAGAGTATTTCCTCTCCTAGTTATTATTCCTGCTCCATTTATGATTTTTTTCGTTATCCTTGCATTGCCAATCAAGAAAGATCAGCCAATGGAAACTTATCTTTCCGCCGTAGTTTCTTTCTACATGAAGCCGCGCACCCGCCTATGGACACCAGGGCAGGGTGAGACTACTATTGTCATTACCGCTCCAAAAAAGACCGACGAAGTCCGCACAAAAGGCCTCAGTGAAGAAGAGGCTGTGCATCGCCTTTCATTCTTGGCGGATATCGTCGATACGGAAGGTTATGCAATTAAAGGCGAT
>Ga0256404_1013158_pt1 | contig 10555 bp, 12 predicted proteins | sample RumenRJG_01DNA_FD_185990 | JGI IMG/M metagenome (GOLD analysis project Ga0256404, IMG submission 185990) | Bovine rumen microbial communities from Lethbridge, Alberta, Canada - RJG_01 | ecosystem: Host-associated > Mammals > Digestive system > Stomach > Rumen | place: Canada: Alberta | collected...
GCGCGACTGTGAAACCAGACATCGTTGTGAGCATCACTACCGCTTGTGCTTTCTGCAACCAGTTGACAAGTTATGTACGCGTGATGGTTGACCCTATGTGCACAGCATCAAAGAAACTACAAGAGCATATAGATTATGGGCTGAAGCCTGACGATTCTGAAGAAAGAATTCAACGTGAAGAACTAATCAAGAAGTTCGAGGACTTCGAGTTGTCACATCCGTTTGTGGCCTCAGATAATCCCTGCTGGGTAGCAGTACACAAAAAGCCCGAACATAAAGTTGAAGGATGCCGGTATGTGAAGTTGCCAAACTTTAATGTTCTAGCAAGATGGCGTCGCGTATTCTTGTATCCACTACTTCTTATAGTTCGTAAGAATGAACCAGAAGTGAAGGAAGATATTCGTTCGATTATTGAAGATATTAAGTCTTCGGTTGCAAGAATGAACAATGCTGCCGGAGAAGCTAATCAAGAAGTAGATGACGACTTTTGACAGCTTAATGTTCATTTGGTGATAAGTTTATAACACAAAAGCGAGGCTTCGTACCTCGCTTTTATTTTTGCTTTCCTACTCCAGATTTTGTGCTTAACTTCGCATCACAGAAAAAGTCGAAACGCTGATGTAAAGGGAGTAGGCATTGGAAATAAGTATTAAAGTTATGTTGTCACTTGCACTCTGGTTTTTATTAGGATGTGGTATCGCAGTGTTTTTATTCTATCTCGGAAGTACTATTCTTGAGATAATCACATTGTCGTTCGAATGCATTTTGGGTGATAATGGCGCATTCATTGGATGGCCCTTACTTATCATCGGAATAGTAGCTCTCTTCGTATTACTATAGATTTTGGTCAGCCAAAGTTAGTATGAACATTTAAAGTATAGATAAAGATGACAAAAGCTTGTGGTAAACAGCGGGACGTATCAATAGATGCGAATAAAGACGTAACTTCTCTAATTCGTCCAATAGACGCACATAAAAGAGGTTGCATGGCAAGTTGTGTTGAAGAACGAAGTTATGATAACATCGTGCTTAATATACCGCATGCCAGCGTTGGTGGACTTGGCGTGGCTAAGTGGAATAATAAAGTGGCATTAATGAAGGAAGTTCGGAAATGGACAGACTGGTTCACAGATGTCATTTTTATACCAGATAACCGGCCATGTATAAAGTCTGTAGTAGCAGACTACTCTCGCTTTGTCGTTGATGTGGAGAGGTTGCTTGATGACCCTATGAACGAAATAGGACAGGGTATCATCTATACCAAGTTCAATGGACTTCAAAGAACGATTTCCGATGAAGAACATATGGGTATGATGGCCTACTATTACTCATATATTAAGCAATTGAAGTCAATGCTTAATGAGCATTCTCTTTTGATTGATTGCCATTCTTTCCCATCAGGATTAAGTGATGTAGATGTCTGTATTGGTGTCAGCGATGATTGGAGTTGCCCGTCAGAATTCCTAATAGAACTTGTTATGGAGTCCTTCAGGCAAGCGGGTTATAAAGTGGCACTTAATACTCCCTTTTCAAACACTATAGCACCACCTATGAATTTTAGGTATGACTCCATCATGATTGAGCTAAATAAACGTATTTACCTGAATGAAGATTCACTTGAATTGCTTGATTCTGCTAGAAGATTGAAAAACTCTCTCAATACACTTTATGGCGTATTGTTACGTTATGAGGAAGAATTATAGAACAAAAATAGCGGTAAATTTTTAATTTTTTCACAAAATTCGATTGTTGTGTTTTGTTCTGTATATTGTTGATTAACAAGCAGTTAAGATGCATTTGTGAATAATTTTTTAAGAATATTTTATAAGCAATATAAATGAATTTCCCTCATTTCATGTATTTTTTCCGTGTAATAAATGATATAAAGAATATCGTTAAACAAGAAGTCAAATATAAATCGTAAAAAAGATAATGAAGATAAAAAACGTAAAATTCAGTTATTGCGACAGGAAGTTCGGACTAGGCCCATATCTTGAATGGTTCGCAGAGTTGGAAGTTCCATCCTCTGACTACGACAGTATAGTAAATGTAATTCAACTAAAGCATCCAGAGTATAAAGATGTAAGAATAATGAGTTTTAGCAAAAAATAGTTAGACAACATGGAATGGAAGAGAGGCATATTAAGAATTGGCAGAGAAGAAAAAGTCTGGTTTACTGCTGATACCCACATAGGGCATCGCAACATTATTCGTTATTGTAAACGCCCTTTTGCTTGTGTTGAAGAGATGAACGAAACGCTCATCAACAACTGGAATAGAGTTGTTGAGAAGGATGATATTGTATTCCATCTTGGTGACTTCTCTGTCGGTGGTGCTTCAGAATGGACTTCTCTGCTTGACAGATTGAATGGGAGAATCTATCTGGTATTGGGCAATCATGACATGAACAATGTAAATCAGAGATTCATGAAGCGTTTTGAATATGTTGCTATGCAAATGTTGATAGAGTTTGGTAAGCAAAGAATTTATTTGAACCACTACCCCTTTCTTTGTTATGGAGGTTCATACAGAGGTACTTGGGAGCTGTTCGGGCATGTTCACACAAGTCCATGCAATTCGGGATTGGACAACTCTCGTTTAGATATGCTCTTCCCCACTCAGTATGATGTGGGAGTAGACAACAACAACTTCACACCAGTTTCTTATGGCGAAGTTGAGATGAAGATAAAAGATCAGATTGAAGCCCATAAGTTGAAATCACAAGATGTTTCATACCGTTAATACCGGTGTTCCTACCTATTAGAAAGGAAAAGTTGCAAGTTGAAAGTTTACTATGTACCTTTGTACTCGAGTTAAAATAAAAGCAAAATGAAAATAGGATGTTTTTCTGGTGATGGGGTATCTGTTGAACAGATTGACTTATCTGCAATCAAAGAAACTGTCTTTGAGGTTGAAGTGGTGGAAGTCTTACATCCACGACGATACCCAAAGTACAAGGTATCATCGCAGACAATAGGGTTTTCAAGCACTTATGATAAGGCTGAACAACTTATTCAAGATGCTATTAATAAAAATGTATGGAAACGCGATGATATTTACAGCTTCATCATCTATGAGCGTCCAGTTGATTTCGAGTTCTGTAAGCATGAATACATGTCATGTTGGGTCTATGACTGCGATGGTAAGTTAACAAACAAAAGAACATTTCCAACATTCTGGTCAGAAGGCAAGTTCGATGGTCGTACAGAGGAAGAAATAAAGTTCAAATGGGGCGACCTTGTGGAATGGTGCGATGGTCAAACAGTCAGTCTCGCTTTTGTTCTTGCCTCGCCCCATTTAAAAGAGTACTATACAAAAAAGAGTGAAGAGCTCGGAAGCCCGTATTATGGCGACGATTCAGATGACACATACCTTGTCATAGATGATTCATACTGTGTTTATGATGATAACGATCCATGCTCAGGTTTTGCTCACGACCATGCCGATGCACTTCATATATACAGGCCACATTTCATCATCCCGAAAAATATTATGGCAAAATATCAAGGAATATGGGAACGCTACTTGAAGGACTTGGAAGAGTACCGTAAATATTTCGATGCACCGTATTAAAACTAAATTGTAATGGGAAGTATGAACATATATGAAATCCGTGTGGTCCAGGCTGACAATGACTGGTTTAAAACACGAAGGTATCCAAAATTCGATGTGGTGATATTGGACCAAATACTATATTATAGCAAAGAAGCAACAGAAGAGTACATCAAACTGGCTGTAGAGAATGATGCATATGCTGACTTGATTTGCTTTATCGTGATTGAGCGGCCGATGGATGTGCTATGTTATTCTGATGATGCTTGCGTATGGTTGTATGACCAAAATGGCAGGGATGCCACTTCGATAAATCACCAAATAGGCGATATCGTTGAGGTGCTCAAGAACGACGAAATTGTACTCGGTTTTGTGACTGCTGTAAAGAATGAAATGTGTACAGTCATGACGTCATCTAACATAAAAAGTTCACTTTTTGTTGATGCAAGGTACATATTTAAACCACACTTCAAGATTCCAGTTCACACTGAAAGACGATTGAAAAAAGCTATCGAAACATTCAAAAACAAGAATAACAAACAAGATATAGAACAATGAAAAAGATTATATATATACATGGGTTTGGTTCTTCTGGTGCCACCCAAACTGCAGACTACTTGCGAAATAAGTTGCCAGAAATTGAAGTTATATCACCGGACATTCCGCTTCAACCAGAAGAAGCAATTCAGATGCTTAATAGACTTTGCTATGAGGTAAAGCCAAATGTCATTGTTGGAACTTCGATGGGAGCGATGTACGCACAACAACTTCATGGGTATAAGAAGATTTTAGTAAACCCAGCCTTCCACGTCAGTGAGATTATGCGGAACAACATAGGAACTAACAAGTGGCTCAATCCTAGACGGGACGGCCAGACTGAGTTTCTCATCGACGAAGAACTATGTGACTTGTATCAGCAGATGGAAGAGTCGCAATTCGATGGCATTACTGAGTTCGACAAAAAGCATACTCGTGCATTCTTTGGGACTGAGGATACCTTGGTAGACGGATATGATGAGTATATGCAGAACTATATCGTTGCCACTACATACCCAGGGGAACACCGTTTATTACAGAAATGGGTTAAATCATACATACTTCCATGCGTACAAGAACTTTTGGATGAAGAGCAGGATGATGAGAATATCTCAGCAGTAAGAACAAACGAGTTGTTACTGTCAATCAGCGATGGTGGGAAACGTGGTCGTATAGCATATAAGGAGTTGTTAAGTGCCTATTCGAAACTATGGGTGAGTGTTGCCACGAACTACTACGGCAGTGTAGTAGAGGTCATGAAAGTCGCTAGAGAAGGCTTCCAAAAGATAGTTAAATCCTACGTATATGAGTATGAAGATATGCCAAGGAAGTGTTTCTCAAAAGTTCTATATCAACAATTGCATGAGTACTTTAAATCGGAAGTGAAACGAAGACGTTTTATCAAACTTGCTTTCGAGGGAAGTGAGCTAGATTCGCTATATGCGATGCGTTTACTAACCAAGTTATATATTGAGAACTGTGGCATCAGTTTAGGCATTAGAACTATTGCCTATTATTGTGGTTGGAAATGGCTGGAGAGATACAATGACGAGCACCCGGAAGAATCTAGGTGGGACAAGGATTCACCTTTCGATGAAGTTATGCCAATAATCTGCGATGATTACAAAGAAGAACTCTATGGTGATTATGATGTGACTTATATCCCATGCAAAGAACAAATATCATTCGTAATGCCCCATTGCACTAGTGACGATGATTTAACCAAAGCATTATGTTGGGCTTTGCACAGACAAGAGAGGGAGGAACATCTAAAATGCCTATATCTATTAATTGAGGTCTGGCTACAAGAAAATTTACAGCTAGACACAACTCGTCGCGCAATCTTTTATAATAAAGAAGATGCAGAAAAGGAGATGGAGAAGTGGACGGAGCACGGTCGACGAAATTTGTTATGCTTCGTCGTCCGTGAACTACCACGCGAGCGAGAATACAAAGATGAGTTCAAAGTAACAACTGATAGTCATACAGAGCCGATTATTGATGCGGACGGGCTAATAGAGTATATTTATATGCCTACAGGCTTTGAGCGTAAGTTCACTTTCAAAGAAGGCGATGCAGTTGAATACATCTACTATGATGGGGAAACTCAGATGCTGAAGAAAGGACATATCGTAAAGACTCATACATCGGATGAAGGATACTATTCCATACAGAGTTCGGAAACTTCAGAACAGTGTGTGATGGTCCCATCTCAATATGTATTTCCGCTAAATCATTTACAGCAGTAAGCATTCGGACTTCCTGGAAGTCTAATACACTCAGGCTTCCTGGAAGTCCTAACCGTTATATCGAGACCAAGATTGAAATGCTTCAATTAGCAACCTGACTTGGTATCCACTCCAGTATTTCCCTTTTACTGTCAAGAAGCCGTTGCTATTTAGGTAACGGGCTTTTTCTTCCCATTTACCGGTAAGAACACTTGCAACCGCATATGCACGTTTGTTGGCTTCATTAGTAATGGTGTTTTTGCGCCGCTTCTCTAATGATTTCGCTCTCATTTCTGGAGTGAATGTAGCGTTAGGCGCCCCCAGCTTAACACCCTGTTTTTTAAGGACTGCGAGTCCTGCTTTGGTTCGCTGACTAATGTACTCACGCTCTTGCTGCGCCATTCCAAAGTAGATACTTTGTTCTAGCGTTCCCATGTCCGGATGGTCACAGAAGATGATTTTGTACTTCTCACATAATTGAAGACCGAAGTAAGCGACACGGGTTAATCGGTCAATTTTAGCAACTATGAGATACGCATTGTTCTTCACTGACTCTGCCAGTGCCTTAGCAAGTTCTTGGCGGTCGTTCTTCTTTCCAGACTCATGTTCTTCGAATTCGAAAATGATTTCTGCGGAATTAAACTCGCAGTATTTCCGTACAATTTCCTTCTGAGCGGATATGCCCAGGTTCTGATCGTTGGTGGACACTCGATAGTATGCAACTAATCTCTTCATATTAGGTGATTTTAACACCGCGAATATACGAATTTATTTTCTCAAAGTTTCACAATCGAGCGTTTGTAAAACCTGTATTTAGCTTTGTTTTGGATTATTTATGTCCACATAGGATATTTCTATTCGATGATTTTAGAATAAGGGAGATAGGTAAATTAAGGGACATAGAAGAATCTACTTACTCTGCATTAATCCGGAACACTGAAATGAACTTCCTGCAAGTCGAAGAATTCTCCATCTCAACTTACAGGAAGTTCGGCAAGCTCAAAAGTATATTCTATTCCTCCCCCGCAGGTGTTATTTGTAGAGGCTACCTGCCTCAAACAAAATGCGATGATGATTCATATTTTATTCAAATAGTTTGTAACTTAGTGTTTCATTCTCGGCAAGAAGTTTTTCAACTTCAATATGAAGTTCATCATTTTCAGACTTAAGACGCTCATTCTCTTTCCTTAGCGTTGTGATATCCTCCACAATCGATCGTAGTGCTTCCAATTCTTCAACCATTGTGTTGTAATCATTCATAAGTTTCTCATACGGTATTTTCTTTCGCTTTCGTCCGCGTTTGTTCTCTTCTATTAGACCAAACTTTTTCATATAGTTATACGCACTCCTACGGCAACAATCCCAGTTGTCGCATATGGCCGCTATCTTATCGCCTTGAGCCATATCAGCTGAGAAGAAACGTGTGAGGTCATCAGCACACTTTGGAGTTGGATTGCTACAGTGCATCTTGACAGTTTCGATTGAGTTCTGTGGAATCGACTTCAGCCTATTGTAGTATTTAATAAAAGTATCATCTGCATCGTCCATGAACTCCATTATAGACGATGATATTTCGTTGCCGTTTACAATCCACACATAAGAGTTGTCCGGTGTTTTCTTGTACAACTCGAAATAAGTAAGCAGAAACCAAAGCGATGCTATCCATATCTCAAAGTTGTAGACTTCATCGTATTTCGCTAAATAGAAAGCAGTCTGCATTCTAACAACCTCGCGCATTTTGTCATGGGAGAATGACGCTCTGTGGAACGATGTCCTTGAATGAAAGCAATATTTGAATGCACGTTCCATCATTATCTCCATCGAGTATTCACTCATAGTTCTGATTTGTATCTTGCACCTGCGTCCCCGTATAGTGTTTTTGGCTACGCGCAATTTCCATTTATTGCAGAACTCATCTACTCTTCTCAAGCAGGAGATTGTTGTGGATACAGGAGTGGTATTTCTTGAAATCCCAATTGTGAAATCAAACAGAATTTCCTTCGCCTCTCGCTCTAAATCCATATAGATCCCTGGTGTCGGTGTGATTTTTTCTTCTATCATTGTCACAAATATTATAGTTTCTATTATTTATACTCCAAAAACAGAAAAAAGTTCCTGAAAAAAATAAAAAAACGTTCTTCATCTCACGACGTAGAACGCTAAAAACTAAAATATCTTGGATGATAGAATATGAAGAATTTTACTCTTCGTTCTATTTATTATACACAATAATTTGAAAAGGGGCAAGGCCGTAAATAGTTATGATTAAGAGTTTGCACTATTTTTCCCATTTATGAAATAATGTATATTAACCATATGCAAATGCAATTCGTTGACCATTTGCAAAATAATAGTGCAAATGCTATCTGTTTTTTAATTAATGAAGTATATTAAATAATAATATATATGCTATGCAATAATTTATTAATAACAATAACATCCATAATAGATAAACATGGATTGTAGTAGGGCTAAAGCCCAGTGACGGCATCCCATGAGCGTACTTAGTCTTTCGAGCCAGACAGCACGGCACGGCGGTGATGAGCGCCGTGACCGTCTGGCTCTCTTGTGATTATGGAACGACTGCTCGCTTTTGGAGCTCGCCTAGACGTCGTTCCAATAATACTTCAATAGACTTCTATCCTGATGACAGATCATATATTGCATCAATAGCGTTCGTTTAATTACTATTACGGTCTATTCCATAGAAAGTGACTCTAAATCATTCTTTATTGTAATATAGAATTATAATCTCCTGCCATATTGACATCCCAAGAGTCAAATGTTTAGCCCATTTTATGTTTAAAATGAGAGCATGTAACATTTCACTGTTTTACAAATCTCCTTTGATCTTCTTGATTGGATTTCCACGCTCTAGCGTATTGTGATTCATCCAGACGGAATGTGTTTGTTCCATTTGCTTTTGTTCTTCGATAGATGAAAGCTTCATCATTAAACGCTCATGAGCAAGTTTCTTATTTTGACTCTGTGAGCGCATGTCTGAGGCAACTACACTTATTCCAGATGGAATATGGAACGCTCTAACGGCAGTCTCGACTTTGTTGACGTTCTGACCGCCAGGACCAGAAGAACGCAGTGTTTCATAAGTAATGTCTCGCTCACTGACTGTTCCTGTTCGGAGAGGTTTGAAGAATGCCACACCGACAAAATAGTTTTTGCGACCGTGATGTGGACGATACGGATTCTTCGTCGATACCCATTGAACAGTGCCCTCCCATTCACTTTTTAGTTTCTCTACATTATCCCCAGAGACAGAGAGAGTTGTTGAAAACATACAGCCATCTTGTGGTCCGTCTTCGTGTTCTACTATTTCTATTTCAAGGCCAAGTTGCTTAGCCAGCTCAACAGTCTTTTGCATTACGAGTACTACCACTCGGCAACACTCTACCGGACCTCGACCGGATGTTATTTGAAAATAATTTTTTTCCATATTATTCTTCACTCATTTTTACTATGCGAGGGATGATAGTTCCCTCAATTTTAACTAATTCATTTTGAGACTCCATAACTGAATTGATATCCTTATATGCTTGTGGAGCCTCTTCTGTGGTACCGCCAATCAGTGTCACATTCTTCTCTGCGAGAGAACGGTGTCAGTTATATCAGTATGGTTCCAGCGAGAGGTACAGTAGATAAGTGAACCATCTGGGTCGATTACCAGAAGTAGCATTGAGAGTCCATAATCATCGTATGGCGGGGAAACCGAGCTTGCTACCAAATACCTGTTTATTGGTACTTTTTATCCCTAATATCAATACTATCCGAAACTTTATGATTACCTTTGCATGCAAAAAGGAACTATCATATGAGAATACAGTATGCATCAGACTTGCATCTAGAGTTCGCAGATAACTGGCGATACTTACGTGAACATCCCCTTGAAGTAAATGGGGACATCCTCATTCTTGCCGGAGACATCGGATACCTGGGTGATCAAAATTATCATATTCATCCTTTCTGGGACTGGGCTTCTGAGAACTATCAACAAGTACTTGTCGTCCCAGGGAACCATGAGTTCTATAAGTACTTTGACTTGGCACGCATGAAGGATGGTGAAGTTGGTGAAATACGGAAGAACGTACATTATTATTATAACAAGGTGGTAAGGATTGATAATGTTGATTTCATCCTCTCGATTTTGTGGTCACATATAGACGAAAAAGATGCTCAATATTGTGAACAGTGCGTGACGGACTTTCGACGCATTATGTACGGTACTAACATTTTCACATATCGCGAGTTCAACGATGAACATAAACGATGTTTAGCTTTTATCAAGAATGCCGTCGCTCTGAGTAATGCCAAGCATAAAGTAGTTGTTACACATCATGTACCATCTTATCGACTGTGTGCTCCGGAGTTTGCTGGAAGTCCTCTGAACGGCGCATTCACTGTTGAACTTGCAGATTACATCAAAGCGAGTGGAATCGACTACTGGATATACGGGCACTCTCATCGCAACATCAATAATGTTATTGGTAACACTCAATGCGTATGCAATCAACTTGGATATGTGTTCGCAAATGAACATCACCAGTTTGATGTCAATAAAGCAATTTTGATAGAATAATACATTTATTGGCGTGGCAGGTAAGTTGTTTGGTTTTACCCTTAAACCCAAATCGGTCGTTAGACTGAATTTTAGCCATTTCTAATGGCCGCCATTAGAAAATAGTCTTTGTATTTGGTTGTTATTCAGTTATTTATTAACTTTGCCA
>Ga0256404_1013159_pt1 | contig 10555 bp, 8 predicted proteins | sample RumenRJG_01DNA_FD_185990 | JGI IMG/M metagenome (GOLD analysis project Ga0256404, IMG submission 185990) | Bovine rumen microbial communities from Lethbridge, Alberta, Canada - RJG_01 | ecosystem: Host-associated > Mammals > Digestive system > Stomach > Rumen | place: Canada: Alberta | collected...
TCCCTTACCGGCAAAAGGAAGGCGATGCCATCCTGGTTTTCCGCCCATGGCTATGAGACCGTGCTCTGCGGTGTGCAGCACGAGGCGCGCAAAGACAGCGACCTTGGCTACGAGAGAATCCTTCCTGCCACTCCATGGCTGGGCGTGACCCAAGACCAGGATGCCTGGGACGCTCGCAACGCCTCGCTGGTCTGCTCGTATCTGAGAGAACCTCACAAGCGGCCGTTCTTCCTCTCGTACGGGATGGTCAACACCCACCGCCCCTATACGCCGCACGAAACGAAATCCATTGACCCGACCTATGTGCAGGCGCCTTGCACGGTACCGGATACCGCGGAAAACCGCAGCGACATGGCCGACTACTACGCGTCGGCAATGAGCGTGGACAAGTGTGTGGGAACAATCGTCAGGACATTGCAGGAAACCGGATTGTGGGAAGAGACCATCATCCTTCTCACAACCGACCATGGCATCGCCTTTCCTTTCATGAAGTGCAGCCTGTATGACGCAGGCATCGGGGTGGCGATGATCATGCGTTATCCGGGCATGCCGCGCAGAGGAGTCGCATGCGACCAGCTCGTCTCCCAGATCGACGTGTTTCCCACGCTCTGCGAACTTGCCGGCATCCCGAAACCTGATTGGCTGCAAGGAGTGTCGATGCTGCCGGCACTGGAACACGACGAGCGAATCCGAAGCGAGGTGTTCGCGGAAATCAACTACCATGCGGCGTACGAACCGGCACGATGCATCCGCACCCCGCGCTACAAGCTCATCATCCGTTTCGACGACTATGCCGGCGTCGTGGCGCCGAACATCGACAACTCGCCTTCCAAGCAGGCGCTCAAAGCCGCAGGATACATGGAAAGGCTTCTGCCCTGCCAGGAACTCTATGACCTCGTCGTGGATCCGTGTGAACGGTGCAACCTGGTGGACGACCCCCATCTCAAAGCCGTATACGGGGATCTGCTCCACCGCCTGCACCGCTGGATGGAAGCGACGGGAGACCCGCTTCTCACGCACCCCGTGCGCATTCCTGCACCCGCCGGGGCGATTGTCAACAGGCGCGATGGCTATGACCCGGAAACGACCCCGCTGGAGGAATCATGGACAACGGCGGACTGACCTGGGACACTTCGAGCCCCTCCGACTGGAGCCGCACGTATGTCGGGGATGTCCGTCTTCCCCTCCGGCTTGCCCCGGGACGGCAGTTGCTCGTCGACGACTACCTGATAGCCGGCACCGACCTCAAGCGCGTCTGGCACCACCCTGCCGATGATGCGAGGAATCCGATCTTCGTCCCGGAAACGAACGAGGAGATGGATGATGGCCTCTGTCCTATGGCAGCTCCTTTCAACGACGGCATCTGGTTTGACGACCGTGACGGACTTTACAAGATGTGGTACATGGCCGGCTGGTTCCACACCACCGCGCTTGCCACAAGCACGGATGGCATCCATTGGAAGCGCCCGCTTCTCGATGTCGTTCCCGGTACGAATCTCGTCTGGCCGCGAGAACCCGGTTACGAACGGGACGGATGTCTGGTATGGCTCGACAAGGCATCCAAAAGCCAAGCCGAACGATACAAGATGTTCCAGTTCTTCCGCTACCGGAGCGCCGAGGGCCTGGAACGCGAGCAATGCGGCCTCCATGTCTCGGGAGATGGCGTCCATTGGTCAAAACCCGTGCTGTGCGTGACGCTTGGGGACAACACCTCCTTCTTTTTCAATCCGTTCCGGAACCGATGGGTATTGAGCGACCGGCGGAACGAGCCCTTGGATGATCCGGCATATCCGATTGGCAGACGCGCCCGGTATTGGCATGAGAGCCGCCGGTTCCGTGAACTCGGGGTGTTCGCCAGCAACGAGGAAATACCATGGCTCCGCTGCGACCTGCTTGACAAGCCGGATTCCGACATGCCAAAACAGCTGGTCGCCCTGTACGATGTCAACGCGGTTCCTTACGAGAGCCTCATGGTCGGTCTGTTCGGCATCTTCCGTGGTCCGGAAAACCATGTGGCGCAACAGCTTGGAGTTCCCAAACGGGTTGACCTCGAAGTGGGGTTCAGCAGGGACGGCTTCCACTGGGCGAGAGCGGAACGGAACGCATTCATTCCCTGCTCGCGCATCCCAGGCAGCTGGAACCGCGGGTATATCCACGCCGCAGGGGGATGCTTTGTGGTCCTGAAAGATACCATACGCTGCTATTACACAGCGTTCAGCGGGATTTCCCCTACGCTCAAAGGCGCGGAAACCGCCCCTTGGGCCGGACACAGCAGGAATGCCATGTATGCTGGCGCCTCGCTGGGACTTGCGACGCTCAGACGGGACGGATTCGCGTCCATGGAAGGCAGCGGCTCCTTGACGACCAAGTTGCTCCACCTGCCCAAGGGGGAGCTTTGGATCAATGGAACAGGGCGTATCGAGGCGGAAATCCTCGATGAGCGGGGAAGACCGCTAAAGGGATTCGACCGCATGAGCTGCATACCGTTTGCCGGGGATTCCACCTGCACGAAGCTCAGATGGAAAGCCTCTTCGCCTGCCAGCCTGAAGGACCGTGTGGGAGCGATTCGTTTCTTCGTGAAGGAAGGTGCGCTCTATGCGTTCTGGTTCTCGTCCGATGCCGCAGGGAAAAGTGGTGGATACGTAGCGGCTGGCAGCAACGACTATCCGGGAGAAAGGGATATATGATGAAGCAGGATAGGGAATTCAGAAAGAGATTCGATGCGCGCAAACAGGAACTGGAAGCGCTTTTCCAAAGCTTGTACGGCCCGAAGCGCCAGTATCTTGACCAGCTCGAGGACAGGCTCGTCTCCTTCTGGGAAAAGCGGCCCGATGGCCTGAAGCTTCTGGATGAGCGGCGTGGTATGGATCCCGATTGGTACATGGCCCGCTCTGCCGTGGGGCTCACGATGTACACCGACTTGTTTGCCGGCAATCTGAAAGGCCTCGAACAGAAGGTGCCCTACCTGAAAGAGCTCGGTGTCACCTACCTCCACCTGATGCCCGTGCTGAAGATGCCACAAGGAGAAAACGATGGCGGATATGCGGTCGATGATTTCAATACCATCGATCCCAAATTTGGCACGAATGACGATTTCATCCACCTGACGGAGACGTTGCACGCCCACGGAATCAGCCTTTGTCTTGATTTCGTCATGAACCATACCTCATCCACCCATACATGGGCCATGTTGGCAAAACAGGGAAACAAGGAGTTCCAGGAACGCTACCAGTGCTACGACGACCGGACGTACCCGGACCAATACGAGAAGACGGTTCCCCAGGTGTTCCCGACGACGGCTCCTGGCAATTTCATCTGGTGCGAGGAGATGCACAAGTGGGTGCTCTCTTCCTTCTACCCGTTCCAGTGGGACCTGGACTACCACAACCCGGTTGTCCTGAACGAGATGGTCAGCTCGATGCTCCATCTGGCGAACATGGGAGTCGACGTGTTCCGGCTCGACGCCGTCCCCTACATCTGGAAAGAGCTTGGCACAACCTGCAGGAACCTGCCCCAGGTCCATACGATTGTCAGGCTTTTTCGCATCGCATGCGAAATCGTCTGTCCTGCCGTCGCACTCAAGGGCGAGGTGGTCATGGCACCCCGGGAGCTCGCAGCCTATTTCGGTTCCCCTTCCCATCCAGAATGCCATTTCCTCTATGGCGTCTCGTTGATGGTGAATCTCTGGTCTTCCTTGGCAAGCCAGGATGCCAGATTGCTGATGAGGCAGACGGAAGCCCTGCTTTCGCTTCCGCCGCATTGCAGGTTCCTGAACTATATCCGTTGCCATGACGATATCGGCTGGGGTCTGGACGAAGAACAGGAGCGGACGCTTGGAATCGATCCGCTTCTCCACAAGATGTTCCTTTACCATTTTTATGAGGGGGATTTTCCCGGTAGTTACGCAAGAGGAGAACTCTACAATTTCGACCCGGTCTCCATGGACGCCAGGTCCTGCGGGACGGCAGCCAGCCTTGTCGGATTCGAAGCTGCGAAAACAGAGGAAGAGTCCAACCAAGCCTACGACCGGCTCAGGTTGTTGTACGGTACCGTCTTTGCGCTACGGGGGTTCCCCATGATTTCTTCCGGCGACGAAATCGGACAACTCAACGATTACTCCTACAAGCAGGATCCATTGCGCAAGGACGACAGCAGGAACGTCCACCGGAGTCCTTTCAACTGGCGGCTGGCTGGTCTGAGACATGACCGGAACACGATGCAGGGAAAAATCTGGACCATGTTCCAGGAACTGCGGACGACACGTGCGGCAAGGGACGTGTTCGACCCGGATGCCGAGGTCTCGACATGGGATCCCCAGAATCCCAAGGTCTTCGCGCTTCGCAGGAAGAAAGGCAACCACACCATGCTCTGTGTCTCGAACTTCTCGGACCACCCGGAACCGGTACGTTTCGCCTATTTCACCGGCACGTACGAGGACGCTTTCACCGGGGAAAAAGTGGTTCCTGGCTGGGGGTTCGAGATGCAACCGCATGAGCTTTTGTGGCTGGAAAACAGATGAGGCCGTTACCAATTACGGGAAAAGAAGGCTCTTCACGTTTTCTTATGGGATTGATGTCTGTTTGAAGGGATGGGGATGTATCGGATCAGGGAGAAGAAGTAGTCTTCATTCCTGTAGTCATAGCCGATCCTCTTTGCGACCTTGATCCTGTTGTTGAAGCCTTCCAGCTTTCCTGTGGAGATGGGATGGAGTGCGTGGGTGACGAGGCCGCCAGGCCTCTTCTCCTTCAGCCGTGCGAACTTCACCAAGGCAGGTATCCCGCTTTTCTCCGCTTCCTTGAACCATGCCGTCCAGCCCTCCCCGCCAGGAGGACCCACCTCGCCCGCTTGACCTCCGTGTACAGGCCCTTCTCCTTCCGCACGTCCTCCCCAGACGGCCTTCCTCACGTATCCGGGCGGCAAGCGACCCCTGCCGCCTCGCCTCGTCGAGCCTGACCGCGCCCAGCACCTCCTTCTGGATGCGGTGTATGTCTCCCAGTGTATCTCCGTGATCCGCTGCACCGTGGCTACCGGCAGGTTGAAGCGGAGGAAGGAGCCCACCCACGTTGCCGCACGCCCGGTCACCCGCATCTGCGGATGCCTGAACGGGACTTCCTCGCAGAACGTCCTGCCTCGTCCCGGAGAACACCGGCATGTCCCGGAGCCTCATGCGGTAGCTGCCGCATATGTGCACGTGGCTGCCGCAGGAAGGGCACTGCGCGTCGTCTGTCCTCGCCCTGCTCGCAATGCGCAGCTGCACGTGCCTCCCCTCTTCCGACCTTTCCGTATTGACGTACGTGTAGGGTTGGAGCGCCAGATATGCTGCTCTATCCTGTTCCCTGAGCATGTGCGGTCCCCCTGTTTTTGTTGGTAGCTAAACGTTAGGACTCACATGCTCTTTTTTCAACATCCCCTAACTTTCCGTGAAGAACCTGTTTTTCCGAATGACAAACCACAGGCCAATGCCAAATATTCTATTTAAAAAAAGTGCGGACTGGAAGAATCCTTCCACTTCCAGTCCGCCTGGATGCTTACAGATTCACTACGTTCTGCGGTTTCCCGGCCTGATAAGCCTTCACATTCTCGACAGTGATGTCCATGATCCGCTGCCGGGCCTCCTTGGCGCCCCAGCTCATGTGCGGGGTGATGATGCAGTTTTTCGCCTTGAGGAGCGGGTTGTCACCCTTGATCGGCTCGGTGGAGACCACGTCGACCGCCGCCCCGCCCAGCTTGCCGCTGTCCAGGGCGTCCGCAAGGTCCTGCTCCACCACCAGCTGCCCGCGGCTGTTGTTGATCAGGAATGCCCCGTCCTTCATCTTCGCGATCGAGTCCTTGTTGATCATGTTCACCGTGTCGGGGAAGGCCGGGCAATGCAGCACCACCACGTCGCTCTCCTTGTAGAGCGTGTCCCGGTCCACATAGGCGAAGCCCTCCGCCTTGAACGCCGGATTCTCGTGGGAGTCGTTGGCGATGACACGCATCTTCAGCGCCTTGGCGATCTCGCCGGTCCGGTGGCCGATCCTGCCGAAGCCGATGATGCCCATCGTCTTGCCCGCAAGCTCCACCAGCGGGTAGTCCCAGTAGCACCAGTCGATGCAATGCTCCCACTTGCCCTGGCGCACCGTCTCGGAATGGTGCCCGATGTGGTGGCACAGCTCCAGCAGCAGGGCGATGGCGAACTGGCTCACGCTGTCCGTCCCGTAGGTCGGCACGTTGCTCACCGCGATGCCCTTCTCCCGGGCATACGCCACATCCACCACGTTGTACCCTGTGGCAAGCACCGCCACATATTTCAGGTCCGGGCAAGCCTGGAACACCTCTTTCGTGATCGGGGTCTTGTTGGTGATCGCCACCTCCGCGTCCCCGATGCGGGCGGCCGCCTCCCTGGGATCGGTCAGGCTGCTGCGGTCATAGACCGTCACCTCCCCGAGCGCCTTCAGCCCGTCCCAGGAAAGGTCCCCCGGGTTCTCCGTATAGCCATCCAACACGACAATCTTCATATGCTCCCCCTCAGTCCTCAAGCAGCGCCCAGGCGCGGTTGATCACCCGCTTGGTGTTCGCGACGACGATGTCCTCGTCCTCATCCTTCCACGGCTTCACCTCGAAGGAGAGCACGTACGGGTGCTCCTTGTCGAGAAACCCGTTCCGCTTCAGCTCGCGGAAGAAATCCAGCAGCTGCTCCGTGTCGTTCGTCCCGTTGGGGAAGCCGAAGCGCTGGTGCAGGTCCCCATACCCTTCCGCCCCCTTTTCCGCCACGGCGTTGCCGATGTGGAAGTGGGTGATGTACGGCCTGCAGGTGGATATCACCTGACGGCTGTCCTCATGGGTGATCGGGAAGTGCGAGAGGTCGACCAGCAGGCCGAAGTTGGAATGCCGCATCCGCACGTCCGCCGCAAAACGGGCCGCGAGCGGAGCCGGCCCGATCAGGGCCGCCTTGTCCACGTCGTAGTCGAACACCTCCAGCTCCACCTGCATCCCCTTCGTGGCCGCGTAGGCGCACAGGTTGCCGGTCGTCTTGAGGAGCTGCCCATAGGCGGCGTCCCTGGTCCCTTCCTCCCACTTGCCGGCAAGGAAAGCAATGCCCTTCGCCCCGAAGTATTCCGCCTCGTCGATGGCCTCCATCAGGGTCTTCTCCGCCTTCTCCCGCTCCGCCTCGTCGATGGCGTTCGGGTTGAGCTTGGGCCCGAGCAGCCTCGGCTGGGCGCCATAGCAGACCTTCAGGTGGCTCTGCCCGAGCAGCCTCCTCTCCTCCGCCCGGCTTCCGTCATCCTTGTTCTGCGTGATCTCGATGGCGTCGAAGAACGGGTCGCGGGCTATCGTCCTCACCGCGTCAAGGACCGGACGGTTCGGATAGCTCATCCAAAGGATTGTCCCCAGCTGGAAATAGGCATGGATAGATTCTTTCATGTAAACAATTTCCCTTATCTGTTGCGGCTATTAGCAACATTTACTTTTGGCCGCAACAACACATCAAATGATTCAAGACAGATGTTTGTGAAGATACCTCATCGTTACATCATAAACCTCTGTCTTCCATTTCACGCTACTGAACTGATGGTTGGATCCAGCGACGATATATAGCTCTGCCTTGTCACCGTACATGTCAAGGTAGGGTCCTATAGAAGCCACCGGAACCTTCTCATCGCATTCTCCATGTACCAGCAATACATTCCCCTTGTACCCTCGAGCTTCTGCAACAATGTCAATCTGGCGTATCTGCTTCAAAAACTCTCCTGCAACATACAATCCACCAACATCATAGACCTTTTCGTAGTGACCGGGAATGGCATGCGTCCGGTTGCTGATATCATAGTAGGCTGTATTGCCAGGAGCCCATAGTATCAGCCCCGCGGGCTGCACGACGGGTGCGACATTAGACGCAATCGCACCTCCCAAGCTATGTCCGGAAAGAAAAATCTTATCGCGTTTTGCGAAAGGCTGCTTTTCGGTCCAATAGTAAATTGCCTTTGCCTCTTCCACTTCATCGGCATATCGCATTTCCTCAAAATCGCCATCACTTTCCCCGACACCATAGAAGTCAAAACGTACACATGCAAAGCCTTCTTTGACACACCGGCGAGCAAACAATTCATGAAGACGCATCATGCCGATATGGTCAACAGAAAACCCATGATAGAAAATGACGGTGGGAAACGGCCCTTCCCCTTCCGGGGTACGTACAACGCCTCGGAGTAACATTTCTCCGACTTTTAATTCCACACTTTTATACATGACCAACCTCCTTTGTCACGCCATGCCTTTATAACCCATCAACTTTGGCAGACAGAGAGTGATGTCTGGGAAGATAATGAGAATCAGCAAAACAACAATCAACGTGATAATCATGGGCAACACGTCCTTAAACACTTCCTCAAAGGTCGCGCCGGCGACACGTTGAGCGACAAACAGGTTGCCACCCATGGGTGGAGTAATCATGCCGATGCACAGGTTCACACACATGATGATGCCAAAGTGAAGAGGATCATATCCGATAGCGGTAGCAATTGGAGCGAAAATCGGGGCGAACAGTACGATGGAACTTATCGTATCAAGGAACATACCAATGACGATGAGAGCGAGATTGATCATCATCATGATAAGGAACTTGCTGTTTGTCACCGACAACATCGCAGCGGTAACCTTGTTCGGAACATCATTCATGGTCAGGATGCGACCAAAAGTGTTGGCTGCCCCAAACAGGACCATGACCGTCGCGCTGGTAATCGCAGCATCAAACAGTGCCTGCTTGAAATCTTTCCAAGTCAACGAATGATACAGGAAGATGCTGACGACAAGAGCATATACGACACCAACGACAGAAGACTCGGTCGGTGTAAAAATTCCCGAATAGATTCCACCCAAGATGATAATCGGCATCAATATAGCAGGAATTGCTCTAATAAGGACACGAATCTTCTCTTGCCTAGACTTAAACTGGTTTTCTGCCCCATGGTAACCATACCGGGCAGAGGCATGTTTGTTCCACAAAATCAGGGACAAGCCCATCAAGATACCAGGAATAATGCCACCGATAAACAAGTATGAGACAGAGACCCCTACCGTTGTGCCATACATGATCATGGGAATAGATGGAGGAATGACAGGCCCGATTGTGCTTCCTGCTGCGATAATAGCCCCGCCATACCCACGGCTATATCCCTGGCTCTTCATGGCTCCAAGGAGAATACCCCCAATGGCGGCTGCTGTTGCAGGGCCTGAGCCGGAAATAGCTGCAAAAAACATGGATGCGACAATCGCTGCGCTGGCGAGTCCGCCAGGGCGCGAACCGGTAATCATGTTCGCAACATCGACCAGTTTTTGCGCAATGCCGGTCTTTTCCATCAGAGTACCGACCAGCATAAAAAATGGAATGGCCAATAATGAAAAAGAGTCGATGCTTGTGACTGTCGATTGGGCAAGCATGGCAATCATGTTGCTTCCCATGCCAGATGCGGTAAAAGCCGCAATACAAGCCGTTCCAAGGCAGACCGTGATTGGTACTGTCAACACGAGCAAAGTGAATAAGACAATAAGCATCACACCCGTCATTTGGATACCCCCTGAGCAACATCAGCCGGTTGCTTCCACATGTAATATCTACGTTGAAGGATCCTAATCCCCATTCCAGCCATACCAAGGACTCCAGCTAGATACATCAACCATTTGGGAATCCAAGGAATAGCAGAAAGAACCTGCCCTTGCTTCATGACCATAATCATGAACTTGGCAATCCGGTAGGAAAGGAAAAACCCGTAACAGGCGGCCACCAAATCTCCAATCAGGTAAATCGTACCGAACACTTTGGGGTGTGTTTTCGTTGCTAGGCTAATAGCAGTCACCCTCATATGGGCATCTGTCGATCCCGCCCAACTAATTCCCGCGAAGGAAATCCATACCAAGAAGAACCGGACTAATTGCTCAGCCCAGGAAAGCGTGAAATTGAAAACAAACCGGGTGATAATCGTTAGGAAGCTGATAGCAATCATCAGAATCAACAACACGATGCACACCCAACGCTCGATATTATTGTAAAATGCGTGTTTATTCATGGAACTGCCCTCGAAATCACGGGTTCTCGTCTTCCGACAAGAACCCGTCTCTTGTTTCTCAATGCTTGGCATTAACTTCTTCTACAAGTTTCAGCTGGTCTTCGCCTATTTGCGGACCATATTTGTCATACACAGGCTGGGCAGCCTTCTTAAACGCATCTCGCTCTGCATCACTCAATGTGATGACCACGTTGCTCCCGTTGTGCCCGATCTTCTCCTCAAGTTCTGCCTCGTTAGAGTACGAAAGCTCTCGCTCTTTTGCCAAAGCTTCGGTAACTACTCCCTGAATCAAATCTTGGTCAGAAGCCGAGAGCGTATTCCACCACGAGCTCGAAGCAAGCAACGGGCTCGTATCATAGATATGGCCGGTCTTGATGATGTACTTTTGAACTTCGTACAGGCGGCTACCATTGATGTTCGCGAAGGGGTTCTCCTCAGCGTCCATTGTTCCATTCTGCAATGCCGTGTATAGTTCAGAGAACGCCATAGGAATAGCAGAAGCGCCAAGC
>Ga0256404_1013160_pt1 | contig 10552 bp, 11 predicted proteins | sample RumenRJG_01DNA_FD_185990 | JGI IMG/M metagenome (GOLD analysis project Ga0256404, IMG submission 185990) | Bovine rumen microbial communities from Lethbridge, Alberta, Canada - RJG_01 | ecosystem: Host-associated > Mammals > Digestive system > Stomach > Rumen | place: Canada: Alberta | collected...
CATTGAAAAGGTTGAGATTTATGAAGAAGAGCAAGCAAACGGACAGTGGCTTAAGTCCATTGAATTCAAGCTCCCAATCATTTCAAAAGACATGAAGATTAGTTTGGACAATGGTTCGCAAATCGAATGCGTTGCATTGCTTGTCCGGCAGTATGAAACTGCGAAGACGTTCGTGAATGTGAGCCTGGACATGGATGAGTACAGGAAGATAAAAGACGGATTTCCTATTACATGACCACAACGATTTTTCCGTTCACCCCTTTTTCCTGGGCCTTTACCGCCTGCCTGATGTCATTAAACCGGAATGAGGCTCCGATGAAGGGGACAATGCAATGTTCATCAATAAAAGAAAAAATTTGATCCATCACTTCCTGTGTCGGATAGTTTGAAAAGAATCCGGTAAGATAACAGCCGTTGGGGATCTCCTTGATCGGATCAAACTGATTCAGAAAATATTCTCCGCCTAATACTCCCGTATTGCAAACGATGCCGCCATGGTACAGATGAGAGAGCGAGTCCCTGATGGTTTTCGGCCCGATCAGCTCCAGTATCCTGTTTGCATAAAATCCTTTGGGAAGCCTGCCGTCTGGATCCAGGATTGCTTGGCACCCAAGGTCGGTAATCAGATGCAGCTTTTCCCTCTTGTGTGTTGTGCCATAAACCTCGCAGCCGAGGGCTTTTCCTATTTGCATAGATGCATAGCCAAGCGCAGATGTTGCCCCTCTGACAAGGAGAATATCCGACGGTTTCAGGTTCAGGCATTCAAATAAGGAACCCCACGCTGTGAAAAATGTCTCGGGGACTGCCGCAAGATGCTCTATATCCAGTCCTGAATTTATATGAAAAAGCCTGTTTACCGGCAGGACAGCGTATTCTTCGTAGGAGCCGTTGAAGCTTCTCCCAAGTCCGCCCATGAGACAGCACACGAGATCGCCCTTTGAAAATCCTTCCTCCAGCGATTCTTCTATAAGGCCGATACATTCGATACCAGGCACGATCGGCTTTTGGATGTATGGCGCGCGTATCTCATCGACACGAAGAATAAGCTCCGAGTGATTCATGCCGAATCCGAGAATTTTAACAAGCACCCAGCCTCTGGAGGCTTTTGGAATTTCCAGCTCTTCAAGGGCAATATCGTCACTGTTCGTAATATCTCTCAGTACTACTGCCTTCATTCATCTACCTCCATCCAGCACTGCGGATCAGCGTCGTACATGTTATGTGTGTATCCCCAGGTAACGGACGGACAGCCGCGGCACCAGGCTTTCAGAATGCATTTCCTGCATTTTACGAACTTATCGTACTGCCTGTATTCATCGAATTTTGCTGATGTCCATAAATCATACAGACTTGTATTCAGGGCAGAACCGATCGGAGATTCCATTCTCCGGCAGGCATAGACAGTTCCTGTCGGCAGAATCGTCAGGTGATTTCTGCCGCAGTTGCAGCCATCCGCAACAGAACCTTTCGGCAGGCTGTCATCCGGGCGGAAAAGCCCCTTTTCGTAAAGATATAAAGTCCAGAGGTGATCCTTCAGCTGGTATGTTGTGCCGGAATGCTTATGCGCCTGGTAATGCTTCCAGCATTCAGCCAGAAAGGCTTTATATTCCTGCGGTGTCATATGAATTTCCGGATCATATGCTTTCTCTATGCTTGTAGGGCAGTAACGGCCAACCGCATATACATCAACTCCAAGCTCATCAACCAGATCGATCAGCGCTGGGATTTCCTTGCAGTTTTTTCGAGATACGGTTGTCATGACTGCTGACCACATGCCGGATTCTTTGATGATTTGAATCGCTTTCAATGTCGTCTGAAAGCTGCCTGGCTTGCGGAACGCATCGTAGGTTTTCTCCAGACCATCCAGGGAGACCTGATACTTGACGCATCCCAGCTTTCGCATTCTCTTACAATTCTCTAAAGTCAGATGAAATGGATTGCCCATGATGCAGAATCGATTTTCCTTCTCATGGAAATAGTCGAGAAGCTTCCAGAAATCCGGATGCAGAATCGGATCTCCCCCGGTCAGGTAAATATAAGGGCTCCTGCCTATCCGGTCGCAAAAGGCTATGATCTCATCTGTTACATGGACCATGTCCGGGTAGGACATGGTGACCAGATCAGGATGTCCCTCTGAAAAAATATAGCAATGCCTGCACCGCTGGTCGCAGCAGTCGGTGATATGCCATTGGATCGCGAAAGAACTTTTCATATATGCAGCACCATTTCAAATAGAGATGAAAATAGACGCCAGCTCATCGCTGAGCCGACGCCTTGCTCTTCAGTTTGCGTCCGGATCCTTTGTTCCGCAGGCCGGTGCCGGAGCGGGATCCTTTGTTCCGCAGGCCGGTGCCGGATCTGCTGTTCCGCAGGCAGAACTTACATTCATTTCTTCAATCATGGCGTTTCCTCCTTTCCTGTTTTCTACATAAATTGTAGGGAACGGGTATGAAGAAAGCATCAGTCAAATATAGACGAAAAGTCGGAATTTGAGTATCATTCAGGAAAGGAGTGCCTATTATATGAGTCAGTATAAAGAAGCGAGAGAGCGCACAAAAACAAGAATTGAAGATGCCTACTGGGATCTGATGGTAAAAGATGAAAGGATCACTGTCAAAAAAATCTGCGAGAAAGCAGGCATTCACAAGTCAACCTTCTACTATTACTATGAATGGGCAGATGATGTGCTTGCCGAGATAAAAGACCGGATGATGAAGCTGCTGGTTTCTACGATCGAGAGCGAAAACCGTAAAAACTGTGACTATAAACAGGTAATGGTGGAACTTAGAAAGATGTTTCATGATAACAGAAAGTATCTCGTCCCGCTCGTGCTGGAGCAGCGCGGCGGCGAATTCGCGGTAAAATACCGGGAATATATCAAGGAACACTTTGCTGAAGATATTGGGCTGGACTATAAAACCGGAAACATTGTAAAGAACGATGTGGCAAACTGCGTCCTGGCCGGACTGGTGGAGACAATGCTTTACGAGCTGTCCAGCGAAATCATCCCGGATGAATTCACCTATAAAATCGGCGATGGAATCATCAGCAAGGGAGTAGCGAGGACACTGAATGAGGATTTGAATATCCGGTTTGGCAGATAAGGAGACTATCCGGATTGCCGGTATTGAGAAGATAGGCGAACGTGACCAGAATGTTCATGAAAGGGCAGTTCTTTGAAATATGAACTTTGAAAGTGGACTTTACGTGAACTTTATAGTAAACTTTATCCATGAGGTGTAACGCAGATGAATTTTGGTATTGAAGATGAAAGTCAGGAATTTAAGGAAAGTCTTGCCCAGCTGGACAAGGGCCTGAAGTCTCTGACGGCAATGCTGAACAGACATGGGGAAGGTACATTATATCTTGGAGTAGATGACAGCGGCAATTTATGCGGACTGACTCCAGGCAAAGATACGCTGATGGAGATACGCAATAAGATGCGGGATAAGATTGCACCCAGAGTATATCCTGATATTCAGCTGCTTTCAGATGCCGGGAAAAACTATATACGGGTGACGGTACGGGGATCAGACATTCCATATTCATTTGATGGGCGATATTACATTCGCAATGTTTCCGCGGATGAACAGGCGGATAATACTGTATTGAGAAAGATGCTCGCTTCTTCCGATGCTGATCTTCTGAAACAGAAGGAATCTCCAGATCAGCAGCTCACATTCCATGCTTTTTTCGCCCTGCTGGCAGCCAGAGGCATTCACCCTGCCATGTCTGAAGAATTTCTGGGTAACTACGGGCTGCTCAATCAGAACGGCAGAATGAATATGAATGCCTATCTCATGGCGGACCGCAACGAAGTCCGTGTCAACGTAGTGACATTTGAGGGAACGGACAAGTCAGTCATGTCTCACCGGACAGAGTATGGAGGACAATGTCTTCTGAGCGCCATGGACGAGGTCCTTCATTACTTTCAGAGCAGCAATGTTACAAGAGTCAATGTGACCGGAACAAAACGTCAGGAAGAGTCTCTGTATGATTTTCCGAGTTTCCGTGAAGCATGGGTGAATGCCTGTCTGCATAATGACTGGAATAATGCGCTGTCTCCTGCGGTGTATGTATACGACGACAGGATCGAGATCGTATCTTATGGAGGACTGCCCTATGCCCTTTCGCTTGACGGGTTCTATCGTGGGACAAGTATTCCGGTCAATAAGAGTCTCATGACCATATTCATCGCTGCAGGCGAAGCAGAACAGAGCGGACATGGCGTGCCGACCATCGTAGACCGCTATGGAAAAGAGGCTTTCCGTTTTGCCGATGGAATGCTGACTGTTACGCTCTCTTTTTCTTTCGAACCGCAGCAGGTGACTGCCAGAAAAGAGACGCTTCGCAGAAAAGATGGTCTGAGCCAGAATGAAAAAGCAGTCTATGAAATTCTTAGAGGCGATGGACATCTGACCTTGAAAGAAGTAGCCGCAAAAAGTGGGCTGAGCCTCAGCGGTGTCAAGAATATCTGCAAGTCTCTGCAGGAAATGAATCTCCTGATCCGCGTCGGCTCCAGGAGGGATGGATACTGGGAGGCAAAGTAGACTTTGAAAGTAAACTTTGCCTGAACCTTGAATATACTTTTCTCGTAATATGCTCCTGGACAGTGTTTTTCTTACGGTCCGGGCAGATCTGGTGGGTTAAGGAAGAGACTGTCGAAACGGTAGTCTTAATAGAGAAAACATACAAATAAAATCTTGAATCAAAAAAGAGGAAAACATTATGGGCAAACTGACTATTGAAGGAAAAGCAAGCAGGAAAATCGAGGCAGATACGGAGGAGATCACACTTAGTTTTCAGTATCATGCCGAAAATTCTGCGGAAGCGTCAAAAAAAGTTATCAGCGAATGTGAGTTGCTTCTTAAGGAACTGACGCACTGGGGGATTTCGCCTGAGCAGATCCACATTTCCGACGATGATATCGATCAAAGATATGACGATAGGATGCTTTACGTGACAGCTGCCAGAGAAATTACAATCGAACTTCCCTATAATATGGAATTTAACAACAGCCTCATGGAACTGATCCAGAAAAAGCAGATGAATATCGATTACGATATCAGTTATTCCCTCTCTAATTATAAAGAAATCCATAAAGAACTGATTCAGGAGGCTCTTGCAGATTCAAAAGAAAAAGCTGAATTGATTGCTGCAGCGATGGGGCAACGAATTACTGGTATTGATTCCTTGAAAATTTCCGATCAATATGATGTATCGGACTGGACAAGCCGTGAACAAGGAAGTACTTTTGGTGTTCTTGCAGACCGTGCACCCATGTTGTCAGATAAGTTAAAAGCTCCATTAAACGATGAAACCGAAACGGTAGAAGTAGTATGGATTATGTCTGTATAATATTACGTATTTATATCGTATACTACGATCTTCAGCATGAGGTGATTTATAAATGATCATCGATTCATTTGACACTGAAAGTGAGGCAATCATTAGCCCCAGTTCATTTAACGGGGAGAAAAAGCAGTTCTGCCATATTGCGATCGCGACTTTTTCCAGAGAGATATATGCAAGGGTATTAGAGCTTTTTCCAAAAGAGCAGATCGGCGAACTGAAAGCCGCCAATTTGATTAAGCCGATCTGGCTTCTGGATGTGCACGGTTTAAAGATCGCCTTCTATTTGTCCGGGGTCGGTTCTGCACTTGCTGCTACCGATATTATCGAAGTGCGTTATATAACCGGGGCTGAAACATTTATTGTTTTCGGCTCAGCAGGATCGCTGGATAAAGAGAAAACATCCGGTTGTTATGTCATCCCGACAGAAAGTTATCGGGATGAGGGAATGTCTTATCATTACGCAGCACCTTCCGATTACATTACTATAAAAAATGCGGACGCACTCGAAACGATGTTTCAGCAACTGGATATTCCTTACACGAAAGGACGTGTCTGGACAACAGATGCTATCTATCGGGAAACAAGGAACCAGATGCAAAAAAGAAAGGCAGAAGGCTGTATCGCGGTAGAAATGGAGCTTGCAGGGATGCAGGCCGTTTGTGATTTTCATGGCATCGAGCTCTATGATTTTCTGGTAACCGGAGATGTGCTCGATCAGCCTGTCTATTCATCCGAAGGACTGCATGAAGCCAACCATGATCTTGACAAGTTTTACATAGCTCTTAAACTTGTGGAAATGATAGACAAAAGGTAAGATAAGGTAAAGAAAGAAGGCCATGGCTATGCTGTATCACGCTTCACCGGTCAAGGGCATCGTCAGCTTAGAGCCGAGGATCTCAAATCACGGGATCCCGCTGATCTACTTTAGCCGGAAACGGGAGAATGTCCTGGTATATCTTTGTAATGCCGTGGAAAAGTACTGCAAAGAAACCGGTTTTGCATGGCATGATAAGTGGTCCAAGTGGGGCCCTTACGGATTCAATAAAGACGGGATCCTGCGTCTGGAAGAGTATTATCCTAATGCGATCAAGGAAACCTACATGGGTGTTTCCGGATACATCTACAAGGTCGAGGACACCGCAGATGCCAAAGAACTAAGGGAGATACCCTTTGCTGTAACTATGGATCATTCGATCGATGTTGTCGGATATGAGTTTGTACCGGACGCTTATGAAGCGATTCTTGAAGCAGAAGCTGCCGGAAAGCTAGTCATCAGGCAATATGCCGATATGACAGAAGCTGAACGTTCATGGAACGAACGGACGATCCCGGAAGAATTCAAGACCGGGCAGGCCGATTACAGGCATTTTTTGAAAGGAAAATTCCCGGAAATCCTCCGTGACCAAAAAGAAAGGAGTTTATAGACAGTATGGAATCAAACAAAGAGCCATCTGTCAGAGGCAAATTAGAGCAGCTTTTCAGTGCAGCACCTGTGTATAACTACCGTGGTTTTCATCTGGATACGGCACGCCATTTTATTGACATAGAGGAGCTCAAGAAAAACATACGCTGCGCGGCAGCCTTCCACTTCAATTATTTTCATTTTCATTTTTCGGACGATCAAGGATACCGGATCGAGTCAAAAGTCCTTCCCGAACTGACCCGGATCAGCAGTAAAAGAGCCGGAGATACCTTCGGCGGCTGTCACTCTGAAGTAGAGGAGCAGCATTACTATACACAGGAAGAGATCAAAGATCTGGTACGTTTTGCCGGAGAATACGGAATTGAGATAGTCCCGGAGATCGATGTTCCCGGTCATGTAACAGACATCCTGGCTGCTTATCCGGAGCTTTCCTGCAGCGGCAGGAAGGTTGAGGTCGCTACCAGCGAAGGTATCTATTCGGATATCCTGTGTGCCGGAAACGAACAGGTTTATACGTTCCTTAAAACGCTTCTGGATGAACTGTGCGAGCTTTTCCCCGGGAAATATTTTCATATCGGCGGAGACGAGACCCCGAAAACAGCTTGGAAGACCTGCCCCAAATGTCAGGCCAAAATGAAAGCGGAAGGCCTTACCGATGAACACCAGCTGCAGGGCTATATGCAGAACCGGATCGCCTCCTATCTTAAGTCCAAGGGAAAAACGGTCATCGCATGGAATGAAGCAGCTCTGGGTGGCAACCTGGATAAGGATATCGTCCTTCAACTGTGGAATGATGATCCTAAAGATCCGGCTATGGCTGCCTTTAATATGAAGGACCAGAACGGCAACCTTACCAGTCCCAATCAGGGGATCGGTGCTAAGCACATCAAGCGTGGAGGGAATGTCATCACATCCAACATGCTGCATTCCTACTGTGATTATCCACATGCTTTTATCAATGCTCGTAATATCTATGAGGCAGATATGATCCCTCAGAAATGTGAAGACATTGCCGACGCCCGGGAGCATGTATTAGGAGGAGAAGCCCTTTGCTGGACAGAGCATATCCGCAACGCCGAGCAGCTGGAATATCAGATCTGGCCCCGGTATGCCTTTAAAGGCATCAACCTCTACTGTGGAAAACCGGAAGAAAGTTTTGAGGATTTTTTGAAGGAATACAAGGATCCCATTCGTTCCGTCATCGAATCCTTTGGAATCAAACCGGCCCCCTGGGAAGAAGTCGTGCCGGATCAGCAGACCGCCCGTAAACAGATGATGGAGTTTATGATGCGGATAGGTGGTGCCGGGGCCGCTGAAAAATTCAAGAAAGCCCAGCAGGAGATATAATTTGCCGACCTTTGCCCCTACTATTTTTACTATAGAAGACCGGCAATTTATTCTGGAAATTTATATAAAATCACCTTTGAAATCATTGGCAGAAAAATGATATAATTATTTAGACGGAAGGTTATATTCCGCAAAAAAATATTGCAGTCACAAACAGTGTGTTGCCAGAAGATGGCGTAAGTCCAGCTTTTGGAAGCACACTGTTTTTTTGTGTGTAATTTCGGGAGGTAACAGATTATGGAAGCAAAAACCAATAATTTTCTGGAAACAAAGCCGGTCGGCTATTTGATGAGAAAGTACTCGATCCCCTGTATCATCTCACTTCTGGTAGCAGCTCTTTATAATATTGTCGATCAGCTTTTTATTGCTAACGCAGATTATCTTGGTTCCTATGGAAATGCCGCTAATACGGTCGTTTTCCCTCTGACTGTCGTAGCCCTTGCGATCGCAGTCTGCATCGGAGACGGTGCCTGTGCCTTCGTTTCTATTGCCCTTGGAGCCGGTAGAAAGGAGGATGCTCACAAAGCCGTGGGCAACGCAATCGTTTTAGTGCTGATCAGCGGAGTCGTACTGATGACTTTGTATCTGCTGTTCATGGATCCGATCCTGGCAGCTTTCGGCGGCAGAGTCAATGAAGATACTTTCCACTATGCCAAGGAGTATTTTTTCTGGATCTCGATCGGTGTCCCGGCCTATATGTTCGGTCAGGCAATGAATCCTATCATTCGGTCGGACGGCAGTCCCCGATTCGCCATGGCTTGCACGGTCGTCGGTGCCATCGCTAATTGCATCCTGGATCCTCTTTTCATCTTCGGATTTAAGTGGGGGATGATGGGCGCTGCCGTAGCCACGATCCTGGGTCAGTTTTTGACGGCAGGCCTTTCCATCTGGTATCTATTCCACATGAAAGCTGTAAAACTGGGAAAGACCAGTTTCCGCCTGTCAGGCTCTATCGACAAAAGATTCCTGATGCTTGGTATCACCAGCTTTTTGTCCCAGATATCCCTGGTCGCCGCCATGGCTGCCATCAATAACATGCTTCGGAAATACGGTGCGGCAGATCCGGTCTTCGGCCAGGCGGAGTATTCACAGATTCCCATGGCTGTCGTCGGCATCGTCATGAAATTCTTCCAGATCATCATTTCCATCGCTGTCGGTATGGCTGCAGGTTGTATCCCCGTTGTCGGTTATAATACAGGAGCAGGAAGAAATGACAGAGTTAAAGAGCTTTTCACTAAACTTCTGATTTCGGAAGCAGTCGTTGGTGCCGCCGCTACCGTGCTCGCAGTAGGTTTCCCCAAACAGATCATTGCCCTGTTCGGTGCGGCTCATGAGAGTTCCTATTATACAGACTTTGCCGTCAAGTCCTTCCGGATCTACCTTTGCATGATGACGCTTGCTACGGTCAACAAAGGATGTTTCATCTATCTGCAGGCAATGGGCAAAGCCGTCCCTTCCATGGTGATTTCCATGGTAAGGGAGATCGTTTTCGGAGTTGGATTTGCCCTTATCCTGCCTATTTTCTTCGGCCTGGACGGAGTCCTGTATTCGATGCCGGTATCCGATATCCTGACATTCATCATCGCAGCGGTCATTTGTGTAAGGATTTATAAAGAACTGTCGCCCAAGCCTCAAAATGTCCAGGCATACTGATAGGGAAGGGTATGGGCCTATTGTAGAAAAAATTTTAGAAGATTTGTTGACAACAGAAAAAGACGATGCTATTATCAGATCATCAAATTCAACAGCCAGTAAACCGACGATAAAGAGTAAGTAGTCTGTATCGGAAATTACAGAGAGCCGCCGACGATGGAAACGCGGTATGGAAGTTACAGATGAATGGTCTTTTGAGGGTGCTAAGGAAATCCGTTGATAACGGAAAGTATGGAGCAACGAAGCCGCGATCGTACAGGAGCGGCATGTATCACCCGGGAAACCGGAGTACATGGAAGAAGCGGACTGCGGCAGCAGTCAAAGCGGGTGGTACCGCGGATCTATAAAAAGATTCGTCCCGGACAGATATTATATCTGTCCGGGATTTTTGTTATGCAGGCTTTGTCAGGCGAGGCTGAGAAAGGAGTTATCATTATTGCAAGGCTATAGTATTTTTCTTCCCAGTTATACGATCGGGCATCACATCTACAGTGAGGTTTCCCGGATCACATCCCAGAGCGGTACCCAAACCGTCATTATCGGCGGTCATAAGGCACTGGCTGCCGCTTACGGCCAGTTGTCTGAGGCTCTGGCCGGCAGTCCCATTTCGGTTTTGGACACTCTTTACTATGGAGGGGAATGTACCTTCGAAAATGTCGAAAAGCTGGCTGAGCAAAAAGCCGTTCAGGAAGCGGATATGATCTTTGCAGTCGGAGGCGGTAAGGCTACTGATACCTGCAAGGCTTTGGGGGAACAGATCGGAAAACCGGTTTA
>Ga0256404_1013161_pt1 | contig 10550 bp, 13 predicted proteins | sample RumenRJG_01DNA_FD_185990 | JGI IMG/M metagenome (GOLD analysis project Ga0256404, IMG submission 185990) | Bovine rumen microbial communities from Lethbridge, Alberta, Canada - RJG_01 | ecosystem: Host-associated > Mammals > Digestive system > Stomach > Rumen | place: Canada: Alberta | collected...
ATGCCTTTCAGGACGTTACTCCCTCATTCGACAGTTTACGTATTCAGTTCTCCAACTCGAATTAGTGTTAATAACTAAAGCGAATTGTGCGCGCCCTTTTCAGACGCGAACGCATCGCACCGCCTTTCGGATCCGTGAACACCATCGAGCTATTAGCGAGAAACCCGTTGGGTTGCACGTAATAGAACGATTTTCCTGATCCGGAACCGCCGATGACGATCACGTTGTTGTTAAGTCCTGTCCTGTGGGTATCCAGGCTCATCCGAAGATTCTGGGACAGGATCTTGTTCTTTGACGGGTCCGGGTCTTCCAGTTTCTTATTGGTCTCCTTGCAAGTCCCAAATGCAGCGGTCCCATACTCTGTGCCGGGTTTCACGTCCCGGTCCATGGACGTCACCCGCAGAAAGATCACAAACCAGATGATCGCGCAAATGACAATGCTCTTTATCGTCAGTCCGGTGATCCTGACCGGAAATGGGTGGATTAGGGCATACCCGATCTGGCTTTGGAGATTATCCAGTGTAACATTTGACCCATCCAGAAGACCGATACAATAGCCAATATAGACCGCAACTGGCAGAAAGCAAAGGAAAAATATAACATTCAGTTTCTTACCGGATCTCTGCAATTCATATGCGCCTCCCTCCTGTTAAAGCTTCTTTTCAAATGGAGAAGGTATCTCCTTAGAGCTGCCGCTGTGCAGCATCCCGCTCAGATTCTCCAGGGCCGATGTAGGCCCTTCAAGTCCTGACAAGGCCGGACTTTTCTCCTGCCCAAGGGTCTGATCTCTGCTGACTTCTCTGGTACCGACTGTCTGCTGCCCCGCAGTCCTGCTTGCAGCTGCCTCCTTCACGATCGACATGACCACCGGTCCGGCAAGCGACTGGAATGTTGCTGTCTGCAGGTTCGTGACGGTATACGAACGGTCCCGGAACAGGGCTGCACCAAGGCTTCTCTCATTCCTCCCCTTTCCCGGAAGCACAGCATCCGATAACGGGATGAATACCGAGCGGTCCTTGTCGATCCGGAATACCGCAAAATTCTTCTGCACATCGATCGGCTTCCCCGGTAACCACTGGTACTGGTTCCGAAGTCCCTGGCAGTCAAGGTCCCGCATCCGGATCCTCACATCCTCAAACGTGTTGTGAAGTTCCCTGTTCTGAAGATCCGGTCCTTCAAATCCTGGCTCCGGTCTGATTTCCGGCTCCGGTGTTTTCACCTCTTCCCTCTCCTGCATCAGATTCCGTACTTCCGGGGTAATCTCCCCGTCACGATTGAATGCAGTCGAAAGATAGTCCTTCTCGCTGAGCATACCCAGATAGGTCTCTTTATAAGGTCCCATCGCATGGTCGATCAGAAGAGCCCTCACCTTCGGGGCATCGGATACGGACACCGCGTACTGGGTACGCCCGTCTCCGCCGCAGAGATCCGGCATCCTTGCGAAAAGGATGCCATGCTGCTTCATTTCCTTCTCGATCAGTTTCAGCGTGGCCTTATCTTCTGTACCTGCGTTCAGGTACATCATGTCTTCTCCCTTGATCGCCCGCAGTCGCCCGAGACGTGCTTTGCCTTTCCATTTTGAAAGACGGATCGTATTGATCAGTTTGAAGAGCTGCACTGCTGCTTTGACGGAGATTCCACCAAGAAGATAGGCACCTCTTCCAAACGCAATAACGATCTGAGTCGCATCACTGACTTCACTCATTCATCGATTCCTCCCTTCTATGTGCAGGATGTAAAAGACACCGGAAGGTCTCCCCGCCGGTGTCTTCTTGATCATTCTGAATGCCTGCCTGATCAGCTGGTCACAGACTCTTATCCCAGGGCAGAGCCACATCAGCAAGAGACGGATCCGGTCCCGTCTCCCCGGGAGCATTTGGAGCCTCTCCCAGGGTCTGCTGCTTTTCCAGCTTCTTGTCCTCGTATGCCTTGATGATCATTTCTCCCATCTTTGCCCTGTTGCCCGGGGAAGCGGGTCCCGCGACATTCTGGTACCGGTCGCCGTTTTTCTCATACGGATAGGAGATCTTCAGTTCCCCATCCCGCTCGAAAATGCGAACACCGTCGATCTTTATGAGCCCGCCGTAGTTGATCGTCACATACGCTCTGGTCTCGTCCTTCTCATAGATTCTCACGTCGACCGTCATATCGATCGGTGTCTTCTCCAGATCATACTGCTCCTTCAGACTGCGCCTGACTTCGGCAGTAAGCTCCTCCCTGAAGTCTTTGTCCTTGATCATTACAATCGGGTCCCAGTTATCGCCCTTCTTCTTGGCCGGAAAGGCCACAAAGGAATAAGTCTTTCCATCCTTCTCCGTCTGGATAAGCTTTACATTGTGTATCACGATCTTCTCATCCACATACACATCACCCGCTCCGAGAATTCCGTCCTTAAATACCGGCTTGATATCCGCTCTGATCTTCATTTGTCTGCTTCCTCCTTTTCCGCTTTCCTGACGGAATCATCCGCATCATTCTGGTCCGGCTCTGCCTCTGCCTGAATGATCCCGCCTCTTCTGATCGCGTCTGCTACCTGCACCTGCGTAACGGAATCGAAATAAGTCTTTCCTTCCATGTCACACAAGGTCTTGTCGAGGACTGCTGTCATCTTCCTGAGCCAGGCAGCACGGTCCTTTTCCTGCTTTTCTCGGATCTTTCTGAGTCTCCGGATCCTGCGGTTCTCCAGTTCCTGCCTCTTCTCCTTGGACTTCCGGATCTCTTCCTCGATCCTCCTCAGTTCGTCATCCATTCGATCTGCCTCCTCAGATGTCCCAGAGAAGTCTCATCATGCTGGCAATAAAGATCTCCCTGGAATAAGCCCTCATCCTTTTCATAAGCTGTTTTCTTTCCGATACGGTAATTTCCTTCATCCGAAACTCTCCTTTCTTTTCTGTCAGGCAGCTGCCCGGATCAAACGGTTATCCGGACAGCCCTGTCATTACGTCCTGCTTTCGGTCAGATGATTACTTTCTCATCCAGTGTCGGTTCATCGTGTACTTTGTTCAGTTCCGGAGCTGTCGGGCAGACCAGCAGTTTCTTCTCGGCATCATATTCATGGCAAAGATCAGACAGCCGGTCCTCAGGGGCAACCTCAGTCTCATTGATAGAGCTGATCATTTCATCCAGCTGCTCCGGAGAACTGCCCAGTGCCTTGGGCAGGATCATGACCTCGTGGATGGAAGAAGGAAGAACATAGAATCCTTCCGGCATCTTCTGCTGGATCTTCTCCATCACCTCCGGTATAAAGACAACTGACGCTCCCCTTGTCATGCCGTAAGTGCTCAGGATCAGAAGAGGGATATCATCAGCAAAGTCAACACTGCGCTGGTTTCCGTTTCTGTCATCCAGCATGTTGTTTTCTGCCAGACGCTCCTTCTGCTCCTCAGTCAGTCCTCCCGGAACCCTCATAGAGTCCACCACATCCGATATCCGGTGAAGGGAAGGCGGATTGTTCTTTAAAGTATTGGATACCGCAGTCTGGTACAGCTGCTCCTCGGTGACTCCGAATCCTTTCATGGCACTGTTCGTGATAAGAACACTTCCGTCGGCACCGCTGGTATCAAAAAGATTGATGCGATAGACGCAGGCGATGTCGCCCATCTCCCTGTGCGGAACAGTCTTCAGAAGGCTTTCATTTCTCGTACGTCCGATTACTGCCGGATAGATGCTTTCCTTCGCAAGGCTCCACTTGGAAAGCCGGTCCGGACTGATAATGTTCAGCGGATCCTTTTTCAGACTGTCCAGGCTCTGCGCTCCCTGATGCGCGATTCGGTCAAGCGCCTCTCCCATGCTCAGAACTCCTCCCGATACATCTTCGTAGTAGCCGTTCAGGTAAACGATCGGACCGATCGATGATCCGGGCATGGTCAGGGTTGCACCGACCAGATCTCCGACATTGACCTTGTTGTTCTTCTGGATGCGGATCTCCGCCTTCTGATACTGCGGCGGAAGATAATGAACCATGTCCTTCTTCACCACATCGCAGAAATCTTCAAATTTCATCATCATAAACTCCTCCTTGGGTTTGTAATAAAAAGAGCCGCGGCAGACTGCCGTGACCTTCGCTCATAGAGTTTCGATTGGATGTGATTGGATGCCCGCCGGCGGCGGCCTGCATTTCACTGCCTTTCTCTTCACACTGTACTTCCTCACCTCTTCATGTATGAGACCATCATCTTCATGTTGGCCGGAGGGATATCCGGATTGCAGATCTGCAGCAAGCTTTCAAATGGGACACCTGCCTGGTCTGCCTCGCGGATGACAGCTTTCTGCTCCACTGTGAAATCCGGGCTTCCGAGGATCTTCTCCAGATATCTGCGCCTTCGCCTTCTCGTCAGCCATCCTTCCCGATAGGTCTGCTCTGTTTCAGTTCCCTTGCCTCTGCCGCCTCCCGGATTTTCTCCTTCCGGGATCTTTTCTCCTGGGACAAAAGTCTTCCGGGCTGCATCGATTCTCCTGTCTCTCTCCTGTTCCATCTGTTCCGTGGCCTTCTTCATGACATCAAGCTGATTCTTCAGGGATGCATTTTCGGAAGTTACCGTCTCCATCCTCGTAGTCAGCTTCAGGACCTTCCTGTTCGCGGTGTCGAGCTGGGTCCTCAGCTGGTGGATCTCCTCGAGGTACTCATCCGCCCTGTCCTGTGCTTCCCGGTAGTCCGCCCTCAGTCTGCTCTTTTCCTGCTCCGCGGCTTCGCGCTGAAGCCTGCTGACCTGCTGCTGGTAGTTGTCCATCCGGTCCATGACGGAATTTGAGAATTCGTTCTGCGCGCGGATCATGTTCTCCTGGCTCTGGTTCTGCGATCTCACGAGCTCCGCGAGTATCCGGATATTCGATCCTTCTGATACAAAATCCTGCCCAAGGCTCTCCGGCGGCAATTCGTCCGGTATAGCAGGCTGAGTCTCCGTTTTGGGATCTTCCGCTGCCGCAGGATCTTCAGCTGCTGCCTGCTTCACTTCTTTTTTCTCCTCTTCGGGAGAACTGTCCTTCGGCCTCCCTCTCCCGCGTTTCTTTGCTTCCAGGATTGCTTCCGCATCCTGTACATCTTCGTCGTTATCTGCAATAAGCACTTCGCTGTCGTTCATCTCCTGACCTCCTCTTTCTGAGGTGACTGCTCCGCCTGAACTTTCTCAGGCTCTTCCTGATTCCTCTGCTTTGCCTGGTCTCTTCTCTTCATTTCTTCCTCATGCTGTCTTCTCACTTCGCGGTAATCGCCTCTTGTCAAAGCTCCGCTCTGCTCATCTTCAAACTGCCACCCGATGTTCCGAAGCAGGCGGCCCCGCTCCCTGATGTCCCGCATCTGACTGAGGCAGGCAGCCTTCTTCTCCATCAGGCTGTTTCTGTATTTGACTGCCTTGCCGACAGGCATGATCTTCTCGATCTCTGCATCGAGCCTGTCCAGCTCTTCCTCCTCATCTGCGCTTCGCCAGAACTTTTCCATGAGCTTTTCTCTCTGCGCGACAAGCCTGCAGATATCCGTTCTGTAAAGACGTGTCTTTATCGAAGACAGTTCCGAACGGGCGGCTTTCCGCTCATTTCCCAGTTCGGACAGTTTCTTCTTCAGCTCGTCTTCCGAGCGAATATCCTCACGGATCAGGAACTGCAGGTTCTCTGAAAGTTCCTCCAGGCTGAGCACGATGGCCCTGCTTCCCGGTCTGCCCCAAAGATCCGGTTTCCGGATGAAACAGGTATTCCGCCATCTTCTGTAAAATGCTCTCTGATACGCATTCATGTGCCACCTCTTGTTTTTCTGCTTCTTAACGAAAAGGAGACGGCGGACCGTCTCCATGTCTCCATACACTCTGAAGTCATCCGGGCTGACCGGATGTGAGCGCACATATGCAATTCGCTCCTCTATCTCTTCCTTCGAATAGCCTTTGCCAAGCCTGTGGGTCCGGACAGCCCTCTCGCGGCCTTTCGGCCTGACGGACAGATACTTTCCATCGCGGACTGTATATTCGAGTGACCCAAGATATTTGAGAAAGGATCCTAAACTCGGACTTCTCAGGATCGCCTCATCAATGTCATCGCGGATCAGGTCATACCAGCTGAGTGGAAATGGGCTTCTGCCGCCTTCTGCTTTCCCGGATGTTTCGCTGTCCCTCTGCCTTTTGGCCTTCCACTCGCCATAACTGACTCCGACCCGTTTTTCTCCGTATTCGAGTTCCGGAAGTCCATACCTTTTGCATACCCTGTCTGAGATCGGCTGTATTCTCCTCTCCCAGTCTCCTTTCGGCGAATGGAACTTGATCCCATCCTCGGCGGAAACGGAATCAAAGACGATATGCACATGCATGTGGGCATGATCCGTGTGAACGGAATACAGGAATAGATACTTTCCTCCGAGAAGTTCCTCCATGAAGTCTTCGGCAACAGATGCCGCTTTCTCCGGAGTCACACCGCACTCCGGCGGAAATGAAATAATATAGTGAAATCCCTGACTTCCGTCTGTTTTATACCAGTAGTCCTTGTTGCGTTTCATCACCGCATAGGCCGACTCTGCGTCTCTTCCTGCACTGCCCCCGATCACTGCCGACTTCTCCGGATTGCAGATGTACCGCAGGGTGGCATGGAGCCTGCCTCCCGGATCTCCCCGCGGTCTTTCCTTAATCCGGAAAAGCTTCGTTATCGCCATGGCTGTAAACTTCCATCACATCTTCATACATTCGCCGGCAGATATCATTCAGGTCCTCCATCAGGGAATACAGTTTCCGGATGGATGCTGCGCTTATATATCCGGATGCGTTTGCGCTGCGGGCGATCTGATTTACATTGTTTCCGATCTTTCCCATGCTTAAGTCCAGCCGGTGAAACATATCTTTTACCTCCTGCGGGACCTGTGAAACTTTGGACCCGAAGACTTTGCTTCTGATAAATTCGGCCTGGCTCATCTTTGATTCCCATGCGGCCTCCTTCAGCCAGTCGAGCTCCGGATCGGTAAGTCTTACCGTGATCCTGTTTGTCCTCATTCCCGTGCAGGAAGGTTCTTCGTATCTGAGATCCATAATCAACATCATTACCTCCGTATTTCCCGGATTTTTTCCGTATTGTTCAAAAAAATAGCTGCGTGATTTTGCAAGTTACGCCTTTGGCAGACTTGCCGTCCATCAGGGGAATATCCCCTGGCCCCTAAAAAAGGCAAAACCCGGTCATGACCTTCACCACCCCTTTTTCTTCATCAGATCGATCAGCTCGTTTTCCGTCATCTCAAAAACACTTACCCCTTTCACGGAAAGAAGCTCGATCAGGGATTTTGTCCGGGCAATGAAAAAGACCCTGTCGGCATCACTGCCCAGGATCCAGCATTTTTTCATTGCGGCTTCTTTCCGCTTCCGGAGACGTTTCTTCTTCAGCGGAACATCTTCCATCGTGAGAGGGAAGACACCCTCTCCGTAAGGAAGTCCAAGGATCACGAAAATGATTCTCAGTGCCTTCAGTATCTTCAGGTCGGAAGCCGGGTCACCGCTGACTTTTCTGGCGACCCGTCCACAGACCAATATCACGTCTGCACTCATACTTCCCCCTGTTTTTCATTTCACGAGAACGAATACTTTCCGCTGATCTTGCTGTAGACTGCTGTCACTTCTGCTCCATCGGAAAGCTTCAGCTGTATGGTCGCCTGTCGCGTTCCGGCGTCGATCGAATAATCGGTCACCTCCGCGCCTTTCACATCTTTCTTTCCATGTTTGAAAAGATAGTCGTAAAGGCTGTACTGGAACACGAAACGGTTGTCCAGGTAATTAAGCAGTTCCGAAGGGACGGAGCTGATCGAAAGCTTCGTCGCGTCATATCCATCCTCTTCGTCTTCCTGCCGGGTCTGGACTGCCTGGGTCTCTGACTGGACCGGAGCCTGTGTCTGAACCGGAGCCGTCTGTACTTCAGCAGCTGAAGAGGTCTCCGTTGTCAGGGTCTCAGGCTGGACTTCCTGCTTTTCTTCCTCGACCATGAAGATGTACTTTCCCGGAAGCGATGGGAAGAGGATGAAGCGGAAGCCCATTCTGTCCTGTTTCTCCAGTCTTCCCTGAAATGCCATGCCGTGCGGAATGGAGCAGTCGATCTCATTCTCCACGATGATCCTTCTGGTGCTGATCCCGCGTTCTTTCAGAAACAGGCCGGCAGACCGAAGAAAGTCAGATTCCACAAATTTTGCCTCCCGCTTCTCCTTATCGGTCAGGCCACTGATAGAGAGATAAGGGCTGATCCCGCTTTCCTCATCATCCTTGCCGAAGATCTGATCTTTCATGGATTCCTGTCCCTGGGCGATCAGTTCTGCCCTCTCCTCCTCTGAAATCTCCGTCTGGAAAACCGCCTTTTCACTTTCGATTGCGTCCGCCAACCCTGTCGTCTGCCCTTCCTCTGCGGCATTCAGTTCACTCATGACCTGAGCGGTATCCTGATCCGGTTCTGTGGTTTTTGAAGTTATGGCCCCGCCTACGGCAAGAGCGACCGTCATGAAAAACGTGATCAGTCCTGCGATGCATGCCGCTCTCCGGCTTGCCGCTTCCTTTCTCTGCGCCTCCAGGAATTCCCTGTCAAGCTCGGTCAGGTACTGGTCGTCATTCTTCAGAGTTTCAAAATCTATTGGATCTTCGTGTTTCAAATCTTTGTCCATATGAACGATCCTCCTCGAAATGTCAAAGGCCGCTGAACTTGAATGTGTCAGCAGCCTTGTCGTAGGTTCCTTCGATTGTCTCTCCGGTATTCAGTTCTATGGTGAACAGTGCCCGGTTCTGCTCTGGCTGAAGTTCGTAGCTGCTCAGGGTCCCGACCAGTTCACCTGTCTTGCCGCTCTTCAGCACATAGTCGAATGCGGAATCATAGAAGTGCTCTTTTCCTCCGACGAACTTGATCAGATTTGTTGAGACCTGAAGGATGTCGAAGGAAGTCGTTACCTCCTGAGAAGTTCCGGAAGATTCGCCTGAGTATCCGCCTCCTCCGTAGCTCCCGGATGAACCACCAGCTGAAGTTCCGGTTCCCGTCTGCGAATTGTCTGAAGCCGGTGCTGCCGTCTCACTCTGGGAAGTCTCACTTTCCCGCTCCACTTCGGTAAAGAGATACTTCTTCTCCTTCGGGTAATACACAGCAAGAGCTTCCCACCTCGGATCGTTATTGAAGTAGATATAGTGGTAAACCTGATCCTCATCCTTCTCACCCTTGTACTCCTCCTCAGAGAAAGTCACATCCGTAACGCCCTGGTACTCGGACATGGCGGAACTGATGTGAAGCTGGTCTCCCAGCTGCTGAAGGAACTTCTGGTCATCGAACTGTCCGCTGTAGGACTGAAGGATACCCGCCGTCAGTCCGTGGATCGTCAGGTTGTAAGGATTGGTCTCCGGCGTCTCCATCATCGTCTCCGGCTCCGTTGATGGTTCCGGGACTTTCTGCTCTTCGGGCTTCTTTTCCTCGTCCGAGAACTTCAGGTTCACCAGAACGTCCTCATCCGGCATGACGAAGTTGATCCTCTTGTTGTCGTCATCCGCATCATTCACCAGGTAGGAATAGCTAGTGGAAATGTCATTAGTAGCGTTGATCGATACGTCATCGAAATACTTTCCCTCGACCGGATGGACCACCAGGGCGACCATTTCCTGAGGAGTGACGGAAAGCATCAGCTTCTCGTCGTCCTCCCTGGAAAAGAGTTTTTTGTCATATTCGATGCTGCCGTCGGAGCTCTTGTAAATGAGAACGCTGTGCTTTGCGGCCTCCGTCTCAACCGGAGCTTTCGGCTTCTTCATCACAAAGTTCAGCGTGAAAAGCCCTGCCACGACTGCAGCCATCACGATGCCGGTGATCATAACCGGCTTGTTGCTTGGTCTGTTCGGATACATATCTGTCTCCTCCTCATCTGTTGTAGGCATAGACGCTGTAGAAGTCGTATGCCTTGCTGTAAACGACGATGTAGTCCTGGGAATAGGTCTTCTTCCCGGACTTCGTGTAGACCCGGACCATGCAGCGGATCTCATCGTCCGTCTCATCGAGCATTTCCTTCAGTTCCACCTTTGTCACCGTATAGAGGTCGCCGTAAGCCTGATAGAAGTGATCCGCGATGGCATGGTCAAACTCCACTGCCCGGTCCCCGATGAAAGCCTCCTGCACACCGGAATAGGCTTCAGTGATCTCAGGATGGAAAGACTGACGGAACTTCTGAAGTCCCTGATCCTGCTCCTCCTTCTGTTTCTGCACTTCATCATCCGTAGCCGGAAGTTTGTCGGAACCGGACGATCCGGACGGAGTATCGACTGCTGATGTCCCGGAAGTTTGTTCTCCGATATCATCTTTTTCTTGCGACCTGCCCGCGTTGTCATCGTTCTCTGTTTCAGATACATCTCCACCACCTAATGCTCCTGCATATCCTGGACCGCTTTCTGTCGCAGCCTCCGTCTGTTCCGTCTCCGTATCAAGACTGTCCACCAGTTTGTCCGATCCTAGATCGATCAGATACGGAAGATAGACTGATATCAGAACAGCAATGCAGAAGATCAGGATGTAGCTTCTTAATTTCTTCTTATCCATTCGCTCTCTCCTTTCACGTGTCGAAGAACCAGTTGCCGCCG
>Ga0256404_1013162_pt1 | contig 10550 bp, 4 predicted proteins | sample RumenRJG_01DNA_FD_185990 | JGI IMG/M metagenome (GOLD analysis project Ga0256404, IMG submission 185990) | Bovine rumen microbial communities from Lethbridge, Alberta, Canada - RJG_01 | ecosystem: Host-associated > Mammals > Digestive system > Stomach > Rumen | place: Canada: Alberta | collected...
CAACGTGCCGTTTTAACATCTGATAATTCGCCGTGCCATCTTCATTGAATAGCTACGCTGCCTGAAATAATCTGATGAATAGTGCACCGTTTAATCTGCCGGACAACAGTTATGTCTCAGCCGCTTCGCAGTCGACTCAGTATTTGTCTCACCAAAAGCGTATCATTTAAGATATACTCTGCCAAGTATGATTGAGACAACTCATTAGACAACATAAGGCCGCTTGTGCGGTCTGCACAAGCGGCCTTTTTCCAATCATACTATCAAGAGACTATTATAACCATCTTTTTACAAATAGAGACACCATTATGCAGTATAACTACCCGATGCCGTCTCTCCTTTAACATGATTATTCACTCAAGTGTAAATGTCCAGGAAGATAGCCTACTACCACTCTCTGATCATCATCATCCCAAAAATAATAAATACGGAATCTCTCACTATCTTCTGATGAGTTCATTGATTTTCCGCCTTTTACATGCATTTCCAAACGTCGGCGTCTGCCATCGTAGTCTACATAATAGGCGTCTTTTTGTCTTCCAGCAGATGCAACACTGCCTGTTGGCGAGTTTTCAATACAAAGTGAATCTCTGATTTCGTCACACTCTTTTTTATCAAGTCGCCCCGTTTTCATTTCATAATAGTATTTCCCAAGAAATTCGATAGCTTTGCATAAGAGTTCGATATCTGGATATACCGGATTATCTTTTAGGCATTTCAAGGCTCTTTTATGCAGTTCTAACCTTCCAGCAAACTGCTGAGATACCCAATCTGGTATTTCTCTGTAGGTCTTTGGATATTCAATCGGTATTAGATCCTTAAACTCTTTTAACTGTTCTGTCAGCTCATATATTCTCTGCTGGTTTATGAAATTCTCACTTCTTTTTTTGTTGATCTCCGATTCCTGGTCTATTTTATCCTGTTCGATATCCTTACAATATGCTTGCAAGAATTTAATCCGCTCCTGCTGCTTCTTGATTTCTAACTTGAGGGTATCCAGGTCCTTTTCAGAAGCTATATCTGCTTCTTTCAATATCTGGTCATAGTATTTAACATCAAGCTCGTCCCAGTCAATTCTTCGATACATATTGTCAAGCTTTATTCTGTGCGTCAATATGTGGCGAAATGCATGTCCGGCTATCAGTGCTTCTCCTTCCTCGGAGACATAATCCATAGCAAGGATGTTATTGGGAAAGGCCACCGGATGATCATATCTGCTCATGGTTTCTTCATTTCCAATATCAAATCCTGCATTATATGTTCTGACCGCGCCGTTTACCACCCCCCACTTAACCGACATCATTTCTGTCCATTTGTCTTGGAATTCTTTTGGGAGATAATACACATGTGCCAAATACTTAAGGGAATATGCAAGCTTTGCACCATCTATATGATAGCCAACTTCTTGCGACTGAAGTACTATGATGTCCTGATCCTGTCTCTGGTCTTCCGATATGATTATTACAGGAAAAACTCTGTCAATATCATTTACTATTAAAAACAGGTTTTCGACATCCTCAACAGTTTTAATCATATGTAATTTATCCAAAGTATCTCCCGCATCACAAAGACGGCATCTTTTTGCAATACGGTCTACGAATTTAGCAGGATTACACAGCTGGTATTCTCTGTTTCTGTCATCAGACGTATACGATGTTCTGGTGGCCAGGAATACTCTTTCGTGCTTAACAAAAACTGTCGCTTCAACCGTCCAAATCCGATTGGCTACCTTTTCATCAGTATGTGAGACTTTTATGCTATAAATCCTGTTGTCATAGTCATGGTGAATATCTATGCTGCGTGAAATTCCCGACCAGCTCCATGTTCTTGGGCTCTGCGGAATTCTTTCTTCAGCATACTTATTTGTTACCCATGTATGTATAATTCTGTTGACAAAACTAAAGGTGTTATCAGCAGTAAACCCCTCATTTGGATAAATTTCATAAAACCCTTGGTATGCAGTATTAATATAGTTTTTGTTTAATGCATTCATCCGATTTTCCCTTTACTTAATTTACAGCTAGACTAGGATCCACTCCTTCTGGATGTTTGTATCACAACGTATTCTATCAAAATCTATGATCTTTCACTAGAGAACTGTACATCTGTCAATTATAGGTCTTATTATCTTCTATACAATTGCAGTGAAAAACGGGAGGATCATTACCTCCCGTTTGATCCTTAATCAATTAATCAAATTTTCTGTGATAATACCCACATCACCTGATCATAATCAAGTGTTCTCAGATGTGCAAGATTATTACGAATTTTCTTGAATGCGTCTAACTGATTGTCCTCCTTAGGGGTTAACGGAACCTTTTTTTCATTTACCAAGCGACTTAAGGCCCCTAACTCTACATCCAAAGGATCATCTATCAAATCCCCAAACACAGTTTCAATAGGAAGCGCTTTTTCAATATGCTTCCTATACTTCTTTACAAAGTGGGTGCGGTACCTTTCTACAATCGGAAACAGCAACTTGATCTGCGCCTCCCATATACGGTTTTCTACAGACTCTGTATCATAATCTGCGGAAATAGGGCTTCCGTCACTATGCTTTTTAGATGAAGTGATCTGTAAAAGAGTTTTAAGCGGTTCCTTAACAAAATCCTTCCATTGCTTCATGCATATTGCACACAGTTCTATATCATCTTTGCAAACAGATGATACTACCTCTGCAACGTAAGGCCTGATACCCGGGCTTATATCGATTCCAGTGCTTGCAAGCACACAGAATGTATACTTATCATAGAAGTCAATGCTGTCATCAAAACTCAGATACTTTAACCCTTTAACTTTTTTCGCCTTTATGTTCCTGTCCTGCGTTTCCAGAATAAACACCGCGGACAATGCATTCTTTCTAAGGCTCTTATTGTATTCTGTTATAAAACTCAGCCATTCCTCAAGTTTTCTGCCTGAGACATTCTTGATCCACACAAACCGGGAGTTCAGAACAATATCTTCACTTTCTGCTAAAAATTTAGCATAAGACATTCCGAATCTGTAGCTGTTCCGCTTATCCCTTTTGCAGTATTCTTCTAAAAGGAACACGCCGGGCTCCTCCGCGGGGCAATCATGAAAAGCAAGTTTATACTCGGGATTCCCCTGTCGGAGAATCCCTTCGATATTGTCATATAATGTCATTTTCCAAGGCGTTCTTTCAGGAAGGCTTATTACAATGCTGTTGTGATCGAGTACGAGGGATGCTGTAGCCTGGATAAAGTGAGCTGCTTTTGTAATCTGCCCCCACCAGATCTCATCCATATTGTTCTCAGAATAATAATTACTGTTACCCATATTAGGACTCCTGCGCCATAGCATATTCCATTATCTCGTCATCAATGTGCGAAATGCTTCCCATCATTTCACAGAAACTATGTCTCGCGAATCTGTATTTTCCGTTTCCGATCCGCTGAAGGACATTGAGCTCAAGCATTTCTTCCATCAACGCCGTAACTTTATCTCTGGACAACGAAGATATCTTTGAGATTCCATAACTGGAAGCAATTTCCAGTATGTCGTCAGCATCACATCCATTCTGCTCTTTATTATTGTGATAATTATATGCAGCAAGGAGCGCAATCAGATAATAATAATCATCATTACCGACTCTCAGTGTGATGAAATACTTCTCCCTGATCTGTTCCTCGAGCGTCTCATCGGACAGGACCTTCTTTATGTGGGATTCACTTACAACGTAGGGCGGTGTCTCGCCCTCATTATATCCCGCATAATCCCGCTCTACAGCTTCAATAAGTTTGGAGCAGTACAACTGCAGAAGGCCTGGGAAATAATTAGTGGTTCCAAAAATGGTAGATATCAGCATCTCTGTGCTACTGTCATCACTGAATCTAAATCCGAGGTACGACAGCGGAACCTCCAACAGTTCCCGCGCTTCTGTAGATTTGAAAGGGCGCACCGTAAGATGCCTCAAATGTGTCAGCACGCTGTTGTTACTGAGAGCTTTATTTTTATCAAAACGCACTATATTTCTCAGTCCGGCAACCACAAACTTGAATCTTCCTGGGCCAATGTTCTGTATGTCTTTAAGTGCGTCGAAAGGCCGGTATCCGACTTTTTCGCAGCTCTCAATAAAATCATCTGCTTCATCCAGAAGAAGCAGCAGGTAGGGAATTTTCTCTCCGTCTTCAGCAACTCTCAACCGGTTCCGGATATTCCTCGCCAGCTCGTCCCAATCCTCTGTAACATCGTTTTCAAGTATGCTCTCATCAAGCAATGCTGCAGATATTTTCCTAGCCGCCGCCTTATAATCGTGCCCTTTGATATCAACAAGTACAGCCCTGTCGTGGTTCTCATTCTTGTCAATATCTTTTTGTGCCATGCGCAACAATGCTGATTTTCCGAGTTGGCGGCCGCCATAAACAATATTCACACCTGATGCAGATTCAATTTCGTCAAGTTCCTTTGTTCTCCCCATAAAAATCTCCTGGGGCATGACCTTGGCTGATTCAGATATGTACGGCTGGTAAGAAGCAAACGGCATGGTAACAGCCATGAGCATCCTGTTAACGGCAGTCTCGGAATAATGTCTGGCAAGATAAACAGCAACAACACGGTCGACAACAATAAACGTCTTCTTGTTATATTCTGTTTTCGTTCGCCGGGCAAGCTCTCTCCTTTCAGGAAGTGTAAGCGCATAATCTAAAAGCACTATAGTGTTCTGTGCGGACCCGATCTCTTTAAAGGTATCGATCAGGCGTCCTGCATCCATCTTTCCGAATATGACAACAACACGGAACCCCTTTTCCTCTGCTTCCGATCCAAAAACAGAAATCGGATGTTTATAGTTACTCTTTCTACCGTTTTCCGGACGCCGGATCATTACATGATATTGCTGTTGGTTTCCCTTGTCTGTTCCTTTGTACGAAGTCTGTTTTTCAACATTCTTAACGGGGAACCCAAATGCCGTCATTAAGCCACGTATTTTGTCGACGGAAAGGTCGTTGCTGCCTGCTGGCCAGTTATCAATAAGTCTTCCCGCCCCCCTGCTGTCTTTGTTATGTCCTTTAGCAATAGAAGCGGAGCGAAGGGGAGTGTTTGCTTTTCCCGACTTATCATAACTCACAGAGTATTCATCAAGGAATTCTTTTAAATAGTCATGCAGGATAAAAACAATCCCGCTGTCAAAGTCTCCGGCAATAAGGCGGTTAAGAAGATCTTCCGCCGCGGCATAGTTCTGTTTCTCAATGCACCTCCTGATCTGTTCGATTGTAGCCGCAGTTTTCTCATCCTTCTCAAAGTCCGGATGTGTCGAAAAGAACGACGATAAGTTTCGTTCCAGTTCAACAGCCCGTATCTGGGCATCATCCCTAATCTTGTCCCGCATCGCTTTGAGAATCGTATAGAAGAAGCCAAAATTATTAGTTTCCAGTGCCCAGTCATACCAAAAATCCATGATCTGTATAAGGGCTTCCTTACGGTTTTCTGTCGTATTGCCAATTTGTCCATAACTCTGTGCGAGTTCAAGGTCTCCGATAAACCCGTTCCGCTTATCTGGCAGGCTCTTTCGTGCCTGATCAATTGCACGCTCAATGTCGATATGCAGAATGCTCTCATCGTTAAACGGCAAAGGGTGTGCCTTTAAGTAGCGCAGTATAAGATCTGCCGAGCCATAATCGTCCTGCCCATTGAAAATAGAACGCAGTCTTTCTTCAAAAGTCATTAATTGAGCCCCGGCATGGTCTTCTATACGTGTGAGGATTGACAGCTCATCAATCTCCGCGACATCATTAAACACCGGCAGGAATCTCTCATTGAGCAGCACTCTGTCGTTTCTAAGGAAATCGATATAAAAGAACTTTTTTGTATTCTCATCGTATGAACCGTCTAGCCGCGATTTCAGTCCATTAAGTGTATGGAGCAATACCCTTTGCCCGGCATAGTCGTGAAGAGACTCCGGCTTCTCCTGCTGCAGTGCTGAAATAGCATAAGAAATATTGCTGATCAATGGTTCTTTACTCCGCTTATACTCAACAAGCCCAGCATCGTTTTCATCAATGTCCGTTGTACTTACAGCCGCAACATAATTGCAGAGTATCGTAACTGCCTTTTCGATCTGGTTTGCAGTTAAAGCACGGTAGACACCTGTTAAGTTTTTCCTATCTCCTTTTTTCCTGTTTTTCTTGGGGACTCTCATCCTTGCATCTTCCCACGAAACATCGATAGCTTCGTCAATCCGAAGGCTGTCGATATTATCCACAGATATATCCATTTTACTTTTGATATATTTAGATGTGAGATGCTCCGTGATTAATTCCAGGTATGACTGATCGTTCTCCATGATTGCCTGCATGAATGTTTTAAAATCCGATCCATCGCCGAACAGTATTACCCTGGTCTCTTTCATGCGGGGTGTAAAGCCTTCTTCCTGTTTGATACAGTATTTTTCATAGAACTCAGCTGCTTCTTTTCTGATTTCCCGAAGCATATCTTCATAGTTTTCCCTGTTTTTCTGCCGATAGTCTGCGTAAAAATCTATTCCTCTATGATATTCGGACTTGAAGTACATCAGTGTATAAACGACTTTCTGCAATGCACTGTTGTCCTGAAGCAATGGCAATCCTGACAACATGCTGTACAGGCTTTGAAGGGAATAATCATAATGCTGCTGATCAAGGAAGAAATTTCTGAGCGAAGCGGACAGCGCAAAATAATCGGAATAATTATCATCTTTTCCAAAGTATGCTGAATAGACATTATCCGAATTATAACTGTAGTTCACCAGAGGGTCGTTTAAAGCATACGCAAGCTGGGTATAAATATGTTTGTATTCACCGTATTTTTTTGTCAATGCATAAACATATGCTGTTGCGCAATAGTACTTTTCTCCAATAAGCATTCTTAAATAAGCATCGTCAAACAACTCTCTTTGTTTCGGAGCTAAAACGGATGCCCTTTCAAGTTCTGCAGCTGGCGTTGACTCACTAATCGCAGGGGAATCGGTTTCCCCCTTCTCTGCAGAAGGTTCTGCAGCAGGCGGGTTATCTTCCTCCTCATCTACCTCATCGTCCCCTGCCGTCTCAGCTTCGGTGCCGCTTGATTCAGATTCCTTGCTCTCAGCTGATGGTTCACTGTCTTCCACTGATACTACATCTTCTATTGGCGCGTCATTGTCATCAATACCATTATCATTATCGTTTTCTGATTCTTCATTTTCCTGAACCATTACCAATTCTGCAAGATCCACCTCTTCATCAATATCCGCTTTGTAACACTTATCAGAAGACATGTCATAATAGAAAATACTTGAGAACTCAGAAAACCCAGCTATCCATGATGCAACTGTCCTCGCATGTATTAGGTTCATTCCAATTACCACGAGTTCGCATGATATATCTTCCAAATTCTTGAAGAATTCTTTATAAAGGTCAAAATGTTCCGGATCAGCACTGTTAATCCCAGTAAACATTAGCACCTTTGAAATCTCATCAGAGCCATCTTTTTTAATCGAAAAATGAGTAAAGAATGCATTGTCTAATAACAAAGGTGCATCAAATCCGTAATCATCAATGCCTGTCCTATCTATTAATTCAAGCGAATATGATGCCAAAAGCCGGGCTAAAAGATCACCTGCACTTATAGGCGCCTTATACATTAAAGAAGCAGTGGGATCATGCTTTATATTCAGAACAGATGAAGCTTCCTTGCTTCTAAAAGCTTTTAAGCCTGTCGGAGTCAGCACATAGTAGGAGTGGAATTCATCAAATCCGTTCTTCAAAAGTACGTATTCGGAAAAATACCCCATTTTTACCAGTTTGTCTGCTGCCGTCTTAATGTCTTCTTTGTTTTTCCTGCATAATATGGCTTCAAATGCGGGCACAAGGCCATAAAACTCAAAAGCATTTTTCATGGCGAATATCTTATGGACGCCCAAAGTACCGGAATACATCTCCTTCTTAAAACTGCTTGCGCTGAACTTTTTTGATTTTGGAGATGTAATAACCTTCATGAGTGAATCATCAACACCATACTTAACACTTGCCGGATCTTCTATCCCCAGTTCCTTCCATTTGTCCTCATCAGAGACTTCTTCCATTACCACTGAACTGTCATCGGAAGCCTCTTTTTCCTCTTCTGCAACCGTGTCACCAGATGCAGCATCGACGTTTTTAGATTCTTCAACGTCAGATGCCTCATTCTCCTGGCTATCTGTGACACTCTCTGCTTCTTTCACGTCATTAACGGATTCAATCTCTGTAGCAACCGTAAGGTCTGAATCTTTTTCCGGTTCTTGAATATTGCCATCAGCTTTTTTATAGAAAACTGCTCCGTTGGTAATCCCGTAAATAAGATCCTTGTCAAAAATGCCAAAAAGGTTGGAGTAGACAAAATCAAATCTTTTTTTAGAATCCGTTTCTTCTGCTGCTTCTTTAAGAGCAAAGTATTTCCCTAAAACCTCTTTGCATCTTTCGATCGTTTCATTTTCAACACTAAATGAAGAAAGGGACTCCTTTTCCTTTTTAAGCGCGGCATCAACATCACTATGTGATGCATGCAGCCCAATAACATAATCAATAATCTTCCTGTATTCAACCTTTTCCGACAGGGATACCCGGTTTTTTTCAAGAGTTTCATCAATTGCCGGTATACTCGCAGCTGGTTCACCAATTTCAAGTGAACTATACTGACGTACAAATTCTGACTGTGATTCGCTGATTGATGACAGCATATCAAGAATAGACTCATTGAGCTGCTCAGGGATAAACTTCCTGTTATCAATAACCGAAGAAAGCTGCTCGATCAGTTTATCAAGATCTTTGTACATCACAGTCAGCGATTTTAATCTAGTCTGTAAGTCAATAATCAGGTTAAGATCACTCATTCTTTGCCCTCCATAACTGTAATGTGATCATTATGATCATAATGCAAGCCTACGTAAACTTGTAATGACAACTCTTTTCCGAATTGTATAGGGGTATTATATCATCCGTTTTTTTATTGAAAACGAAAAAAAGGCCGTAAAGCTAATCGTGGTTATAAAAACGACCAGCAGTCAGTTTCAGACGTAAGTATTAGTTGCATGCTGAATTCCGTTCGTCCCTATATCGTTCACCCTTATATTACTCTATCTTTAAACATGCTTTTCTAAAGCCATCATTATTTGTGACATGTATAGATAATTAAAGATACGCTTAAAACACATTCCAGTTTGTAAAGGTACTAAGTACTTTAGTATATTAAGGGTCTTTAACATACTAGCAAGGTGAATCTGTAACCTAATTCAAATTGATACCATATTCAACAATTTCTTCAGTTCCTCAGTATTTCTCAACGGCTTTGCGCCCATCTTTTCGATCATGTATATATTTCCATCATATGAACCTTTTGAAAAGTCATTAGGCCAATAACATGCTATCGACTTCTTTAATTCCGCCGCCTTATGAACAGTATGCATAGTTCCGCTATTGATGCCGCATTCCATTACAACAGTAGTATCCGCTAGTGCTGCGATCAATCCATCTCTCTCAATAAATGATCCTCGTGTCGCATCAGCATTTACTGGATATTCCGATATAAGACACCCTTTGTTTGATACAATCGCTTCTGCAAGATTTCTGTTTTTTGCAGGCACAATGTTTTTTACTCCTGATGGTAGTACCGCCACTGTAATGCCATTATTCTGTAACGTTGTACGATGAGCTATTTCATCACAACCATTAGCAAGACCGCTAACTATTGTCTTTTTACTGTCAAGTTCGATAATCTTCGAAACAAGATTCTGCTCGACTTTTTCACTGTGGACGGATGGTTTTCTAGTTCCGATTATTGCAATGCAATTATTATTAAGAGCCTCTAGATCTCCTTTGGTATAAAGAATCAAAGGGGCAGCGGATCCTAACCCAAATAGTTTTTTCGGATACCTGTCACTAAAAATCGTTATTACTTCGACATCTGAAGCAATTCTGATTTCTTCCATTTTTGCTTTTGCGCATTCAATAGAATTCTCCATGTCAGAAGTTGGAATTGTTTTTATTCTTGGAAGAAAATTTGAAATTAAGTCTTCCGTATCATTGCTCTTTTTAATTGCCTCCAGATACTTTTTATGAATAGTTTTCTTTCCAATCCCTATGATACCGCTTACAAGAAGTAACTCAAATAGTTTGTCCATGCTCAGCCCCCTGTCTTAGCAAATGCCACACAGATTATATTTTTATAAGGCATTCCATTTTCAATTAGTATATCTCTACACACATTCATCATTGTGCCTTTTGTCGTAATATCATCAAGAAGGATACACGTATAATTATCATCGCACAGGGCAGGATATATACACATTATAGAATCCATTTGTTCTTCGTATGACGGCCGAATATGGTTATCATGTGCTGCACGAATATCATAGATTCGCGACAGAATATTCAGCACATGAATGTTACCTTGAAAAGAGGAGTTATCTTTCAATTCAGATGCTACTTGGAACATTGGACTCTTTTTATTGACCTTTGAACTCGGCAATGGGGCAAAAATCAAATGCTTTGTATTAACATGTTTTGCTATTAGCTCATCAATACCAGCCTGCATTTTTTCAG
>Ga0256404_1013165_pt1 | contig 10549 bp, 9 predicted proteins | sample RumenRJG_01DNA_FD_185990 | JGI IMG/M metagenome (GOLD analysis project Ga0256404, IMG submission 185990) | Bovine rumen microbial communities from Lethbridge, Alberta, Canada - RJG_01 | ecosystem: Host-associated > Mammals > Digestive system > Stomach > Rumen | place: Canada: Alberta | collected...
CCGCCCACTTATGCCTGCGTCGGTTCAGCCGACGGAATTGCTCCCTGGCAGGCCATGCAGCAGCGTCTTGAGGCCCTGAAAAAATTGGGCACTGACACAGAGTTTCACGTGTATCCCGGTCTGCATCACGGCTTCGGACTGGGCACCGGCACCGCGGCAGAAGGATGGCTCCGCGACGCCGCGGCGTTCTGGGCACGGCATCGGAAAAACTCCTGACGCCGCCTGCTGCCGCCGTTTTTCACCCGGCTGCAGCGCAGCACAGAAAAAGACGCCGCTTCCCTCAAAACACAGGGGAAGCGGCGTCTTTTTTGCTGCCCTTTTTACCGCTGAAAAGCAGTATTTTCACGGAAGCCCGGAAGTTCTGTCTGCCGCCGGCGGGCCTGACAGTTCCGGCGGCGCCGGAATTTTCCTCCGGCCGGGCTTCAGAGCAGTCTGACATTGTTTCCTCGTAATCCTGCTCTGCAGACTGCAGTTCTGGGCGCCCTGCAAATTAAACACCGCAGAATGTCCGGCACAGACGGCCTGAGGTTCCCGGTTCAGGACATCCCCGTGATTCAGGCACCGCAAAACACACGGCGCAGACAATTTAAAACATGCGGTTCAGTATGCACTTAAAACCAAACGCCGCAGAACATCCGGCCCCGATGTTCTGACTTCAACCGGCATTCTGAGCCGGGCCGGTTCAGGCGCACGCCTCCCGCGCTTAAAACGCGCGGATTCTGCACAGGCAGCAACAGAGCTGTGCCTGAGCCGCACGGCGAAATCCGAAGCTCCCGCTGCAGCGGCAGAGTGCGAGGTCCGGCGATGCCATGCCGTCCGCTTTCTTTCGCGGCCGCAAGATAGCGGACATTCCGTGTTTTCTTCTGCCTGACGCAGTATCTGCCGCCCTTTTTCCGCGAAAAAAGAACCGCGGAGGCAGCAGGGCGCCTTTGAATAATGTTTTCAGACAGCATGCGCCGGAATGCTGTATTTCTGGTAAAATGGTGAAAACGGTTCTGCACTTTCAGCCGGACTGCGCAGCAGGAGGGGCGGAAAAGCACGCCTGCTTCGCCTGCACCTGCTGAACTTGAAGTGTATACGGTTTCTTCCTTATGAATTTTCTTCTTATTTAAAGTTCTTCTCCTTGCAAAAAAGCGAAAAGACGTATATATTACGGCATAAAACTCATTCCCGCTCCTTCTGCGCGGCAGGTCTGACACGGGAAAATTTTTCTGGGGAGGTTTGCGCATGGCAACGTATATCAATGAACCGGCACACACTTTTAACGAATATCTTCTGATTCCGGGCTACTCTTCAAGTGAGTGCCGACCTGAAAACGTGTCGCTGAAAACACCTCTTGTCAAGTTTAAAAAGGGAGAAAAGACAGCTATTGAAATGTCGATCCCCATGGTATCCGCCATCATGCAGTCGGTCTCAAACGACACCATGGCCATCGCGCTGGCCAAGGCGGGCGGCGTTTCGTTCATCTACGGCTCGCAGTCCATTGAGAGCGAAGCGGCCATGGTGGCCCGCGTGAAGGCCTACAAGGCGGGATTTGTCCCCAGCGATTCCAATATCTGCCCCGGAGCGACGCTTGCAGATATTCTGGCTCTGAAGGCAAAAACCGGCCATTCCACTGTGGCGGTCACCGAGGACGGCACGGCCAACGGAAAGCTGCTGGGCATTGTTTCCAGCCGTGACTACCGTGTCAGCCGCATGTCCCCCGACCAGAAGGTGTACACGTTCATGACGCCCCTCGAGAAGCTCGTCACCGCGCCCGAGGGCGTGACGCTGAGCGAGGCGAATGACATCATCTGGGACAACAAGATCAACTCTCTGCCGATTGTGACAAAGGACGGACGGCTTTCGGCGTTCGTGTTCCGCAAGGATTATTCCGAGCACAAGGAGAATCCCAATGAGCTTCTTGACGCGGACAAGCGTTATGTTGTGGGCGCCGGCATCAACACCCGCGACTACAAAGAGCGGGTTCCCGCGCTGATTGCCGCGGGCGCTGACGTGCTCTGCATCGACTCATCCGAGGGCTTTTCCGAGTGGCAGAAGCTGACCCTGGCATGGATCCGCGAAAAATACGGCGATACCGTCAAGGTCGGCGCCGGCAACGTGGTTGACCGCGACGGCTTCCTGTTCCTCGCCGAATGCGGCGCCGATTTTGTGAAAGTCGGCATCGGCGGCGGCTCAATCTGCATCACCCGCGAAACAAAGGGCATCGGCCGCGGACAGGCCACAGCAGTGATCGAAGTCTGCCAGGCCCGCGACGAATACTTCAAAAAGACGGGCATTTACGTGCCGGTCTGCTCAGACGGCGGCATTGTGTATGATCATCATATCACCCTGGCTCTGGCCATGGGCGCCGACTTCGTCATGCTGGGGCGCTATTTTGCCCGTTTCGACGAAAGCCCCACGGAAAAGCTGACCGTCGGCGGCATGTCTGTGAAGGAATACTGGGGCGAGGGCAGCAACCGCGCCCGCAACTGGCAGCGCTATGACCTGGGCGGCGAAAAGAAGCTGTCGTTTGAGGAGGGCGTTGACAGTTATGTTCCCTACGCCGGACCTCTGAAGGAAAACGTGGAGCGGACCTGCCTGAAAATCAAGTCAACAATGTGCAACTGCGGCGCGCTGACGATTCACGAACTTCAGCAGAAGGCAAAGCTGACGCTGGTTTCCGCCACAAGCATCGTGGAAGGCGGCGCCCATGACGTTATCCGCAAGGAAAAAAGCACTGACAGCCGCTAGACCGGACTTTCAAAGCCGCTCCTGATTCAGAGGGCGGCTTTTATCGGCCGGCAGGACAGATATTTCAGGCCCGTTCCGCGCGGGTCAGCCGGAGGCAGTACATGTTGACATTGCAGAACCTGAAACCAGGGCAGTCGGCGGTGGTCACATCTGTAGGCGGAGAGGGCGCGCTGCGTCAGCACTTTCTTGACATGGGCGTAATCCCCGGGGCCCGCCTGACGGTGACGAAATTCGCGCCGATGGGCGATCCGATGGAGCTGATGATCCACGGCTACGAGCTGACGCTGCGCCTTGCTGACGCAGGAAAAATTCAGATACGGCCGGCATCCGCTGAAGAAATGCAGACTGCCGTACAGAACGCGGCGCCGGACCGCGGCGCCGCTGCCGAACACCCCGGGCTCGGCGAGGGCGGCCGCTATCACAACAGCGCCGCTGAAAATCCTCTGCCTGAGGGCACCATTCTCACATTTGCCCTGGCGGGCAACCAGAACTGCGGCAAAACGACGCTTTTCAACCAGCTCACAGGGTCCAATCAGCACGTGGGCAACTTTCCCGGCGTCACTGTTGACCGCAAGGACGGCGTGATCAAAGGGCACCCTGATACGCTCGTCACCGACCTGCCCGGCATCTACTCACTTTCGCCCTACACCAGCGAGGAACTGGTATCGCGCGCGTTCATCCTGAACGACAGGCCGCGCGGCATCATCAACATCATTGATGCCACAAACATAGAGCGCAATCTCTATCTGACCATGCAGCTGCTTGAACTTGACATTCCCATGGTACTGGCGCTGAACATGATGGACGAGGTGCGCAGCAACGGCGGCTCTATTCTGATCAACAAGATGGAACAGGAACTTGAAGTCCCCATCATTCCGATTTCTGCGGCAAAGGATGAGGGCATTTCAGAACTGGTGGACCACGCTGTTCACGTGGCAAAGTACCAGGAACCCCCCGGACGCCAGGACTTCTGCGATAAATACGAAGACGGCGGCGCTGTTCACCGCTGCATTCACGGCATTATGCACCTGATTGAGGATCACGCGCACGAGGCAGGCATTCCCGTGCGATTTGCCGCCAGCAAGCTCGTCGAGGGTGACAAAATGGTTCTCAGCGCCTTGAAGCTCACAGAAAACGAGCAGGAAATGCTTGAGCACATCATCGTGCAGATGGAATCGGAACGCGGTCTGGACCGTGCAGCTGCCATGGCCGACATGCGTTTTGACTTTATCGAGAAACTCTGCAGCTCAACAGTAATCCGGCCTGTTAAAAACAAAGGCTATGAGCGCAGCCAGCGCATCGATAAAGTGCTTACGGGGCGCTTCACTGCCATGCCCGCGTTCGCGGCAATCATGGCGCTTGTGTTCTGGCTTACTTTCAGCGTCATCGGGCCGAGACTTCAGGGCCTTCTTGCCGGACTGATCGGACAGCTGTCCGACTCGGCCGATGCTGCAATGGCCTCGGCAGGAGTCAACGCGTCGGTTCACTCTCTCGTGATTGACGGCATTTTCGGCGGAGTCGGCAGCGTGGTGAGTTTTATCCCCATCATTGTCGTGCTGTTCTTCTTCCTCTCAATGCTTGAGGACAGCGGTTACATGGCGCGCGTGGCCTTTGTCATGGACCATCTTTTGAGAAGGATCGGCCTTTCGGGGCGCAGCATTGTCCCCATGCTGATCGGCTTCGGCTGCACTGTTCCCGCCGTCATGGCAAGCCGTACGCTGCCGTCAGAACGGGACCGGCGCATGACCATCATGCTGACGCCGTTCATGAGCTGTTCAGCAAAACTGCCTATTTACGGCTTCTTCGCCGCGGCCTTTTTCCCCGGAAAAGCGGGACTGATCACCGTGATTCTCTATCTGCTGGGCATTTTCATGGGCGTGGTCATGGCCCTGATCTCTAAGAACACCGTGTTCAAAGGCGAGGCCGTGCCCTTCGTCATGGAACTGCCGAACTACCGGCTGCCCGGTATGAACAACACTCTCCGCCTCATGTGGGAAAAGGCGCAGGATTTCCTGGAACGCGCCTTCACCATTATTTTTGTGGGAACCATTGTGATCTGGTTCCTGGAGAACTTTGATTTTCATCTGAACGCCGTCGCAGATTCGCAGAACAGCATGCTTGCCGCTATAGCCGGGGTCATCGCACCGGTTTTCAGACCGCTCGGATTCGGCGACTGGAGAATTTCAACGGCGCTCATGACAGGCTTTCTGGCCAAGGAAAGCGTTGTCGCCACTCTTTCAGTTGTGCTCGGCGGAGCTGACAGGCTGGGCACAATTCTCTCTCCCCTATCAGCCGCATCGCTGCTGGTGTTCTGCCTGCTCTACACGCCCTGTATTGCCGCAGTTGCCTCAATCAGGCACGAGCTTGGCATCCGCTGGGCCGCAGGTGTTGTAGTGTGGCAGTGTGTTCTGGCGTGGTTCGCCGCGCTGGCTGTGAAACTGATCGGTTCGCTTGTGCTGGGAGTGATTTAATTGAACAGGACGACAATTCTGATTCTCGCCGTGATCGCAGCGGCCGCCGCTGCAGCTCTGCGGCACGTCAGCAGGAAAAAAGGCTGTTCGTGCGGCAGCTGTTCGGGCTGCCCTCTCAGCGGAAAATGCTCGAGGCCGAGAGAACAGAACAGAAACTGAAAAAACGCTCTGACCGCCTGCCAGAATATGCGCGCAGGCAGACAGGCGGCAGAATTTATGCAGTGTTTTTTCGCGGCACGTCCGGCATTCAGCCGGGTGCCGCGTTTTTTTTGCGGCACAGAAGGGGATCATTCCCGCAGCAGGCTTCTTCCGGGCGCCTGCGCCGGACATTCTGCGGCGCTTGATTTTAAGTGTATGTTGAACCGCTTGTTTTAAATCATCCGGCCGGTGATTTTAGCGGCACTCAGGTTATGAGGGTGTCCAGAGCCGAAGAATTTCAACCTTAATATTATCCTTCATTATTCCTGCTGTTCTTTTTTTGAATGTCTCTGATATTTTTCCCGGCTGTCCGCTTTCTTCCGGCCGCAAAAGAAAGCAGCCGGCATGACATCGCCGGTTGAAATCAGAACATCAGAGCCAAAGGTTCTGCGGCACTCAGACTGCAGGAACATTTTGCACTGCACACTTTAAACCGGCTATGCAGGACAGCTCGCAGTGCTGAGTTGCTGACGTTTTTTAAAACGCAGGGTGAGGCTGTCCGGCAGCGTAAAAAAACAGCGCCGATTGTCCTCCGGCCGGCGGTAAACCACGCTTATGGACTGTTCCGGCCAGGGATTTTCAGCGCTGTATGTGTGAAACGGAGAGAAGGCCGTTTCACGGGAGAACAGAGAAGCACATGTCCTCTGTTCTCAGGAAGGGGTCAAAAGCGGTGGGGAAGCCGCCTTTAACCGCGGACACCCTTGCGGGGCCGCTCCCGGGAACGACGGGCACGCCCCCGGAAACTTATCCTGCGGCTGCTGTGCCCGGCCGCGGGATTACCTGCTAAATTACAATTCTGTGACACGTGATCCGGCTGTCAGTATGCCTGCGCCGGCGGCCTTTTTACAGACTGTCTATGACTGCTGACAGATATTCTGATGAAATGGAACTGTAGATAAACTGATCAATCAGACCGTCCTTCTTGGCCCGGCATACCTGACGCGCCAGAATTTTGTCAGAGTTTTCGTCTACAACGAGGACGACTTTGCACTCCGGCAGCCATTTTCTTATCTGTTCTGCCGTCGCAAGACGAGACGGCAGTTTCTCTGCTTCAGTGGGAGCAACTTCCATGATCAGCGCCCACGGCTCAGCCTGACGACAGAGTTCTGCGGCGGCACCGGGACGGCTGGCCGCATAAACCACAAAACCAACGCCGGCATTCCGCAGAACGTCAGCAACTGCGTCACTGAGCAGACGGTTCTGGATATCTACCACAATCCGTCGCATAGCGGCCATCACCTTTCTTCATACTCCGTTCCTCTTTTCTGTTCCTATTTTTGCAGATTTCCTGAAAAAACGCGTTACCCATTCGGGTAACACAATGAAAATCTTTACGTATTTAATATGTTTATTTTAAATATTTTATTTATCTAAGCGAACTTTTTTTCCACACTTACGCCGCGGCAGTCACTAAAAGCAGAAAAAGCAGCCGTGACAGCGCCATGGTTTTATTGCGCACGAGTTCTGACGGCACTCCGGCAGGGACGGACCCGTCCGGACTGCTGAAAGTTCCGTGGTTCCGGACAGCGCCAGAATGGAAAACCGACGTTCCTTCCTGCAGCTGAACTGTAATTTTTCTCTTGCTGTGTGAGTGCACTCCAATGTTAAAATTTACTGTCAGAAAATTTTCTGTAGCTGGGTCCTCAGGCAGGTGAATGCAATGGCTGAAATTTTACGCAGAGAATTTGTCTATGTGTCTTATTACTTTATGGTTCAGTTCCGGCAGATCTTTTTCTACTGGATCTGGGGCATGGTCATCGGCTCCTGCGTCTCAGTCTTTGCAAAAAAAGGACTGCGCAGGCTTTTCGCCCGCATGAGCGGTTCCCGCTGGGGACTGCTGGGCGCTGTACCCGCCAGCATTCTCGGCATTCTTTCGCCGCTGTGCATGTACGGCACCATCCCCGTGGCGGCTTCGTTCGCCGAACAGGGGATGCGTCAGGACTGGCTTGCGGCGTTTATGATGAGCTCGGCGCTGCTGAACCCGCAGCTGATGATTTACAGCATGGCGCTTGGCAGAAAGGCCGCAGCGGTGCGCTTTGTCTCCTGCTTTCTGTGCGGCATTGCGGCAGGCCTTCTGACTGCAGGATTCTGCCGCAGGGCTTCCTTTTTCTGCTTTGACGGCTTCAGCGGGCCGGAAAATCATGACACAGATCCGAATCCGGTGCTGCGGCTTCTAAAGAATTTCGGCCGCAACCTGCGCGCCACAGGGCCGTGGTTTGTTACGGGAGTTCTTCTCTCAGCGCTGTTTCAGCGCTACGTACCCGCCGAGAGCCTCACCCGTCTTTTCGGGCGCGACAGCGGCTGGGGCGTGCTGCTGGCAGCCACAGTCGGCGTGCCGCTGTATGTGTGCGGCGGGGGCACTATTCCGCTGCTTCAGCAGTGGCTGACCTCGGGCATGAGTCTGGGCAGCGCGGCGGCGTTCATGATCACAGGACCGGCGACAAAAATCACCAATCTGGGCGCTCTGAAAACAGTGCTTGGCATCAGAAACTTTCTTCTCTACCTGTTTTTTGTCATGATCTTTTCCCTGCTGACAGGAGCTGCAGTCCAGATTTTTCTTTAAAGTGCACCTGCGCGGCACAGCAGAAAAGCGCGGACTTCCGGAAATCACGTTCCGGAAGTCCGCGCTTTTTTTTGTTTTTTCCTTTACACAGCGGCACTGCCCCTGCGGGAGGCAAACAGCGGCAGGATGGTACGCTCCACAGCCTTGAGCATCAGGTACATGACAATCACGTCGCCGGGAAGGCGGATCAGATTAGTGGTCAGCCGGGCGGGAAAAATAACCCACACAGCCTTGTGATACAGAATCACAAGCCACAGAGTGTTCAGTCCGAGATTCACGACAGCTTTGACAAGAACCTGCGCCGCCAGAACACGCCAGATGGTCAGCGGACGGCGGTACAGTATCGAACCGTAAATCGCACCGGCAATCACAGAGCTGAGCGTGAATCCGAAGAAATATGGGCCGTCAGGTTTGAGCACATACTTGATGATTTCAAGCGCGCCTGAAAAGATGGCGCCTGCCGCCGGGCCGTACATGAAGTCGACGATCTGATTGGGCAGCCCCGAAAGACCGATTTTCACGTAGGGGCCGATTCTGATGCTGGCAACAGTGCTGAGAATAATTGAAAGCGCACACATGACACCGCAGAACGTGACAGTGCGCAGAGAACGGAACTCCTCAAGAGAACTGAGCCATCTGTTTTTCTGAAACCCTGAAACCGAATCCTTCATACAAAAAGACCTCCTTATGCAGTTATACCTCTTACCGCATATGGAGGTCATGCTCTCAATATGCAGCAGCGGGATGCAAAATCCGATACCGCAAACCTGACGGCTTTTCGTCCGGCTGTCAACTCCCTGTTCAGCCGGCACTTAACGCATCGGTTTTTACTCTGCTTCTCTCAATGCATTATATTCTCCCTTCCGATACAATGCAATTTTTTTAAGAAAAAATCATTTTGGTGAAAAAATTACGCACTGACAGTTCAAAACCCGCAGTATGACAAAACCCGGAAAAGACCTGACGCAGCAGCATTTATTCACTCCCGCGCTGCAAAAAGTGACGAAGTTTTAATAAATTTCTGCGAATGTACAGTTTAAAATATATATCCGACAATTTTAATTATAATTTGTTTAGACATATAAATTTTAACAAAACTAATCAGGAATATTGACTGACGAAATTTTCAGTGCTAATCTTTTCACCGTAAATTTCAAGTATTTAAGGAGGAAACAATGCTTTTAAGGGAATACCGTACACTGGCGCATCTCAGCCAGGCAGAACTGGCCGCAAAGGCAGGCGTTTCCGAACGGTCAGTCATCCGCTGGGAGCAGGGAGGCTCACTGAACATGCGCAGCCTCATGAAACTTGCGAAGGCTCTTGACATCAACCCGGGAGACCTGCTTGACCGCGACCGCGGCACCGAAGCAGTTTAACAGCCGAAACGCCGCTCTCGCAAAAAACAATACACTTTTCCGGCGCCCATGAAGCCGAGCGCCGTCCTGCGCGGAGCCGGGGCAGATTTTATCTGCTCCGGCCCCTTTTTTTACTGCGCTGCAGATCCCCGCAGCCGCGGGAAACTGCGGATAAAAGAAAATTTTCCGCTCCGTCAGGCAGAATTCATGGCATAATAGCAGAGAGAAAAGCGAAGCTGGACACAGCCGCAAATCTGACAGCCGAAGAAGGAATTGATGATGAGATACGACGTGAACATTGCAGACGGCCTGACAGACATTTATCCTGACATCCGCCTTGGATGCCTGAGATTTCAGGCGCAGGTCAGAAAGTCTGACCCGCAGTTCTGGAAATACCTTGACGAAGAAGTTCTGCCCCAGGTACGCAAAAAGATCAGCGGCGCTGAATGGAACGCCGTTCCCGGCGTGAAGGGAAGCCGTGCAGCCTACCGGGCATTCGGACGCGATCCCGGCCGATACCGCGTTTCATCCGAAGCCCTGCTGCGGAGAGTCAGGCGGGGCGACGAACTGTATCATGTCAACTCAGTCGTTGACGTGAACAATCTCGTGTCAGTCAGAACCGGCATGTCGGCAGGATCCTACGATCTCGCTGAAATCCACGGCGCAGTCACACTCAGAAAAGCCGGAAAAGGCGAAAGCTATCAGGGCATCGGCAAAGATTTCCTCGACCTTGAGAACATGCTGATCCTCGCCGACAGCGAAGGGCCTTTCGGTTCATCCACATCCGATTCCCGCCGCGCCATGGTGACAGAAAAGACCCGAGACATCCTCGTGGTGCTCTACTGCTTTGAAAAAGAAATTCAGCTGGAACAGACCCTTGCTGACGCCAAAGAAGCCTTTGAGCGCTTTGCCAAAGCCGCAGACACAGAAACGTGGATCGTTTCCTGCCAGGTCTGAACCGCCGCGGCAGAAAGCGCAGTTCCAGACAACGCCGCAAATAACGGGAGCAGAAATATCAAAATTTCCGCTCCCGTTATTTGTTCCCCAATATCCGGCTCAGATGGTCTAAACCTTCCGGCCCACACCGCCCTCACAGTAAAATCCCGCCGGATCAGACAGCACAAATGATCTGAAAATTGCGGCTCGCACCGCCCTCACGGTGCCCCCCACCAATCATCCAGCACGGATGTGGTTTAAAACTTTCGGTTCAATATGCCCCCAAACTCAAA
>Ga0256404_1013166_pt1 | contig 10549 bp, 8 predicted proteins | sample RumenRJG_01DNA_FD_185990 | JGI IMG/M metagenome (GOLD analysis project Ga0256404, IMG submission 185990) | Bovine rumen microbial communities from Lethbridge, Alberta, Canada - RJG_01 | ecosystem: Host-associated > Mammals > Digestive system > Stomach > Rumen | place: Canada: Alberta | collected...
ATCCGGGTGTAGCCCCAGGCGGACTTGGTGATGTCAATGGACTCCCGCATGGCCTCGTCTCCCACCGTATAGGTGAGGGAGGTCTCGGAAATGTCGAAGTGAACCCGTTCCTTGAGACCGGCCCCGGCCAGGAACTCCTCCATATTGTCGGGGGTCCGGGGAAAGCGGCGGTAGCCCCTGTAGAGAAGTTCGAAGTCCTTCCCGCACCGGACCGCAAAAGAAGCGAAGTCATCGGTATAGAAAAGGGCCATCGCATCGGCCGGAGCCTTTCTATAGAGCTCCGCGAAATCCTCCGGCGTCTCAATGGTCAGCCCGCAGGCCGTAAGGGTCCTGGGCCCGTAGGTAATCGTATAGGGAATATCGAAGGACTTTCCCTGAAGGATGACATAGAAGTCCCCGGAGAGAACATCTCCGGCCCTGCATCCCGCATGGATGACCGAAAAGCGGACCGTAACGGAAGTCCCCTCAAAGGCGGGACTTTCCGTCTGCACATAAGGGTTTGAGGAAAAGACCATGCCCCGGAGCAGGCTCCCGTCTGTGGACGAGAAAGAAAAGGACCCGGAAAAAGGCTCCTTCTCGACGGCCGAAAGGTCCAGCACATCCGTATCGAGTTGTATGGACCCGGGGGCCGGATCAAACCGGTCCTCGGACATCCGCCAGATCTTCCGTCTCAAGGGAACAAGAACTCCTTCATTATGATATAATAAGATAGTTTTGATTATACCCGATTTCGTTACAAAGTGGTAAAAATTTGGAGGACATAAACAGCATGCCGGATATTACGGAACAATTTCACGGATCTGATCTTGAAAAGATAGAGGCAGTATACCACATCAAAAAGGAGGAAATCACTTCCTTTTCTGCCAATGTGAATCCCCTGGGCATCTCTCCCCTCCTCCGGACCAAGCTGGCAGAGAATATCGACTGCATCACTTCCTATCCCGACCGCAACTATACGGACCTGAAGGCCGCAATCGCCGCCTATACCGGCTGCCGGCCTGAGCATATACTGGTAGGCAACGGGACGACGGAGCTGATTTCATTATTCATAGATATCGTATCCCCGAAGAAGGCCGTGATTCTGGGCCCCACCTATTCCGAGTATGAGCGTTCCGTCTCACTCTGCGGGGGGAAGACCTCCTACTATCCCCTGCAGGAGGCCGATGATTTTCAGTTGAACATCAATTCTTTCACAGCTTCTCTTTCTTCGGACACGGACCTCCTCATTCTCTGTTCCCCCAATAATCCCACGGGCACAGCCATCCGCCGGTCCGACATGCGCAAGATCCTCGACGTCTGCAAAGAAAAATCCATCTACGTCATGGTGGACGAAACCTACATCGAATTTGCGGAAGACGCATCTGAGCTAACAGCCATCCCTCTCACGGAATATTATAATAATATTTTTGTTCTTCGTTCGACGAGCAAGTTCTTCGCCTGCCCGGGCCTGCGCTTAGGCTACGCCGTGACCGGAAATACTGACCTCTTCTCCGACGTCGACCGGAAGAAGAATCCCTGGATGATCCACTCGCTCGCTGCGCTCGCGGGGCAGTACATGTTCCGGGATGAGGAATATATTGAAAAAACGAGAAGCCTCATATCTTCGGAACGGAAAAGGCTCTTCGAAGCCTATTCGAAGAGCCCCCGCTTTCGCCCCTATAAGCCGGAAGGAAATTTCATGCTGATGAAGATATTAGACGAAAAAACGGACAGCCACGCCCTCTTTGAAAAAGCCATCAAAGAAAAGATGATGATCCGGGACTGCTCCAGCTTCCCCTTCCTCTCCGACCGCTTCATAAGGATCTGCTTCATGAACCCGGCGGATAATGACCGGCTGTTTTCCTGCCTGACCGGCTGATCATTGCTCTACATTTATAGTGATCGAGTAGGAGGATTTCATCCCCCTACTCGATGCAGCAACGCTGCAGTCAGCTCACAGCCTGCGGCTGTTTCGCTGATTGCAGTCGCCAAAGAGCTCGATTTACACGCAAGCATGTATCGAGCTTCTTGGCTCGTTGCCTACAAAAAATTCCCGCGGAATTTTCCGCGGGGATGCTTTTTTCAGTAGAGAACGGCTCCGCCCTCGAAGTCGAAATAGGAATTGAAGTCGAAGTAGACAATCTCTCCGGTCTCCTTGTCGCAGGTCCCGACATGGAGAATGCCGCCCGGCGTTCCTTTTTCGGGGTCAGCTGCCTGCAGGCGGAACATGAAGGTGTAGTTCTTCCCGCTCATCTGCAGGGTCTTGTCCAGTTTCACGCAGAAGCGCTTCCAGCCAGTCATGGGGAAGGAAACCCCGCAGAGCTTGTCGCAGGCCTTTTCAAACCGGGCCTGCACGGACATCTCATCCCCTGCCCAGAAGGCGTCCGAGGCGTGAATCTGGTCCGGGGTGGAAATATTCCACTTGAAGCGGGTCTTCCAGACCGTAATCAGACCGTCCCGCTTCTCGGTGAAAAGAGGCCGACAGACATAGTCGATGGAGTCCGGCACGATGAAACTCCTGAGCCCGTCGTTCTCCCCCTTGGCCGCCAGAATGGTTCCGCAGCAGTCCCGCACGATCTCATCGTCCGTGTCGGCCCCCTCCCGGTAGTTGAAGAGGATGAAGCCGTCCTCCGCCTGCACATCCACCTGCCGGGCGTCGAACTCTCCCCGGATTTTTTCAATCGTAAGGTCTTTGGTCTGAGACAGGGTATTCAGATAGTCTTTCAAAACAGAAGCCATAATAATATGACACCTCCTTTCCTGCAGTATAGCATAAAAGGACGCCGTGTGACAGCCGCTTTAGCGGCTGCCACACGGCGCTGACTTTTTCAGAACTTTTTTAGTTCTCAAAATACTGCATAATTCCCTTGGCCGCGGCCTTGCCGGCTCCCATGGCCAGGATGACCGTGGCGGCTCCGGTCACGGCGTCACCGCCGGCATAGACCCCCTCCCGGGTGGTCTTTCCGAACTCGTCCTCGGAGACGATGCAACCCCGCTTGTTGGTATCGAGGCCCTTGGTCGTCGAAGCAATCAGGGGGTTGGGCGAGGTGCCGAGCGCCATGATGACGGTATCGCATTCGATTTCATACTCGGAACCGGGTATTTCAACGGGCCTCCGCCGACCGGATTCATCGGGCTCGCCCAGCTCCATCTTGATGACCCGGATGCCCCGGACATCCCCGTTTTCGTCGGTCAGGATTTCCGTCGGGTTCTGCAGGAGATCGAAGATAATGCCCTCTTCCTCTGCGTGGTGGACTTCCTCGGCTCTGGCCGGAAGCTCGGCCATGGACCTCCGGTAAACCACGTGGACCTCAGCCCCGAGACGGAGGGCCGTCCGAGCCGAATCCATGGCCACATTGCCGCCGCCGACCACGACGACCTTCTTTCCGTGGTGGATTGGGGTGGGACCGTCCTTATAAGCCTTCATAAGGTTGTTCCGGGTCAGGTATTCATTGGCCGAAAAGACCCCGTTGGCCTGCTCTCCCGGGATGCCCATGAAGCGGGGAAGACCGGCTCCGGACCCGATGAAGACAGCTTCATATCCGTCCTTCTCCATCAGGTCGTCAATCGTGACGGACTTACCGACTACGACGTCCGTATCGATCGTAACGCCCAGATTTTTAACGTTCTCGACTTCCTTGGCAACAACCTCGTCCTTGGGCAGACGGAATTCCGGAATGCCATAGACAAGGACACCGCCGGCCTTATGCAGGGCCTCAAAGATAGTGACCTCGTAGCCTGCCTTGGCGAGGTCTCCGGCGCAGGTCAGACCCGAGGGGCCGGCCCCAATGACAGCAACCTTGTGGCCGTTCTTTTTCGATGTATTCTTCGGCGTAATGCCGTTCTTTCTCGCCCAGTCGGCGACGAAGCGCTCCAGCTTGCCGATGGCGACAGCTTCGCCCTTCACTCCCCGGACGCAGACGCCCTCGCACTGGGTCTCCTGGGGGCAGACCCGGCCGCAGACAGCGGGCAGGGCCGAGGACTCGGAGATGATTTCATAGGCCTTCTCGAAGTTTTTGTTCTTGACCTCCTGGATGAAGGCGGGAATATTGATAGAGACGGGACATCCGCCAACACAGCGGGGGTTCTTGCAGTTGAGGCAGCGGGAGGCTTCTTCCACGGCCTCCTCCTCGGTATAGCCCAGGCAGACCTCATCGAAGTTTGTGGCCCGTACCTTGGGATCCTGCTCGGCAATCGGTGTTCTTACGTTTACGTCCATTACTTGTCACCTCCGCAGTTTCCGCAGCCCCCGTGGTGGGTGGCCCCTTCTTCCAGTTCCAGCTTCTTCCGGCCCTCTTCGGTCTTGTACTGGGCCGCCCGCTTCATGGCCAGGTCAAAGTCCACGAGGTGACCGTCAAACTCCGGTCCGTCGACGCAGGCGAACTTGACCTGATCACCGACGATCAGGCGGCAGGCCCCGCACATGCCGGTCCCGTCCACCATGATGGGGTTCATGGAGACAATGGTATGGATGCCCAGCTCCTTCGTCAGCTTGCAGACGAACTTCATCATGATCATGGGGCCGATGGCGACGCAGTGGTCGTAGCGCTTCCCATCATCCCAAAGAGCCTGCAGCTGGTTCGTGCCCATGCCGTGGAAACCGTAGGTTCCGTCGTCTGTTGTGACATAGAGATTCTCAGCAACAGAGCGCATCTCATCCACATAGAAAAGCAGGTCCCTGGTCCGGGAGCCCATGATGACGTCCGAAGGAATGCCGTGCTCCTTCAGCCACTTGACCTGGGGATAGACCGGGGCCGTGCCGACGCCGCCGGCGATGAAGACGATTTTCTTCTTCCGTGTCTCTTCGAGATTTTCCTCCCGGCAGAGCTCGGAGGGCTGGCCCAGGGGGCCGACCACATCGGTGAAGCAGTCGCCTTCATTTAATTCCGCCATCTCCATGGTCGACGCTCCGACAGTCTGGAAGACGATGATGACCGTCCCCTTCTCCCTGTCGTAATCACAGATGGTCAGGGGAATCCGCTCCCCGTCCTCGCCGGACCGGACAATCAGGAACTGGCCGGGCAGACAGCGCTCCGTGACGTTCGGTGCATGCACCTCCATCAGGTAGATTCTGTCCGCGAGAAGTTCCTTCTTCAGAATCTCAAACATAATCCTTCCTCTCTCTTTTCTTTCCTTTAGATATCGCAACAGGCCGGAATGGGCCGGCCTGATATGCGCTGCAGAAAAATACAGCAAAAGATAAATGTTTTACATTATTAATTGAAATACACGAGCTCGTCCTTGGGCTTCTCGGCGGGTTCGATGTCCACAGGATAAAGGACCGGCCCCTTGCCGTGGTACTCGGTGGCAAATTCATTCTTCACGGTAGCCGTCAGGTCAATCCAGGACTTGTGGCCGATTTCCTGCGCCTTGTCGTACTTGCACTTCATGCCCAGAAACTGGATGTCCTCGACGCAGCAGGTCATGGCAAAACGGCCGGGTACGAAGATGCCCTTCTTGAGCTTCCCCTTCCCTTCCGTGGGATTGTATACGAGACCCAGAAAATGGACCTTCTTTCCGTCGTACTTCTTGGGGTGGTCCATGCAGTCCATGAACCAGAGGGCATAGTCGGCGTCGGAGATGTCAATCGTATCCTTGGTGAGGTCGAAGGGCAGCTCCTCCGGGGTATCGTCAACGGACCCGTCCGTCCGGATGTAAGCGATCTGGCAGGCCCGGTTTACGGACTTGACATTGGCCCGGAACTTGGCCTTCTTGACACCCACAGGGCAGCGGTTAAAAATGACGACGTCGGCCTTGAACAGCTGCTCGCTCATCATGGTCCGCATATTCTTCATGTACATCTCGAACGTCGTCGCGTCCACGGTCGTGATGGCCTGGACGATGACCCAGTCCTTCGGTCCGTCCATCTCATAGACGGGGCCTACTTCCCAGGTCCCGTTGTATTCGACAAATACGGCCTCGGGCTTGTAGGCATCCGTCAGTTTCTGCAGGTTTTCGACGTTGAAGTCCTCCTGTTTGTCTATCATTACGAGAGTGCCGCCGATGGCGTTTAAAGCCTTCTCGTCGTATTCCTCGTCCCCGTCCTCGCAGACAATCAGCAGGAAGCGGTCGATGTCGTCAGCGAAGCCGTTGTCAAACAGGGTCTCCCGGATCATGGACGTCTTGCCCGAGTCCATGAAGCCGTAAAACATATATACAGGTATTTCGTTGGGATTTTCAGCCATTCTTGTCTGACACCTTCCCTATCTTGCATGAATAATGTAAACCCCGGGTAAACCTCTTCCCGGAATATCCGGCCCGTATTGCAGAGAAAGGTTCCCGTATGGGAGCCCTCCATTTTTCCTGCCTTCAGGCCTCGAGCCCGTAGCCTTTGATAATAGCCTTCTCGTCGAGGTGCTGGCCGATGACGACGAGACGGCCTGTGAAGTCAGGAGCCCCGTCCCGAAGTTCATACTCTCCGTCCACGAGGTCATAGTAGACCCAGCCGCCTTCGGTCACAGGCACCATGCCCTTGGCCCGGATGACTTCGCCGTACTTCGTGCCTTCCGCAAATTCCTTCAGCATGGACTCAATGGTAGATTTCTCGAAGACGTGAGGCGTCTCGATGCCCCAGGTATCGAAGATCTCATCGGCGTGGTGGTGATGATGGTGCTCGTGGCCCTCGGCGTCTGCATCATGATGGTGCTCATGCTCGTCTTCGTCGTGGTCATGATGGTGCTCGTGCTCCTCATGGTCATGCTCGTCATGATCGTGATGGTGCTCGTGGTCTTCCCCATCATGGTCGTGATGATGGTGCTCGGCCTCGTGCTCCTTCTCTTCCTCCTCATGGTGGAGTTCGGACAGGGCCTTGGCCTCGAGATTGTCGGCCCCTTCGATGACGTCGGCAATCTTCGTTCCGTCAAGGTCATCCCAGGGAGTCGTGATGACATGGGCCTTGGGGTTCAGGTCCTGAATAGCCTTTGTGGCAAACTCGATTTCAGCAGCGTCCGCGTTCTGGGTCCGGGAAAGGATGACCGTCGTCGCATGGGCGATCTGGTCGTTGAAGAACTCGCCGAAGGCCTTCATCTGCTTCCGGGCCTTCTTGGCATTGACAATCGTCGCCATGCCGCAAAGCTCCATATCGAGTTCCTTCTCCAGGCGGATGACGGAAGCCGCCACGTCGGAGAGCTTGCCCACGCCTGAGGGCTCTATCAGAATCCGCTCGGGAGCGAACTTCTCCATGACCTCCCGGAGATTCTTGTCAAAGTCCCCGACCAGGGTACAGCAAATGCAGCCGGAATTCATCTCGGTAATCTGGATACCGGAATCCTTCAGAAAGCCGCCATCGACTCCGACTTCCCCGAACTCGTTCTCGATCAGGACAACCTTCTGCCCCTTCCAGGCCTCTGCAATCAGCTTCTTGATCAGAGTCGTCTTTCCTGCTCCCAGGAATCCGGAAAAAATATCTACCTTAGTCAAAATACCGCTTCCTTTCAATCAAAAAAAATCGTGCAAGGCTACATTATGCAAATCTTTGTGATAAGATTGTGACTTCTGCAACAGCAGAAGTCAACAATTGTACAAAACTGTATTTTACATCCGCTCCGGAGCTTCAAATCCGAGGAGGTCGATGGACTTTTCCAGCACCCGCCGGGTCAGTATGACATCAGCGATATAGCCTTTCTTCTTCTCTTCATCCGGGCAGGAAAGAATCTTCGTGTCGTGGTAAAAGTGGTTGAAGTCGTTGCAGAGGGCGTAGATATAGGCGCAGAGAATATTGGGGGAAAGGTTCTCATAGGCGGACTTGACCTCCGACTGGAAGAGGCAGAGCCGCTCAGCCAGTGCCTTATCGGAAGCCCCGGAGGGAGTGGCAGGCATTACATTAGCAATATCTCCCCCTGCCTCTGCAAACTTCCGCAGGATGGACTTGGTCCGGACAATCGTATAGAGAATGTAGGGACCAGTATCGCCTTCGGAGGAGATGAACTTGTTCATGTCGAAGATATAGTCCTTCGAGGGCTGATTCTTGAGGTCTCCGTATTTAAGAGCCGCAAGGGAGACCGTCTTTGCTATATCATGGGCCTCTGCCTCATCCATATCCGGAGAAGATTCCCGGATTTTCTCAAACATGGCGTCCTCGATGTCGGAGATCAGGTACTCGAGGCGCATGACCCCGCCGTCCCGGGTCTTTAAGGGCTTTCCGCCCTCCCCGTTCACGGTGCCGAAGCCCAGAAAGGTGAGCTTCTTGTTTTCGGGTACAATGCCGGTCTTCTTTGCGCAGCGGAAGCACTGGATGAAGTGGAGCTCCTGGCGGGAGTCGACGACATAGAGAACCTCGTCGGGATCATAGTCCTTCATCCGCCAAATGAGCGTCGCAAGGTCCGTCGTATCGTAGAGGGCCGCCCCGTCGGACTTTAAGATCATGCAGGGAGGAATGGTCTTTTTGTCCCCTTCCTCTTCCACGTCGACGACCAGGGCCCCATTGCTTTCATGGGCGAAGCCCTTCGCCTTCATATCCTCTACCATGCCCGGAATATAGGGCTCGGCGTCCGACTCCCCCTTCCAGAGATCGAAGGAAACATTGAGGCGGGCGTAGTTTTTCTTCAGGTCGGAAACGGAAATCTCCATAATCTGCCGCTGTAGCTCCCGGTAGCCCCTCCGGCCTTCCTGCATCTCCTTGGTCGCGGCCAGTGCCTTCTCGTGGAAGGTCTCGTCCTCCTTGGACTTGGCTGAAGCTGCCGGATAGATGTCCTCCAGCTCCGAAATCGTGAAGGGAGCTTCTGCCGGATACTCTCCGGTGAAGAAGTCGTCAAAGTAGGGAAGGTCGGGCTTGCGCTCTTTGAGTTCCGTGATGATAAGGCCCATCTGCAGGCCGAAATCCCCAAGGTGAACGTCCGCCGTCACCTCGTCCCCTTCAAAGCGGGCCAGGCGCTTTACGGCTTCCCCGATGACGGCGCTGCGGAGATGACCGACATGCAGGGGCTTTGCCACATTGGGTCCGCCATAGTCCATGAAGAGTTTCTCCGGATGTCCGGTCTTCTCAGCTCCCAGCCGATCGGTATCCCCATACATGCCGCTGAGGTACTTTCTTATGAATTCCGGAGAGGCCTTCATATTGAGGAAGCCGGGCTTTGCCGCAGATACCTCTTCGAAGGTATCCGAAGAGGAAAGCTTTTCCGCCACAGTTTCGGCCACTTCCATGGGGTTCTTGTGAAATTTCTTTGCCGAGGCCAGAGCCCCGTTGCATTGGTACTCGCAGAGCTCGGGCCGGTTGGAAAGGGTCACATTCCCGTATTCCCTGTCAATTCCGGCCGCCTGAAAAGCAGCCCCGACCTCTTCCGACAAAATACTAAGCAGTTCTTTCATGAAACCCGCTTTCTAAAACAGGATGGCGCCGATGAAAGCGCCAGCCCGCAACATTCTTTACATCAGGCAGCCTTCGTGGTATTCTCCGGCATTTTCTCTACAGAAGCCGGAAAGATCACATAGCGGTTCTTCCACAGGGCCTTTTTCAGAAGCAGCCCCAGAATAATGCAGCAGACGGCCTCCCCGATACCGACCGTGACCACCATGAACCACCAGGCATCCGTGGCCCCGTAAGCAAAACGGAGCACGAAGGGTACAATGACCATATTCGAGATGACCGGCGGCAGGGTGCAGACAAACTTTGTGTTCTTCAGAAGCCGGGTACCGACAGCTCCGATGAGAGTGGCGATGCTCCCGAAGATGATGTCCCAGATGACTCCGCCCGCAATGATATTCGAAATCAGGCAGCCGACGAAGAGACCGGGAATGGCAGCCGGGGTGAATATCGGAAGGATCGTCAGGGCTTCCGAGATCCGGAACTGGATGACGCCGCTTGAAAGTCCGAAGAGGGAGGATACCCAGGTCAGGACAACATAAAGGGCCGCAATAATAGCGCCTTCCGCTATATAGCGGGCGCCGGACATCTTTTTCGTGTTCATTTTTCTTTTCTCCTTAGTTTTGATTTGAACAGACGGATGAGTCTCCTTATACTCAGCCTTCCCTTATAGACAAATATCTACCGGAATTTTTCCGCCTGTCCGGCGAGGATGGTTACGAACTCGCCTTGGTTCACATGTGTCTCTATGCAAAAGCGGTTTGGGTCACACCGCTCTCACCCGAAATCAATTCGACAGGCTGCATACCTCACGCATTTCCTGTCATCTCTTAAACATCAGAATTACAAATTATTCTCAACCACCTTGACCATGCGGTCGACATACTCTCGGCAGAGGTCGTCGGTCTCCGCTTCCACCATTACCCGGACGACAGGCTCCGTGCCCGATGCCCGAAGGAGGATGCGGCCGGACTCTCCGAGTTCTCCGGTAATCTTCTCCTTTTCAGCAAGAACTTCAGCATTATTTAACACCTTGTCCTTGTCTGTGACCTTCACATTCTGAAGTAACTGCGGGTACTTCCGCATCCCGGAAGCAAGTTCGGAAAGAGACTTCTTTTCCTCGAGAATTACCTCCATCAGCATGATGGCGGTCAGAATCCCGTCTCCGGTGGTCGCATGCTTACTGAAAATGATATGGCCGGACTGCTCGCCGCCCAGGACGTAGCCCTTCTCAACCATGTCTTCATTGACGTACTTGTCCCCGACCGT
>Ga0256404_1013167_pt1 | contig 10548 bp, 6 predicted proteins | sample RumenRJG_01DNA_FD_185990 | JGI IMG/M metagenome (GOLD analysis project Ga0256404, IMG submission 185990) | Bovine rumen microbial communities from Lethbridge, Alberta, Canada - RJG_01 | ecosystem: Host-associated > Mammals > Digestive system > Stomach > Rumen | place: Canada: Alberta | collected...
TTCCTTTGCAGATGTAAAGGGTACATGGGGAATGCCTTTCTGGGCAGCCACCACATCATTCCTGGGAATTTATTCCACAATGATCATCAACGCTTCCGACTATTCCAGAAATCTTAAGGAAAACATCGGACCAGTAAAGACAGGTTCTATTTACACAATTGCTATCCTTCCTGTAACACTGTTCATGGGACTTATCGGACTTCTGGTAACAGCAGCTACAGGAAATTCCGACCCGGTAGTTGTATTCTCAACAACAATGGGAAGCAAGTTCCTGACTGTTGTAACACTGATTTTCATCGCATTTGCCCAGGTTACAACGAACGTACTGAACAATATCGTTCCACCTGCATATGTGCTGATGGAGTCATTCAAGATGAAGTGGTCTCACGCTACCGTTCTGGTTGGAGTGCTTTCAGTATGTGTAATGCCTTGGAAGCTGGTTACAGCAGATTCTGCAGCTGGCCTTTCAATGTTTACAAAGATCTATTCTGCATTTCTGGGACCTATCTTTGCTGTAATGGTTGTGGACTACTACTTCCTCCGCAAGAGCACCCTTGATGTTAATACACTTTATGATAAGACAGGACCATTCAAGGGAGTTAACTGGGCAGCAATTATTGCCATCGCAGTTGGAGCACTGGTATCTGTATTCGTTGTAGACCTTTCATGGTATGTGAGCCTCATACCTACAGGCCTGGTATACTACATACTCATGAAGAAGATGCCTGCTGCTGAAAGCTTCAGAAAAGGAACTATTTTCGAAGAGTAGTCTGCTGACTGGATTTAATGCATATTAAACCGGTAAGATAAATTTTCTATCCTGCAGAGAGCTGCAAACCCGGCTCTCTGCGCCTTAAAAGAAATATGGAGGATTAGAAATGTATGATCTAATTATCAAGAACGGCAAATTAGTTACACCTGACAGAATCTATGCTGCAGATATTGCTGTACAGGACGGCAAGTACGCTGCATTCCTGGCACCAGGATCAGATGCTGAGGCAAAGGAAGTAATCGATGCTGAAGGAAATCTGGTTTTCCCGGGAATCATCGACTGCCACGCACATCTGAACGAGCCTGGATTCGAGTACAGAGAGGATTTTGAGACAGGATCAAGGGCAGCTGCAGTAGCCGGATGCACAACGCTGATCGACATGCCTCTCAACAACGATCCATCTCTGATGAACAAAGAAATTTTTGACCTTAAGATGGGCAAGATCAGCAAACATTCTTATGTTGATTTCGGACTCTGGGGCGGAATCGTAGGAGACTTTGATGACGATCCTGATTCAGTACACAACAACCTGGAAGACCTGGTTGATCTGGAGAAGGCTGGCGTTGCTGCATTCAAGGGGTTCACTTGTCCAAATGGGCCTTTGTTCCCTACAGTAAATATGGGAAATGTCCGTGAAGCCCTTGAGATTCTCAAGCCTTATAACGCACTTTGCGGATTCCACTGTGAAGAGTACGGCCAGGTTCTTGAAAGAGAAAAGAAGGCAAAGGCAAAGACTGACATGTCCAGAGAAGAGAAGATCAGAGCCTTCCTGGATTCTCACGATGTATGGACTGAGTATGTGGCTACTAAAAATGTTATCGACATGGCAAGAGCAACAGGTGGAAGAGTCCACATCTGCCATGTAAGCCATCCGATGGTTGCTCAGGTTGTTAAGGATGCACAGCACGAAGGTCTTCCTATTACAGCTGAGACCTGTCCTCACTATCTTGGATTCACAGAGGATTTCGTTTTCGAGAAGGGAGCACCTGCTAAGTGCACTCCTCCAATGAGAACTAAGGAGGATATGGAAAAGCTCTGGGACTACGTTCTTGATGGAACACTTTCCTGCGTAGGCAGCGACCATTCTCCAGCTGCTGACGAAGAGAAGGATAACGAAACAAGAGATATCTGGCAGGCATGGGGTGGTCTTAATGCAATTCAGTTCTTCCTGCCAATGATGTTCGATATGGTAGTGCACCAGAAGAAGCTGAGCCCAAGGCTCATTGCAAAGGTTATGGACTACAACCCTGCAAAAATCTTCGGATTCTACGGACAGAAGGGTGCCTTCGAAATCGGTTTCGATGCTGACGCTGTTATCCTCGATCCTGAAAAATCCTGGAAGGTTGAGCAGGAGAAGCTCTTTACAAAGGGCCATGTAACATGCTTCGATGGTCTTGAAGGAAAAGGAGCCCCGACATGCACTGTTATTCGCGGCCGTGTTGTTGCAAAGGACGGAATGTATCTGGAAGATGCAAAGGGCTACGGAGAGTATGTAACACCTGTAAAATAACAGGTATTTAAACTAAGGAGAACAATTAATGAGCACAGAAAACAAAAACGTGAACACCCCTGCATCAGAGGGTGAAAGCATCAGGCCAATTCCTTGGGAAAAACGTACTATGAGCTGGGGCTCAAACACCATGCTCTGGCTTGGTGGATGTATTTCCATCGGAACCCTGGCAATGGGTTCTGCACAGCTTGAGACAGGCCTTAACCTTCTTCAGCTGTTCCTGGCGGTACTGATCGGATCAACTATTCTTGTAGTTGGTATAGCAATGAACGACCAGTTCGGTTACACAACTGGTGCACCTTATTCAATCCACCTGAAGAGTGCTTACGGAACAAAGGGCAACATTCTTCCGTCAATGATCAGAGGCCTTCCTGCGATTGTATGGTATGGCTATCAGACATGGCTGGGTGGAGCTGCAATCAACAACATTTCAAAGCTCCTCTTTCACTATGACAACATCTGGCTGTTCTTCATCCTTTTCCAGGTTGTTCAGATTCTTCTGTCAATCAAGGGATTCAAGGGTGCAAAATGGGTAGGAAACATCGGCGGCACAGTTATTGTAATCGCAATGTTCTATCTCCTTTACATCTGCGTAACAACTCAGTGGGATGTTATTTCTGCAAACCTGATGCACAAAACAGGTACATGGGGACTTCCTTTCGTAGCATCCATAATTGCATTCTTCGGTAACTCTACAACAGTAATGCTGAATGCTTCTGACTACTCCCGTGAGATGAAGAAGGGCTACAGCGCTCCTGTACGTGGCTTCTCATACTTCTTGGCAATGGTTCCTGCAACTGTAATGCTGGGAGTTATTGGTGCAATGGCATCAACAGCAACTGGAATTGCAAACCCTATTAACGCATTTGCCGAGATGGTAGATAACAAGGTAGTACTGGTTGTAACACTGGCATTCATCATCTTTGCACAGCTGTCAACAAACCTGGCAAGTAACGTAATTCCGCCTGCATATGTATTCATGGACGTTTTCAAGATGAAGCACAAGACAGCAGTAATTCTTATCGGAGTTCTTGCTGTTGCTACATGCCCATGGATTCTTACAAACGACAAATCTGCAGCAGGACTTTCACTGTTTGTAAAGATTTACTCTGCATTCTTCGCTCCAATCTTTGCAATTCTTATTGTAGATTTCTTCATTCTGCATAAGAGACATTTCACAAAGGAGCAGCTGGATGATCTGTATGATCCTGAAGGTTCCAAGAAGGGTGTCAACATGGCAGCAATTATTGCTACTATTGTTGGATGCGTTATCGGACTGGTAAACGTAAACCTGTCCTTCTTCACTGCAACTATTCCAACTGGTGTTGTTTACTACCTGTTGATGAAGAACATGAAATCATGTGAGAATTTCAGGAAGGGAACTACACTTGAGAAGTAGTATTTCATTTCCGGAATATGAATAGTGGAATGAGTAATGATTTCCAAGTAAAAAGCAGGGGTCTTGCCCCTGCTTTTTTCGTTTTACAAATGCTTCTCGATAAATAAAGAAGTTCTGTCCAGCAGCTCTGCTGTTTCCGGATTGTCTGTGTTCCTGTCAAAATCGTGCTCAGGAATGGAAACTATGAATTTTTCAGGCCTGTATTTATTGGAAAAGGCGATGAATTCACTGTATGGCACGTCTGTGTCACCTGAGCTGTGGGCTGCAAATACGGGGGCAGGAAGCTGATCAACGGCGCGCAGAGTGTAGTAAAGGAAAAAGTATTTATCCCTGCCTTCATAAATCAGATCCTTCCATTTACCCGTTTGTCTTGCATATACATAGGTGCTGTAATATTCATCCAGGGATCCGCTGTATACAATCTTTCCTTCAGTTATCTTTGTGAGGCCTTCAGGTACAGCTGGCAGCTGGCAGTAGAAAGAGCTTTTTGCATCATACCATCCGTCGTTCAGAAAACCATAACCGTAATACGAAATTATTCCGTTCAGGCTTACCGTCAGTTTATTGCTGGAAGATGCCAGAAGAACGAGGTAGGCTCCTGCCGAACGTCCCCAGAGGAAAAGGGGAACGCTTTTGTCTGTTCCGGATATTTCATAGGCTTTGTTAATGGAATCTATGACATCTTCCAGTATTAAATCCATCTTCGCCTGAGGTGCCAGGGGATAGTCGATGGCAAGTATGGCATATCCATGGCCGGTAAGTTTCTGCAGGTGCATTTCCGGCAGATCTCCAGGTGTTCCATATAAGAGTCCACCACCGTGGATGTAGACAATAAGGGCCTCTATATTACCAGAATCAGGAGTATAGAAAATAAAATTTCTGGAATCTGCATCAGCTCCTGTTTTATATCCTTCACTTATAACCGGAATAATTTTAGTGTTCACTTTCCTTACCTCGCAATCTAGTATGTTAAAATTTTAATGCAATAATTTTTTCACAATTCTTCTTCCTGCATTCTATGCATAAAAAAAGAATATTTTAATTTCTAGAAGATATTCAATATTCTTTGTGCAAAATGGGCGGGAATACAGGAAATTTGTCTAATTCAATTGAAATATCCCGTTTCCAGCCAAACTTTCTATGAAATTATATAATAATGTTAAAAAATTTTCTAAGATGGTTATGGCTTAATATTAATACAATATAAATGCATTGAAATTAAAAAAATAGCCTTGAAAAATTGGTTGAAAGGTGGTTAAATACAAACTGAAAATTGGTTGAAAAGTATTAATCATTTTTCTTGACGTAGTTATTAATTTAATGGCATAGGGAAGAGAGGTAAACTTCATGAGCTATTTGAACAATAATACTGGTTACAGAGAGACACTGCTGGACACAAGATCTGTTTATAAGAAGGACAATTTCGTAATTCTTGAACCAGACGGCCTTGTAAAGAACGCTATTCCAGGATATGAGAACTGCGATACAACAATTCTCGGATCTCCTGAGATGGGTGCAAAGTTCGCTGATTACATTTCAACCGTTCATCCAGGTGGAAAGAACAACAAGATCGGTGGAGACGGAATCGAGGCATTCCTGTATGTTATCAGCGGAGAGCTGACAGTAAAGAATGCTGACGAGGAAGCAACACTTAAAGAGGGCGGTTACATCTATACACCAGCTGATAAGCCTTTCTGCTTCGAGAACAAGAGCGACAAAGATGCTTTCGTTTACATCTACAGAAAGAGATATGCAGCTATCGACGGTCTTTCAGCTCACACCGTTGTTGGAAACATCAATGACGTTGAGTGGATGGATTATGAGGGAATGACAAACTGCCAGAGCAAGGATTTCCTGCCTTCAGCTAAGGATCTGGGATTCGATATGAACATGCACATCCTGAAGTTCAACCCAGGTGCTTGCCACGGATACATCGAAACACATATCCAGGAGCACGGAATGTACTTCCTGCAGGGCAAGGGAATGTACAGACTGGACGATGAGTGGATTCCACTTCAGAAGGGTGACTATGTATTCATGGACTCTTATGTTCCACAGGCTTGCTACGGCGTAGGAACTGAGGACTTCATCTACATCTACTCAAAGGATTGCAACAGAGACGTTGAGCTGTAGGTTTTAACAATAAGAGACATTGTTTGAACAGGTTCGTGTCAGGGATGCGGACCTGTTTTTTAAGAAAATTTCATTAACTGCGAATTTGCGGAGGTATATTAAGTGAAATTATCAAGAGAAGAGCTTAAGGGCCTGATGAAGAACAAGCTTATGCAGGCTGGTCTGCACGAGGATGATGCAGAGACTACATCAGAGATTCTTACATGGGCTCATGAAAGAGGATATTACTCCCACGGTGCTGTAAGAGTTGAGTACTACAGTGAGAGAATCGCAAAGGGCGGTATTACTGTAGAGCCGAAGATGACATGGAAGGAAACAGGCCCGTGCTCCGGAATCCTTGATGGTGACAATGGTATCGGATTCAGTGTTGCTAAGAAGGGAATGGAAAAGGCCATTGAGATGGCTAAGAAAAACGGAATAGCAGTTGTTGGTATGGCTAACCTGTCACATTCCGGATCTATCGGTTATTATACAGAAATGGCAGCAGATGAGGGACTTCTTGCAATTTCCTTCTGCCAGTCAGATCCAATGGCAGTTCCTTATGGCGGCGCTGAGCCATATTACGGCACAAACCCTATTTCTTTCTCAGCTCCATCAGCTGACGACAGAAAGGTAGTCTTCGATATGGCTACAACAGTTCAGGCCTGGGGCAAGATTCTTGACAAGAGATCAAAGCATGAGGAAATTCCTGCAGACTGGGCAGTTGATGAGAATGGTGCTCCTGTAACTGATCCTCACAAGGTTAACGCCCTTAATCCTATAGCAGGTGCAAAGGGATACGGCCTGATGATGCTTGTAGATGTATTCTCCGGAATTCTCCTGGGAGTTCCATTCGGCGGACATGTAAGCTCAATGTATCATGACCTTTCTGAAGGCAGAAGACTGGGTCAGATGCACATTGTAATGGATCCTGACAGATTCGTTGGTGCAGATGCATTCAAGACTGCAATGTCACAGTGCCTGGATGAACTTGATGCAATGAAGCCGGCTCCTGGATTCGACAAGGTTAACTATCCTGGCGAGAGAGCTAAGGCAAGAATGGAGAAGGCATATGCAACTGGCGGCCTTGACGTTGCAGACGAGCTGGTTGAGTACCTGAAGGGCGATGCAGTTCACTTCAACAGATACGATCACAAGAACAGATTTGCTGACTAATTACAAGGGAGAAATTAAATGCTGAAGACAATTGTAAAAGCCGGTAGCTACCATGATTCAGTTACCCTGATGCTTCTCACCAACGCTGTTTCCACAGTTGAAGGTGTCAAGAAGGTTTCCATCATGATGGCAACACCTGCTAACAAGGATATTTTTAAGCAGAGCGGACTTGAGACAGAGGAACTGATGAACGCTACAGCTAATGACATGGTAGTCGTTGCAGATGTAGACGATGACAGCGTTCTTGATGCTCTTATGGATAAAGTTGACGAGTACTTCGCAAAAGAAGCTAACGCAAACAAGAAGAGCGAAGGAAACAAGTCAGCAAAGAGCTGGGAGCAGGCACTGAACCAGATGCCAGATGCAAACCTGGCAGTTATTTCCATCCCTGGAGCTTATGCTGCTCTTGAGGCAGATAGAGCACTGGATGAGGGCATGAACGTATTCATGTTCTCTGACAATGTAACTATTGAGGATGAGAAAAAGATCAAGGATAAGGCTCACGAGAAGGGACTTGTTGTAATGGGTCCTGACTGCGGTACTGGAATCATCCAGAGTGTTCCAATTGCATTCACAAATACAGTAAATCCTGGTTCTATTGGCATCATCGGTGCATCCGGCACAGGAATCCAGGAGCTGACAACAATCATAGACAGACTTGGAGAGGGTGTTACAAACGCCATTGGTACTGGTGGACGTGACCTTTCCGAGGAGGTTGGCGGAACTACAATGATGGATGTCATTGACGCCATGGAGAAAGACCAGACTGTGAAGGTTCTGGTAGTTATCTCCAAACCACCGGCAAAGGACGTAAGAGACAGAATTGCTGCAAGACTGAGCGTTTATAGCAAGCCTGTTGTATGCCTGTTCCTTGGTGAGAAGCCTGAGTATTATGAGGAAGGCCTGTATCAGACATATACTCTTGATGAATGTGCAAGACTTGCAGTCAGCCTGGTAAGAGGTCAGAAGGTTCCTGAAGGAAAAGTTGACTGTGACAGATCCAGATTCTTCAAGGCTGAGGATAAGAAGACAATCAAGGCTTATTATTCCGGCGGTACTCTTGCAGGGGAAGCTGCAATGATGATCAAGGATGCTCTGAAGATCACAGACAACACTCACGAAGATGGATTTAAGCTTAACCACGACGGACATGTTGTAATCGACCTGGGTGACGATATGTACACACAGGGCAAGCCTCATCCAATGATCGACCCAACCAAGAGAGTTGAGTGCATGGAAGAAGCAATGGACGATCCAAGCACAGGTGTCATTCTCTTTGATGTTGTTTTGGGATATGGTTCTCACGACGACATGGCAGGCGCTCTAATTCCTGCAGTTGAGACCCTCAAGAAGAAGGCTGCTGAGCAGAACAGAGAGATCTTCTTCGTAGCTGAGGTATGCGGAACAAGAAATGACTATCAGGGATATGATGAGTCCGTTAAGAAGCTTCAGGATGCCGGCGTTATCGTAGCTGAGACAAACAAACTGGCAGTTGAAACTGCAATTGAAGCAGTTGGCTACAAGTTCACAGAGGAGCCAAAGGAGATTCGTCCTAAGAAGGTAAGAGATTTTACTCCTGCAGAGCCATCAGAGAAGCTGCTTTCAATGCTTTCCAACAAGCCAAAGGTTATCAACATTGGTCTGAAGAGCTTTGCAGAAGTTACTGCTAAGTTCGGATGCGATGTGGTTCAATACGACTGGATGCCACCTGCAGGCGGAAACATTGAGCTGATCAAGGCACTCAGTTTCCTGAGAAACTATGAAGGCTTTGATATTGACGAGGCAAACCGCAAGGTTATCGCTAAGGTAGTTGCTGCTCAGCCAGTACTTAAGGACAACGTTCCTGCTATGGATGTAATTCCTCAGCTTAATGAGAACAATGGCAGAGTAATTCTTCACGCAGGTCCGCCAATTGAGTATAAGGATATGCCTGCAACAGTTCAGGGCTCTTGCGTAGGTGCTGTTCTGTTTGAGGAGTGGGCAGACAATGAGGCAGATGCCCGTAAGCTCCTGGAGTCCGGCGAAATCAAGTTCATTCCATGCCACCACTGCAATGCAGTAGGTCCTATGGGAGGAATTACAACTCAGCACATGCCTGTATTCGTTGTACAGAACGAGACAGATGGAAACTACGCTTACTGCCAGATGAACGAGGGTATCGGAAAAGTTCTGAGATTCGGTGCTTATTCTGAAGAGGTAGTAAACAGACTGAGATGGATGAGAGACGTTCTTGGACCAACTCTGGGAAGAGCCATCAGAAGCATTGACGGCGGACTTAGAGTTAATCCGCTGATCGCTAAGGCTATTGCCATGGGCGATGAGTTCCACCAGAGAAATATTGCTGCTTCTCTCTGCTTCCTGAAGGAAATGGCTCCAATCATCACTGATATGGATATGCCAGAGGATGAGAAGTCACAGGTTATCAAGTTCCTGGCTGACACAGACCAGTTCTTCCTGAACATCATGATGGCTACTGGTAAGTCTATCATGGATGGTGCAAGGACTCTGACAGAGGGTACTGTTGTTACTGCAATGTGCAGAAACGGAGTTAACTTCGGTATCAGAATTGCAGGAATGGGCGATGAGTGGTTCACAGGACCTGTTAACACACCACAGGGTCTGTACTTCACAGGTTATGACGGTGATGACGCTTGTCCTGATATTGGAGACAGTGCTATTACAGAGACTGTAGGTGTAGGCGGAATGGCAATGATCGCTGCTCCTGCTGTAACAAGATTTGTAGGTGCAGGCGGATATGAGGACGCTCTGAACACATCTAACGAGATGACAGAGATTACCATTGACAGAAACCCTAACTACATTATTCCTAACTGGAACTTCACAGGTACCTGCCTTGGAATCGATGCAAGACTGGTTGTTGAAAAGGGTATTACTCCAGTAATCAATACCGGTATCGCACACAAGATTGCCGGATTCGGACAGATTGGTGCCGGAACAGTACATCCGCCAATCGAGGCATTTGAAAAGGCTGTACTTGCTTATGCCAAGAAACTCGGATATGAAGGTTAATGGAGTTTACAGGTAAAATAACAAGTAATTTAACGGCCTGAGAGATCAGGCCGTTACTATTATCAAAGAATATCAAGGGGGATATTTTCATGGCAAAAAAAATTGTCATAGCGCTGGGTGGAAACGCACTTGGCAATACAGTAGAGGAGCAGAGAGTGGCAGTTGCTCATACTGCGGAAGTAATCGTAGATCTGATTGAAGAAGGCCACGATCTCATCGTTACACATGGAAACGGACCACAGGTGGGAATGATTCAGAAAGCCATGGATGCTCTTACAGCATCAGATGCTAAATATGGAAGAGTTCCTCTGCCTACAAGCGTAGCAATGTCTCAGGGTTACATTGCAATCGACCTTCAGAACGCCATCAAGTACGAGCTGAAGAAGAGAGGTATTGACAAGAAGGTATCTTCAATTATTTCTCAGACAATAGTAGATCCTGAGGATGATGCATTTAAGAATCCAACTAAGCCAATCGGCAGCTTCATGACAAAGGAAGAAGCTGAAAAGCTGGCTGCAGAAGGCGTTTCTGTAGTAGAGGATTCAGGAA
>Ga0256404_1013169_pt1 | contig 10543 bp, 7 predicted proteins | sample RumenRJG_01DNA_FD_185990 | JGI IMG/M metagenome (GOLD analysis project Ga0256404, IMG submission 185990) | Bovine rumen microbial communities from Lethbridge, Alberta, Canada - RJG_01 | ecosystem: Host-associated > Mammals > Digestive system > Stomach > Rumen | place: Canada: Alberta | collected...
ATCCGGCATAGTGGAAAGCTACGCAAAAAAACAGGTAGAATCTTTGATGTCTAAAATGCAGGAAAAGAGCAAAAAAGAAAGCAAAAAGTATAAATTTTATTACTCATTCCTAACCTTAGTTTTATTATTTTGTTTGATAGAAGTAGGTTTTGGAGTTATATTAAATATTTCAAAAACAATTTCTTATCGTGCAAAAATTGTCACATTAGAAAAAATAAAAGCGCGTTCAGAAGCTTACAATATCGATTTAAGGCAAAATATTACCCGATTTTCAACTTCTGACAGCCTTGAAGGTATTGCAAGAAATAATCTTAAAATGGCCGGTGAAGATGAAGTTTTAATAATAATTAACGATCCAAAAGAACAAGAAAGGATTGAGGCAGAGCAATTAAGACTTCAGGCTGAACAAAAGAAAATCAGGGAACAAAATGATAAAAAGACAAAAAAATTGCTGAAAAAAAATGGTAGAAAAAATAATACCAAAATATTAGAAGAAGGGCCTGCTGATGGAGAATAGTCAAGAATTAATAAAACGAGGTTTTGAGCTTAGGGGTAACAAAGCTTACAAACAGGCAATTGAAATGTTTTACAAAGCCCTTGAACTGGAAAATAACAATATAGAAATTCTTTTTCAACTGGGTGAACTTTATTTTTTGTTATTGAACTATGAACGGGCAGAAAGCTATTTTCACCAAGTTATCGACATCTCTCCTAATCATCTTGATGCATTAAGGTTTTTATGGAAAATTAATTTCAAATTAAAAAAACTTGATATAGCACTTGATTATGCAAAAAAATTATCACAAATAAGCCAAAACCCCGGAGATATAATCAGGCTTTTGGATGTAGCATCAGAATTACACGATATGGATTTGATAAAAGAATTTGCCAACAGCGAAAATGCCGATATACAAAAACGAGTTGCCCTGGCGTACTATGAATTAAAGCTTCCGGACGAAGCATTTAATATTTTGGAAAAATATTCTAATGATACAGATGCACTAATAATTTTGGGCAAAATTTATTTTGACAGAAACGATATAGGAAAAGCTAAAGAAATTTTTGATTCAATCAAAACTCAGACAGATAATCCTGATGTATTGAATTTTCTGGGACTTTTTTCGATAGAAGATAATAAATTAACCGATGCGATAACATATTTTTCAAAAGCTATTTCTCATGATAGAGCAAATCCGATTTATCACTACAATTTAGCTAATGCATATTTTTACAACGGTTGGAATAAAGAAGCTGTTGCATCATATTTGAATGCAATAAAACTTGCTCCAGAGAATATGGATTTTAGATTTTCACTTGCAAATCTTTACTATTCAGTACAAGAATTTGACAAGTGCAAAGGAGAAGTTAAATATATTCTTGCAAACAGTGAAAATCATTTCCCTACCCGTACTTTGGAAGGATTGTTAAAACTTTGCGAAAAAGATTTTATCGGAGCAAAAAATATTCTGGAAACAAATGAAAAATCCGGATATGAAGATGATTTTAACAAAATTTCGCTCGTAAAAGTGTATAATGAATTGGGATTTTTCGATAAATCAAAGGAAATTCTCTCACAACTTATTGCCAAAAATCCGAGTGCAAATGATTACAAATGCGAACTTGCGCGGATTTATTTGTTGCAAAAACAATTTGAACAGGGACTCAATGTAGCAAAAGAAGTATTGGAAAATTGCGACAATTTTGTCCCGGCACTATTGTTGGCGAGCGAATTTGAATATAACTTGAAAAATTATGATTCTGCACGCAAATATGCCTCCCAAGCAATTTTACTCGATATTAATTGCGCAGCGGCATACTATTGGATGGCAAAAGTTCGAATTGAAGAAAATGACCTTGATGAAGCAATAGAGTGCATGAAACGCGCAATTACATACGATTTGAATAATCCTGAATACTATTTTGCAATGAGTAGTATCTACGAAAATCAGGGGGATATCAAGGCCGCACTTGAATACGCCCAAGAAGCGGAAAGCCTTGATAATTCCGCCAAATATCGGGAATTATGCATAAGACTTGCGCGAGAAAATCGAAAAATTTTGAATGATTCTTTAAAAAATTTGTCCCCGGAAAAAAAATAATTATAATATTATAAAAGGACAAAATTTTAATACAGCGGAGGAAAGAGAATTGAGAATAGAAAAACTGAAAAGAGGATTTTTAATTGTGGCATTGGCCGCAGCGATGGGAACTCCGGCGTTTGCAATAGGAGATAAAACTGTCGTATTACCGAAAAATATTCCGGACAAATACAATCAGGAATACGTTCAACAGATAGCACCGATTTACAAAAAAGTTTCTAAAGAACCGGTTATTTATATTGCACTTGATATGATGAAAGACACAACCGGAGAATTTTCCAGAAACGCGATTTTAGGCAGCAACCTAACCGGTAAACCGATAAAAATAGAATTTCGCGATCTGGGAGTAATTAATCCGGATTACAAAAATTTTGATGCACTCGGCTGGAAAAAAGGCAAAGATTTATACATTTACATCAATCCTCGACATCAAGATGCACCTGCAGGAGCAATAGCCGCACTTTTGTCGCACGAAGCACTTCATCAAGATGAATTCAATTCCATTGCGGAAGAAACTTATGCCTGGACAATGGAAGCCGCTGTTTGGACAGAAATTGTTAAACTATACCCGATAAGTGATGTCAAAACTCATCCGCTTGTTGTTCGCGAAAATACCCTCGGAAAACTTTTTGAAAAGGGGAATTATTCGAATAAATATATCAAAAAAACAGTTATGTCGAATAAAGGTTATAAAGACCTTCCAATGAAATCACCGGGATTTGACGATTTGTAAAATTTAACCGGATTGCCACGGTTGCTTGCACTCCTCGCAATAACAGCAAGAAGTGTCATCGCGAGCGAATGAAATGAGCGTGGCGATCCAGGGTAATAAGGAAGTCGTGGGATTAATGGATTGCCACGTCGCTTGCGCTCCTGTCTTGGATTTGCTCCACGCTCACAAAGTTTCGCTTATTTGCCTTTGCCAAAGTCAGCTCAATTTGTTCGCTATTCGGATTCACTTCGTTCCATCCGCCCGCAAATCCGCCGCAATGACTGATTGTTGGGTAAAAACCCAACCTACAGGCTTTTTTGCACCATATTTGCACATATTTGCACTAATAAGTAGGGTTGACTTTAGTCAACCAAAATATGTCGGTAGACTGAAGTCTACCCTACTTGCTACACAATGTTGCGTCATCTCGGCAGAGTGCAAATCCGCCGCAATGACATTGGAGGTGTCATCGTGGCAGACAACAAAAAATTTCTCTTGCGGGATAACCCCCTCACCGAAAATATAAGGGTTGAATAAAATTATTCAACCCTTTTTGTAAATTGTTTTTGAACGTTATTATTATACAAGATTATTTATTTGCCACACATACGGCAGCGGTTATTTTATCTACGTGACCAATACCCGAAAAAGTATTAGTTGTAATATTGTATCCTTGTACTTGTTGCGTACTCGCAGAATAAGAACTCGATGCAAATGTACGAGTATTATATTTTTCTGCTAATTCTGACATATACTGTTTGCCCAAACCATTAACCAGAGTTTTAACTTGGTCAAGAGTAGCCAGTTTCATATCCATTTCTTTACATTTTATACCCGCATCTACAACCCGGTTTCGATTCGAACCGGTATGATTGGACGCAGCAATTTGCGCGTAGTTTGTACCCGGTGTATAATCCTGACAAGTTGCAGAATTACCCAGCCTTGTACAATCAACACCCTCTGAACTCGGAATAGCAATTGCTATACATAAGCCACTTGCAATACAATCCGTATACGTTCCTCCAAACTTTGATACATGAAAATGTCGTATATCATATGAAGCCTTATAAACAACATTTGGATCCCCATTACCGTTAACGTCATAAATCATAGCCACACAATTGTACAAATCTGAATAATCATTAGTAGTAGGAGCACAATCATTCGCGTTGTACGCAAGCAAAGCCTGTACACCATTTGTAAACTGAATTCCCATTATATTAGTTTCCCAATCCGCAAATCCAAAATTTGCTGAACTTGTAAGCTCTAAATCTGTTAATTTTTGGGGTTTTGCAGGTTTATTTTTTACCGAATCATATAAGCTAACCTTTTTAGAAAAACACTTTTCAAGTTCATCTTTTGTACAAACATTTAATATTTTCATGTTCTTTTGCAGGTTTTCAACAAACTCTTCAGTTGAATCAAGTCTGGCAAGTTGGCTCTTTGTATTCATTTGTTTTAGTACAGCGTAGAATTTTGCCTCAAAATCTTGTGATTGAATATCCCATGTTCTGGAGCCGCTCACATCTTTTAATAGTGGCAGGGTGAACGCCGCAACCAAACCAATAATACCCATAACAATCAAGATTTCTGCCAAAGTGAACGCACGTTTCTTTACACTTTTTAGTGATTCAAACATTTTTAATATCCTCATAAACTCCGATCCTTTTTATTTTATTTCTATTATAATATTTATTATAACATAAGATTTTGAAAATATCAATACCTTACATTACAACATTAACAACAATTTACATTTTATACAAATTTTCGCCACTTGACGAAATCTTCATAAATCTATACAATATCTATGTATGGGTAGAGCTTTAGTAATCATATTGGCATTATTCCTTATCACCCCGACTTACCCCGTATTTGCCGGTGAATCGGAATTTTCTACGCAAGAAAATCTTCAACCTGCGTTAGAAGATGACAGGCCATTACCTAATATTTTCATATGGACTACCGAAAAAACAACCCCACAATACAAAGATTTTGATGAACAAGACGGGCAAGATTCCGATTACCTGACTGACGAAGAAGTCCAGGCAATAATTGACAAAAGAAATGAACAAATATTAAAAGCTCAAGAAGTACTCGCAACAGCTCACAAATCCAGAATCTTCCGAAAGCAAAAAGAGGAGCTCCCGCATATACAAATCTCTGATGACGAGGAAATCTCCGCTGCTGTACTTAAAGGGTATGCCGAATACATCGAAGGTGTCAATGATGTTTATCTTAAAGACGATTATGACAACTTAGTTTTCAATATCAAAAAACCGCAAAGACTTGATTCCTCAACCATTAGTCTATCCAAATCAGGCGTTTTTCAATCTAAGCCTGTTGAGATGGGTAAATTTAACAATGAAGAATATAAAATATCTTCTTGGGGAGGCTCTTTAAGCGAAAAAATCGGAAATTTTGAATTCGGAACAAAATACAGCACCGACGTTGATACATCTCAATTGGAATATACATCCGGTCTGTTTGCCAAATACACTTACAAAAAAGCATCAATATCAACTTCACATTCAAGAACCATAGGTACAACAAAAGGAAAATACAGCGACAGTTTTTCAGTAGAACCTGCATTGAAATTAAATGAAATTTTTACGATTAGAGAAAAACTATCCGCGAATACTACTTACAACATCAAATCCGCAGAATTCATATTATCTATCACTCCGTTTGGAAAACGCAAAGATGACAGATTAAATTTTGAACTCGGGGCAAAACATTCGTTTAATCAGCAAAATGAAATGTACAGGTCACAATTTCGATTCTCAACAGTGTTTAAATTATAAAAAAACTCTCAATTTGTACCGTATAATTTGCGCCTGATGGGATTCTCTTGCTCGTTCGCATTAAACGGGACTACGGTTTTTCTTTTCGCAAACTTCGTTTGCTCTTAGAAAACACCTCCGCCCTCTGCTCTCTCGCGCTCAAACCCTTAAATGGGTTGTATAATAACAGTTGTTTAGAGAAAAAAGAACACAGATTTTGATTTTTTTAATTTTTTGCCAAAATGTTAGGAATTGCAAATGCGAATTTTTCAAGATATGACTAAATCATGGTCATTTTGCTAATTTTTCCGCAGGCTCATTAGGCAATTTTTAAATATAAAAATACTTTATATAAATATACGGGAATTAACGGGGATTCTTTTATGGGATTGAAAGTTGTACAATTATTACAACAAACAAGAAAATTAGCATCTGGGGCTATGAATAATACTACACAAGTTATAGCAAAACAAAGTAGTATCATGGATGGTTTATTAAAAATAGATGAGCAATTTTTAGATTCAATCATAATCACACAAGCAAAAAAAGGAAAAGGTATATTTAAAGGTCGTTCGACCACTTGTACTACTTCAGAATTAGACGCTTTAGAGACATTTTTGTCAAAAGGCAGATCCCTCAAAGAAAAAGTTCAAGATAAAATCCAAGATAAAATTAATAAATTACATTTGGCGTATCCAACAGAAGCTACTAAATTTACCGTTAATGGTATTGAAAAAGAAGTCCTTTTTTTTAAAGGTTCACAATGTGGTTCTAATACGGGTGCATGGGTTTTAATTCCAAAAACAGGTAGGCTTGGTTATGCTAAATTTGGTAAAACAGCTGACCATTCATATTCTGAAAAAATTGCATCAGATTTGTATAAATTAACTGGAGCTAAAACTCCACCATTGAGTATAATAAAAGAAGGACGAAATATTGGAACAATATCTAGTTACATACCAATTGAAGATATTAGACCCGAACATGTGAAACTTTTGCGTGAAGATTTTGGTGCTGATTGTTGGCTTGCAAATTGGGATGCTTTAAAAAGCGGTAATGTAGGGATATATAAAGATCAAGCAATAAGAATGGATGTCGGGGGTTCGCTCCGTTATAGAGCTCAAGGTGCCAGAAAAGGAAATGATTTTGGTGAAGATGTACAAGAATTAACAACCTTTTTCGACAATATTTCTCTATCAAAACCATATTTAAAAAACATGACAAGAGAAGAATTAATTAAGTCTTTGAAAAAAGTTACAGATGTAAATGATGATGATATTATTAAGATAATTGACAAACAAGTTACCCATTGTGAAGAATGGTATCGAGCAGGAAGCGGAGCAATTGAAAAAAGAATGAGACTCTCTGGTGTTGTTGCTCCTGTATATTTACAAGAAACTCTAATTGCAAGAAAAAATTATATTGCTAAGTTTCTTCAAAAATGCGAATTATCACCGCAAAAGGCTGGAGAATCAATTGAAGAATATATAAGAAGAATTTATTCAGAAATGCCAAAAACTGAATATAAAATACCATTTGAAAAGCTCTACTTATCTCGTAGAGTTGGAAATTATGGTTGCTATCAAGGATTAACTATGGCTGAAACATTAACCCCTTCTCAAAAAAGGGTATACGACAGGGCTTATATAGCTTATAAAACTTCTAGAAAGCAACGAATAATTCATCCTAAAGCAAATGAAATATTAACAACTGACTGCATGGTACACGCAACAAAGGAAGAATCTCTTGAACGCATTTTAAAACAAGGAATTATTTCTAGTGATTGTCGACCTAACGTTAAAACTGCTACCGGTGAAGATACTATGACAACATTGTCTGGTGATTTTTGGGATATAAAATCGGAAATGTCAATTAAAGATTATTTTGGACGTGACCCACAAAAATGTGCACATGGAGAATTGGGATTTCTATATAATAGAATTGGACGTCCTGACGGCGGCGACTTAACAATTGTAGTTAATAAAAAAGCAGTACATAAAGATATAATAGAACAATCCTTTACTGCTGTGGATACGGCTTCTCCTTCTGCTAAAATTTTAAGGACAGACGATAACATTCTTCCTTGGGATTATCCAACACATAGGATTGTCCCTTTTGGTACTCCTGCTAATACAATAGATAGGATTATTATAAGAACAAACAAACCTGACTTTAACGAAGCAGTAAAAAGGATTATTGGAAAAATTAAAGCTTCTGGTCTAGATATAAAATTATATGATACAAATGGTAAACTTTTATGGAAACCTATCTAGTATAAAAACTTTTAGCTCGTAGAGTGCAAATTTTTGCACCAAATATTTCAAAAGTGACTTTTCGGAATGGCTGTTGTTTAAATACAATAGCCATTTTAGCGATTTTGCAAATTTATTGCAACATAAAAAGACCAGAAAAAGTCACTTTTGGAGCAGTTTGCGAAATTGATTTTCGGCATACTTCCGACCGCTAAAACCTTTGATATGAGCGGGCTTTACAAAAATTGCAAACTGTCTGAAATTTGCAATCTGCACCATTTGATACAGTTTGCATTGTATAATTTGCGCCTGATGGGATTCAAACCCATGACCTTCGCCTTCGGAGAGCGACACTCTATTCAGCTGAGCTACAGGCGCCCATTTCTAATTACTTCCCGTTAATATTATCGTAAAATCACTTTCCGCGCAATAATAATTCATAGGATCATACACAAACTGCATTCCGCTCAACTCAGGTAGTTTCGATTTTAAACCAACGTAATACTCGTTCGATACCCTTTTCGAATGCACTATAAACTGTGAATGAGTTCTCGCCATTGCTCCCGTACAATTCACATTTATTCCTTGCTCTTTTAGTTTTTCCACTAAATTTTCAGAATCTATTTTCCGACTTTGAGAATACATTACACTTGCTTTTAGTTTTGCATCCGATGCAATATTTTGCTTCTCCCTATATATCAATCGGTTAATCGTTTGCTGTGTAAGTTCCGGATCTAATATCCAATAGCTTATATACCCATGCTCATTCGGCGCACCGGGTAACGTCGCAATCTCTATTTTATCCATATCCAAATGCCTTACCAATGCTGCATATTGCGACATCTCGTAAAGTGACATATTTGTTTTTATATATTTCTTCGCTACTGATACTATATCAGGAATTTTCGTGATTATATCAGGTTTTTTTAGAGTATTTAACAAACCGCGCATAAACCACTGCTGACGCTGAGTTCTGCCAATATCACCCAATGCATCATGTCTGAATCTTAAATATTCCACTGCCTGCTTACCATTTAAATGTTGATGGCCTTTGTCAAAATGAATATGCAATTTGCCGGCATAATCATCGTAATTCATAGGCTTTTCTACATAAATGTCAATACCATCCATTGCATCGACAATATTTTTTACCGCATTATCATGAACCATTATATACTTATCAATACGAACCCCAAATGTATCCTCGATAGTTTCTATCGTCATATCAATTCCGCCGATTGCATGCGCAGAATTAATCTTATTTACTCCATTATTCCTTGGTAAATAAACTTTACTGTCACGCGGAATTGATATTGCATTAACAGATTTTGACCTCGGATCAATATTCATCAAAAGAATCGTATCCGTTCGCGTCCCATTCCAAGGTTCATCAGGATTTCCGCTGTCATCTACTCCCAAAAATAATATATTTTGGCGTTTTGGACCAAATGGCAGTGAAAAATCTTCACTCATTTTGTGCGAATTCCCTCGGGTAACCTTCTGAAAAGCTTTTGTTATAAAAGAATCTTGTCCAAAATGTTCAATTAAAAATTCTTCATTATCCGCAAACAAAAATATTCCCATTAAAATTGATGCACAAACTATAGTCAAAAGTACAAGATTTTTTAAAAATCCGTTTTGTTCTTCTTTTTCTCTTTGTACAGAACGTAGATAAGAACTCATTCCACGACCATTTTGCCCTGACGGCCTACGTCCTCTATTCCCTCTATAATCACTATTCCATTGTCTTTTGTTCGCCATCTTTATCTTCCAATTAAGCTCTTATAGAATACCACAATCTAAAAATCAAGTAAAACTTCTCACCAAAAAAGTTGATACCAGTGTAAAGTATATCGTTAATCCTATAACATCAATGGTCGTTGCAATCAAAGGACCGGATGCTATTGCCGGATCTATACGAACTGCTTTTAGCCCAAAAGGTGTCAATGTCCCTATTACCGTCGCCATTGTCATATTTACAACCATCGCAACGCCTACAACAACTCCCAATTCTATATTATGCTGCCATCCGCAAGTAACGCCAGCCACCATTACACCAAATACAGAGCCTATTAAAAGACCTATTACACATTCCCTTATGATATGATGGAATGCGGAACTTAATGTTAATTCTCCGGTCGATAAACCACGCACCATCAATGTAATACTTTGTGTCCCGATGTTTCCGCCTAAACCGGCCAACAATGGCATAAATACTGCTATGATTGGCAACGCTGCAACCGTATGATTAAAATGATTCGCTACCTGAACCGCTAAAAATTCACCGATTAATGTTATAAATAGCCACGGAGTTCTTGCTCGCACCGCGTTAAATATATTACCTGTTAAAATTTCATCTTCATCTATCGCTTCTGTAGAAATACCGGATGATTGGTAAATTTCTTCCGTTGTTTCTTCTTCAAATAAGTCGTGTACGTCATCCCACGTAATCATACCTTTTAATCTGTTATACAAATCCACAACCGGCAACGCGTTATACTGATACTTCATAAATTCATCAACAATAAAATCACTGTAATCGTCAACATGAAGTTTTACTATATCCGTTGTCATTATGTCATCAACTTTCGCAATAACCGGAGAAGTTAAAAGTTTTCTCAACGATAAAACCCCTAAAAGATGGCTTTGTTTATCCGTAACGTAAACGTAATAAAGCTCCATATTATCTTCCTGAGC